>Ga0307373_10000446_pt1 | contig 78213 bp, 71 predicted proteins | sample OX2MG_FD_202534 | JGI IMG/M metagenome (GOLD analysis project Ga0307373, IMG submission 202534) | Soil microbial communities from Risofladan, Vaasa, Finland - OX-2 | ecosystem: Environmental > Terrestrial > Soil > Coastal area > Acid sulfate soil | place: Finland: Risofladan, Vaasa | collected...
CCAACTTGAGAGAGGCCTGCACCGTTCGGTCGGTGGCGGTCGGTATTCCTAGGCGACGGACTTTGCCGTTCGCCTTCGGAATCAACTTCTCGCGCACCCGCTGGGGAACAAATGAACGAGCCTTGAGAACATCTCGCAACTCGCCCAGTACGTCGCCAACATTCGCGTCGAGGGAGCGAGGAATCACTCCGTCGACCCCGGCCGTGCGGCCGCCCTTGTTATCCCTGACTCGACTCCACGCCACGATCAGAAACGACGGGTCGTAGACGAGGTTGTAGAGGTCTTCAAAACAACGTTCAGGATCAGTGATCGCCCACTGGTGCAGTTTCGTCTGCATCACCCATACCCGCAGTTCGGCCTCTTCGAGGTCGGGCCACGGTTCGCCGATATTCATCAGCGCGCTTTGGGTGTTGCGTAGTCACTGCGGTTCCGCTGGACCCCTTCGCCATGTAGTCGGCTTTCCCGACCTCGGACTACTACGGGTCCTCCGTCCCACTTTGAAGGCTTCGACCGGCAACGGGTCTTCCCACCGACCAACGGGATGTTGGTCGGAGAGGGGGCCTTCGAAGTAGTTCCCGCGTTCACTCTTGAACCGCTCGACGGGGTCGGTGCCCAACTATGCCCCTGCTGCTTCGCCACGACTACGCCGCAGGCATTCATCGTGGCCTCTCGGCGAGCGACATCTACCCGCCGAAGAGTTCTCGGTGCGCAAGCACCGATGCGCGCAGCAACCCAGCCCACATCCGTCAGGTTCGAGCTGGTGGTTCTCTCTTGAGGGGCTTTCAAATGCTGGTTCACTTTCGTTACACCTTTCCGTCTTGCTCGCCGGACCCAGACCATCTAACGGTGCTGGTCCGTCCCGGCTTTGTCGAGACTGCTTGCCATCCTTCCCTTCGTTCCAAGGGTCAGACTGTCTCCAACTTCACCAACCTGCTGCGACAAGTTGGTGGAGGGGGTCTTGCACCCCCTCTCGGTTCAAGAGCGCCTCGTGGCGCTCTATGTCGGTGACCCAAAGTTCGTCGAGGAACGAACGCTCGAACTTGCGCTGGACCAGATCGTCGGACGTCGGGGTGCCTTTGATGCGCTTGACCTTGCGAGGCCCGGGAATTCCGACGATCTGGTTGTTGTGCATCAGGATTCTCACGAGTGCCAGGCTGACGTGGATGCCACGGCCCTTGGTCAGCTCGGCGTGCACGCGACGCGACCCGTAGGTGCCACGGCTATCGGCGTGGGCTTCTCGGATGAGTCCGGTAAGCCACTCGCGACGGATCATCGTGGGCGACATCGGCCGGGTCTTGGCCAGGTAGTAGCCGGCGCTCGAGACGCCCAGCACCTCGCAGCACTTCTTCACTCTGAACCCGGCGCCGACGAGGGTATCGATCACCGGGTAGGCCCTTTTGGGCGCAGTACATCCTTGCCGAGGAGTTCATGCGCGCGCCGAAGAATCTCCACTTCAGTCTCGAGCTCGCGAATGCGCCGGCGCGCCCTGACGAGCTCCTTCGACTCCGTGGTCGACACACCGGGAATCTCACCTCGGTCGATGCGGTCCTGCTTGACCCAGTTGTAGATGGTGGTGGTCGTGACGTCGAGATCGTGAGCAGTCTTGGTGACCGACCAACCCGATCTCACGAGTGCGACTGCTCGCCGTCGAAACTCTGAGGGATAGGACGTTGGCATGATTTGAGCCTTTCACTTAGGCCCAATTTCAACAAACAGAAAGGTAACAAAACCCAGCGCAGGTCAGAGCCTCCACAATTCCCAGACCGAATCACTTCTGACCGGTAGGCCGAGCACGCGGAGAGGAACGTTGGCTCCCGAGGAGTTCGCTACGTGCCGTCGGTTCCATCGTCGACGGAGCCATCCTGACAATCAGCACTTCCGATGCCACGCCAACTCGTCAGTCTTTCGGTTACGTCCAGACTCCGCGAGCCTTCATTCGAGAACGTTAGGTCTCCGCCGAGCGAGAATATGGCTGCCGAGTTGGAAGTGACCGCTGTTAGCGAGGCTCATCGATAGTGGGGGATATGGTGTCCCATGGCCGTCAAACGCAAGTCAGGGAGTCTGAATCTAGCTCCGGCATCTGTGGACGACTACAGAGACTTGGCGCGTCGCAGACTGCCGCGAATCATCTTTGACAATCTCGATGGTGGTTCGTTCAATGAAGTGACCTTGAGAGCGAATCGAAAAGACTTGGAAGAGATCAGATTTCGTCAGCGAGTGCTACGGGACGTATCTCAGCGCACACTCGCAACCACTGTCTTGGGGCAGGAGGTCGCAATGCCGCTGATCTTGGCTCCTCTGGGAAACGCTGGGTTCTTCGCTCGACGGGCAGAGGTCCAGGCCGCTCGATCGGCCGAGCGAGCAGGAATCCCATTCTGCGAAGCAACACTTTCCATATGCAGCGTTGAGGAGGTCGCGGCGGCGGTGCGTCAGCCACCTTGGTTCCAGCTCTACATGATGAAGGATCGCGACTACGTCCAAGACCTGATGTCGCGAGCAGAGGGAACTGGTTGCACGACTTTGGTCTTCACAGTGGACATGCCACTCGGTGGATTGAGATACCGAGATATCCGCAACGGTATCAATGGAAGGCTCAGCGTCGCCAAGCGATTGCGCCGTGATTTCGACCTCATTAGTCACGTCAACTGGGTGCGCGATGTCGTGTATCGTGGCCGACCACTCACATTCGGGAACTTGGAGAAGGCATTGCCCGACGCTCGAAAGCCGCAGGATTTCTATGGCTGGATCGCGAATCAGTTCGATTCGAGCTTCACGTGGGCGGACCTTTCCTGGTTGCGGGAGAATTGGAAGGGGAAGATCGTGCTCAAGGGGATCCTCGATGCCGATGACGCCCGTGAGGCGGTGGATCGAGGAGTCCTCGCCATTGTCGTATCGAATCATGGTGGACGTCAATTGGACGATGTTCCTTCGTCGATTGGTGCGCTTCCCGCAATTGTCGATGCGGTTGGAAGTCAGTGCGAAGTGCTGATGGACGGCGGAGTTCGCAGTGGCCTGGACGTGGTCAAGGCGCTGGCTCTAGGGGCCAGGGCGTGTCTGATTGGGCGACCGTGGGCCTACGCCGCGGCCGCACACGGGGAAGCCGGGATTGACAGGATCATCAGCATCATTCGAGAGGAAATGTTGGTCACCCTTGGTCTGATCGGTGTCACCGAAGTCCGAGAACTTGACCGGTCAGTTCTAATGTGAGCCGGTTCCCTTGTCTGTGGTCAGGTTGTTCGACGTCGTAGCTGGCGGCGCTCAAGTTGGTTTTGGCTGCGAATAGGACTCGGGAACGCATTCGACTGCAGCCTTCGTTGACACGCTATCTGGTGAACTTGCCGATGCCCCGCTCGAATGTCAAAGAGAAAAGGCATCAGCCGCTGATTGGTCCCTCCGTCGGGTCGTCCCGCGTCCTCAGCGCCACGATGGTGCTCGATCGCTACGCAACCGATAACAGATCAGCGACTGCAAGTTGGAATGCCGCGAGGGGCCGCGAGAGCATCGGAAGCGAGTCTCAGGATTGCTCCGGGCGGTTATCAACGACGGGCGTTGGACAGCGCACCCATGGTGGCCAACGCCTCAGAAAGGATGTAGCGGGGACCGAGCCACCTCCAATAAGGGACTGACTCTTTTGCGAACTCCTTAGTGACAGGACCGATTCGGCCCTGCTCGACCAACTCGGCGAGCGACGTCGGAAAGACCTTGGTCCGGATGAAGCTGATCGTTGATTTCGCCTCCACGGCTGGCAAGATGCCGAGCGTGACCAAGTAGCCTGCCGTCAGGTCCACTCCACACGCCAGAAAGGTGGCGACGCCTCCGAAGACTCGAGCGTTAAGGTCGATGGCCCATAACCCTCCTTCAGCATCGCGCATGAAATTGACGTTCACCAGTCCTGGCACTCCAACGGCCTCCACGGCCTTGCGGCCGGCTTCATAGAGGGTTGGATCCTCGTAGACCTCAATCTCACTCGATGGTCCGAGCGGGCGAACCCAATCATGGGTCTTGTAGCACAGCCCCTGGAGCAGACCGTCAGAACCAAGCACCGCGCCGAAGTTGACCTTGTCGCCTTCGATGTACTTCTCGAGGTAGGTGCTCTCCAGGCCCCGATATGGCGCCGCCACGACGTCGAGCTCCTCACTGGACTCCACGATCTTGACGTGGATGCCGCCGTAACCGGTGCGGTCCTTGATCACGACTGGGAATCCATAGCGCGCGGCGAACTCGCGCGCGTCCATCTCTGAGAAGAGAGCACGCGGCGGCGTGGCGACACCTGCGGCGGCGATCATGACACCGGCGTACTCCTTGTCCATCACTTCGATGCGGCGTTGCACCATTCGCGACACCGGGGAGTTGAGCGCCGGGAGACCGGCGCTGACCAGTTCCTTCAAAGTCTCAGCGAACTGGACGTCGATCACGTTCTCTTTCTTGAATTCAGCGCGAAGGGCGTCCTCGACGCGCTCTTCTGGCAGTGCGGCGCATCGGTCAAAGACGAGCCTCGAGGCCATCAACGACTGGGCGTCACGCATCGTCGTGATGCGGACCACTCGCGTACCAAGTCGACGCAGGCGGGTCGCAAACTGATAGAACGTGGCCATTCGTCCGTCATCGACGAACACGACTGTCGCGGGTCGTGCATCCCTCGAAGCACCTTCCATCGCTTGCAGAATCCCGACCTTTCGTGTAGACGTTGCACGACGACTATCCGTTGATCGCCTTTACATTAGTCATTGACGGCCCCAATCGCTCGCAACTTGCCCCGTCGCTTGGGTTGATGCAACGGACACCTCGCCCAGGGTGTCCCCGGACATCCGTCGGCCCTTGCACGCTTGCCCCGCCTTCGATCTCCGGGCCCGTACGGGGTCAGTCACGATACCCCGAGGGCTAACGGTGACGACCCAATATGTACTCTGAATCGGGACGGAGGGAGTGCACTCACCGAATTGGCTGAGAGAATCTGGTTCAGCTCACCTGACCGGCCAGTCGGCGATCCTGATTCTTGGGCACGCATCTCGAATGGTCCGTGGGGGCTAACGCGAAGCCGTCCTGTTACGAAGGTGGTCGGGGCACGTCGACTTGCGAATGGGACGATCTCGATCTGATCAACTTGCGATGGGCTGCGCCGCCGTTCGGTGTCGAGTTGGGCGTTGGGGTTGTCCAGTAGTAACAATGGTGCGACAATGGCACATGACCTCTTCGCACCGTGACGATTTGACGTCAGCGGCACAGAGCAGGACGTCATCACGGTGTGAAGGATCGTGGATCCGACATCTCTTAAGCGCGATGACGGCCCTTGTCTTGGTCGTGGCAGCATTGACATTGGGAGGGAGCCGGCCGGCTCTTTCCGCCTCCGCACTGCCCGGTTGCCGGTCCACTTCACCGGGATCTGCATTGTTGTCCCTGAACGTGAATGGGTACGCGCGCAAGGTGATCGTCCATGTTCCTGCCGGCTCGAAGAACTTGACTCCGATGGCCCTGGTGCTCAATCTCCACGGGAGCTTCAACAACGCGGCCTACCAACAATCGATCACCAACATGGATGCGACTTCCGATGCCAAGCGTTTCATCGTCGCCTACCCTCAGGCGTACATCGCCGCTGGCACGGGCTTCCAATGGAACGTCCCACCCCTGTACGGAGGGGTTAGCGTGCCACCCAATTCACCAAACGACGTGAAGTTCTTAGTCACCCTTGTCAAGATCCTCGAACGGCACTATTGCATCGACCCGAGACAGGTCTACGCCACCGGCTATTCCGGGGGGGCTCGCGAGGTCAGTCAATTGGGCTGTGACGCCTCCGGGGTGTTCGCGGCGATCGCCCCCGTAGGCGGGTTGCGTCGGCCCACGCCCTGCAAGACTCGCCGGGCAGTGTCGGTCATTGCGTTTCACGGATCAGCGGACCCGATCAATCCCTTCGATGGCGCCGGCCAGGCTTACTGGACCTACTCGGTGACGAGCGCAATTAGATACTGGATGCTTCAGGATCACTGCACCCACAGCGTCACGACGAGTGCCGCCGATCCAACGGTCGTGCACACCAAGTACGTTGGTTGCGCGAATGGTGCGGCGGTGGAGTTGTACGAAGTAATCGGCGCGGGACATGTGTGGCCCGGGGGTCCGCCCTTGGCGCCGAATCAGATTCAGTTCCTAGGGCCTCAGACGAACGCCATCAATGCCAATCAACTGATGTGGTCATTCTTCAAAGCCCATCCAATGCATTGACGCGGAAGGTTCCTGACCATCGAGCGCCGAAGACGTGGCAATTCGAGAAGTCCAAGTGACTTTTCCAGCGAATGACATGCGTGCGCGTGTCCACACACTTGCTTCTTCTTTACCGGTCGGGTGACATCCTTCCACCCGACCCTCGAGTCGGATTGCTAGGTGTCCACTTTCCCTGGGGAGCATCAGACGACGTGGCCAAGGCTACGAAGGACTTCACGCCGGATGTACTTGTCGATAAGCACGGCACGTTTACCCGGAAAGAAGTGTCACTCGACGGCGACAACTGAACGCGTTTCGAGTCGATCGATCAGTCAGCGATGGAGATCATCTCCGTGACTAGTTTTCGGGTGTGCGGTTCGCTATTGACCATGGCCAGTCGCTATCAAGTCCTTTGTGTCACCCTGTTCGCTCCGTTCTGGCGCGTCACGCGGCGCGAACAACGTGGGTCTCATTCGAAGTTTGGGGAGACCGCGGTGTCGTTCAGTAAGATTGGTTCCTGATCGCAGTTGAAGTCAGGTATGGCCAAGTGACAACTTTAGACACGAAAGGAGATCGTCTCTGAGTGCACGAAACCCAGGCGAGGCGAAGGAAGTTCCTTCCTGGCGCGCCAACTTCCTTAGAGTTAAGGCCGAGCTTTCGCAGCAGCGACGCCAGCGCACTGCGAGGTCGCTCGCGTCGATATCACTGGTCGCCGTGGACGTGATTGCGCTCGTGGTGACCGCGGCCGGTGATCACGGGTCGGTGAGGTTCGTTTTCGGCGTCGTTCTTGGTTTGCTCGTCCCGGGATGGTCAGTCGTCGGTCTCATGAAGTTAGGTAACGCCGCGTTGGAGTTTTCCCTTTCGGTTGGCGCGAGTCTGGCGTTGCTCATGGTGGCCGCGCAGATCATGATTACGGTGCACGTTTGGAATCTCTCTGGTCTCGAGATAGGAACGTGTTTGGTCTGTTTGCCATCACTGTTGCTGCAGTCCAGGGGCTTTTGGCAATCGAATAATTCCAGGTGAACGCGATGCTACTGGCCAGCGCGGCCTCACTCGCTAACTCTCCGGCCGAACTCATCGTCCTAATAACCACCATCATTCTCTTGTCACTACGGTCGTGGATCGGCATCACCAACGTGGGGATGACCCGACGAATGAATCTGCTGCTCACTAATCTGACAATCACCCTCGTCGTGCTCTTCTTTGTTCTCGTGTTCTTCAGATTCAAGACGCTTGGCGGTTGAGTAGTGCGCACGTCCGCCTTAGCAACCTGGCATCGCACCTATTCGTTGATGACTCGAACTCACTACGGCGTGCTGACGCTCGCCGTGATGGCTCTACTCCTATGGTTCGTCGCCGTTGGCCAAGCGGTCTACGCCGACATGGGACTGCTTGGTCTTGTCACACTCTTGGGTTGGCCGTACTTCGTCGGCTTAGCGTTGGTGGCCTTGGGTTTCGCCAATGAGCTCCTTCGAACACCCATGCGACCGCGCTGGCTCCTCGTCTTTGTGATCCTCATGGTGCTGTATCTCTTTGGGACCGCGTGCGCCATCGAACCCATCGCTCCTCTCGCCGACGCGTACCGGCATTCGGGCATCCTTCAATATTTCTTTCAACACGGGCACGCTCTTCCCCACTACGAAGCTGACTTCTCGTGGCCCGGGTCGTTCTCCCTCGGTGCCGTGTTCGTGGGTTTCGCCGGCCAGGCAAACTCCTTGGGCTTCACGCGCTACTTTCCGCTGTTCATCGAACTCATGTACCTCGCCCCACTACTCGTCATTTCCAGGTCAGTCGGTGTTGGTCGTAGGGCCAGTTGGCTCGGCGTTGCGTTGTTCTACACGTCGGACTGGATCTATCAGGACTATTTCTCGCCGCAGGCGCTCGGCTACCTCTTTCTCCTCATCACCTTGGCCGCTGTACTCGCTACGTGGCATCCGAAACCAAGTCCGAAACCTCCCCTGTCTGGGTTTTTACGAACAATTCGCTTTCGGTACGTTCGTGTCCGCGCGGTCTTTCGGCTTTCTCGCCTCGAGGGCCACGACACGGTCTCGGTGTGGAGTAACTCGCAGACGTTGGGCGTCGTGGGTCTCCTTGGGCTCATCTCCCTTGCCATGGCGATCAGCCACGAACTGACCCCGTACGCACTGGTCCTCTTGCTCCTCGGCTGTCTCGTCACGCGTCGTTTGGGACGGCCCGAACTCCTTATCGCCTCGGCCCTCTTCGTTGTTGGTTGGCTCAGTCTCGGCGCGAGCGACTATTGGATTGGCCACCTCGGTTATATCTTCAGTGGATTTCTGAACTTCGGTCAAACATTGAGTTCCAACGTGACGGGTCGAGTCTCGGGCAGCGCGGCGCACCAGTACGCCGTCGAGACCCGCATCTTGGTCATCGGGGGCCTGTACGTGTTGGCCGGTATTGGCGTCCTTCGACGATCGGCGGAGACTCGGGTGCTCGAGGTGCTCGCCGTGGCGCCATTCTTACTTCTCGCGATTCAGAGTTACGTCGGCGAGGGGCTCATGCGGATGGTGTTTTACACGCTTCCGTACACCGCCTTTCTCGCGGCGTCGGCGGTCCTGCCACAACGTTCAGGTCAATTCAGATCCATACTGCCGACGTTTCGACCCGGTCGATACGGTCGGGTCACGCTCTGGGCTCTCGTTTTCTTCATCATCCTCGGTAGCACCTTCGCCACGACGGTGGCCCGCGGCGGCAACGACGCCTTCGAATCCTTCTCCGTCGGAGAACTCGACGCGGTGAACTACGTGTACACCCATGCTCAAACTAGCAACACGATCGCGATGGTGTCACCGTATATGCCCTTCAACCAGGCCGAAGTGGGTTCGTTGAACTGGGACAGTTGGGAGACCGCCGGCTATATAACGGTGAAGCAACTCCGCAAAGATCTCACCAAGTTGCATCCGCAGTTCATCCTCCTCAGCCAGTCACAAGAGAACTGGGGAGAGATTGTCGTCGGCCTTCCTCGAGGGTGGGAGAACAAGTTGTTTATCTCGCTCGTTAGTACGGGCTACCACGTCGCGGCGTCGTGGCCAACGGCGACGGTGCTCGTCCCCAACTTGAAGGTCACGCCGAAGAATTCAACCACCGCCGTCCCGTAGGGCCCTAACGCTCGCTCCCGAGGTCACTCGAGCTGGAGGGGATTAGCATTAGTCAATGTTGTGGCGGCGTTCACGCTCTGGTGATGAGCGTGTCGGACAAGGAGACGACGAACAGCACTCGCGACCAGTCAAGATCCTGCAAGTCGACGTTGACGAACGTTCGAAAAAGCCAACGATTCAGGTTTCATCCGGTGACCGTCTCTGGATCGAAGTGGTCAAAGACGGTCACGTGGTGGGCGTCATCGATGGGCGCGCTGAAGGAGACGCGCTACCGGCGTCGGTCATTGAAAAGCTGGCCAGTGACTTTAACGACGTCGGGATCCCCACGCTGGTACCCCTCACTGACGACGCGCTGCCACGAGCGTCGGTCGTCGTGCCCACGCTCTGTCGCGAACCACTCGAATTGGTCCGGCTCGTCAAATCGCTGGTGGCACTGGATTACCCCGATTTCGATATCATCGTCGTCGACAACCGAGTCGGCCGTGTCGTTCCATCACTTCCCGAACTTCCCAGCGACCCTCGCGTTCGCGTGTTCAGGGAGCGTACGCCCGGTGCGTCCGCGGCGCGAAATCGCGGCATCGAGATGTCCACGAGTGACATCATCGCCTTCACTGATGACGACGCGATCGTCACGACGGACTGGCTTCGCGTCATTGGCACGCGATTCGCGCTCGATCCCGAAATTGAGGGAATTTGTGGACTCGTGCTTCCGTGGGAACTCGAGTCGGCGCCGCAGGTCTGGTTTGAAGAGTTCTACGGCGGTTTCAGCCCGTCGTTTCGCTTCGAGAAACTGAGTATGGCTCGCTTGAAGAAGGTTGACAAGATGTTCCCGTACGATGTCGGACGCTTCGGCGCGGGCTGCAATATGGCGTATCGCCGCTCGACGATTCAGAGGCTTGGTAACTTCAACGTGTGTCTCGGCGGCGGTACGCCCTCGAAAGGCGGCGAGGACATTTTGGTTGCGGTGAATCTCGTGGCTAAGGGTGGCACGTACGCCTACGAGCCGGCAGCCGTGATACGTCACCGTCATCGCCGAACGGAGGCGGAGTTCCTAAATCAGGCCTTCGACTACGGGACCGGACTCACGGCGCTGTACACTGCATTGATCGTTAAGGACCCCCGACACCTTTTCGCGTTAGCGCGCCGCGTTCCGGTCGGGGTCGCCCACCTCCTTCGCTCACCCGAAGCGCGCTCCGTAAGCTCTTCGCCCAGCTACCCGCGGCGCACCCTCATCTACCAGGTGGCGGGTATGGTCTATGGACCGCTGGCCTACGTGCGAAGTGTCATTCGAAATCGTTTGAGCGCCTAGTTGGAGCGTGGCGTTCTGCCATCCTCTTCTTCAATGGCCCGTACCCGATGATGCCATCGGTGTTGGGTACGTCGACGCGGAGTCCGGATACGTTTCTTGCGGTTCGCCACACCTCCGCGAGACCGCGAACGTGGATTCTCCTCTCATGTTCGGCAGAGCCCTACCCACTTGAAGATGGGCGGACGAAGGGCGACACGGTAGAGTTCTTAGTCCTGTCGATGTGTTGCGGTGACCCCTTTCGGGGTCGTCCGATCGCAACTTTGGGACGTACACCACCGGTAATCCGATGTACTCAAGACCCTCGCGCCAATCCTTCTCCACGTAATCGGCCGCGTCGTCCCGATTCGCCTTCTCAGCGAAGACGACATTGAAGAGTGGCGTGATCTAGCGACGCACGCTATCGAACCGAACCCCTTATTCGAGCCAGAGTGCCTTATCGCGTCGGCACGCTACCTTCCGAAGGGAGATCAAATATTGCTCGTCATCGCCGAGGACGAGGGGCGAATCTCAGGCTGCATTTCCGTCCTTCGCGTCGCGAAAGGTGAACAGCCGAGTAGTTCTTGGTCCGGCGTTCGACGGCCCGTGTTCACGACACAGGTACGTCGTCTGCGTTACGACGGAACTCCGCTCGTGCGTGAACTTCACGGTGTCGAGACGGCGGCCACACTTCTTACAACGTTGGTGGAACAACGAGGGTCGAGAACGCGGGAATATTGGTCCTCGAAGCCGTCGACGCCGACGGTCCCGTCGCGGAATACTTGAAGAGTGCCGCTGTAGCTCTCAAACTGCCGTGTTACGCGGATCGGACGTGCGACTCTTTGGCCTCCAGGTTGTCTACGACGAGAACTACACCAAGTTTGCGCCAGGGATTCAAATCTGACGTGGCGTCGTTGACCGCTTCCAGTACGAGGACGACGTGCTGTGGCTCGATAGTTGCACATACGCGGGAAACAAGACACTGCTGCGCGTGTTACCCGATCGTCACCCCGTCTCAACGTTTCTCGTCGGTCTGGGGCCCCCGTTGACCGGGTGATGCTTTTTACGGCCGCCTCGGGACAGCGACTCTTGGGCGACGAGTCGACGTTGCGGCGCCGACACCGCGTCATTGGGAGCGCAATTTATAGGGCTATTGCATGGATTTCCCACTCCCACGGGGAGGCCCCGAAACCAGTTAACGTTGAACATTAAAATCGTTTCATACAAGGGGAGTTCGCTGTCGATTCTGATGGTTGGTGTGTGTTCGATCCAAGGGGGAGTGGGACTAAGGACTTGATGAGATTGCTTATTCGTCCTCGGACCTTCGGCGCGTGCGTCGGTACGCTTCGAGTACGCAAGAGACGAGTCGGCGCACTCACCATCGTCACCGCGTGCGTCGCGATCTGTACCGGGGCGCTCCCGGCGTACGGTGCCCAGTCGACCCCGTCACTCGCCATCGGCGTCCACGACTTCGCACCTTCCAGATCGTCAACCACCCACACGGTCTCCATCGCGGCGCTGGACGCCTCCGTGTTTCCGATCGGCGTCGTCAATAGTTCGGAACCTTCGGGAGAGTCACCACCACCATCGAACGCGCTCGCTGGCTACCGATTGAGTTACGTCAATGACTTCACGGGAACGTCGCTGCCTTCGGGATGGAGTGCATTCTCCGGGACGCCCGGCGGTGATCCCGGGTCACTGTGGGAGCCAAGTCACGTCACGGTGGGCGGAGGACTGCTTCAACTCAACAGTTCGCGCGATCCGGCTCACAACAACGGGTGGGTGAGTGGCGGCCTTTGTCAGTGCGGACTCCCGCGAACATACGGCGCATATTTCGTCCGATCTCGACTAACCGGCCCCGGGCCCACGCAAGTCGAACTGCTCTGGCCCACGGTGGGCTGGCCGCCAGAGATCGACTTCAACGAGACGTACGGCGGCGATACGGCCACGTCAGCGACATTGCACTACATGGCCGTGAACAAGAAGGTAAACGCAGCGTTAGACGTCAACATGACGCGGTGGCACACGTGGGGCGTTATTTGGACGCCGAAGTCGGTTACGTACACCGTTGACGGTCACGTCTGGGCGACGATGTCCACGCCGTCAGAGATTCCCAACCAGCCGATGACCCTCGACGTCACCCAACAGACCTGGTGCTCCTCGGGCTTCGCCTGCCCCGCGTCGGCCCAGTCGACGTATGTCGACTGGGTGGCTGAATATACCGCCTCGACGACGACGACGTCTACGGTGGGTCCCTTCGGCCCCAACTCTCACGCACTCTCCGCGAGTCTCAAGGCAAAGATCGTGAGTCTCGCCGATCAGATAGGTGTCAACAGTGACACGAACGTCCAACTCGTCGGTTACAGCGACAACGTGGAGACACCGGCGCGTTGTCTCGTCGTGAGTAGAGATCGAGCCGTGGTGGTGAAGAACTATCTCGCGCTTCGACTTTCGCTGCTCGGAATATCAGGTGTCACGATCACGGCCATCGGTGCGGGTAGCGGTAAGCCCGTGGCGTCAAACGCCACACCTTCCGGTCGGGCGATGAATCGCCGAGTGGTTCCCTTGGTCAGCTAGTCGAAGCCACGAATCGAACTTCGTGTCGAAGTCACAACGAGTCACGCCAATGAGCCACGTCGATAGGCCCATTGCGCGATTTCGTTCTCCAACATTGAAGTCAGCTTTACTCTGCCTCGCATGAGTCACCGCAGACCACTCCTCCTCTTCATCACGTCGTTAGTACTCTTACATCCGTGGCACTACCTCGACGATCGTCGCTCAACGTCTTCGTTCGCCAAACGGTTCGTCACTCCGTATCGGCGCTGTCAATTCTCTCGGAACCACTTCGATCACGGGTGCGAAGAAGGGCGTACGTCAAATCTGCTGAGCGCGCAACGCTTCTAGATACCAGTTCGTCGCCACCTACCCTGGTCCTCATGGTCTATCGGGCAGTGAACGTCTCGTTGGTTCAGATGTTGCTTCGTCAGCTCGATTCGAACGCGGACGTTCGGCTTTGGGCGTTGGACGCGATAGCACCGGAGCTGGCCAGCAAAACGCTTGGATGCGGGGTCGGTATGCGTTTCACTCACCTCAATCGTCTCTACAACGCCAGTCCTGTTTTGAATGGCTCCTGGGTAATACTCGCTGACGATGACGTCTTTTTCATCAAAGGTGATCTGGATCGGACGATCGACTTGATGAAGAGATCGGGCCTTTCACTCGCTCAACCGGGACAGAGCGTGCTGGGATGGTGGAACTTCTTCTTCACCGTTTCACGGCCCTTTCTATACGCGAGGGATACCAACTACGTCGAACAAGGTCCTTTGATCATCGCCGACCCCGAATTCGCAAAGTTGATTCTCCCCTTCCCCGAAGACGACGACATGGGCTGGGGAATTGAGGCTCTGTGGTACCGGATCAAGGAAGGGCGCTTTCGCACGGGAATCATCGACGGTTGTCGCGTGGTGCATCAGGTTCGAGCCGCGAGGTCGTATCAAGCGTTGCCCCAGATGCTCAGCATGAACGAGCGTCTCGTCAATTCGGGAATGAACAGTATCTGGCAGTTACAAAGTGTTAACGCACGTTGGTGGCGGTGGCAAGATTCTCCTTCGTGGAAAGAGGGGTGAGCGGACGTTCGATCCCTTCAATCCATCGAAGATCCGGTCACTTCCAAGAACCTGGGCGTAACTCGCACTTGCACGGTTCGTCGACGGCGGTCACTCTAGTGGCCCCAGCGCATGATTACTAGAATCGGACCATTCGCGCCAACCGGAGAACGACGAGCAGAGCGCCACTCGAAGCTTCGAAGTTTCGCCCACACGTCGGGCGCCTCTTGCGGAACGCCTTTGCACTCATGGTCTCCTCAGGGGGCACGGCGGTGCTCGGCCTCGTCTTTTGGACGACCGCGACCCACTTGGCGTCTGCCGCAACGGTCGGACGAACGTCGGCCGAAATTGCCGCCATGGTACTGATTGCCAACCTCGCGCAACTGAGTTTCGGTTCCATTTTCGAGCGATTCTTACCAGTTGCCGGTAAACAAACCCGTGGTTTCATATCACGCGCCTACGTCATGTGCGTGACGTTCGCTCTGATTGCCTCGGTTATCTACGTCACTTCTGGATTAGCTCATAATTTCATTCCGACCTCGTTCGCCTGGCACGCTCTTTTCGTGGTTGCGGTCGTTTTGTGGACGATATTTATACTGCAAGACAACGTGCTGGTTGGCCTACGGGCTTCGCCTATCGTGCCCATCGAAAACATTCTCTTTGCCGCGGCAAAACTCGCCTTACTTCCCGCGTTCCTCGTCGTGTCAAAGGGCCAAGGAATCTTCTTCGCCTGGATCACTCCGGTAGTCTTCACGATCGTTGCGGTGAATTGGTACTTATTTAGGAAACGAATACCCGAGCACGAATCTTTGAGCGAATTGAGTGAGAAGTTGCCCTCGTCACGTGAACTCATTCTTCTCGCGGGTGCTCAGTACGCGACCGTGCTCTTCAGCATCTTCACGCCTTCCATTGTGGCCCTCATCGTCATCGATCGTCTTGGTGCCGTCGCCAATGCTTACTACTACGTTCCGTCGTTGATCACGACGGCCCTCGCTGTCTTCAATTGGAGTATCGTCCGGTCGTTTCTCGTCGAAGCCGCGTCCGAACCACACGCCCTTCGACGCAACGCCAACGTCACACTGAGGGCGTTAGCTGGGGTTTTGGTACCGAGTGTCGTCATTGGCGTCATCTTCGCCCACGACATACTGCGGATATTCGGAGCGACGTACGCACTTCACGGCACGACGATCCTCAGAATGCTTTTGTTGTCGCTGCCGGGAAGTGCCGTCAATATTTTTTACAGTTCATTCGCGTGGCTCGACAAGAAGATCTGGTGGATGACACTGATGGAGTTGGTGAGCGCGATAATCTTCTTCGGCCTCGTATTCATCCTCATCCGACGCCACGGCATTCTTGCCATTGGCATTGCGTCGCTTGTCTCATCGACGCTTCAGGCGATCTTCTTCTTGCCGATTTCGATCAGGCGCTACCGATTGACTTCCAACAGCGAACCTCCTCGGAGCGGAGCGAACACCGCCGCAACGTGAATCCGAGCGACGCACTTAAGATCCCGATCTTCACGACCGTTGAATCTGCGCGAGTTCCTCAGCAAGATGACGCAGCGCCGCCACCAGTCGTTCGTTCTCAGCTTTCGAACGCACCGGCAGGCGCAGACGCGGAACGTCGTCAGCAAACTTCGCACTTACGTCCTTGACCTCGATGTTGCACTGTTCGAGTAGCCAGTTTCGAACCTGACTGGCCAAACGCGCGTCAGTACCCTCTAACTGCACCAAGAGAAAATTACCCCCGCTGGCGGGCGTTTCCGCGACGAAGGACAGCGTCTGGAGATTGGTGCGCAGCGATTCGCGGTCAACCTTCGTCATCTCGAGCGACGACGCGAACCGTCCATTCCGGTCCGATAGTGATCGACCAGGGTCACGTTTTCGCCCGGATGTTCAACGAGTCCGACCATTATTGAGGGATCAAAGCGAAATCCGCGTCACGGTCGTGCGCCAACAAGTCTCCTTCGCGAGCCCAGCCAAGGAGCATGGCCGCCCAGACCCAGTTGCGACCGGAAATCTCGGTGTCCGCGAGCACGTCGTGCAGACGAAGTAGATCGGCAACGAAACGTCGTGAGAATCTCCGGTCACTGAATCGTGCGATCTCTCGTCCAATCCCCGGGATTTTGGTAACCCGTTTCGACCCCGCCCATCCAAGTTCCCATAGTCGGTCGCGAACGTTACCCACCATAAGTGTGCTCCAAGAACCATCTCGGGCAGACCAGATGTCGTTCGCGTGGCGCTCGGGCGAAGATCGCGAGAGCAACGAACACGGCGACGACACGACCGAACTGGTGGTCTCGCCAGTGAATTCGCGACTCGGCGTGCGACTCACGCCTCAACGTGCAAACGCCATAACGTAGACCGCGTGTTCGCGCCTCCTGGGCTCGATAAAGAGTGCGGGAGAGCTCGACGCCGAGTAAGGGGTGACGATGCGGTGCCAACCGCATCGAGGTGGGGAACTGGACGAAAGGACTAATATGTAGTCACCCGGTTGAAGAGGACTGATGAGCGAACACGACGCGCCAACTCTGCTTGCGTTTTATTTGCCCCAGTACCACCCGATTCCTGAAAACGACGAGTGGTGGGGTCCCGGGTTCACCGAGTGGACCAACGTCACCAAGGCCCAGCCCCAGTTCACTGGTCACTACCAACCACACGTCCCATCCGACCTCGGCCACTACGACCTGCGCAATTCCGAGATACGTCTACGCCAGGCGACAATGGCGAAAGACGCCGGAATCAACGCGTTCGCGTACTACCACTACTGGTTCAATGGTCGACAGCTCTTAGAACAGCCCGTCGAGGAAATGCTGAGACTTCAAGAGCCCGCGTTTCCGTTCATTTTGGTGTGGGCCAATGAGAACTGGACACGGCACTGGGACGGCGGCGAACACCAGATTCTGATGGAACATCACTACTCGCTCGACGACGACCTCGAACACATCAGATCCCTGCGACCGGCCCTCACCGACGGCCGGTACCTGCGTCGCGACGGCAAGCCAGTGGTGGCGATCTATCGAGAATCAAAACTTCCCAATCCCCGCGTCACGATTGACCTGTGGCGAAAGGAGGTCGAGCGATGGGGTCTGCCGGGGCTCTACCTCTTGAACATCGAAAGTTGTGGCGACCCGGTCAGCGATCCCCGTGCGCTCGGATTCGACGCCGCGGTCGAGTTTCAGCCCTCCTGGGCCAACCTACCGATGAAACCGCCGCGTTATCTCTTGCGCCGAAGTTTACGTTGGCTCAATCCGCGATATTCGCACCACATCCTTCGCTACGACGACGTCGCCAAGCGCGCAATGCAAACCGCTGACGCGAGTTACCCGCGCTGGCCCGGTGTCACCCCGGGCTTCGACAACACGGCTCGACGACGCCGTAACGCGACCATTCTTACTGGTTCATCACCGAGTACCTATCAGCGATGGTTGGAGAACGCTCTTTCGCGAAGCGAGCGCATTGCGACGACCTACCATGACGGGTCGAATGGCTACGTCTTCATTAACGCATGGAATGAGTGGGGCGAGGGCAACCATCTCGAGCCCGACGAACTCCACGGACGCGAGTTCCTCGACGCCACGAGTCGAGCGCTCCAGGTCGTTGCCTCGACGAACGACGCCTCCTAAATGACGGTGGAGCGTCACCTCTCATGACGTCGTTTGCACCGAAGTAGTGGGCGCTGTGCGCTCGACGATGTTCCTTCGGTGCCCTCGATACTTCGTTTATCGCCACTCAACGCAAAGCCAATGAGGTCTCGCCAGGGTCGACTACTTCGCTTCGTACTCGGCAACCCAGTCGACTTCCATGGACTCGGGCGCGGTAGGACATTCTCGACCTAAGTCGCACGACTGTCGCTGCTCCATATCGAGCGTCATGGGTTGATCCGGAATCTCTGCTGGAACAGACACGGAACTCCACTCGTAGCCGTCGACAACGTACGTGATGGACTTGGGCGTCCAGATCACGCCCCAGGTGTGCCACTCGGTCATGTTGATGAGGAGGTGGCGTTGATCTATGTGATTGGTGGTTCCGAAGTGAACTGTCGACGAGGTGGCGTCGACACGGCCTCCGTTCTCGTTGAAGTCAATCTCCGGAGGCCAGGCGTTGGAGAGTGGCCAGAGCAGTTCCGTTTGACTGGCCCCCGAGCCCGTGATACGGGACCGGACAAAATAGGCCCCGTACGTCAGCGCTCGACCGCACTGACACAGACCACCGGTGACCCAACGATCCTGGTATGCCGGGTCTTTCCACGTGTTGAGTGAAAGGAGCCCGCCTTTGACGACGACGTGATCGCCCGCAAAATGGCCACCCGGGTCACCACCGGGAATTCCGGTGAAGACGTTCCACCCCGAGGGCAACGAGTCGCCACTGAAGTTGTTCACGTACGTGAGCCGGTACCCCGTCAGCGCCGACTTCGACGGCGGCGCCTCGCCCGACGGCTGAGAACTGTCGGCAACTCCCTTGGGGTACGTCGTACCAAACGTCAACGTCGAGGTGGTGTTTGAGTTGTTAGTGGCGTAGCGCACTCCGGCCCGCCAGGCCACGCCGAGTGAGAAAAGAACACTCACCGTGGCAATGATGATCACGAGAGTGTTGCGCGCGCTACCGAGTGAACGCGCCCGCGATGTCGCTCGGTCGTTCCGTGCGCTCACGCGACTGACCGACCGTCCGCACCTATTAGCAAACGAAGTGAACTGACAACACTCCTGCACGTGCTCGACTCCACGCTGTCGGCCACGCTGCTGTTCACTGTCGCTTTCGAACGATTGTCTTCATCATCGGTGCCGTGACGTAAATCATACGGCACCTCGACCCTCAAACGTGCTTCAGGACGGTCCTAGGTAAACCCGTTCGAAGGGAGAGTTCGCTCTCACACCTCGCGACGAGACCGCTACGTTCGGGCGTACTCGGCCACCCAATCGATGAGCATCGACGTCGGAGCGGTCGGACACTGACGATGCTCAACACAGATTTGGCGCTGCTCAAAATCGAGCGTCATCTTCGCCCTCGATATCTCTGAAACAACCCTGAACGAACCCCAGACCGATCCGTCAACGGTGAACAGAATATACTTCGGCGTCCAAATGACGCCCCACGTGTGCCACAGCGTCATATCGATAAAAATATGAGACCGGACAATGGTATTGGCCTTGCCGAAATGCACGGAGTCGCTGGTCGATGCGGTGGTCCCTCCGGTTTCGTTGAAGTCAATTTCGGGCGGCCACACTTTTCCCGCTGGCCAGAGCAACTCCGCCTCATTGGGACCGGGCGCCGTAATGCGCGATCGTACGAAGTACGCGCCGTAGGTATGAGCGAGACCACACTGACACAGCCCCCCTGTCACCCACCGGTTGTGCCACGCCGGATCACGATACGTGGTGAGCTCCAACTCCCCACCATTCACGACGACGTGCGAGATACCAAAGTGACCCCCCGGATCACCACCCGGTACGCCAGTGAACACGTCCCACCCCGGCGGAAGCGTCGTGCCCGCGAAGTCGGCGACGTAGCTCTGCGCGTAGCCGACGAGGGCGGTGGCAGTGGGCGGCCCCATCCCCGAGGGCTCAGTACTATCGGGCAAACCGACGGGATACGGTCCCACCACGTCGGCAACGGTTACGGGGGGGCGTCGCGCGCTCGCCACCGCGGGTCCCTGAACTACCAGGGGCGCAACTATCGCCATGACCGTTGCCGCGACCGCCAGCTGGCGGCCCCATGAACGCGTATGAGCGCGCACCAGCCGTAGACGCGCGCCCATCTTGGAAAAGGTCATGCTGAACCTGAGGTTACTAAGGAAATGAAACGACAATGCTGGTGCCTTAGTATCGCACTTGATATGCAAGGGCCTTCAGAACCTGAACCATCCAGCGGACGTCCTCGCACGAGCATTTCTTCGTGGCACCAAATTCACAACGTTCGAGAGTCCATTCGATTGCGACGCTCGACTTTCGCGATTCTTGGGGACCGCGGAGATCACGGGATCTACGCGAGTGAGCGGACGGAAGTCGACGTGTTTCCAGCATGAGTGACACCACTATAGGGAGCGCACTTACCAAGCGGCGCCTGGAGTTCGGTATCTCCCGGGTCCAGGCGGCCACGAACGTCCGAATGAGTCGCACGACGTAACAGTTCCTACGAAAACGACTCCCGGCGTCCGTCCGTCGATGTATTCCCCGCGCTTACCGCGTTTCTCAACGTCTCGATCGAGGAGTTCCTCACCCTGTACGCAGCCACCGTCGTCGTGGCATTGCGACCATCCTTAGAGTGTGCGGTGTCGATTTTGCTCGCAGCTACGGCGAGCGAAATCGACACCGAGCAAGTAGTCATTGCTAAACGGGTCGTCGTCGATGAGGTGCACGACGTTGACGAGGAGGAGTATTGGCTGGGAATTTGGCGCAGCTACACCCCTCGCGACCGAAGTAATCAACCTTCCTGAGATTCCTCGGGCTCCTCGATTGCCTGACGTTCCCGATGTACCCGATGTGTCCGGCCTTCCGGATCTGCCCCATCTTCCCGAAGTTCCGAACGTCCCTGAACTACCGGACGTTCTCGAAGTCCCTGACATACCCGGAAGTTCGGAGGTTACGACCTTATCGAGCGCCACGGTCGTTTCGGAATTTCCTTTCGGGCCGAGCATTCGAGCGAACACCAAATAAATCTGAAGGGAAGAAGAAAAAGGGCAAAGAGAAGAAGAAGCGAAAGAATTAAATCAAGCCCGCGTTAGGTCGCTTGGCGTTTGGAGAGTGAGCCCTCGTTTCAAGTTAATCACCAGTACTCATTACTACCAACCTGGCGCTCATTGAGGTCAAGGTCTGCCCAGTCGCTCGAAGACCCCGCTATCAAACGAATTGGAACTCTCTCTCGGCCAATGGACGTGGTCATTGGCCTGCCTTTATTCGTTCTCTCACTTCGTACTAGGTTGCGCTCATGACTGTGAGGGCGCTTTTAATGAGGGCCGTCACACTGATCTGCGTCGCGCTGCTCCTCTTCGCGGCCGCCGTCGTGTCGGCCCCGAGAGCCTCGGCAGACCCTGGCGTCATCACTCAACAAGCACCGTATGGCAATACCACGACGGTCACGGTCGACTCGTCGAGCAGCTTCTCTGACCAGTTGATCGCGACCGACGACTTTAATGATCCCGTGACCTACACACAGGGTTCGAGCACGAACATTGATCTATCGGTCAACGGCACCGGCCAAGTCCTCGTTTCCGGTACCCTCGCCACCGGAAGTTACACCGTGACAGGGACGACGAGTGACGCCCATCTTGATTCGGGGACCTTCAGTTATACCCTTACGGTGAGTGCTTCATCAATCACTCAACAACCACCGAATGGCAATACCACCACGGTCGTCGCCTCGAACAACTTTTCCGACCAACTCAACGCCTCGGGCAACAATGGTGGCGACGTGACCTACACACAGAGTTCGAGCACCAACCCTGATCTGTCAGTCAACAGTACCGGCCAAGTCCTCGTCGCCGGCACTCTCGCGACGGGCAACGACACGGTACTCGGGACTTTGAGCGACCCCGACGGCGACACTGGTTCCTTCAACTACACTCTCGCGGTCACGGGCACGACGATCACGCAGACCTCTCCTACGTCGGGCACCACCACGACGGACGCGTCGAACAATTTCAATCCGGGCTCGATAACGGTAGCGAGCAACAACGGATCGGTAAGCTTCGTCACCACCTCCTCGAGTGCCGCGTTGCACGTCACCGGCGGCGGCGCCATTTCGACGACGGGCACCCTCACCGCGGGGTCCTACACCGTCTCGGGTACCGACAGCGACGTCTACGGCGACACCGGTACTTGGACCTACACCCTGACGGTGCACCAAAGCCCGAGTGGTGGGCGCGTTCTCACGCAGTCGTCAGCCATCGCGGGTTCCACCACCACCACGGCGTCCGGCACGTTCAAAGCGGCACCTCTCACGGTGGAGAGCGCCAGCGGCCCGGTGACCTTCACCAAGACGAGCGGCTCGCCCGGACTCACCTTGAGCGGCGACCAAATTGCGACGACCGGGGCCCTCGTAGCGGGCCGCTACACGATCGCGGGCACTGACCTTGACGGGGCTGGCGACACGGGAACCTGGACGTACACGCTGATCGTCAACGACGCCCTCGTCCAAACGTCAGCGACGTCAGGGACCACGACGACCACGAGGTCCTCGACGTTTGCACCCGGTCACCTCGTCGTGGTCAACAACACGGGACCCGTCACTTTCGTCACCACGACTTCGAGCACCGCCTTAGAAGTCACCGCCGCGGGTGTCATTACGACGACGGGACCGTTGGCCGCAGGAAAGTACACCGTCTCGGGTACCGACAGCGACCCGATCGGCAACTCGGGTACGTGGACCTACACCCTCACGGTTACTCGTGTCGCGGTCACGGTCACGGTCACGGTCACGTTCAGGGCGAACGGTGGCACGGGCTCGATGGCGGCGGAGCGTCGCGACGCGCCCGCGGCCCTTTCGAGCAATCACTTCAGGCGCACCGGGTACACCTTCGTGAAGTGGAACACGACGTCCAGGGGATCGGGCACGAGTTACGCGAATCGCGCCACCTATCGCTTCGCAAAATCGGTCACGCTCTACGCTCAGTGGAAGATCAACAAATCGAACACTCGCGCCGTCACGTTCAACGCGAACGGTGGCACGGGTTCGATGGCGATCGAACACGACAACACTCCCACGGCGCTATCGAGTAATCGCTTCACGCGCGCAAAGTACACCTTCGTCGACTGGAACATGGCGGCCAACGGCTTTGGCCGGAATTACGCGAATCGCGCCACGTATCCCTTTACCGCCTCCGTCACGCTGTACGCCCAGTGGCGCGCGCTACCGGCCGCTCCGACCGTGACGTTCAACGCTCATGGGGGCAATGGCGCGATGGCGAGGGAACGCCATCGCACGCCCGAGGGGCTCACGCACAATCGCTTTACGCGCAGCGGGTTCACCTTCGTCGACTGGAACACCCACGCCAACGGATCGGGCGCGCATTACGCGAACGGAGCCACGTATCCCTTTACGACCTCCGTCACGCTGTACGCCCAGTGGCATCACAAGATAGTCCCGAAGCCGGCGATTCACGCGACCGTCACCATCGGGCCCTTCGCGACCAAATCGTCGACGCTGACGGCGTCACTGGAAGGCGAGGTCCAAAATCTTGCGCGCACGGTGCAGACCGATAGGGATAAGACCATCGTTCTCGTCGGTTACGGTGACCAGTTATCGGCGGCCGACCAACTCAATGAGTCACTGTGGGCCGCGAACTTTACCTTGAGCAAGCGTCGAGCGAGCGCGGTCGAGGCGTTCCTAGTCCAGCGCCTCAGGGCTCTCGGAGTACGGGGCTTCACCGTCAACGCGAAGGGTAACGGTTCCCCAACGCCCGGCCACACTGGTTCGACGAATCAATCAAAAACCGCACTGGTGATCGCCGCGCTCACCTAGGTCAGCGAACTCGTCGCGGCAACGCCCACATAAAGTGTTAACCACCTTGACCGCGGTGACCAGGGAGGTCGACTACTCGCTCGATGCTTCCTCGCTCGCGTCCGCTTCGATACGTGCAGCGCATTCTTGCTTCGGTGGGCTTGGAACCAAGAATTCGTCTTGAAAACCTCGATGATCACGACCTGTTGTTACTTGAGAGACATTCCAGGCGGAGTGACGCAGAACGTCAGCGAGTCGAAGGCCGACATAACGCAAATGTTGCTGGATTCAAAAACGCGCGAGTTATTGAGGAAACGAGTGAACCACGAACTAGAAGCAGAAGTGATAATTGAGGCACTCATAGATTCGCGGTCGACTACGTAGCGATCGGAGCATTTGCGGCAATTGCGCAAGACCTACCAATTCCTCCCACCATGGATATTGATTTTTATGACCGAAACTCAAGTTGCGTCCGTTGAGGACATCGCACAGTCAAAACGGGCCGCCGGCCGTATAAAAGATTTGAAAATTTTGCAGGTCTTCGAGAAGTTTTTTGAGGGGCAGGCAAGACGATCGGGGTCTAGGTAGACAGATTAGGAGTTCTCAAGCCCGTCAAGTCATTAGGTCATAGATGCGTTCGTAGTGATGTACTATGTTTATCTATGATGATAGATAAACATGACGACTTGACCAATGAGACTGGACCCGACTCCTCCAGTTTCTCAGTCGTCTTTCGGTTGGACTCACGTTCGGGCGTGCCCACCTACCTCCAACTCGTCCAGCAGGTGGAGAACGCAATCCGGCTCGGATATCTTCGACGCGGGGACCAACTCCCTCGGATAAGAGACGTCGTAACTTCTCTGTCTATTAATCCCAACACCGTGCTTAAGGCTTATCGAGATCTCGAGCAGAAGGGCCTCATTGGAGCACGACCGGGTCTTGGCACCTTCGTGGAGGCGGCACCGGAGACAGTAGGACTCGCCGAACTCACGACGCTGCGACGTAATCTCGTCGCGGGGTGGCTGCGCGAAGCAACAGCGGCCGGCCTTGATGAAGACGGGATCGTCGCACTGTTCACGAGCGCGTTAGGAGATTTTCGTAACCGACCCGACGAGCACCGACGGACGTCGCGCCCGCGTCGCGTCGCGTCGCGCGAGACGGGGGGAGTTGCGTGAACGTCGTCGAGAGTTTCGGGCTCGGTGTTTCCTACCGGGGCACGTGGGCGCTTCGCGACTGCACCGTTGCAGTACCCGAAGGGCACATCGTCGCCCTCGTCGGATCGAACGGTGCGGGCAAGACGACACTGCTCCACTGCGCGGTCGGACTCGCCAAGCCAACGACCGGGGAGATAACCGTGCTCGATGGCATCGAGGCCGGTTCGCCCGACGCGCTTGAGCGCGTCGCCTTTGTGGCGCAAGACGCGCCGTTATATCGCCACGTCACGGTCCGAGCGATGCTCACCGTGGCGGCCAACTTGAACCAGCACTTCGACCGAGACCTCGCCGAAGCACGCCTGGCGTCCCTCGACATCCCGCTCAACCGCCGAGTCGGCAGGCTCTCCGGCGGCCAACAGGCTCAGCTCGCTCTCGCACTGGCGCTGGCTCGCCGTCCCGACCTGCTCGTGCTCGACGAGCCACTCGCCCGGCTCGATCCGCTGGCACGCCATGAAGTGATGGCCGTCGTCATGTCCGCCGTGGCCGAGGAGGGCCTGTCGGTAATCTTCTCCTCGCACGTGGTGTCCGAATTGGAACGAGTAGCTGACTACCTGATCTTGATGAGTCACGGTCGAGTCCAGATGGTGGGAATGATTGACGATCTTCTCGCCAAGCACGTGATATTGAGCGGACCCACCGACGAGGCGGAGCGCATCGGCGAGTTGTTCCCTGTCGTCCAGTCCCAGCACGCAGGGCGACAAACCGCCTTCGTCGCGCGAATCGATGCTCCGTTAGAGTTCCCGAGCGGCTGGATGGCCGAGAGCATCTCGCTCGATGAACTGGTGCTCGCCTACCTGCGCGAACCGTCCGCCTCCGCGATGTCCGGTCCGCTTGCGGTTTCCGCGAACCGTGCGGGGAGGTGACGCGATGACGACGACGGTCGCCTCTTCCTCGGTCGACTCCAGCGACCGCCCCTCGTCGGGACAACCCGTCTCGTGGCGTCGCCTAATGCGCGTCGCTCTAATCCAGCATCGTGCGGCGCTGATTACCATTTTCGTAGCGTTTGTTGTCCTCGTTATCGTCATCATCTTGGGGCGTGACGCCGTGAGCGCAAGCTACGCGAGCTACCTCGCCGCTGGCTGCACGTTCGCTCATCCAACCAATCTGGCGGTGTGTGCAAACACTGCCAACACATTTGCCGATATCCCAAGCTTCACGCCGATCGTCATCGCGCTTCGCCTGTTTCCGTTGGTCGTAGGAGCCTTCGTCGGAGCGCCGTTGATTGCGCGTGAGGTGGAGTCGGGCACGTACCGCTTCGCCTGGACCCAGGGCGTGGGACGCACTCGCTTGGTGCTCGTGACGTTGGTGATGCTGGCATTATTCGTGACACTGGTAGCCGTCGTGCTCGGACTCCTGCTCGGGGGCTGGTACGTGCGTCCTTGGGCGGTGATCAACCCTGGAGTTGCGAGTCAGTGGCGGGCCGATTTGTTCATGACGACCTGGTGGATGACGCCGGTGTGGGCGCTCTTCGCGCTGGCGCTCGGCACGCTCATTGGGGCCCTCGTCAAGCGCACGGTCGCCTCGATAGCGACCAGCGCGGTCATTGTCGGCGGGGTTCTCATCGCGGTAAGCCAGTTCCTCCCCCGGATTCTCGACTTGGGCGCGATCACGACCTCGCGTACCTTGCTCAGCGATTTTCCAGTTGGTGCGATCAACATGGACGGTTCTCGAGGTGTAGGGCCTGCCGGGAGCTTTCTCGCGCGTGGGTGGTTCACCGGTCCCGGCGACCAACTGATTGCCACACACGCGGCGAACAGGATTCGTGATCACGCAATCAGCCTGTATATGGCGAAGGGAGGTGCGAACGACCCTGACGCCGCATCGCGATGGCTAGCGTTCCACCATTACACGTACTGGTTGGCCTATCAACCAGCCGACCATTTCTGGATTCTCCAGGCTGTTTTGGGGCTGGTCGTACTCGCCCTCGCGGCGATGTGTTGTCTCGCAGCCGTGCGGCGCATCCGAGGTCGTCGCGCGTAATAGATTCACGGTCACAATCTCAGTGACCGGCGATCAAGAGCTCCAAAAACGCTGCGGGGGAGTAAACCGGTAGGCGATCGGCAAGATCGAGAAGATGGTGATCGCCGGACACTATGACGGATCGTGTCGTCGTCGCCAGCGCGATGAGGTAGTCGTCGTCAGGATCCGACGATTGGACGGGGAGTGACAGGTCAGGATCGTTAACGATCTCGCCCTGATATTTGAGGAGTTCGATGAACTGCCGTGACTCAGTTTCGCTGATTCGTGAACGAAGTTTCGGGTAATCAAATACTCGGATTAATTCTGCGAGCAAGAGTGGCGACGCGATGAGTTCGTAGTCTCCGTCGAGCCATGCTCGAAGTACTTTTGCTGGAGTACCCGACGGTGCCAACAGCGCCGAGACGATGACGTTTGGATCGAGGACGGCGCGCAACTCAGCGCGGACCTCGACGAGAACGATGCTGTGCTTCGACAGCGAGAGCCATCGCCTCGTCCTCGTTCATCGTCCCGTGTGCCCAAATCTGATCGAGTAAATCGAGTCCGAGGTCGCGTCGCAGAGCCTCTTCAATGACTTGACTCTCACCCTTTCCGGTTCGGGCCGCGCGTACTTTCACCGCTCGAAGGACCTCGTCTTCGACGGTCAGGGTTGTTCTCGTCTTTGCCATAAATACACTTTAGCATCAAGATGACACCCATAGTGGTGCTGGTTCATGGTCACAGTTGGTCACAGACCGAACGACCTCAGACGGACTTGATAGAGCCATGTAAGAGTGAGGGCCCATATCAGTCTTACGAGACGGACTCCGCGGCACGCAACGGAACGAACTGGAACGAACTCATAACCCGAAGGTGGCGAGTTCAAATCTTGCCCCCGCCACGAAAATCGAGGGCCCAGGCACAGCCTGGGCCTTGGAACTTACCAACTGTTAGATCAGTTGACCGCCCAGCAAAAGTTCGACTGGGATGTTGCCCCTGGTGGCATTTGAATATGGACAGACCTGATGAGCTCTTCGCACTAGTTCGGCTGCGACGTCGCGATCAAACGACGGTAGCGACACGTCAAGCGTGACTGCGAGCTTGAAGCACCCATCGCCTGTTGGAAGCAAACTCATCGCCGAGTCGATGGATGCCTCACCGACATCGAGGTGTCCGCGACGAGCTACCCCAGCGAGTGCACTCGCGAAACACGCCGCGTACCCGACCGCAAATAACTCCTCGGGGTTCGTTCCACCACCTTCGCCGCCCATCTCCTTGGGTCTGCAGAGGTTCACGTCGGGTTCGCCGTCTGAGGTACGCCGCTGACCGTCACGTCCACCAGTCACATGTGCATTTGCCGTATAAGGGATCTTCGCCATTGTGTTGCTCCTTTCAGATTTCGATGGTCAGGAGATAAGGACGTCCGCCTGATTGGCGTAGGTCCAATTGGTAGAGACGCGACGTCCGACCAGCTGAACGCGAGCATATTGGCGCTGAGCTGTTGGATCACTTCCCCGATTTCAAAGGAAGAGCGACCAGTCGTGTCACCACTTCGAGTCGAGGGTCGAGAGAGCTATTTCATTACTCGGTCCGCGTGAAAGGATCGCCAGCGCACCGCCGAAAGCGGCCCCGAGCGGTGCTACCGACCCATGTTGTGCCAGTTCCTCCGAACATGGAGACTGGTCCCGGCGACGAACCCCGTGAACCGTTAAATTAGCAACGTTCAGGAACCAGTTTTCGGAGAGGGAGCATGACCGATACCGTGAAGAACGTCGCGTCGTTGGTAACCGACGGGCCGCCGCGTGCGCGGCCGAAGATTGAGGTGGTTCCGTTGAAGGGACTGCCAATATCAGCTGCGGCCGTGGTGTTTGTGACTCTGGCAATCGCCGGGAACTGGCAATGGGCGCTGGTGTTTTGTCACGTCGCCGGGGGCGGCTTGTGGACCGGCATCGATCTCTTTGTCGGGCTTGTGCTCGGCCCGATACTGGGCCGCCTTTCCATTCCGGCACGTGCGGAATTTTCCGCGAGGTTCATGCCCAAGATGGTCATCATCATGCCGACTGTGGTCATGATGACCCTGGCGACTGGGTTTCAGATCGCGAGGAAGATGGGGAACCTCTACGCGAATAGCCCAAACCACTCTTGGCTCATCGCGTCGTTCTGCGTCGTCGGCGTCATGGCCGTTATCGCCTTAGGCGTCCTTGAGCCCGCGAACATCGCCGTCTTGTTCGAGATGAACAAACCAGTGCCGAACGGCGAACTCATTGGACGCCTCATGAAGCGATTCATCTATACCGCCGGCATCACGGGCCTGATGCAGATCGCGACCTTGATCATCATGACCCGCGTGGCAAGCCAATGAGTGTCGATCAGTCGTTGCCAGTGCCTTCGAGCACGGAACGCTCGTATCCACCCATTGGCTGGTTGAGCACCGGCGCACTCGCCATGGTAATCATTGGTGGAATTCTCATGGCGTCGTACGCACCACACAAGGCGCCTCTCGGCGTGCCTTCCGCCCTGCTGGTGGCGGGAGCGTTGTTGCTCCTGTCCGCGGGAGTGTTGCTTGTGAGTTTGAAAGACTTTTCGCGCCGGACTTTCCTCAAAGTCTTCAAGTGGGCAATCTTCTCTGACCTGGTTACGGCGGCCATGATTGAGTTCGCGTTTGTGCGAGACCACACGAACGGCGCGTCACTTCTCATTGTGACCTGCATGTTGGCGGTATTCACTCTGAGTGTTCCAACAACGATCGCCTTCACCGTGGCTCGCTACGCCGAGGATTGAGTTTGTTCGATCTGCTGCACGAACTCCGTTATGCCCGCGTCACCTCCGCTCCGTCTGCTGAGAACGGAGCGGTGTGGTATGGGCAGGTAAAGGCGACAAAGGTGTTGGCTAGGGAAGCCTTGGACGCCATCAACAAGCAGGTCGCGTTCGGACGATAGGTGACCAGAAGACGCAGTCAAAGGGGACGGCCGGTCTGGTCGAAGTGGTCGTTGTAGATCAGCGTTCCGAGGAAGACTTGTAGCGAGTGCGGTAGTGACGATCGGCACTCCGTATCTAGAGAATCACACGTTGGCGCGACCGCGGTGGCAACCTGCGAGAATGACGTTTGTCCCTAGCGCAACGACAGGCAGCGGGCGATGCTGGGCCTTAAAGGCAATTCGCGAACGGAGGCCGACAGATGTCGAGAGCACGTGCAACGCAATCGACCTCCGAACGTAAGGAGGAATGAAGATGGACAAGCCCACGTATGTACATTTTTTCAATGAATTCGGTATCGAAGACGTTCCGATGGTCGGAGGCAAGAACGCCTCGCTCGGCGAGATGTATCAGAAACTGTCAAATGACGGTGTCCGAGTGCCCAACGGATTTGCCACTACCGCCGACGCGTATCGCTACATGCTCAAAGAAAGCGGGGCCGAAGCAGCGCTCCACGAGGCGTTGGACGGTCTCGTAGCGAACGACATGGGCGACCTTGCTCGCCGAGCCGAGCGAGCTCGCGAGATTGTTTATGGCGCCAATATTCCCGATGACTTAGCCTCCGAGATTCTCGTGGCGTATAGGCGACTGCGCGACGAATACGGTGATGACGTCAGCCTCGCCGTTCGATCATCCGCGACCGCTGAGGATTTGCCGACCGCCAGTTTCGCCGGTCAACAAGAGACTTTCTTGAACGTCCACGGCGAAGGGAGCCTGCTCGATTCGTGTCGTCGATGCTTTGCCAGTTTGTTCACCGATCGTTCGATTCACTACCGTGTTGACCAGGGATTCGATCACTTTCAAGTTGCCCTTTCGATCGGCGTCATGAAGATGGTGCGCTCAGATCTCGCTTCGTCCGGTGTGATGTTCTCACTTGACACCGAGTCCGGTTTTCGCGACGTGGTGCTCGTAACCGGTGCTTACGGTTTAGGCGAGAACGTCGTGCAAGGCGCGGTCGACCCTGACGAGTTCTATGTCCATAAGCCTTCGCTGGCGTCCGGACATCGCACCATTCTGCGCCGGTTGCTGGGTGACAAAGGGGTGAAGATGGTGTTCGCCGAAGGCGGGACGAAGGCAACCGTTCGCAACATCCCTACGCCGAAGACCGATCGAGCGCATTTCTGCCTCAGCGATGATGAGGTTCTCGAACTCGCCGACAACGCCGTCGTCATCGAGGCGCACTATGGGCGCCCGATGGACATGGAATGGGCCAAAGACGGCTTTGACGGAAAGCTCTATCTCGTCCAAGCCCGACCCGAGACCGTCGCATCGCAACGACAGTCGACACTCTTTGAAACGTACGTTCTCGACGGTGGTGGCGAAATTCTGATCGAAGGACGTTCGGTGGGCGAGAAGATAGCGACCGGGCCAGCCCGGGTGATTGAAAACGTGGCGCACCTTTCCGAATTCCAACCTGGCGAGGTGCTTATCGCCGATACCACAACCCCTGATTGGGAACCCGTAATGAAAACGGCGGCGGCGATCGTCACCAACCGTGGTGGACGGACGTGCCACGCGGCAATCGTTGCGCGCGAACTCGGAGTACCGGCGGTCGTGGGCACGGGTGTCGCGACGACCACAATCAAGACTGGCGAAGTAGTGACCGTCTCTTGCGCCGAAGGCGACAGTGGACTGGTCTATCGGGGTGAGGTCGGTTTCCACGTTGACAGCAGCGACGTCGGCGATTTGGTTCGACCCGCGACCAAGATCATGATCAACCTGGGTAATCCCGACCTCGCGTTCAAGACGTCGTTTCTTCCGAACGACGGTGTGGGACTGGCCCGTATGGAATTCATCATCAGTGAGTCGATTCGGGCTCACCCCCTCGCCTTGTTGCATCCCGAGAAGGTGAGTGATCCTCAAGTGCGCGTCGAGTTGGCCAAATTGACGGCCAACTATGCCGACGGTGAGCACTTCTTCCTCGAACGTCTCTCAGAAGGGATCGGCACGATTGCCGCCGCATTCTGGCCGAAGCCGGTCGTCGTTCGAATGTCGGACTTCAAATCGAATGAGTACGCAAGTCTTCTCGGAGGCAGCGATTTCGAACCCCTCGAGAGCAATCCGATGATTGGATTCCGTGGGGCGTCGCGCTACGCGCACCCTGCGTACGAAGAGGGTTTCGCACTCGAGTGCCGTGCGATGTTGCGGGTCCGCAATGAAATGGGTCTCACGAACGTGATTCTCATGATTCCCTTCGTTCGTCGGATCGTCGAGGCCCGAGTGGTCTTGACTCGAATGGCAGAACTCGGGTTGCGTCGTGGCGAGAATGGACTGCAGGTCTATGCCATGTGTGAGATTCCAAACAACGTGATACTCATCGACCGCTTTGCCCAACTTTTCGACGGATTCTCGATCGGATCGAACGACCTCACGCAGTTGACACTTGGGGTTGATCGCGACAGTGAAATCGTGGCGTTTGATTACGACGAGCGTGACGAAGGCGTGATGGAAATGATCCGGCTCGCCGTCGAGGGATGTCGACGCAATGGCATTCACTCCGGCCTCTGTGGTCAAGCACCTTCGGATTATCCGGAGGTGGCGGAATACCTCGTCCAGCTGGGCATCGATTCGATGAGCCTCAACCCCGACACGGTCTTGAAGACGACGCGTCGAGTTCTCGAAGTCGAAGCAAGCGAGCAGTGGCCGCCGACACTCGTCGGGGCGTCACACTAGGTCGTGCTGATTCGCCACGACTGACCTTGCGTCAGTCGTGGCGAAGGATGACTCACCAAGCCGTCATTGTGCGAGCCACCCGGAGCAGCGGCTCGGGTACTGGTCGCGCCCCATTGGCCACCACCTTGAGTGGAACCAATTCGGTGCCGTTGTCACCTATCGACACCAGGGTCGCGAACCGTGCAGCGTGCACCGCTTCCACGGCGCTCACGCCACAACGAGTGGCAAGCAGGCGATCAGTCGCCGTCGGGGATCCTCCGCGTTGTACGTGACCAAGCACCGTGAGGCGTGTCTCGAAACCGGTGCGCTGCGCGAGTTCCCTCGCGACCGTGGAGCCCGCGGAACCGTCCGGTGAACCCAAAAAGGCCCCTCCCAGGGCACCTTCGGCCACCACGACCACTGACGACGTCGAGCCCGAGTCGTGATGACGCGTAACCGCTTTGGCGAGTTCATCGAAGTCGGTTGGCAGTTCGGGGAGACAGAGAGCGTCCACGCCACCGGCGATTCCCGAACACACGGCGAGCCAACCCACGGTTCTGCCCATGACTTCGACGATCATGAGTCGATCATGACTTTCGCCCGTCGTCTGGAGTCGGTCGATGGACTCGACGACGGTGGCGACGGCGGTGTCGAATCCGATGCAGTAACTCGTGCCCTCGACGTCATTGTCGATCGTCTTGGCAATGCCAACGATGGGCAAACCCAGTTGCGCCAAGTGATTGGCTGAGCCGAGCGTGCCGTCACCGCCGATCACGATGAGCGCGTCGAGTCCGTGACGCTCAACGGTTTCCGTCACCGCCTTGACGCCACCTTCGTGTTCTTGCGGGTGAAAGCCGGCGGTGCGCAGTATGGTGCCGCCACTTTGCAAGATGCCCCTCGTGTCAGTTGTCGTCATGATCGAGGATTCGTCTTCGACCACGCCGCGCCATCCATGATGGAATCCCACGAAGTCGTCGCCGTAGGACGAACCCGCGCGCACGACGGCGCGAATCGCCGCGTTGAGGCCCGCACAGTCACCTCCACCGGTCAATAGACCAACTCGCATGGCACTCCTCTCAGCCCCTTCAATCAAGAGTGTCGTGGAGTGCGCGATCGAAGATAGAGGAAAATGTCCTCTCAATCGAAGCAAAGTGAGTCATTTGTCCCTAGTGACTCAGGGCAGAAGTTGTGAAAATGTCGAAAGGTAAAGGACGACATGAGCACGACGCCTACGCAAGATCTGGGACAGTCCGAGCCGACGGATTATCCCGCGTCCTGGGAGTTCGACGGGCTCTTGAACGATGGTGAAGCCGTCTTGGTCCGGCCGGTACTGCCGAGCGACGCCACGGCGCTCGCGGGACTTCGCGTGCACGCCATCCCAGGCACCATGTCATTTCGTTCTCTCGTGACGCACCCCGCACTCATCGCGAGTGAGATGTCTCACTTCACAACGGTGGATTACCAAGAGCGCATGGCATTCGTGGTGGTGGCTGGAAACCGAGTCGTGGCCCTTTCGAGCTTTGATCGGGTCGGCGAAGGTGGTTCAGTCGCGCGAATCGAAATCGTCGTGGACGAATCATTTCAGCATCGAGGGATTGCCACGTTGCTCTTCGAAAGCCTCGCGGCGTACGCACACGCTTCGGGGATCGAGCGTTTCGTTGCTGAGGTGCAGGCCTCCAACACGTCGATGCTCAATATCTTGATCTCAACAGGACTACGTTCGACGAGCGTTGAACACGAGGGAACCGTGCGGATCGAGATCGATCTCAGACCGACCGCCAAGTACCGTCAAATTTGCGATGCGCGCGAAGCCATTGCCGAGGTCGCGAGCACGTCATCGATCCTTCGACCAAGGACCGTCGCCGTCGTCGGCGCGGGACGCACCAAGGGAAGCGCTGGGCATGAAGTCGTGCGCTCAATTCTCGCTGGCGACTTTTCCGGGACCGTGTATCCGGTCAATCCCTCAGCGCGTTCGATCTGCGGCGTGAAAGCGTTCCCCACACTTGCTGCGATCCCCGAACCAGTCGATCTCGCGATTATTGCGCTGCCGGCGGATCGCGTGGCGGGCGTGCTGGAAGAGGCTGCCACCAAGGGCGTACGCGCCGCGACCATCATCACTTCTGGGTTCGCCGAGACGGGTCGTTCGGGGGAGCAAGCCGAGACCGAGTTCCTCCGTGTCGCTCGGCGCCACGGAATGCGCATCGTCGGACCGAACTGCCTCGGTCTGGTGAACACAGACCCGCAGATTCGATTGAACGCCACGTTTGCTAGCCTGGACCCCTTGCCAGGTCGACTCGCTCTCGTGTCGCAGTCGGGTGCCGTAGGCATCGTGCTCGCCGAGCAGGCCAGTGCGGCCGGACTCGGCCTCTCCATTTTCGTCTCAGTTGGCAACAAGCTCGACGTGAGTTCGAACGATCTCCTTTGCTTCTTCGAGCGCGACGAACGCACTTCGGTCATCGCCCTGTACCTGGAATCGCTCGGCAATCCTCGCAAGTTCGCCAGAATTGCGCGCAGAGTCGGGGCTCACAAACCGATCATCGCGCTGAAGGCCGGAAGGACCTCGGCGGGCGTTCGAGGCGCCCGATCACACACGGCCGCTGCGGCGTCGCCTGACATCACGGTGACCGCCTTGCTGCAGAGTGCCGGGGTGATCAAGGTCGATCACTTCGACGAATTGTTGGACGTGTCAGAGATCTTGCTAACCGGACGGCTTCCCAAGGGCCGGCGCGTCGCACTTGTGGGCAACTCCGGTGGCCCGCTGGTCCTCGCCGCCGACGCCTGTGAGGCCGGTGGTCTGTCAGTACCAGAGTTGGACGACACGACGAAGGATAGGTTGAAAGCGGCACTCGTCACGGCAGCGGCGGTTTCGAACCCGGTCGATCTCACCGCAGACGGCGCCGCCGCCGATTTGGAAAGATCCCTCGAAATCGTCCTCGACGATCCAGGAATAGACGCCGTGATTGTGGTGGTCACTGAAGTGGTGGCCTTAAGCACTCGAGATGCTCGACTAGCGATCGCCCGAGTGGCGCAGAAGTATCACAAGCCAGTGGTGGCGTGTCTCCTTGGCGCGACGACCGAGCGTGCGCCGAGCGGCTCTTCAGTGGTCGGCGAACTCCCTTCGCCGGAACGAGCCGCGGCGGCGCTCAATCATGTCCGTCGTTACGCCGAGTGGCGGCAGAACGATTGCCTCTCGACCGAAGAGATCGGGCACTTGGCGAACGACACCAAAGTCCGGACAATCGTCGCGACCAAACTGGCGAACGACCCAGACGGCGGGTGGCTGGAACTCGAAGACGCGGCAGATCTACTCGAAGCGTGCGGAGTACCGGTGGTGACCACTCGGGCCGCGACCAGTGCGCTCGAGGCTGTCGAGGTCGCTGAGTCCATTGGTTTTCCTGTCGTGCTGAAAGCTCGTTCGGGCTCTCTCGTTCACAAGTCGGACGTTGGCGGCGTCATCTTGGGACTCGAAAACGCCGAGGCGGTGAGCGACGCATATTCGAAGATGTGCGATCGGCTTGGTGCCGATATGGGGGGAGCCGTACTCCAACCGATGACTGCCACTGGAGTGGAGGCGATCATTGGACTCGCCGTCGATCCGGACTTCGGTCCCATCGTGATGGCTGGACTAGGTGGAGTCATGACCGATCTCCTGGGCGATCACTCCTTCGGCGTTCCACCGTTCAACCCCGGGAACGCGGAGACGATGATCCGTTCATTGCGCGCCGCCGCATTACTCGATGGTTATCGCGGGTCTCCCAAAGTCGATCGCGACGCCCTGATCGCGGTGCTCGAGACTATTGCGAAGGTTGCTGAACTCGTGCCCGAGCTAGTGGAGCTGGATCTCAACCCCATCGTGGTCACGGCGAACGGTGCGTTGGTCGTCGATTGCAAAGCGCGATTGGCTCCCGGTGACAATGGTCCGGGACCGCTGTTTCGGGCCATGCGTTCGACGATTCGGAGTTGAACGCGAGAGGTCAAGGCTCGTTCCTCGCGTAGTGATGACGGATTCACGACCGTGTCAGGCCGCGTCGGATACTCGCCGCAACCGTCAACGCGATACGTGGTAACCGAGCGAGGGGGTTAGATCTGCTCTGGAACCATTGCAATGGCGCCACACGGGCACTCGCTGACGCAGATTCCACAGCCCTTGCAGAAGTCGTAATTGAAGCGGTATCGCTGCGTGTCTCCAAGTTTGATCACTGCGTTATCCGGACACACTCCGTAACAGTTGTCGCATTCAAAACAATTACCGCAGGAAAGACAGCGACGGGCCTCGAACAGGGCGTTATCTTCGCTGAGACCACCGACGATCTCCTCGAAGTTGTTCTGACGTCGAGCGAGCGCGAGTTCCGGGCGTCGCGTGCGGTCCGCATCGGAGTAGTACCAAGTGTTGAGATGATCGAACGTTGCCAAATCGTGTCGCGGAGTGTCGATGAGGTCATGATCGGCCAAGTAGGCGTCGATGCCACGAGCGGCGCGCTTGCCGTGTCCGATCGCAATGGTCGCCGTCCTTTCCGAGGGCACCGCGTCGCCGCCAGCGAAGATCCCGCTGTTTGTCGCTCGCATGGAGGATGAGACCCCAACGGTGCCGCCATCGATTTCAATGTCGGACACATGATCCAGAAGCGACAGGTCATTGTCCTGGCCGAGTGCGAGGATGACAGCGTCCGCACCCAGTTCTTCAAACTCGCCCGTCGGTTCGGGGAAGCCTTCTTCATTGAGACACATCTTCTCGATGGTGAGACGGTCGCCTTCAAAGTTGCGAATCGTCGAGAGCCAGCGGACCGTGATGCCTTCCTTTAACGCCTCTTCGAGTTCTTCGTCGTGGGCGGACATCTGCGTGCGGTTGCGGCGATAGACGATGACCGCGTCGCTCGCGTCGAGGCGACGTGCGCTACGCGCGGCGTCGAGGGCGGTGTCGCCACCGCCGTAGACCACGACACGCTGACCGAGTTGAGGTGCTTCGTCATCGGCGACGCGGTGCAAGAACGAAACAGCATCAAGAATCTTTGCGGAGTCACCCGAAGGAATCTCCACTCGTCGGGCCAGTTGAGCGCCGACGCCCAAGTACACGGCGTCGAAGCGACCCTCACTGTGCTCGCGCTCGACGTCATGCACGGTGTGGTTGAGTCGCACCTCCACTCCAAGATCGACGATTCGTTCGATCTCGGAGTCAAGGATGTCACGAGGAAGTCGGTACGCGGGGATGCCGTAGCGCATCATGCCGCCGAGCCTCTCGCTTGCGTCGACGAGTTGAACGTGGTGGCCGAGTTGGCGAAGGTGGTAGGCGGCGCTCAATCCCGAGGGCCCACCGCCGACGACGAGTACTCGTTTGTTCGTATCGCTGCCGGGAGAGGGCAACGACCAACCGCGTTCGATGGCGAGATCACCGAGGAATCGCTCGATCGCGTTGATGCCAACGGCCTCATCGAGTCGAGCTCGGTTGCACGCAGTTTCGCATGGGTGATAACAGATCCGACCCATCACCGCGGGAAACGGATTGTCCTTCACTAGTTGGCGCCACGCCGCTTCGTACGCGCCGGATTCTGCATGGTAGAGCCATTGTTGAATGTTCTCTCCGGCGGGGCACCCGTCGTTGCACGGAGGAATGCGCTCCACGTACACCGGTCGTTCCACTCGCCACGAACCGGTGCGGTTCGCGTGACTCGATCCGACTTCGAGGGTGATGGCGAAGGGAAGCTTCGTCATAGTGTCAACTCTTGTAGGTCGTCTAGGAGTTCGATGTCTTCGAGTAGTCCGTAGCGCTCGATGTTCCGATTTGCGATCTCTTGGAGTCTCGCGATGATGTCGAGTCGTCCGGGTACCCCGAACAGATGGCGATAACGCCCCTGAATCGACAGATACGCCTCGACAGGCGTGCGGTGACGGATCATCGAGACGCCGGTGACGACGCCGTGCTCGGCTTCGAAGACCGGGAAGAGACCGGTCTCCTTAGCGAGCCGCGCGACCTTGATCGTGTCGCACGAGGCCGATCCCCACCCGAGCGGGCAGGGCACGAGAACATGGAGGTAACGTGCACCACGCACTTGCATTGCTCGCTGCACCTTGTTCTCGAGATCGTGCAGGTCGGCCACTGTCGCGGTCGCCACGTACGAGATGCCGTGAGCCATGGCCAGGCGCGCCATGTCCTTTCCTTGACCGAAAGCATTGCCCGGCTCGGGCCCGATGGCTTCGGTCGTGGCGGTGCGCGCCGCGGGCGGCGTGGCGCCCGAACGCTGCACGCCGGTGTTCATGTACGCCTCATTGTCGTAACAAATGAAGAGCACGTCGTCATTGCGTTCGAACATGCCCGAGAGGCATCCGAATCCGATGTCGACGGTCCCGCCGTCGCCGGCCTGGGCGACGACGCGAACGTCGCTCATGCCCTTTACTTTCAACGCCGCGGCGACGCCGGTGGCGACGGCGGGGGCGTTTCCAAAGAGGGAGTGTAGCCAGGCGATACGCCACGACGTTTCCGGGTACGCAGTGGAGAAGACTTCGAGACATCCCGTGGCGTTGACCGCAATGAGCTGACCACCGGTGGCTCGCATCGCCGCATCGAGCGCGTACCGCGCGCCCAGAGCTTCACCGCACCCCTGGCACGCTCGGTGACCGGAATCGAGCGAGTCCGTGCGTCGCGCATCCGACTGAATCGTGCGATCATTGTCATCCAGCAGTCGGTTGCCTACAGAGAAACTTCCCACTTGATAAAAGCGAACGGGTTGTCGTGTCATGGTGTTCATCCGATCTTGGAAGCAACGGCGCCGAGGTTTGCCAGCACGTTCTCGGCCGAGGGCCCCGAATGTAGCTGTGAATCGATTCGAGCGCGCTCCGATTCGACGATTCCGAGATCGAGATCCATGAAGGTGACAGGACCGAGTTGTCCGAACTCAGCGTCACTCAGAAGTTTCTCGATCGAACGTTGCGTGATCGCACGGCCGCCGAGCCCTGCGATGACAGAATGAAGTGAACTGTCAAAATCGCACGTCGCCAACACAACGTCGGCGGAGAGCACGCCTCCATAACCGACTGCGAACGCCTTTTCGATGACGATCACCCGCTGAGCGTGAGCAAGCGCACGTCGGACCTCGTCGAACGGGAACGGCCGAAAGGTGGTGATGCCGAGAACTCCAACCCGGTCGCCCGCCCCGCGGCGCTGATCGACCGCATCTTTGATCGTGCCCAAAACAGAACCCAACGCCACGACGATCGTGATGGCGTCCTGCGTCTTATACCTATGGACCAAGCCGCCACTTTCGCGTCCGAACACGGCCGTGAACTCCGACGCCAGAGTAGGAATGAGTGAGAGCGCGTCGAGTTGTCGCAGGTGTGCGAGATACCGTACCTCGGTGAACGCCTCGGGTCCCACCATCGCGCCGATGGAAATCGGTTCGGCGGGATCGAGTACTTGACGCGGTTCGTAGAGGGGCAAGTAGGTGTCGACGTCGAGCTGTTCGGGCACGTCGATGCCTTCGACGGCGTGAGTCAAGATGAAGCCATCCATGCAGACCATGACCGGCACCGAGAGTTCTTCGGCGAGACGGAAGGCGAGGACGTGCAGGTCAGCGGCTTCCTGGTTCGTCTCCGCGAAGAGTTGAATCCAACCCGCGTCGCGCGCCGCCATCGCGTCGCTGTGATCATTCCATATGTTGATTGGTGCACCAATTGCTCGGTTTGCGAGCGTCATCACTATCGGCAGACCGAGCCCGGCGGCGTTGTAGACCGCCTCCATCATGAACAGCAAGCCCTGGCTGGCGGTGGCGGTGTACGCTCTCGCGCCCGTCGCCGATGCGCCGATGGAAACTGACATCGCGGCGAATTCCGACTCCACGTTGATGAACTCGCACGGCGAGAGCGTTCCCGCCTTCACCATTGCGCCAATGGCTTCGATTATGTGCGTCTGGGGTGAGATGGGATACGCGCACACCACTTCGGGCCTGCAGCGCGCTACCGTTTCGGCGACCGCCCTCGATCCTTCAATCTGTCGCAACACTGGCGAACTCCTCTTCCGCTCGCATCACGAGCTGGTAGGCCGACGCGGCGGCGGCAACGTTCTGATCCCCGATGGCACCGTTGAAGCGCTGGTTGATGGCGGTCGTTATGGACTCGAGCGAGACCTGTGCAGTGAGTGCCGCGAAACCGCCGAGCAACACCGCGTTTGGAAGTGGACGCCCCAGATTCTCGAGGGCGAGTTCGGTCGCCGGACACGTGAGCAGGCGTTCGCGCCGAAACGTAGCGAGGTACTCGCCGAGACCAAGTTCATCCAAACTCTTGGAAGTGTTGATCAATACGTAGCCTTCGGTCGAGAGCCCAGCGAAGAGGTCCACCTGGTGGATCAGGGTGACGTCTTGGATGATGAGAGCGTCGGGATTGATGACGGGTTCGCGACTGCGGATGGGCCGATCGTCGATGCGACAGAACGAAACAACGGGTGCCCCCGTACGTTCCGAACCAAAACTTGGGAAGGCCTGCGAGAATTTTCCTTCCGCGAACGCAGCGACTGAGAGCATCTCCGCGGCGGTGACGACGCCCTGTCCTCCTCGGCCATGGAAACGTATCTGGAACACTATTTCGACTCGCTTTATTTCTGTCCGACGACGCCGACCATTGCGGCAAGGTCAGCCAAGCGGCTCGAGTAGCCAACTTCATTGTCGTACCAACCGAGCACCTTCACTAAGTTGCCCTGGGCCATAGTGAGACCGGAATCGAAGACACACGACGCCGAAGAGTTGATGATGTCACTGGACACGAGGGGCTCTTCTGAATACTCGAGCAGTCCCACTAGACGGCCTGCCTCGGTCGCACTTCGATACGCCTCGTTGATCTCAGCCACGCTCGGTATCGTGCGCAGCGTCGTGACCAAGTCGGTGATCGAGACGTCAGGGATAGGAACGCGCAGGGCGAGACCGTCCAAATGACCCGCCACGCTCGGCAACGCCAGCCCGGTCGCTCGGGCGGCACCGGTGGTCGTGGGGACAATGTTGATGGCCGCGCCTCGAGCCCGGCGTGGATCTTTGTGAAGGGCGTCGACCAAGTTCTGATCGCCGGTGTACGCATGCACCGTCGTCATTAGGCCATTTTCTATTCCGAAGGCGTCGTCGAGTACCTTCGCGAGAGGCGCCAGGCAGTTGGTTGTGCACGAAGCGTTCGAGATGATGAAGTGCTTGTCAGGATCGAACTGATCCTCATTGATCCCCATGACAAAGGTGGCGTCGGGGTCTTGTGCGGGGGCGGAGATGATCACACGCGTGGCGCCCGCCTCGAGGTGATCGGTCGCGTCTTCTCGCTTGGTGTATTTCCCAGTTGATTCAATGACGACGTCGATCTCCAATTCGGCCCACGGCAACGCCTTGGCATGGGCTTCGGCAAGCATTTGGATGCGGCGCTCGCCAACGATCATGAATTGCTGCTCGATACTCACCGGATTGGCGAAACTCCCATGGACGGAGTCGTGAGCGAAGAGTCGAGCGAGCGCCTCGGGAGCACCAAGGTCATTGATCGCGACTACGTCCAACTCGGGGTGAGAGGTCAGCGCCGATCGCAGCAGCGACCGCCCCGTTCGCCCGAAACCATTGATTGCGATGCGAATTGACATCTCACGCTCCTCTGATCACAGGTATTCATTGATCTCGCCTTGAAATCATTGTGGTGCCACCCCGAAGAGCGATGTAGGGGCAAATGTCATTTGTTGGAACCTGAATGTGGCGTCGTGCACCGAGTCGACCGTTCGAGCCCCGGGCGACGAGATTGGTTGCGTTGGGTGTGCCAACCGTACGTCGAAGTACGGGTCCTTCGGATTTAGAGGTCGCGAGCTTGGAACTCAGCTATGCCGTCGAGGCGAAGGACGAGATCGTCATATCGCAAGAGGCCACTCTGGGTCCCGTACTGGCTCGACGTGGCGGCAGCGTTCACGGCCGCCCAGCGTAAGGCATCGCGATACGCCACGCCATGGACGATCGCCGCAACCATGGTGGAGGCAAACGCGTCGCCCGAACCAGTGAGGTCAATTCGAGGTTGAGCGTCTGTGTAGGGATCAATCTGCACACGCTCGGTGGTGGTCCTGGCGACGGCGCCCCCGTTATCGTCGAAGACGACAACGTTGCTCGCTCCTAGCGCCATTAGACCATCGAGCACACCTCGCGCGTCGGTCGAGTCGCCGGCGATGACGTTGGCTGCGGCACGGCTGCAGAGGAGCAGTTCTGCTCTGGCGTACAGCCGGGTTAGTCGTGAAGTTCCCGCCTCTAATTGGAACGTGCCGGGCTGGAAGGCCAGGCGTACCTTCAGATTCTTGTCCAACCAGTCGGCAAGTTCGTCTTGATAGTCCAGTGCGTCGGGTCCGAGGGAATTGATGTACAACCAGGCGGGGACTTCGTTGTCCCGGAACCCCTTCCACTTGTAGTTGAAATCTGCGTGCCGCACGAGGATCGTCCGCTCGGCACCGAGCGTAAGGACAAAATTTCGAACCGTGTGGTTTGGTGAATCGACGTGTATGAGGCTCGTATCGACGTCTTCGCTGCGCATCGCACTCAGAATGTCGAGTCCAATTTGATCGTGGGCCAGATAGCTGGCGAGACCCACGCGTAGTCCAAGGCGCGACATGGCTACCGCCGTATTGGCGGCGCTGCCGCCAGCGGTCGGCGATGAATCGTCCTCGATCGCCAATTTCGTGCCCCACGGTATTTCCAGCCATCGTCCTTCGTCATCGGTGCGCAACCGTACGGAGCCTTCGGTGAGATGAATGAACTCGTCAGAGACGACGTCACCGAGGCTAACGATGTCGAATTTCTGTGCACTGGTCACGAATCCCATTGAACTCCTTTGCTCGGTGTTGCAGTGAAACGCGGACATCGTCGAGGTTGAAGAATGTTGGGACATTCTGCGCCCATTCACAGTCCGGGGAATCGGCGGATTCGAACTCATCAGATGAGTTCAACTGTGCGACTCGCGAGCACACCCACTGAAGTCTAGGTTCACACGGTTTGGAGGCATATTGCGTCGCCTACGTAGATGGGGACGGATATGGTGACCACGTGGAATTGGAGTTCAGCGGCGAAGTGTGGGAGTGGCGGGGACCGTCACCGTTTCACTTCGTCAGTGTTCCGGACGAACAGAGCGCTGAACTCGAGTCACTTTCGTCACACGTCACGTACGGCTGGGGAATGATTCCCGTCGAAGCCACCATTGGAGTCACACGATGGACGACTTCACTCTTTCCGAAAGATGGGCGCTACGCGGTGCCGCTCAAGAGTGCGATTCGAAAGGCTGAAGGTATCAGCCTGGGCGACACCGTCAACGTGCGTCTGGGCGTCGCGCTCTGAGGAGATTTTGGTCGGCGTTGTGCAGGTTATCCTTGCGGCGACCTGAGAAGAGGAGACTTCGTGACGTACGACCCGCAATCCGACGACCGGCTTGATCCACGCCTCAAGTCCGTGCTTGCCATGATGCCGAGCGAAAACGTGACCGACGCGGACAGCCGTGAACAGATCCTCGCCGAAGCCACCTCGCCGGAAGGTGTCGCGAAGTACGAGATGACTGCGGGCTCTATGAACATGGGTGACAGCGAGGAAGTGGCGCCGTCGAAGGGTTTGCGATTCGCAAATGAGGAAGTGACGTCCTCACCCGACGGCAACACGATCAAATTGCAGATCATACGTCCGGACAATGACGAGAGCGTGGCCTGTGTCTATTACATCCATGGCGGAGGGATGGCCTCGTTGTCGAGTTTCTTGGGTAACTATCGTGCCTGGGCGAGGATGATCGCCTCCAACGGCGTCGCTGTCGTGATGGTCGAGTTTCGCAACGCCGTCGTGCCATCGGCCGTACCCGAAGTGGCGCCGTATCCGGCCGGGTTGAACGACTGTATTTCGGGTCTCAAGTGGACTATCGCCAACGCGTCGAAGTTCGGAATCGATCCGGCGCGGATCATTGTCAGCGGCGAGAGTGGAGGAGGCAATCTAACTCTGGCCGCCGGTCTCATGCTGAAGCGTGACGGCGAACTCGGCCTGATCAAGGGTCTCTACGCGCTGTGTCCGTACATCGTCGGAAAGTACCCCGACGATCGATATCCCTCGACGCTCGAGAACAACGGAATCTTCCTGGAACTTCACAACAACCGAGGAATCTTAAGTTACGGCATCGACGCCTTCACGGCCCGCGACCCTTTGGCGTGGCCCAGCTTTGCCCAGATCGACGACGTCACCGGTTTTCCTCCCACGGTGATCAGCGTCAATGAATGTGATCCACTTCGTGATGAGGGCATCGGTTTTTATCGTCTCTTGCTTTCCGCCGGTGTCGCGGCACGAGGGCGTACGGTACTCGGAACGATCCACGGCACCGAAATATTTCCGCCGCTCTGTCCCGACATCAGCCACAATACGGCGGCCGATATTGCGGCGTTCGCCAAGTCCTAGATTGCGTTGGCCCCCGCCCTTCGGCGGGTTAGGAAGTCACGCGATCACTGCGGTGGGGTAGTACCCAATTTGGTCGGGGGAAGTGACAGGTGTAGCCGTTGGGGTAGCGCTCCAGGTAGTCCTGGTGCTCGGGTTCGGCCTCCCAAAACGCTCCCGCCGGGCTGACTTCGGTGACGACCGTGCCCGGCCAGAGTCCCGACGCGTTCACGTCGGCGATGACGTCAAGCGCGACCTGACGTTCTTGGTCGTTGAGATAGAAGACCGCCGAACGATAACTGGAGCCCACGTCATTACCCTGGCGATTGACCGTCGTCGGGTCGTGGATCTGGAAGAAGAACGCGAGGATGTCGCGGTAGGAGACGACCGCGGGGTCGAACACGATCTCGATCGCTTCGGCGTGTCCTTCGTGGTGGCGATAGGTCGCGTTCTCGACGTTGCCGCCGGTATAGCCCACGCGAGTCGAGATAATGCCGGGTCGCTTGCGGATGAGATCCTGCATTCCCCAGAAACAACCTCCGGCCAGTACCGCAGTCTCGGTTTCGTTGGTCATTGTGACGCCTCTTCTTTCGGTGCCGCGTCGAACAGATGCTTGTACTCACCGTACCCGGACGCGTCGAGTTCGTCGTACGGGACGAACCGCAAAGCCGCGGAATTGATGCAATAACGTAGTCCGCCCTCTTCTTTGGGACCGTCTTCGAACACGTGGCCGAGGTGACTGTCGGCGTTCGTCGAACGAACCTCCGTCCTTGTCATACCGAAGCTCCGGTCTTTGTGCTCAACGACGTTTTCAGTTTCGACGGGTGCGGTAAAGCTCGGCCAACCACACTCGCTGTCGAATTTCTTGGTCGAAGTGAAGAGTGGCTCGCCGGACACGATGTCGACGTAAAGTCCCACTTCGTGGTTGTCCCAGAATTCGTTGCGGAACGCGGGCTCGGTAGCGCTCTCTTGAGTCACGGCGTACTGATTGGGAGTCAATCGAGCGACTGCCTCTTGGTCCTTCACGTATTTCTTGCTCATTTGCATCCCCTCTCAATTCGCACTCGGCCGTCTCGCGTGGTGCCTTCATAACGGTATCGGGGAGCGGCATTTTCGTTACAAAGCCGTTGCCGAAGGAGGCTCTGTGATGGCAATGCTTGAACGTCACGACGTCAGCGTAGGTCGGACGATCTATTCGACCATGGCCAAGGAGATCATCTCTTCGGCCGTTTCTTCGGCGCTGGAAGCGATCCTCTGAGTGGGGCGAATTCGGAAGAAGGCGATGAGCAGGGCCACGGTGATGATGCCCGCTCCCGTCAGCAGTGCGTCAGAACGCCCGTGCGCCGCGGCGATGCTGGTGAGGGCGGCGACACCGAGCGCGCCACCCGTCTGCTGCATTGTCTGGAGCATTCCCGAGGCCGCGCCGGCGTCCGCGTGGGGAACTCCCGCCAGGATCGTGACACTGAGCGGCAAGAAGCACGAACCGGCTCCGATGCCAAAGAGGACGAGAGGTCCAAAGAGGCTCTGGAAATAGCCCTCGGACGGCGTGGCCTTGGAGATCCACAGTGTCGCGATTCCTAACATGACGAGACCGAACAGGAGAATCGGTCGGGCCCCTATTCGGCCGACGAGTCGTGGCGTGATGCGTGAACTGGTGAAGATCAGAGCGGTCATGGGCAAGAACGCGAATCCCGCATCGATGGCGCTGAAGTGAAGATCGCCTTCGAGGTACTGACTGATGAAGAAGAAGACGCCGTACATGACCGAGGGCACGAGCATCATCGTGAAGTACGCCGGTCCTCGCAGGCGGTCCGTCAACAACCGCATGGGAAGCAGCGGTTGCGCCCGTCGCCTCTCGACCTGGACGAATGAGACCAGCAACAGCGCACTGAGAACGAAGGAACCCAAGGTGACCGAACGGCTGCCGTGTTCGGCGAGACGGATGAAGGCGTAGATCAAGCTCCCGAGTCCACCTGTCACCAGCGCTGCGCCGGCTACGTCGAGACGTCCACCGTTGCGCGGCGGTTCGGGTACGAAGCGCGGGGCCAACAAAATGATCGCGATGCCAATCGGCACGTTGATGAACATCACCAAGCGCCAGGACACCCACGACGTCAGAGCACCACCGAGGATGAGGCCGAGTGATCCGCCACCGGCTGACACGGCGGTGAAGATTCCCAATGCCTTGTTTCGAGCCGGTCCCTCTTCGAAGGTGGCGCTGATCAGACTCAAGGTGCTGGGTGCCGCCAACGCGGCGCCGACGCCTTGGACGGCACGAGTGAGAAGCAGCATCGTTGAGCTCGTGGCCATGCCGGCCAGCAATGACGCGGCGGTAAATATTGTCAACCCGATAATGAGCATCCGTCGACGACCGAAGACGTCACCCGCTCGACCGCCCAAAAGCAGCAGTCCACCGAAAGCCAGGCTGTAGGCGTCGATCACCCACGACAATCCGGCCGGACTGAAATGTAACGAGTGCTTAATCGGCACCAGCGCTATGTTGACGACGGTGGCGTCGAGTACGACCATTAGCTGACAGGTAACGATGATGGCTAAGGCAATCGTTGAGACTCTTTTTTGGGCGTGCGAGGTCAAAGGCACAATGGCTCCTTTTTTTGATAGAGGCTTAAATCTCCGGAAAAATGGTGTTTCAACAACCTCTGTGCCCGAAGACATTGATTTTGGTCCCCGGAAGACCTAACATGAGGGTGCCTCCACATACTATATGGAGGGAGCCTCCGGTTGCAAGTCTTTCTTTAAAAAACTTTTGGGGCAGTCACTTCAAAGGAGCGGCGATGAGCGAAACGGTCACGAGGAAAGGTCCTCGCCGAGCAGACGCTCAGCATAATTACGAAGTGATATTGACAGCCGCTCGCGCCGCAGTCGCTGAGCGTGGTGGCGACATCGTGCTGGAAGACATCGCCCGCAATGCCGGAGTCGGGATAGGGACGCTCTATCGTCATTTCCCCACGCGTCAGGCACTGCTCGAGGCCGCCTTTCTGGACGAAGCTTTAGAACTACGTCAACGTGCCGAAGCGTTGAAGTCCGCTCCCGCGACATTTGACGCGCTGATCGATTGGCTGCGTCTGCAAATGGACTTTGGAGCTCACGGACGCAGCATGGGCGCCGCGGTCATGAACGCAAAACATACCGAAGGTACAGAGATTCAAATTGCTTGCGTCGACATGCGAGAGGCGGGCGCAGTATTGCTGCGTCGAGCGCAGGATGCCGGCGAGGTTCGCCGCGACGTGGAGATGGTCGACTTACTTCGATTGATGCACGGCATCGTCATCGCCAACGAACAGGCGCCGGATCAGTCGCGCGTCAATCCCATGTTCGACGTCGTGATCGCAGGAATACGGACCTGAGTCACGCCTCACCGGCCTTGGCCATGAGTTCGACGAACGGAATCGTGCGATCGGTCAGTCTCTGATAGTGGGCCCAACCCCGGTAATGGCGAACAAGCTCGCTCCACATATCTGTTTCATCTGCTGAAGGTATCGCTCGGGCGATTGCCGAGAATCTCTTCGCCCCGATCTGCACCGTAACTTCGGGATTTTGTCTCAAGTTGAGTAACCACTCCGGGTGGTGCGGACGTCCTCCATTGGAGGCGACGACATAGATGACGTTGTCCTTCTCGTAATAGAGCAGCGTTACCGAATGAGTCAGTCCGCTCTTTCGACCGCGCGTCTCGAGAATCAACATCGGACCAAGCGGACTCTTGTGGCCAATGGCGCCTCGTGTCAGACGGTAGAGGCGCATATGCCACCGGTAGATCATTCGTCCGATGGTGCGGTCGATGGCCACCGTGAATTTCAATTTGTTCCCGTTTCGCCGAGAATCTTCTGAGAATACTTTGACGCTCGAATGGTTAGGTTTCCGGCGTTCTGGTCGAACGCGTCGTATCGGATTGTCAATTGAGACGTGCCCTTTAGGTTGGGGGTACTCGACACAGTGTTCGAAAGGAGCGACGAGATGGAGATCATCCGGAATCCGGACGGGAGTTTGGTGGTGCTTATTCCCGAAGGGCGACATCACGAAGTTGACGATGAGGTCGACGCCTCTAGCAGCGCTGAGACCGATAACGTCGCGGCACTGACCACCAGGGTGCTGCATCCCGGCGAGGGCGGCTATAACGAAGCGCTCGCTGAGTGGGACCTCCAACAGAATCCGGACCGCGCGCCCGCGGTATCGACGGCGAGTGGCCGCGAGGAGGCCATGAACGTTGTTCACGCCGTGGCGGGGTCGCCCGACCATGACGTGGCCGCCGCCCTCAACGACGTTCACGACTCCGAAGCGAGTGGCGAAGCGTTGCGACACGTGTTGATCGGTGGTACCCATTCGGTCGAAGCCTTCTCCGAGGAGGTGGCTGAGGCCGAAGGGGGAGAGCCGCTACCGGCGCACAAGATGACCAAGATCATCGGCGAAGTTCTCGCTGAACTGGACAAGTAGTCGCCGCTCGGTGGATCACCTGAGCGTCCGACGAAGTCGTTTCGACATGTGCGTGCAACGACGCGTACATTCGAGATGTTGTCCCGAGCGAGTAAGGACTGGTCTGACGTGGACGTTCAAGAACTCTTAGGGAAGGTTGCCCAACATCTGTCGGTGAGCCGCGCCTTCGGGACGCCGTACGAAAAAGGCGGTTCGTTGGTCATTCCGGTGGCGTTCGTGGCCGGCGGAGGAGGTGGGGGCGAGGGTCCGGTGGGGCCAGTGACGCCCGACTCACACGACGTGGCAGACTCCGACGTCGACAATTCCACGATGAACGTACAAAGCACTGGTTCTGGTGGCGGATTCGGCGAAGTCGTGATGCCGGCGGGTGTGTACGTCGTTAAGGACGAACAGGTGCGCTGGGTTCCAGCGGTCAACGCCAACCTCGTGATCGTTGTGGCATTTTTGAGTATTCGCATGATCGCTCGTGCTCGTCGCAGGGCACGTCGACACGCTCGTAACACGTAGAGGTCACGTCATCGTCTTTTAGCGCCGCTCCACGACTCGTATGATTGAGCCATGGCGCAGCCCGTGGGAACTTTCGCGCCAAGCAGCGCCAGTGTCTAACCCGCAGTGGTTCGCACGGCGCCGATACGGCTTTGGCGTTCGTCCCAGGACCTGGCAAGGTTGGAGCATTACCGCTGTGGCGGCCGGCGCGGTGATCGGCAGCGTGGTTGGCCTCAAAACGACGACTCGAGAGATTCTCTTGGTGGGCGTCATCGCCCTCTATTTGGTCATCGCCTGCAGCTTGGGTGGTACGAAGCGGCTGACTCCAACGAACGAGCAATCAGTTGACGCCGAGGAAGAACCGATACCACTGAACACCGCGGTCAAAGATCCGGTGCCGCCAGAAATCTATGGATCGCAGACGCCACACGAAATCGCTGAAGCGATCGTGTCGCACACGGGAAGGTTCGCGGTCCAGGCAGACGGCGAAGTGCCAGCTGATTCGATCATTGTGGTGCATCATCTCACAAAGCAGTTCGGTTCGAGAGTGGCGTTCGAGGACGTCTCATTCAATGTTCGTCGGGGCGAGGTCTTCGGATTCCTTGGACCCAATGGTGCTGGCAAGACGTCGACCGTTCGAACGCTAAGCACTTTGGTCGCACCAACGTCCGGTACCGCCGAAGTCGCGGGCGTCCCACTCGACGGCAAACATGATGTTGCGATCCGTCAAAGGATCGCAGTGATGACCGAAGTCCCGGGTCTGTATTTGCGCTTGAGTGTCAGGGAGAATCTCGTCTTCTTCGCGGGACTGTACGGATACCGTAACGCCTCACCTCGAATCGATCGGGCTTTGGAAGCCGTCAACCTTTCGTCCAGGATCGATGACCTTTGTAGTGGTCTGTCAAAAGGTCTACGTCAACGGGTGGGGCTGGCTCGAGCACTGTTGAACGATCCCGAAATCGTCTTCTTGGATGAGCCGACCGCTGGTCTGGACCCCGTCGCTTCGCTCGAAGTTCACAATCTGATTCATGAACTGCAGGCCCGGGGCGTCACGGTGTTCCTGACAACGCATCGCCTGGACGAAGCTGAAAAACTGTGCGACCGAGTAGCGATCTTGAATACCTCGCTTCGCACGGTCGGGCGAATCGACGACCTGCGCCAAAGGATGTTTCGCAAGTCGATCCTCGTCTCTACGGCCGAACCGTTGACCGATCCGAATGGCGTGTTCTCGACCATCGACGGCGTTGAACACTGGTCCATTGATGACGCGGGCGGATATGTCGTGACGGTGGCCGACGTTCGAAACGCCGCGCCCGCGATCACGAGAGCGCTCGTCGCCGTGGGGGCCAATGTGCTTTCAATCGTCGAGGGCCACCATTCCCTTGAAGAGGTTTATTTGGAACTCGTGGGAACCGTTGGCAAAGGTGATGCACAGTGAGCGAGAGCGTGATCAGAATTCGGGCGGTGATACGCAAAGAGTTCCGCGAGTACCGACGGAACCGATTCATCATCTACACGATGGCCACGTTGCCAATAATCTTCACCGCGCTTCCGGTCATTTCACTCTTTACTATCAAGGCCTCGGCCGATCCGACGCAAGTCCGCACCGAGGTGGCGATCACGCTACTCCTGCTCCTCATCATCCCCGTGGTGTTGCCCGCGACGATTGCGGCGTACTCGGTGATTGGCGAGCGCGATCAAGGCACGTTGGAGCCGCTCCTCACGACGCCGATCAGTCGAGAAGAGTTCCTCTTGGGCAAGTCGCTCGCAGCCACGATTCCTACCGTCGCGGTCGCGTACGGGTTCTTCCTCGTCCTAGTGCTGGCGATTCGATTTGGCGCCTCGAGTGTGGTCGCTCACGCCGTATGGCAACCGGCATGGTTCTTGGCGGAGTTGTTGTTTGCGCCTTTGTTGGCCGCGTGGTCGGTATGGGTGGGCACGGCAATCTCGGCACGGTCATCGGATGTTCGAGTGGCCCAGCAGCTGGGGACTCTCGCAAGTCTTCCGGCACTCGTCTTTCCGCTGCTCATGTCACTTCAAATCTTCAAGCCCACCGTGACCGTGGCCATCGTGGTGGCGGTGGCGCTCGCCGCCATCGACGTGGCGGCGTGGCGAATCGTCTCAAAAATGTTCGACCGTGAAAGGCTGATTACCGGTGCGTCTGCGGTCACGATGCGAGCCGAGGCCGGGACCTAGATCTAGTCGTACTGTCTGAAACGCCCCTTTCGCCAAAAATGCATAGGTTATCCAAACTTGTTAGATTTGTCGGAATCCGCTGATGCGGGGGGATACGGTCCCAGGGTTGGGACCGTGGGGGCGATAACGAAATGCAAGGGCGATCGACAAGAGAGATCACCATATGTTCGGACACACTCCGAAGGTTTTTTCGGCGCGCACGATCTGTTTTGTGTGCGCTCGTTGTGAGCGCGTTGATCGTCGTGGCAATGCCGGCCCTCGCATCGAATGCCGATCCAGGCAGGGACAACGGCGGAGGCAATAACTGCACCAACCACGGCCGCGGTGACGGCACACCTACGGGTTGCACTTCGACCACGACCACGACCACAACTACGACTACTACTACTACTACTACTACGACTACGACTACTACTACTACTACTACTACTACTACTACTACTACTACTACTACTACTACTACTACTACTACTACTACTACTACCACCACGACCACAGTTCCAAGAACGACGACGACACTGCATCGGAATGCGCCGCCGCCACCAACGTCGACGACCTCTACGACACCGTCAACAACGACGTCGACCATTCCGAAGAAGAAGGCGCCTCCACCGACACTTCCGCCGGTTCACATAATCTCCAAACCTCCGCCGGCGCCTCCTCGCCCACGTACGGTCGTAGTCGCGCCGTTCGCCGAGGGTTCGTACAGTTTGTCGAAGAAACTCAAAACGGAAATTCTAAGCATGGCGAAGATTATTGATAAGAAGCACTACACGTCCGTGGATCTGACGGGCTACACCGATAATGTCTTCACCGCGGCGCTCAATGTCATCTTGAATCACAAGCGTGCGAATGGTGTGGCCGCGCAACTGGCGTTGGACCTCAAGGCGCTAAAAGACACCAAGGTCGTCACTACGATTGTCCCTGGTTACAGTATCGTCCTCGTTGGTACAAATACGACGGCGAAGGGTCGAGCTGCAAATCGAAGAGTCGTCGCCACACTCAAAGCGAAGTAGTCACCGGCGTGGAACCGATCCCTGTCGCCTCGGTTGGTCGACGCCGGATTCGTCAAGCGCTTTGGGGCCCCGCGTTGATCCTTCTGTTAGGTCCGCTACCGGCAGTTCTTTCGAGTGCGCCGGCGGTCGCCTCGGCCACAAGTACGTCCGCGGGAACCGTCTACGTGACCAACCTCTCCCTCAATTCTGTGACCGCCATCAACGCGGCGAATGGTCAGACCACGGTCGCCCACGGAGCACCACCCGCGATGAACGGGCCGCTCGGTATCGCCATCGCACCGAATGGCGATACCGCCTACGTCACGAATTCCAGCGGAGACACCGTGACGCCGATCGATATCAGATCATCGCCGTTCTCCCTCGAGACGCCAATTCGCGTTGGTAGTGGACCGGCCGCCATCGCCATCTCTCCCAATGGCGCCAGGGCCTACGTTAGTAACTTCAACTCCAACACGGTGACTCCCATCGACTTGGCCACGAATCCGGCGACAACAGAGCGGCCCATCAGGGTTGGCAACGGCCCGTGGAGCATCGCGGTGAGTCCGAACGGGAAGTGGGTCTGCGTCTCTGACTCCGAGGGTCGTTCCGTCAGCGTGATCAACACTTCGACGCGTCACGTGACCGAACTGCAGCTCACGCGCGCACCTCAAGCCATTGCGGTTGCCCCGAACGGAACTGTTGCCTACGTGGCCAACGGCCACCTGGTGACGCCAATTGACTTGAGATCAGGGACCCCGAGGCTCGAAAGTGCGATCACCGTGGCGAACGGACCATTGGGCATCGCGGTCACACCGAACGGCACCATGGCCTACACGGCGAACAATGACAACACCGTCACGCCGATTAATCTCACCACTTCGCCAGCCACACCTGCGAAGGCGTTTTCCGTTGGGAGCATCACGCAGCCCGACGGGATCACGATCGCCCCGAACGGTAGAACAGCCTTCGTCGCCAACGCGAGCAATACCGTCACGCCGATCAATATTGCCGCGAAGTCACCCCGTGCAGAAGCGCCGATTCAAGTGGGCTCCGCCAGCTTCGGAATAGCGATTGCCCCCGGTCAGGCCCCTATCGCGCATCTAACCGTGGTCTCAGCGCCGGCCGGCAAGCAAACTCGATTCAACGCTGGTTCGCCGTCCACGTCAGTTCCGATCTCGCATTACAAGTGGACCTTTGGCGACGGCACGACCGCGTCCACGACGGTGTCAAAGACGACGCACGTGTACGCCAAACCCGGGACCTATGAGGCGTCGGTCACCGCGGTGGGGACCGATGGGACCTCGACAACGAAGACGTTCACTGGACAAACGGTGAGTAACAACGGAAGCCCTGCAGCCCGGGCGCGACTCTCACTGAAGATTCAGTCGTCGCTGCAGTCGTCACCATCGTCGGGTCCACCGGGAATCGCCATCGCTCTTCGTGATTCGACTTTCAAGCCTCACTGCAAAACCGTCAACGTATTTTTCGACGACCGACTCATCGATTCGGTGACCAGCGCGTCGACGGGTTTCGCAGTGCCGCATTTGGTGATTCCTGGCGATGCCGTTCTAGGCGCCCATCACCTCGAGCTATCGTGCTTGACCAAGCGTCCTTTCCTTCGGTCAACTCCGTTCGACGTGACTTTGACCAAGAACCACCTCTCGGAGTTCAGCACCGCGATGCCGAGCCCGACGGAGTTGGGAAAGCACATCGCAGCGTCGGGTGGTCTCAGCGTGGCCTTTTTGCTCGTGAGTCGTCTTATCGCAGCCGGCTTCCCCAGCGAGTGGCTGGATTCGACCTACGCCGAGAATCGCGATCGCATACAGGCTCGAGCGCGACGACGTTTCCCGCGACTATTCATCGACCGCGAGAAAGAGAAGTCGTTGAGGCGGCGAGTCGTGATTGGCACGCTCCTCTTCTTCGGGTTCATCGCGTTCGCCGGGCTCATCAATTCATTCCTCGACAAGGGCTTCGGTCTCAATCGCACCACGCTCTGGCTGTACCTGGGCGAATCCATCGGCGTCGGCATCGTCACGCTGACTTCTCAACTCCCGATTCTCTTCGGCGGTCTTAGAGAGCGCCGTAAGATCCACATGCACGTACTGGTCGGTGGAATGATCATCGCCATCATCTGCGTCAGCACTTCGCGGCTTATCGGCCTCTCACCTGGATACTGCTACGGCTTGATCGCCGTGTTCGTCCTGCGTCCCCACACCGACGAGAAGGACTGGGGTCGCCTCCACGCCATCGCCTCGGTCTGCGTACTTGTCGTCAGCACCGCGGCGTTCCTTCTGACCGTGCCGGTGTATCACGCCGCTACGGCCGTAAATCCCTCGCCATTTTGGTTGATTCTCGATCCCGCGCTGAACGTCGCGTTCTTGGGTGGTTTCGCAAGTCTCGCCTTCGGGATGCTGCCCCTTCCGTTCCTTCCCGGTCGACATGTTCGACAGTGGAACAGAATCGCGTGGCTGATCATCACGGCGATAGGCCTGATTGGTTTTGTCGCGGTGCTGTTGACACCGGGCAGCGGTAGTCCGAGCGAACTTCATCACGTCGCGCTAGGACCGGTGTTTATCGCCTTCGGCGCATTCGCACTCGCGTCACTCGCCTTTATGGGATATTTCCATCTGCGTCCGGCACCGACAGTTCCGCCGGCACCGTCAGCTCCGGCTACCGCCGACTGAAAGTTCGAATCGGCGTAGCGCCCTAGCGCTACGGCAGGTTGGGCAGGACGTTGTTGGTCCATGTGAACGACATGGGTGGAAGTGAACCCTTGGGGATCTCGATGAGGTCAACGTAGGACCCGCCACCGCCGACCATTGCAAAGCCGGTGCCCATCTCACAGTTGGTGCATCCGAGACCGACGCCTGGGTTGTAACCGGGGTCCGAACCAAGCAGCTCGTCGCGGTGTGCCCAGCAGCCAGCAGCGCCCGCCGAGGTGCACGCGATGTTCGACGTCTTGGCGGCACTCCCACCCCATGCGTCGTCGTACATCCAGATGTAGTCAGCGGCGAGAACGTTGAAACCGCCGGACCAGGCGCCGCCAAAGCCAGGAGATCCTTGCGCGTCGTTGCCCATCGGAAATCCCGGTGCAACGGACGGGTCACTTCGAGTGGCCGCGGAATGCTGGGCATCGGCGGTCAACGCTGAATTCATTCCAAGATAGGGCGGCAGGCCCCGCGCCGTTCGTTCGAGGTCCGCTATGACGAAGAGTTGCTCGGGTACCGAGAGACCGAACCAGTTGCTGGGCAAGACCATTGGCCGCACGCCTTCGACGGCGCGGGCGTTGTTGATTGCCGAGAGAATGTAGTTGGTGCACGCGACGCCGTTCGTAAAGCCAGGCCATGAAAGCGCAGTCGCCGTGCCGTTCACACAGGGATTGGCGCAACTCCACACAGCGGAGCCCATCGCACACTGCCCGGGTGCCATGAAATCCGGGCTCGGAGCGATGTTGGCTGAAGGGTTCGAGATGGAAAGAGCCGGCGCCTTCTTCACCGGAACTGTCGTGGGGGCGACCGTCGTGGGGGTTACGACGGTCGTCGGAGGTGGAGTCGTGGTCGTTGGGCTGTGGTGGGAGCCCTTCGAGTTTGATCGCGGCTTTCGAACGGAAGTCGTGGCCACAACATGCGAGTGTCGGACGACCCTGACCTTGGCGTGCACGACGCGTCGCGCAATCGTCGTGGTCGCCACGGTCGTAGACGTGGTCGCCACGGTCGTGGTCGTGCCAGAGCCGATTTCGGCGGACGGCTGTACGATGTTCGCCATGGCGGGAAGTGCCGTCGTACTAAGGACAACTCCCAGGACCAGAGATCCGATGGATCCGATGAGTACAGAACGGCGCGGGCCCCGACGTGAAGTCGAAGTTCGTGCTTTGGGGTCTCCGGAGAGATTTTGCCCTTGCGTGATATTGGTCATGAAGCAATTGTCGAAAACTAATTCCAAAGTGCCCGCTACTACGCCTCAACATCCGCTCAATTCGATTGAAACTCCACTGAGACGACGAAAGCGACAGTGCTAACGGTTCAGTCACCGGCCAATCGAGCAGATAATTCACGGATTGAACGAGCTCGTCGGCCAGCAGCATTTCAGTGGCCAAAGTTGTCTAGACGTGTGAGAACTTCGTGAAGTACGTCGCGGGTTCATCCCGAAACAAACGGTCTGCCGCTCGTGCGCAGTCGACGTTGACGATGGAAGCGCACGTCGAAGCGACGTGATATTGAAACACGTCGATTACTGAGCGACGATCAGGAGGTATGCACCTGAAATTGTCCCTGACATTTGAGGTACGATTTGCATTCAGGACGTGGACCATCACGCAAGGGCATGCTGGTGGTCCACCTCAGAGAGTTCTGAGAAGTGCCCTCGCGTGGTGCGAGGCAGAACGAGTGTGCCACTCGATTTCGTGATTATCCCCGACTTGATATGAAGTTGCGCGGAGATTGTTGGCGCGTTGTCGCGGCGATCGGAACGTTGAAGTTTTGATTGCGAAGTAGTCGGTGGTACCGATTTTCGTCGGGTTCAGCGTTCGCGTGTCGAGGTCGCCACGAAACCGTTGATGAGAACGATTGCGTAGTCGACTACGACTTAATAAGCGCGGTGAAGACGACGATGTTGGAAAGATAGTGACCGGTGGCGGGATCGAAGATGCCGCCACATGTGACGAGTTGCAGCGCCGGATAGTTGCGCGCTCCATACACGAGAGCGTCAGGGAAATTCGTCTTCATGTACATGCGCTCACCTATGACCGCGAACACCAATTGCTTCCCGTCGGCCAACGTGACGTACACCCGATTCCCGAGACTTAGTTTGTCTAGATAAAAGAACGCTGCCGGTCCGTGGAAGTTGTCCACGTGTCCCAGAATTACCGCCGAACCGTTTTGCCCCGGCGCTCGATCGCCGCTGTACCAACCAGGCTCAGCAAAATTCGTCGGAACATTTACGGTGCCGTCTTTGTTGAGCGTCAATACGGACAATGGCAGTGAAAGTCCGATTATTGGAATCCTTAAATGGACTGGTCGCGACCGACCAATTGCGCCAGCGACGTAGGTCGGAGGGGGTGATCTATGTGTCGATCGAGAATCGGTTCCGAGTGGTACCGAGGTGGTCGTCGGATCCGTGTTCGAAGTTCGCCTGGCGGTAGTAGTGGTCGTTGGCGCCGAACTCACCGTTGTGACCTTCGTCGTGGTGGTCGTTGACTTCGTTGGCGAATTAATGACGACGCCGGTTGAGGGCAACGAGACGACGCCTAACGACGACTTCAGGGTCGGTCCCTTGGGCTGGCTGTGATGGACGAAGATGACACCCAAGGTCCCAATGATGATTAAAGAAAGGGAAACGGCCCACCACATTATGTGAGTGGGCCGTTTCTTTTTAAGCGACATCACATCGCTCATTCTAGGTTGGCCTAACTAGATATCACCTTCGGGTCAAGCGTGACGGCGACGGCGAGCGATAAGCACCAAACCAGCGAGACCGGCAAAGAGTGCCAACCCACTAGCTGTCAGAACAACTCCACTGTCCGACGATGTTGCTGCGCCACCAGCGCCGGTTGAAGGAGCGCCAGACGGAATGGTCGCTTTCGGGATAGTTGGCGGCTTCGTCCCGGGCGGCGACGTCGGCGGCGATACAAGGATCGTGGTCGGCGCAATTGTCGGAATGGTTGTCGTAGTTGACGGAGTTGTTCCGGACGGCGCTGTCGTCGGTGGCGCGGTCGTGGTGGCTGACGTGACCGTCGTGGTCGTTGTCGGAGCCGCGGTCGTGGTGGTTGACTTGACCGTCGTGGTCGTTGTCGGAGCCGCGGTCGTGGTGGTTGACTTGACCGTCGTGGTGGTTGACTTGACCGTCGTGGTGGTTGACTTGACCGTTGTGGTGGTTGACTTGACCGTTGTGGTGGTTGACTTGACCGTTGTGGTGGTTGACTTGACCGTCGTGGTCGTTGTCGGAGCCGCGGTCGTGGTTGGAGCGTTCGTGTCATAGCAAACGACGAAGTGGCTCAGGGTCGCCTGCGGGGAAGTGGGACTGTTATTGCTGGTGTTGGGAGTGATGAAGGGACCCTTGAAAACGTTCGGAACCATTGGAGGGGTGTAGAGGTAGTACCCGTCGGCCGCCTTAACGGCGACGGCGTTAACCTCGACATTGTTGGCCAGACCGGTTGCGGTGACGACGACGTTGATGGAGAAAAGGTCGCCGGCCACGGTCACATTAACGTTGCCGTCGCCACCAGTGGCATTGCTCGAGAAAATATCCTGGCCAGCGCCACAGGTGGTGATGTTGCCCGAAACGTAGGTCGGGTCCGAGGACGCATTCGCAGTGAGAGACGATAGGGCGATTGTCCCCAGGGCCAGCACCCCGATCACCGCCAATGACATTGCCGCGCGCAAAGACACGAAAATGTTTGTTTGACCATCGCCGCGAATCACCCGAACGTTCTTTCTCATGACTGCCGTCTCCGTTCGCCCCTGCGAGCGCCAAAGTTAACTGTTTTGCACCTCTATTGTCAAATCCTTGATATTTCATTGCTGTTACGTTGCGTGACGCCCATGTCGGACGGAGAAATTGAATGAAGAATCTTCCATGTTTAAGAGGGCTCTAAGGGAGATTTGGTTGCCAAACTGATTCTGAGATCCGTTTTGACGTTGTTGATTTTCTAAGTCTTCACTCAGTTCGCAATCGAGTGAGCTTCGTTTTACTCAACGTCAATCTCGTGAATCCGCAGTGTGGACAAACCACGACGTATCTGCCTTGAAGGTTTCGCGTCAAATCAAGGACCAATGCCCTTCCGTTCGGTCCCCAACGAGTTTGAATGTTCTGAATAGGGAAATGGCCCCATCGTCGGCTATTAGTCGACTGCTGAGCCACGGATTTTTCTGCCTTCCTAGTAACCTCGGCACCGAAGACCTTGTTCCGACGCCGACGTATATGTCTATATATAAGGCCTAATTAAAGCGATCAGTGATGCCCGAAAAGTTTGAATCATCCGGCAAGGCAGCCAAGGATCGTGGCGTATCGGACGAACTTAAAGATGCACTGGAAAATGACCAGTTTTTCTTGGTGTATCAGCCCGAAATCGACCTGAACTCCAATGCTTTCGTAGGGGTAGAAGCGCTCATCCGTTGGCGTCATCCTCAACGCGGCGTCCTGAGTGCGGACGCATTCGTCCCCGATCTCGAATCCGGTGGTTTGATTGTTGCGGTCGGACGCTGGGCGCTGGCGACCGCGTGTGCTCAGGGCGCCGAGTGGCACGACAAGGGTTTTCGCTTCACGGTTTCGGTGAACATCTCTCCGCTGGAGTTCGCGTGGAGTGACTTTGTCGATGAGGTCGAAGAGGAATTGGCGGCGAGTCGATTCCCCGCGGAACTCTTGGTTTTGGAATTCGCATCAACCACATTGGCCGGAGATTCGTCCACGCGACTCAACGAGCTCGCAGCGTTGGGTGTGCTCCTCTCGGTTGACGATTTTGAGCCGGGTCAGTCACTTCTCGCCGATGTCGAGAAGCTACCCATATCCATCGTGAAGCTTGACCGGCACTTCATCACGTCGCTCTCCGACAATCCTGAGGGGACTGAGTTAGTCCACCACTTGGTGGAACTGACCAAGAAAAGCAAATTGCAGATCGTGGCGTCTGGCATCGAGGACGCCGAACAGCGACGACGACTTCAATTGGAAGAAGTAGGTGTCGGTCAGGGCTATCTATTCTCCAGACCGCACGAAGCGACCGACATCGATCGATATCTCGAAGACTTCTCAATATTCACAGGAAGCCTCGTTGATCCGCTGCGCTCTTCGCCGGGTAAAGCCCCCGTTCCTCGATCGAAGTCACCGAACGCGAACAGCGTCGCCGTGAGCGCGAGAGAACTCCAATCGAAAGCAGTTGACGAGATCGCTATTGGCGAGCGCGAGTCGCCGACGATGCACGACTCGGTGCGCCAGTCACAACGCATCGCCAGTCAACTTCACCAGTTGATCGCAGCGTCCATCATCGTCGCGACGTTGCGCAACGAACCCGACATCTTGAAAAGTCTCGCGAGGAGCTCTCGAACGGTATTTGACGCAGACGAAGTTTTCGTGTCACTCGATTCCGGACCGGCGGCTCCTTTGCGAGGCGTTGCGCGCAGGGGAAAGAAGGCGGTCTCCGAAGTACCGACGGATCCTCAAACCGCGCCATATCCCAATTTGTCGGAAAGGGGTTACGAAACCTTCATTGACAGCGAATGGCTCGTATCGCCAATCCTGGAGCGACGCGACCGAGCCCGCGGAGTCATCGCAATTCGGCGCGCACTTGCGTTCAATGAAGAGGACAAGGAAGTGGTGGCGTTACTCGCCCAGATGGCGTCGAGCGCGTTAGGAGCCGTTGAACTCGGTCGGAGCGTCGAGTCAAGCGAAGCGCGACTTCGCGTATTGATAGAGACCGCGCCGGTCGGGATCGTCGAATCGGATATTGACGGTCACGTGCGTTGGTGGAACCACGCGGCGAGCAGCGTGTTCGCGTGGCCGGAGTACGACGAGCGAACAGTGGGTAACGAGTCAAGTTTTCCCGAAGCGACACTGCCGGAGTTACGCGACCTTTGGTCGGAAGTACTGCGTGGTGGTTCGGTCGACGGTCGCGACTTCGTGGACGTCGAAATCGCTGGCAAGATGCGCGTTTTGAGTGCGTCGGCCGCCCTCCTGCCGGCCACTGGCACAGAAACTCCGGGCATTCTCACGTTGATCGATGACGTGACGAATCATCGCGAGTTGAAGGCCGAATTGCGTCACGCCTACACAATGGAGATACGGGGTCAGGTCGCGAGTCGAATCGCGCATGACTTCAACAACCTCATCACTCTCATTTCGGGCTATGCCGAGATCCTCTCGAGCGATCTCCGCGACAATGAGCGCGCGCGTCAGATGGTGAACGAGATTCAATCGACGGCCTCTCGCGCTTCCATGTTGACGACCCAACTGCAAGCAATCGGTCGTACGCGCGATCCCGAGCTAGTGGTCTTCAATCCGGTCACGGTCATTCAGTCGAACGCCGAAGTACTCGACCGAATCCTGGGCAGCAACATCGACGTGCGATTCGAGCTTGACGTGCGTGCGGCCAACGTGCGGGTGGATGCTGATCAGTTTGAGCAGATGATCCTCAACCTGGCAATTAATGCGCGCGACGCAATGGCTCACGGCGGAGAATTGGTGATTGCCGTCACTCCTGTGGCCTTGGACCGAGATAGCGCCGAATCGCTCGGTCTCGCTAAGGGCGAATACGCGCGAGTCACCTTCACCGACAACGGTGTGGGGATGGACGACGAAACGCGCGCACGCTGTTTCGATCCACTATTCACCACGAAAGGCCCGTTTAAGGGAACTGGAATGGGTTTAGCGGCGGCGAGGCGGCTGGTCGAGGAGAGTCACGGTGCGATTCTGTGCCGGTCGAAGCAGGGCGAAGGCACCACCTTCGAGATCACCTTTCCCACGGTGAGCGATGAGGTGGAGGAGAGTTCGGGACTCGTGGCACCCGAGCGACCGCGAGGATCGGCGACGATTTTGGTTGTTGATGATGACGAAGAGCTTCGCCGATTCATGAGTGGAATTCTCGAGCGAAACGGTTACCGGATCTTCGAAGCTGATTCCGCCGAAGGTGCCCTACGAGTGGTCGATGAGTTCGAGGGTGATTTCGATCTCCTCGTAAGCGATGTCGTGATGGGCGAGATGTCGGGTCGTGATCTGGCGACGTCGTTGCAAGTGAAGAATCCCGGACTCGCGGTGCTTCTGGTGTCGGGCACCGCCAATCGCAGAATCTTGAAGGACCTCAATTCGGATTCGAGTGATTTTCTCGCCAAACCGTTCAAACCGAGTGATCTGGTTGATCGAGTCCACGCACTGTTGGCCCGTCGTTCATAGATTCGAACGCCAACTCGTTCGCTACGTGGTCACCGATTCTGACTCGAAGCGATAGCCCACGCCGCGCACGGTCGTGATCCAGCGGGGCTGATCGGGGTCCACTTCCAGTTTCGCGCGTAGTCGACGAATATGTTCAGTCACCGTGGCTTCGTTTTGCCACTCACTCGATGACTCCCACACGTGTTCGAGCAACTGTTCGCGGGAGAAGACCTGACGCGGCGACCGAGCGAGAAAGGCCAAGAGCGCGAACTCTTTCGAAGTGAGTTCGAGCAGCGCTCCTCGAAGATGGACTTCGTGCGTGTTCTCATTAATCAGTAAGTCACCGAAGTGCAAAGTCGGCGTGTCAATGTGCAACTGCGCCATGTTGGCGCCTGAACGACGCAGCACCGACTCAATTCGCGCCGATACCTCTCCCAGCGAAAAAGGCTTCACGATGTAGTCGTCGGCACCGAGTTTCAGTCCGGCAATGCGTTCGGATTCGAGACCTCGTCCGGTCAGGAAGATCACCGGCACGTCACTGATGAGACGAAGTTCGCGAAGGACGTCACGACCGTCTTCGGTCCCGAGGACGATGTCCAGTAAAACGAGGTCCGGCTCCATCGACGACGTGGCCCGAACGGCGGCTCCGCCGTCAGCGGCCACGAGCACGTCGTGACCTTCTCCTGAAAGAAAGGTGTCGAGAAGTTTTGTAATCTCGGAGTCGTCATCAACGACCAGAATCTTGGTCAAATCTCTCCATCCGTATTAGCAGCCAATTTCGTGACAAAACCATGACAATGAAAACTCCAAACTAACTTCGGTACCTCATTGATCGCTGCACTTCGAGAGGACTGGTGGTCGACTCGTTGACCATTCTATGGACGTTGCGTGTGTTTTCCAGTTTGTAGCGCACGGAATTCTGAGTGCGTGCTTCGAGTCTCAGTGACGCGGCGTCGAGGCGATTCGCACTTTTGAACGGTCGAGTGAGCAAAGTTGAGACGGCGTAATCCACCATATTCCGGGCGCGTTTCACTATAGTTTCAAAGGAAATGGCGGCAAATTGACGGCGGTCGCCCATCAAAGACGAAATGGAAAAGGTGGTCTGTGGGCAACTCATTCGGTCGTCGCTATAGGTACGGCTCGAGTTTCGTAGACCAAGAATCCGGCGTTCGTTTTGAAGGTCACCATCCTTTGGAGCGGCCCGATTTGTGGAAGATCTACCTCAATGAGGCTGAAGGGATCTTCCGCAGTCGAGGATTTGAAGGAACATTACGACGGCTCGAGCTCGAAGACGGCAACGGCGTGTCCCTGTTCATCTTGGGCTTCGACGCCGACGGCGCCGCGGTCGCCGGCGTTCGTTTCCACGGACCTTTGGAAGGCAGCCACCAGGCCGCGATCATCGAAGAGATGGCCTCATCGCCCGAGATCGGCGTCATTCGCGATCTGATCGAGCAGGAGATTCGCCTCGGTGCGGTAGAGCTCAAGGGCGCGTGGTCCAAGGGTGCCGCTGTCGTGGGCACTCGATTGGTTTCCGCTCTTTCGCGTTCGGTCACTCACGGTATGAACTGGCTCGGGGCGGAGTTCGCGATCGCTGCCGTGTCGGACACGTTGATGCCGGTCGGTGACGTGACCGGCGCGATACAAGTCGGAACCCAGTGGGTGCCGTTCCCGGACGAGCGCTACCGCACCATCGCCGTCTCGTGGCAACGTGGGCGAACCTACGAACTCTCGACACCCGAGAATCAACGGGCCTATCGACGGGAGTCGGAACAACTACTTCGTGGCCCTTCGAAGAGCGGCGAGGGACCGATCGAACCGGCCTCAACGCGCAATCGAGCCAGTCGTCCGCTTATCTTGGACGTCGGTGAACGCGCGCAGCGCGAGGTCCTGCGAATTCTTCGCGAGGACTCGGCGCTACAGATCATTGATCGATTCGCAGAACAGCGTGAGCAGCTTGGCGAGATTGTCCCCCGACTTTCTGAGGCTCTGCTCACCGAAGGTTCGCGCTGGGTTTACTATCCGTGGCGGCGCGCAGTAGTGCGCCTACTCGCGCCTCGTTCGTTCTCCACGCTTCGACTCGATCGCAATCGCAACAAACTGACCCGCGCCGAACAGGCGCGACAACGAACGCTGCGCATCGGCGTCGTCGGTCTGAGTGCGGGACACACCATTGCCCACGTGATCGCGATGGAAGGTTTGGCGGGCGAAATCCGAATGGCCGATTTCGACACCCTCGAACTTTCGAACCTGAACCGTATTCCCGCCAGTGTGTTGGACCTGGGTGTCAACAAGGCAATCGTCGCGGCTCGACGGATTGCCGAAATCGATCCCTATCTGCGAGTCGTCGTCGAGCCTACGGGGCTTCGTCCCGAGAACCTAGGTGAGTTCCTCGACGGACTCGACCTCGTCATCGAAGAGTGCGACTCGCTCGACATGAAGTTCCTCATTCGTGAAGCGGCGCGCGATCTGCGCATACCGGTGATCATGGAAACGAGTGACCGCGGCGTCCTCGACGTTGAACGATTCGACCTCGAGCCCGATCGTCCAATATTCCACGGTCTACTCGGTGACATGGACTCCTCGAAGCTGGCGAATCTGACGACTGCACAAAAGGCTCCGTACGTCATTCGTTTGATCGGGGCTCGTGAAGCGTCGTCGCGTGGTGCGGCCTCATTGTTGGAAGTCGGTCAAACGATCACCGGTTGGCCCCAACTCGGGAGCGAGATCACCCTCGGTGCTGCGACGGTCGCCGCAGCGGTGCGCCGGATCGGTTTGGCCGGAGAACTTCCTTCCGGTCGAGTGCGCTTCGATGTCGAAGAGATCCTGGAAAGCCTGGGACCCGTCGAAGTCAACCTGGAAGCAGAAGCTGACCTCTTTACTCCACCGCCTGAAGACCCTCCGCTCGTAAGCGACGATCCGGTTGAAATGATCGCCGACGCCGCGCGCCGCGCGCCGTCGGGCGGCAACGTGCAACCGTGGCGCTTCGAGGCCGACGACGAGGAGATCCGCTTCTTCATGATCCCGGAGCGAACCTCCACCATGGACGTGGCGCATCGCGCCACCTACGTCGGCATTGGTGCAGCCCTCTTCAACGCCCGAGTCCAGGCCGCTTCACTGAAGAAGCTGGGACCGGTGAAGCTCTTTCCAGAAGGTCGTCCCTCACACCTCGTCGCGTCGATGCGACTCGGCACCTCTGATGACGTGGCGATCACGCCGCTGCGCGAATATCTGTACTCGCGCGCGTCGAACCGTCGAATCGGAAAGCCCTCCGAAATCGATGCCGAGACGGTGGCGAGCCTGACGCGTGGTGTCGAGCGCGAAGGAGCACGACTGCTGCTTGCCACCGACCGCGATCGCATCAATGCTGGCGCGGAAATTCTCGCCGCGTCAGATCGACTGCGGTTCTTGCTGCCGACGGTTCACCAAGAGATGCTGTCAGAGCTTCGTTGGCCTGGTCGCGACGTGTTGGACGAGGGACTCGACGTTCGCACGCTGGAACTTGATCCGGGCGGTTACGCCGCGCTCGAGATCCTCGGTAGGCCCGACGTCATGGCCCACCTCTCGGACTGGCGCGCCGGATCGGCACTCGGCATGCGCATGCAGGCGTCGGTCATGACCAGTTCGGCCCTCGCCATGATCACCGTGCCTCGCGCCGACCCGATGTGGTACTTGCGCGGCGGCTCGGCGATGGAACGGTTCTGGCTGAGCGCGGAGATGCACGGGCTGGCGCTGCAGCCAACGTCACCGGTTTTTCTCTATGCGGTCGACGAATCCGACATGCTGGTGATGGCCGGCGAGCGCTACCTCGATGAGATGCACAACTTGTCCGAGCGTTTCAACGAATTCTGGGGACTTGGTGACGGTGAGACGGCCATTTTGGTCTTCCGGGTGTTCCAGGCTCCGCCACCGTCCGTCCATAGCGTCCGACTTCCCCTGAGTCACGTACTGGTGCGCGACACTGAGACAATCTCGCCAATTGAGCCCTATTCCGTCGAAAAAAGATGAAATGTGGTGAAAATAATGATGTTTACTTCCTACACGGCTTGTGTAATAATCTTTCTCTGGTAAGTAAACCCTCCAGACAGAGGTCGAATCGCGTGGTTCAACCCTTGTTCCAAGCCTTGATGTGTCGGCGAAGGTAGATTCCCCATGAGAAGTCTCAACCACTCGTATCTCGACCGCGCCGGCGAAGAGACGCGCCTTGTCGTAGAGACACTTCTCCAGGTCATTCCCGGTACACAAATCGTCGCCGTGGTTACGAATCTCTCTAAACCGATCCCTGGCTTCGAGCTCGAACCACTGGTAGGCACCGACGCCGAGCGCGCTTTCGACACGATCAGCGAACGAGTTCGTCAACAGTTGACCGGCGAAATTCCCTTTGGCTCGTTCTCGTGCGTCGTGCTGGGCGTCGAATGGGGCGTCTTGGTCGACTCCATCGCCGTGCAAGAAGGTGACGTGGTGGGCGCCTTGGTAGTTGCTCGTCACGGGCGCACCTGGTCGGGCCGGGAACGCTCGCTCACGAAGGCCTTCGGCTCGCTGCTCAGTCACGTGGCGACCCTGGCGACGCGTGAAGGACTCTTGTTGCACCAACGCCGACTCGACGAATTAGTCGCTCAAGTGGCAGAAAAACTCATGCCGGCGTCGGCACAGAATCGTCAGGAAGTCCTCGACTGGGTCTGTCAGGTTCTTGCAGATTTCCTCAAAGCCGACGTCGCCTTCATCCGAAGCAATGACCTGATACGAGGACTCTCGGTGCTGGAAGCGCAGTGGCCAGTGCGCGACGACATTCCCGATCCGGATCCCCTGGCCGAGGTCTCCTTTGACGCCGACCCTCTTTTCATGGCGCTTCGTGACCTGCGCGCCCCGTACCTGACGGGTACCGAGGACGTCAACGACGACTACCGCGATCGGATTAGGGAAAGCAGGGGTGTGACCCCGGCCGCGGGCGCCGCCGTTCCTCTTCTGCTCGGTGACTCAACCTGGGGCGTACTGGGCTTCCTTCATTTCAACCTTCACAACTGGAATCCGCCCGAGATCAACGCCCTCCAGGCCGTCGCTTCGATGCTCGTGCAACTTCAGGGTCGAATCGACGCTGAAGAGCGCACGCGCTATAACGCCAACCACGACGAGTTGACCGGACTTCCGAATCGCCGGGCCCTGATCCAAGAGCTGAAGTCTCGCCTCGATGCCAAGCGCCAGACTGCCGTCATGGTGATCGACCTCGACCGATTCAAGATCATGAACGATTACCTGGGTCACGGCGCCGGCGACCGACTCCTCGTCACGATCGCCGATCGAATCCGCACCAGTATTCGTACGAACGACTTCGCCGCGCGCCTCGGAGGCGACGAATTCGTCTTCATCGTCGATAAGGCCAAGAGCGAGATGGAGATTCTCGCGACGGCTTACCGCATACTCGACGTGATTGCTCAACCCGTCGCTCTCGCGGGACAAGAAGTCACGCATACCGCGAGCATTGGCATCGCCATGGCCGAACCCGGAGAACAGAGTGGGCTTGACCTGCTGGGATGGGCCGACGTCGCTATGTACGCGGCCAAGTCTCGAGGCCGAAATCAAGCGGTGGTCTTTGATCGTGAACTGCGAGAAGAGGTCAATGATCGTTCTCGCACCGAACTGATGCTGCGTGAAGCGATCGAGATGGGTGGACTTCGTCTTCATTTCCAGCCCGAGGTCGATCTTCGCACTGGTCAAGTCTTGGCCGTCGAGGCGCTCGTACGTTGGGAACACCCGACGAGGGGACTGTTGGCGGCTTCAGAGTTCATCTCCATCGCTGAGGAAACCGGACTGGTGACGGAACTCGGTCGCTGGGTCTTCGCCGAGGCATGTCGTCAATTGGCGATCTGGCAGAACGAATACGCGGATATTTCGTTCATCGTGCGTATCAACATGTCGCCCGCCGACTTCAAAATGGGCGATCTCGTCGAGTTCGTCGAACACTGTCTTCGTGAGAACAACGTCCCCGGGAACCGTCTCTGCATTGAAATCACTGAGTGGGTCGTAACTGACGAGCCGGAACGAATTGCCAGGATATTGAAGAGTTTCCAGGCCCTCGGGGTTGAGATCGCCTTGGACGACTTTGGTACGGGCTTTGCTTCAATGACCAGACTGAAGAATCTTCCAGTGGATCTGTTGAAGCTCGACATGAGCTTCGTGCGCGGTATAGCGACGGACGACTACGACCGAGCCATTGCCGAGTCCATAATCCGACTGGGCGCGGCCCTGAACTTGGGCGTCATCGCCGAGGGAATCGAATCCGACGTGATCATCAAAAAACTCCTGGATCTTGGTTGCTACCGCGGCCAGGGGTACCTCATCTCACGCCCGGTTCCGGCCTCGGAACTCTCCGAGATGCTGCGCGAAGGTGCGGTGGCCGTTTCGATCTTGCGGTCCGTTGAACAGTCCGCGGTCGAACTGGCAGACTTGCAGTTGTGAACTCAAAGAACGGATCGACGGCCGAGTCCATGCGCGATGACAGCGACGAAGAATCCGAGGCAACGGCGATACTCACCTCGATCCACGCGAGTGATGCACGTCGCGGCTTCTCGGGCGAGGGCTACGAGCCCTGGCTCTTCCAAACGATGCTGAATGAACTGTCGGAACGTGAACTTGGCGTCGGCTTCATCTATTCGATCCTCGATCTGTTTGCCACCCGACACGGACTAAGCGACGTCGCCGTAGTGCTCGTCAACGAAAGCTTCGGCACGCAGATGTTCCGACTGGGCGGTGAAGCGGTGACGACGGATATGGCGGCGCATCTCAATGCGTCACCGGGTGTGTACTGCGATCCGGACACGGTGCCGGCTGCTGAATGCGACGCCGTGCGCACGGCCTGCCAATTGGCGCTGTCGCTGCACCTCGCGCGATTCAGCGCCGCGCACGACCCGCTGACGAATATCTCGAATCGTCGCAGCTTCGATGAAGCCCTGGAAGTCGCCGCCGCCCGCAGCGCTCGCTACGGCTGGGCCTTCACCCTGGTGCTGGTGGACCTCAACAGTTTCAAGGCCGTCAACGACAAGTTCGGTCACGAGTTCGGGGACCAACTACTTCGACAGTTCGGGTTCTCGCTGCGTCAGGCCGTTCGCCAAGGCGATATTGCGGCACGCGTCGGTGGCGACGAATTCGCCGTCATCCTGAGCAACGCCGAGGGTCACGAATCCTCGGGCTTCACCGAACGACTGAAGGGTCACCTCATCGCGCTCGGCAATACCGTTGAGTTCACGACCGGAACCGCCGCGTCGCCTCGTGACTCGACCGACCCGAGTGAGCTCTTGCGGATGGCCGACGCCAGGCTTTATGAGAAGAAGGGCATTCGCATCGCATGATGTCAAGGACCGAAGAAGACTTCGAACTCGAGTTGCGTTCGTTGCCCGGGGTGCTGAATGTTGGGATCACCAAGCACTCGAATGGCAACGTGAATGTCGTCACCCTCGTGGCGAACTCGAAGGATCCTCTCGCGACGCGAAGCGCCGCTACTCAGATCGCCAGTCTGTACTACCCTGAGGCCGCAGTGGTGGTCGAAGATGCCAATCGAACGCTGAACGACACAGCGCGAGGTGACGGGCCGCGAGTCGCGTTGATTCGCGCCGACTACGACACCTCCGACGGCTTTTGTGAAGTACAACTTTCCGTCGACGGTCGAACCGGCATCGGGCGCGCGGGGAGTGGTCCGCTGATCGGTGGCGCTGAAGCGACACTCGCGGCGCTACGCGACCTCGGCTACGACGTGCCGTATTCGCTCATGACCGTGACCAACGTCACGAACGGCCGTGACTGGCCCGTGATCGTGACGCTTCGATCGCTCGCGAACGACGCCGATCGCTTCGGTATTGCGCGGTCCGAGGATGACCTCGTCTCGGCCGTGAAGGCGACGCTCGATTCGCTGAATCGTTTCCTCTCGACTCTCGAACAACGCGCTTTGTAAGTCTTTGCGGCGAGGTCGGGCACTTCGACGGATAAGTGCGTTCGACGAGATCGTTCGTTTCGAGGACCTCTGATTACTGTTTCGGCGTGACCGCATCGAAGGTACGACCGCGTAGCTCAGCGAGTCCCGCAGTGCGTAGCTTGCCACCGAGCGCTGAAGCGATTCCGACGCCGGCGACCGCGCCTTCCCGTGGCAGCACGACCAATGCATTGGTCTCGCCGCGAGCTATGACGAGTCCTTGGACACGAGAGGCACGAGCCGCCTGGTCGACCGCGTCGACGTCAACGGTGACCTCGAGTTCGACCACAGGGTTCTCGTACTTGCGATGTTTGAGTGAACGAAGGTCGCGAATCATCTGCAAGGAGTCGCGTCCCACGTGGACCGTGGAACCCGCGATGTCGTCCCACGTGACGGACAAGGGTCGGATCGCGAGACCCAGTCGCTCGGCGAGGAAGAGCATCTCGGCGTCATAGATGAAACGGTCGTAGAAACCCAAGAGCCCCAGTATCCTCGCCGGTCCCAGTTGGAATCCCTTGCAGCCGCACTGGGTGTCGCGCGACGTCGTACCGGTGTAGTGGCGCACGAGGCGATTGAAGACGCGACCGGCGAGTGTTCGCAAAAACGTGTCGTAGCCATCGTCGTTGTCGAGCTCTCTGGATCCCGGGACGAGCGGACTATCACGCAGGGCGAGCACGAAATCGGGAAGGTGGACCGGACGGATCGAAAGGTCGGCGTCGGTCGCGATGACGAATGGAGCGCGCGCGACCGAGATGCCCAGGCGAACGGCGGCTCCTTTCCCTCGGTTTTCCGGCTGCCGGACGAAGACCACATTGGGGAGGTGACCGTAGACACTTTGGGCCACGTGCATGGTGTCGTCACGCGAGCCGTCGTCGACCACGACCACTTCGATCAGCTCGGGGTTCATCTCGTTGAGCACCGGACGAAGTCGTTCGAAGCCGGCCTCGAGTCGTAATGACTCGTTGTAGGCCGGTATGACTAATGAGGTGGTGAAGGTCAATGTTCTCTATCTCGAGGTCGCGAAATAAACCGTAGCCGGAAGTGCCGCGGCTTCTGTCCCGTAGTGACCGAAACCAATGGACGGCGCGGTGTCGTCGCCTCGCTTCAACGAATGATCTCCAAGAATTTGGCGAAGTGACTCATGCGACCTGTGAAAGTGTTGCGACCAATATCACATGACGCTCATCCATTGGAATCGGGCGATGGCCCGGAGGTAGTTTTGTGTCATGGGAATCTTGGTTTTGGGTATGCATCGGTCGGGCACGTCTGCGTTGGCCGGCGCGCTCGAAGCGATGGGTTTCGAAGTCGGACCTGATGATGACCTCATGCCCGCCGACATCGGCAATCCCGAGGGCTACTTCGAGTTGCTCAGTGTCGTGCGAGCGAACGATGATCTACTCGCGCACTTCGGAGGGCGCTGGGACAGTCCACCAGAGTTCCAACCGAATTGGACGAGCGACGACGCGGCTTTGGAATTCGTTCAAAAGGGTCGCGCGGACGTTCGAAGGCTTTTCGCGAGTGATCGGTACCTGCTGAAGGATCCTCGGATTTCGCTCCTACTGCCGTTGTGGCGTCAGATCACGAACGACGGTTGCGCGGTAGTGATCGTGCGCGATCCGCTTGAGGTTGCGGCGTCGCTTCACCGTCGAAACGGTTTGCCGACGTTGACTGGACTTGCGTTGTGGGCCACCTACAACCGAGCGACGTTCCGCGACCTTCAGGGCGCGCGGGTGCACGTCTGCAACTACGCCGAGCTCATCGAGAACCCTCGCGATGTCCTGGGGGCCATCGCCGCGAGTCTGCGCGAATGGGGCGAGGTGGGTGAGGACCTTGATCTCACAAGGGCCTTCGCATCCATACACCCCGAACTTCGCCGCAATAAAATCGTCGACGCAGAAATCGCGACCGAGGCATTGCCGGTGGAGATCAACGAATTGATGAAACTCGCAATGGACCAACGCGGCCGCCACGATTCGTTTGCCATGGTCAACGGACTCAAACCGAGTTGGTGGGAAGGTTCGCTGCTCGAAGAGCGGCGCCTCCTGCTTCAGTGGGCGCTTGGAGAAATATCACAATTGCAGATCCATAATACGAATCTCGTCAGAGAGAACGAGATTCTCTTGGAACGCGGTGACGCAGCTCTTGATGAGTTGGAGAGGGTGCGAGCTGAAAACGAACGGTTAATACAGCGCCTCCCAGGGCCGCTCCTGGGTCGGTTGACTAAATTGACGCGACGACCCTGAGTGACGTCGAAGTCGCATTTGTCGAGGCGTTCCGCGGATGGTTGAGAACATCGCTTCCACTTACGTGATTTGGTTCACCGGCATCTCGGGCGCCGGAAAGTCGACGATTGCATCGGTGGTGGAAGAACGACTCCGTAATCTGGGACTGCCCGTCCACAACCTCGATGGCGACGCACTTCGTCACGGACTGAACCGTGATCTCGGCTTCAGTGACGCCGATCGTGCGGAGAACATTCGCCGAGTTGGCGAACTGGCGCGCCTTTTCAGCGGCGCGGGCATGATTGTCCTCGTCGCCGTCATTTCGCCGTTTCGTGAAGGACGCGATGCGGCGCGCGGACTTTTTGAACCCGGACGTTTCGTTGAGGTCCACGTCGACACGCCACTGGAGGTCGCCGAGGGACGTGACGTGAAAGGACTCTACAAGAAGGCGCGCTCCGGTCAATTACACAACTTCACGGGCATCGATTCACCCTACGAAGTTCCCGTGTCGCCCGAAGTGCACATCGATTACTCGTTCGAGAGCGCCGAAGACGCCGCCGACGAAGTGTTTCGAGTTCTCTTCGAAATGGGTTTAATCACGAACTAGCGATCAGTCGGCGTGTGGTGAATTCTCTGTCGACGTTCCATCAGTTCCGGGTATGAAGAACGGGTGATTCTGTGGTGGCGCAATCGCTGCCAATCGAACCCCTGACGCCATGCAGTGGATCAAGTCCATCTCACACTGATCGCGCTGTTTCATCGCCGCACTGAGTCCTTCAACCGCCTTCGCCAATTGCGTCGCATGCGTCGCGTCGTCGCTTTCTGCACCGTCGCCGCTCAACCGCTCCGTTTCGACGGTGACCACGTGAGCTCGGACCGCTTCCCAATACTGCACGGCCTTTTCGGCCAACGCGAGCGCTTCGCGTTGGTCCGCGCACGGGATCGGGCGCTTCTTGCGACGAGCCAATGTGAAGGCGACGGAACCTATACCGACGAGCACGAGGAGACCACCCACGAGAGCCAGCATCACGACGCCGGTATTCGCGGAGGTGGTCGCGGTAAACGTCGATCGGCCAGATGCGCTCGCTGCGCTGTAGGGCAGCACGACGAATCCGAGCGTGATCGTAACGAACGTCGCGCTGGCCAGAGTGCGACGAATTGGCCTGGCGCGATTATTCCTGCTGGCGCTCATCAATACTCCTTCGCGAATGGCCTCGCCTGTCAATGGCAAGAACGATACATCGTGTCATGCGTCGGCGAGAGGTTGTATGCGCTCGACCCCCCGACCGATACGCCCGACCTCAATGTTCGCGGTTAGTCCGTATTGTGTTGGCCTGTGCCGAACATTCGTGAACAAGACAAGCGCTATGAGTGGACTTGATCCGGTTCGACGGACAACCTTCTTCACTTGATCATGCCACTTGACGGACGGTGTTGCAGTAGAGCGATTCATAGACGGCGGGACTGAGGTAGCCGAGGCTCGAGTGCAGACACCTCGTGTTATACCAACCTTCGATGTACTCGAACAGCGCGCGATGCAGTCCCGAGCGCGTCGGCCAGGGCCGTGTCTCGATGAGCTCGCGCTTCAAGGTCGCAAAGAAGCTCTCGGCCACCGCGTTATCCCAGCACTCGCCGGTTCGACCCACCGAGAGTTGCACCCCGTTGGCCTTCGCCAAGCTGCCGAAGTTCTTTGACGTGTATTGACTGCCCCTATCGACGTTAAGCCGAATTCGGCTTAACACCGATTATGCCGAGGTTTTTGTTAAGCCGAGGAATCCTGGTTTGGCCACGTCACGTGGCTTTGCTCGCATGATTCCTCGGCTTAACGTTTCGGTGCTATCGCAGGCTGTAGAGGGCTTGGAGTTTGTCCTCGGTGAGGCGGTTTTCGGCGGGGACGTCGATTGCTGGGGTGGCGGCGTTGACGGCGACGCGCATCATGTCGACGGTGGCGAACGCGTAGAACGCCGTAGTGGTGGACGCGTTCTCGTGACCGAGGAGCCGCATGATGATTGGCAACGGAATACCTTGCTGGTAGAGGTCCATGGCTTTGGTTTTGCGCAGCATGTGGCAGTGGACATTCTCCGGCACGCTCGGGCAGGTCTCGCGGGCCGCTTCGGCGGCCTGCTTGAGCACCGTCGCAACAGTATCGACCGCGAGTCTGGTCACCTGCCCATGGTGGGGGCTGTAGAACAGCGGTCGTGTCGCGGGCAACGCCGCGGTGTTCGGATGGAACTCTCTCAAGTAGATGCGCAGATGCTCGACCGTTCTGTCAGTCAACGGCACGATGCGGCTCTTGCGTCGTTTCCCGGTGAGCGTCACGTGCCCCGGACTGGTCAGCGTAAGGTCCGACAGCGTCAGACCGGTGATCTCACCAACTCTCGCGGCGGTGTCGTAGAGCAGGATGAGCAGCATCCGGTTGCGACGTGATTTCGCTGTGCGACCGGTGAAGGCGGCAAGGACGGCACGTGTCTCGGGCTCGGCGAGATACTCAATCGACTTCCTCGGTGCGGTAGGGGCTTTGAGACTTCGCGCCGCCTGGCTGAGTGCGACGAGGGTGACGTCTTCGGCGCCCGCGTAGGCCAGGAAGGCCTTGATGGCGCTGAGTCGCAGCGTGATGGTCCGTGTGGCGTAGTGCTTATCGTCGGCGAGCCAGATCAGCCACGCTTTGAGACGTGTTCGCTCGAAGTGGTCGAAGCTCACCTTGGCGCGCTCAATGTGTTCGTGGTCGGTAAGGAAAGTGAGGAAGCACTCCAGGCTGATCCGGTAGGCCTCGATCGTTTTCGCCGACAGGCCGCGGACCGTGGGCAGGTAGGTGCGCAGGTAGTCCCTGGCGAACGTGAAGAAATCAGCCGCTTCGGTTGTCGCGTCTCGTCTCATTCGAAGCCAACCTCCGGTAGCGGCGAGCCGCCCTTAGCCGTGATGTGCGCGTAAGAGTCCATGAAGTCCGGCGAGGTGTGAACGTAGTAGTAGGTCGAGTCCACGCTTCCGTGCCCCATGTAGGTCGACAGGTAGGGCAGCATCGCCGCCACGTCGATCCCTTGGGCCATCCACCGTTCGAGGTTGGCGTAGGCAAAGTGGTGGCGGAAATCGTAGGGTCGGGGACGTTGAGCACCCGCCGGGCGCGCCAGCCCGGCCTTATCCCAGATGCGATTAAAGATCACGCCGACCGCCGCTGGTGTGACGGGGTTGCCGGTGGAGGACACGAAGAACGACTTTCGCGACTGGCCGAACCTCGACGATGACGCATCGTTGCAGGCGGCCAGGATTTCAGCGAGATCGTCGGTGACCGGCAGCCTGCGGCTGCGGTTGCCTTTGGACCACATCACGTCAATGTGCTGGCCGGGCAGCTCGACATGTTCGGCCAATAGACCACGGGCCTCGCAGGTCCTGATCCCGCACGAGTGCATCAGCGCGAAAAACGCGACGGCCTGCCAGCGCCACGGCGACGACGTGTCGAGTTGCGCCGCGGCGCTAAAGAATGTCTCGATCTCGCGCGTGGTGAGCAGGTAGGGGTGGGCTGGCACGAACGGGGCTTTCCATTGGTCGGACAGCACGTAGGCGTCGGTCTGTCCGCGAGCGCGAAGCCACCGGCCGAAGTCACGGATATAGGACATCCACGACCGGTATCGGCCCGAGGTGGAGAGCTGCGCCGTCACCCACCCCTCGACGGTTTCGCGGTCGAAGACACCCAGGGCGCGTTCGGCGCAGTACGCATCGAACCTTTTCAAGTACCAGATCCGCGAGGCGCCGTTAAACCCCATGGCGCGCTTGAACTCGACGTACTCGTCGAGGCGCGAGCCAAACGCGCTGGTGAAGTCGGGGCCGCTCACGGCCGTGCGCCTTCGGGCACCGCCAGCACGCACTCGAGCAGTCGATCCTCATCGACGCTCATGTAGTGCCTGGTCGACTCCTCGCTGGCGTGGCCGAGGACGGCCGAGATCGTCGGTAACGGCGTTGCGGCCCGCAGCATCCTCGAAGCAGCGTTGTGGCGCAGCAAACGGGTTCCAGCATTCACGTCGGCCACGCCGGCGACGCGGAACACCTCGGTCGTCACTCGATGTATCGTGGCGTGATCACCCAGGCGAACGTGCGGGGCGACCTGGCGCAGAAACACGTGGTCGTCGCCCACTTGGGGCCGGTCATGCAGAAGATAGTCGGCGAGCCTGGAGGCGAGCAGTTCGATCAGCGGCACGGTCAGCGGGTTGCCCGTCTTGCGCTGCACGAGGGAGATTGTTCGCCCTCGCCAGTCAACGTCGGACAGTCGCAGGTTGACGATGTCGCACGCCCGTAGCCCCGTCGACAGCGCCAGCAAGGTGATGGCCGCATCGCGGGCGCACACGACGCCGGACGCACACGCGCTGACGACGAGCCGCTGATCGTCGTCACCAAGCACCGGCACGATTGGGTGGGCGCGCCGAACACCAGCCAGACTCACCGCGTCAACCAGGTCGGCTCGGCCAGTGAACGCCAGAAACGGCCGGAAGTTCGACACGACCCAGAACAAGGAGGTCGTCGCCCACTTCGGTGACAACGACGCCAAAAACGCCAGCACGGTCCCGCCGTCAGCGCCGTCCAGGTCGAAGGTGTCGTTCGATTCGAGGAAGCACAGGTAGCCGCGGGCCACCCGGCCGTAGGCCTCGCGCGTCGCCGCCGCGAGGCCGCGATCGGCCATGTCCGCCTCCCAAGAAGCGTTAAGCACCGCGAACTGGCTCGACGTTGGCTGCGCGCCCCCGCCTCCACGTTTGCGAACCGACAGATCTACTCGGCCCGTTGCCAGGTAGGAGTCGAACACCGTCACCAGCCGCCGATAGTCGAACTTTCGTTGGACGCTGAAGCGGCCCGTGCGCGGGCTGGTTGTCAACGACGCGAACCTGGCCCCCAACGCCGGCGTGTACACGCTTGTGCCACGTCGTCGCGCGTAGCCGCTCAGCGCCCTGATTGTCTTCTCGTAGTTGCCGATCGTCGATTCTCTGTAGCCAGCCGCACGCAGCTCAGCAACAACAACCGCACCGATCTTCGTGATCGTCGTATCCATCACCGTCTCCTTCTCATAGGGGTATGAACACGGCAGACGCTAACGACGCAGCAGTATGTTAAGCCGAAGAATTTTCTCCAACCTCAAGCTGCGCAAGCACGTCCAGGATTCCTCGGCTTAACAAAAACCTCGGCATAATCGGTGTTAAGCCGAATTCGGCTTAACAACGATAGTGGCTCTTAATCTT
>Ga0307373_10000451_pt1 | contig 77804 bp, 69 predicted proteins | sample OX2MG_FD_202534 | JGI IMG/M metagenome (GOLD analysis project Ga0307373, IMG submission 202534) | Soil microbial communities from Risofladan, Vaasa, Finland - OX-2 | ecosystem: Environmental > Terrestrial > Soil > Coastal area > Acid sulfate soil | place: Finland: Risofladan, Vaasa | collected...
CGGACGGATTTTCCGTCCGCGGGCCGCGCCGCTTAATCCCTCGCGTCCGCCGCCGATGGCGGCGGACGCTCGTCCGGCCGGCTGCCTCAGCAGGCGCCCGACCGCAGTACCTGCCCCGGCATCGGCCCCGCATGCTTGCCGTGCTCGTAGAGCAACTGCCCATTGACGATTGTGTATTCGATCCCTTCGGCCGGCATCACCAGCCGCTTTCCGCCACCCGGCAGGTCATGTTGCATCCGCGCCCGCTTGGCTGATCCCACCGTGTTGTAGTCGAAGATCGCGAGGTCGGCCGGCAGCCCCGCCTTAAGGCGTCCGCGCTGCTTGATGCCGAAGAAATCGGCCGGCTCGGAGGTGATCCGCTTGACCGCGTGCTCGAGCGTCAGCGCCTCGCGCTCACGCACCCACTTGCCCAGCAGATAGGTGCAGTAGCCGGCGTCGCACAGCATGTCGACGTGGGCGCCGCCGTCCGACAGACCCAGCATCGTGCGCGGGTCGCCGATCAGCCGCTGGATTCCCTCTTCATGGTACTGCGCCATCGTGAACTGGATATCGAGATTGTCCTCGATCGCGAGGTCAAGGAACGTGTCGAGCGGATCCGCGCCGCGCTCGGCCGCGATCTCCTGCACCGTTTTGCGTTCGAGATGCTTCATATCGGGCCGGCCAATTTCGAGCACTTCCACGCGATGCCACTTGCCGGTGAACAGGTGGGGCTTCTTGAGTTCCTCGCGGAAAGTTGAGCGAAACGCGGGGTCGGCGTAGATCCGCTTTTGCGCTTCGGCCGGCTGATTGAAGACGTGATTCCACGACTGCATGTCGGCGAAGGTGAACGGGTTGCGCATGTCGAGCTGCACCACGAACGGCTTGCACAGCACCTGCGGCTTCGCACCCTTGTTGATTAGTGGTTGCAGGCGGTGCAGCGTCTCTTCGGCGCGTTCCGGCTTGTCCGCCCGGCTCGCCATCGCCAGGAACGTTACCGGCCGTCTGCTCTCGTTGACCAGCATCGTCAGCAGGTCCTCTTCCTGTTCGGAGACCTGGCCCGCGCGCTTGGTCAGCGCGATCTCGATCGATCCTTTGCCCGCGTCCCGGAGCACATTCGAGTAGCTCTTGTACTCCTCGCGGCTCGCGAGCCGGCATGCGAGCGGCGTCCCATGGAAGCCGATATGCTGCGCCAGCACGGTGGTCGAAAAGCCCATCGCGCCCGCGTCCATCGCCTCGCGCAACAGCGCGCCGATCTTGCCGATCTCGTCAGGCGTCGCCTCGCGCTCCATCGACTCCTTGCCCATCACGTAATGGCGAAATGGAGTAAGCGGTGCCAGAAAGCCGACGTTGATTCCGATTCCGCGCCGCTGCGCCGCGTCCATGAACTCCGGAAACGTCGTCCAATCCCAGGTGACGCCCTTGTTGAGCGCGTCGAACGGAATCGCCTCGACATTGACCAGGTCCCACGCCGCCACTTCGCGCACGTCCGGCTTGCACGGCGCGATCCCGACCCCGCAGTTGCCCATCACGACTGACGTCACGCCGTGCCATGAGGTGCAGGTGAGCAGCGGGTCCCAGCAGATTTGCGCATCGTAATGCGTATGCGGATCGACGAAGCCCGGCGCGACGATCAAATCCGAAGCGTCGATCGTCCGCTTGGCCGGTTCCGTCACCTTGCCGATCTCGGCGACCTTGCCTTCGGCGATCCCGACGTCCGCGCGATAGCGCGGCGCTCCGGTGCCGTCCACGATTGTTCCGTTCTTGATTACGAGGTCATATGCCATTGCGTTCTCCCCTGCCCGTTCGAGGTGGCGTCGCAGCCCGACCCGTCCGCGTGATAGATAAGATTTTGTTACCCCTTCAAATTGCGCCACTCCGGGTCCGCTTGTAAAGGGTCCGCGAATGGTGCGGCCCCGCTGCCGGCGGTCAAAGCGCCGGGCGCGCGAGACCGTTTTGCACGGCGCGGTCGGGCGTGCGACGATGAGGGCGTCACTTAAATTCAAATCGACTTAGTCCAAATCGACCCCGGACGGGAGAAAATCGCGTGCCTCAATCTGACAAAATCAAATGCGTCTATTGCAAAAAAGCAATTGAACCAGGTGAGGCCAGAATTGCTGTTCCGGCACCCAAGCCGGGCAGACCGCTTATTGTCCATACGGAATGTGTCAGGCAACAACCGAAGACGGCCAAGGCGCAGGCGGCAGCGGTGGCGCGAGCTAAACCAAAATTCATAAAATCAAGCTGAATTAGCGGCGAACCCATTTGTGACCCGGCTCATCGCCCGGGCCCGGCGTTTTGGAATTTCCTCCGCTCCGTGGTATCCGAAGAGTTGTCCGACACTGAAATCGAACCCCAATCCTGGAGGCGGCAATGGCGACCTTTGGCGTGATGATGTTTCCCACTGACTATGCGATCGGCCCCGTCGAGCTCGGCCGAGCGGTCGAGGAGCGCGGCCTCGATTCGCTCTTCTTTCCCGAACACACCCATATTCCGGCGAGCCGCAAGAGCCCGTGGCCAGGCGGCGCCGATCTGCCCAAGGACTACTGGCACACCTACGATCTGTTCGTCGCGCTCGGCGCGGTCGCTGCGGCCACCAAGAAAATCCTGCTCGGCACCGGAATCTGCCTCGTGATCGAACGCGACCCGATTGTGCTCGCCAAGGAAGTCGCCTCGCTCGACATGATCTCGGGCGGACGCGTCGTGCTGGGAATCGGCGGCGGATGGAACGCCGAAGAGATGGAAGACCACGGCACCTCCTTCAAGCAGCGCTGGAAAATCCTCCGTGAGCGCGTACTTGCGATGCGTGAGATCTGGACCAAGGACCCCTCCGAGTTCCACGGCGAATACGTCAAGTTCGACCCGATGTGGTCGTTCCCCAAGCCCGTGCAAAAGGGCGGCATCCCGGTCCTGCTCGGCTCCGAGGCCAAGCGATGCTTCGAGCGGGTGGTCGATTACTGCGACGGATGGATGCCAATCTATCGCGGGAAAAATCATAAGCTTGCCGAGGGCGTCGCGGAACTGAAAGCGACCGCCGCCCGCGCTGGCCGCCGTTTCGAGTCGCTCAGGCTCTCGGTCTTCGGCGTTCCCGGCAAGGAAGACGAGGCGCGCAAGCTGCTCGACCTGGGCTTTTCCGATCTGATCTTCGGTCTGCCCTCGGCGCCGGCGGATAAGGTCCTGCCGATGCTCGACGGTTACGCGGAGCTCGCGCGCCGCATGCGCTAGTGCGGAGCGGGACGGCGTATTATCGCGACCAGCGGGAACGGTAAGCGAACTGGCAGTTGCGGGCGATAGTGAAGCTCCACGTTTGGTAGAGATCGCCCGGAGGCGGAGGATTCAGCGATGGGCAGACTCGACGGCAAAGTCGCATTGATCTTGGGCGGCGGCGCGGACGGGCCGCCGCGCGACGGCGAGACCATCTCGATCGGCAACGGCCGCGCGACTGCGATCATGTGCGCTCGCGAGGGCGCCTCGGTGATGGTCGCCGACCGCTCGGTCGCGCTCGCCGAAGAGACCGCCGCCTTTATCCGCGGCGAAGGGGGCCGCGCCGCTTCGACCGCCGCCGACGTCAGCCGCGAGGGCGATTGCCGGCACGCCTGCGAGGAGACGGTCCGCGTCTTCGGCAAGCTCGAGCTGCTGGTCAACAACGTTGGTATCGCGATCGGCGGCCGGCTGCTCGACACCACCACCGAGCAGTTCGACACGATGGTCACCGTCAACCTGCGCAGCCACTTCCTGATGATGCGCTACGCGGTGCCCGAAATCGCCAAGGCCGGCGGCGGCGCGATCGTCAACGTCTCCTCGCTCGCCGCGATCCGCTCCGGCTCCGGCCTCCCCTACGAAGCCACCAAGGCTGCGATCCTCGGGCTCACCCGCTCGGCCGCCGTCACTCACGCCCGCAACAATATCCGGGTCAACACGATGCTCCCGGGCCTGATCAACTCCTCGATGGTGCGCCGGCTCGTCGGCGATCGCGAGGAGCGCGTCGCCCCGCGAATCCCGATGCGCCGCCAGGGCACGCCGTGGGAGATCGCCAAGGCGATCGTCTTTCTGCTCTCCGACGACGCCTCCTATATCACCGGCACCGAGCTGCTCGTGGACGGAGGCCTGAGCTGCCGCTGATCGCGGCGCGGCTCGCAACGGAAACCCATAATGCGCAAGGTCAAGGTCGGTTACCAGTTCGATTTCCGCAATCCGCCCGGCTCGGGCCGGAGCTTCGATGATCTCTATCGCGAGATGTTCCGCCAGGCCGAAGCGGCCGAGGCGCTCGGCTTCGATTCGCTCTGGCTGACCGAGCATCACTTCACCGACGACGGCTATCTGCCCTCGATGATGCCGATGGCGGCCGCGCTTGCCGCGCGCACCCGCCGCGTCACTATCGGCACCTATGTCCTGCTCGTCCCGTTCCATCATCCGGTCAAGCTTGCCGAGGACGCCGCCGTGACCGACGTTATCTCGGGCGGGCGGCTGCGCCTCGGAATCGGACTGGGCTATCGCGCCGAGGAATTCGCCGGCTTCGGCTTCGCGCGTAATGAGCGCCTTGGCCGCACCATCGAAACAATCGGAATTTTGCGCCGCGCATGGACCGGCGAACGCTTCAGCCACAAGGGAAAATATTTCGATCTGAAAGACGTCCGCGTGCTCCCCGTTCCCGTCAGCCCTGGCGGTCCCGAACTGCTGTGGGGCGCCGGAGCCGCAAAGACGATCGCGCGCGCCGCCAGCCTCGGCCTGGGCTTCGCATGCGTCGGCGGCAAGCGCGAAATCGGAATCTATCGCGACGCGCTGACCGCCGCCGGCAAAGACCCCGACCAGTTCAATATCGTCAATAGCCGCGTGGTCTATATCGCCGACAGCGAGGAAGAGGCATGGCGCGACGCCGCGCCGCCCCTGATGTACCAGGCCGCACTCTACGGCAGATGGCTGAGCGACGCTTACGGCGACAAGAGCCGCGTCATAATCAAGCCCGACGAGGAGTGGCTCAGGCGCAGCGCCGTGCTCGGCCCGGTCGAAGTCGTGATGCGCAAGATCGAAGAGATCGTCGATACCACGCCGATGACCGAGTTTATCGTGGTCACCCAGCTTCCCGGCCTCGACCCCGCCAAAGCTTTCCGCTCGCTCAACGTCTTCGGCGAGAAAATCCTGCCTCGGATGAAAGGATGAAAATGTCTGACTATGCCCGCCAGTAAGAAGGAATTCCGCAGGAGGCCGCGCCCCGTCGCGATGAGCGGCGGCGCGGAAACAGCGATGAAGCTCTTCACGTATGCGACAAGCCCATACGCGCGCAAAGCCCGGATGGTTCTCGAATACAAGGGCCTTGGATGCGAAACCGCCGAGCGATGCTATTCGCTTGACCGCCTTGAAGACCTCCGCCAGGCCAGCGACCGCGCCGAAGTACCTGTCCTCGTGCTCGAAGACGGCCGCGTAATCGCCGACTCGACCACGATCTGCGCCTTCCTCGACGAGGCTTATCCCGACCCCTCGGTCGTCCCCGACAGTCCGTTCGAGCGCGCCCGGATGCGCACGATCGAGGAGCTTTGCGATCGCAACTTCGACGCCGTGCTGTTCGGCTATTTCCTCGCCACGCTGCGCGAGTCCGCCCCCGAAGCGCCCGCGATGAAGGATGCTGCCGGAAAGGAATTCGCGCAATTGCTCGGCCGGCTCGAACGCGAACTCGGCACGCGCCATTTCTTCTGCGAAGGTCCGACGCCGACGATCGCCGACTTCGCCGCGATCTGCTACGTTCCCGCCGCGCGCGCGCTCGGAATCAAGCTGGCCGATTTTCCCGCGCTCGACGCATGGTGCAAGCGGATGCGCGCGATGCCGATCGTGCAGGCCGACGGTGAAAGGTTGCACGAAGCGATGGCCCATCAGAGCATCGCCTCGGAATTCGAAGGTCCCGACGGCCGTATCCACTGGCGCGACAGCCGCCTGGAATGGCCCGTCCGGCACGGCTTCATCGACTTCGTTGCGCGCGAATTCCATGCGGGTAAGATGATGTTTCCGCCCGACGCATCCTGAAAGCGCATCGGTTTCGGGCGTATCGGGAAGGAAAAAGGAGAGAGCGCTATGCCTGTCGACTATATCCCGCGCACGCGGGAGCTCTATCGCGCCTTCAAGCCCTATCAATGGGTGATGAATGAGACTGCGCCGCCGTGGACGCCGCTTAAGAAGCCGCTTGCGCAAAGCAGAGTCGCGATGATGAGTTCGGGCGGCGTGCTCTATCGCGATCAGACCCGGTTCCATCGCGAGGACACCTCCTATCGTCTGATTCCGAAAAGCGCCGTGCGCGAAGACCTGAGCGTCTGGCATTTCGGCTACCCGACCAAGGACGCCGAGGCCGATCCGAACTGCGTTTTTCCGCTCGAGGCGCTGCGTGATTTCGAACGCGAAGGTGTTATCGGCGAACTTTGCGATAGCGCCTTCACCTTCATGGGTGGAATCTATTCATCGCGGCGCGTGCGCGACGAACTCGCCCCACGAATCGTCGAGGAGTTGAAGGACAGGAGGGTCGAGGCATTCTACCTCGTACCTGCTTGACCCGTGTGCCATCAGTCCGTTGGACTGATTGCCCGCGTAGTCGAAGCGGCCGGTATACCGACCCTGTGCATGACCTCGGCGATGGACATAACCAGAGCGGTCAATCCGCCGCGCGCGGTGTTCGTAAATTTTCCGCTCGGCCATCAGACCGGCAAGCCCAACGATCCGGCGCTCCAGCGTTCGATCGTCCGCGACGCGCTCCGCGCCTTCGAGACAATCAGCCGGCCCGGCGAAATCGTCGAGCTGCCTTACGTCTGGGACGCCAACGATCGCCGATGGGAAGAGACCGACTACACCGACGGCTTTCTGCAAGGCCGTCCGCCGCAGGAAGATACCGACCGTTTCGAGGCGGAGCGCCGCCGCCGCTACTCGAACGGCGAGGGAAAGAGCGCGTGACACGCGGCGCGTGAAATCCGAAACTTGAACCGAAGCCGATTGCGCCCGTTTCGCGCGCTCGGCCTCGAATCAGCAACTAAGGAGAATCGACGAACATGGCTGAAGAACGCAAAGGCGCTGTCACGATGCGCGGAAACCCCATCACCCTGATCGGTCCCGAACTAAAGGCCGGCCAGAAGGCCCCGGCCTTCACCGCAACCGGCAAGGGGCTCGCGCCGGTCACGCTCGACCAGTTCAAGGGCAAAGTCACGATTATCGCCGCGGTGCCCTCGCTCGATACTCCCGTGTGCGACGCCGAAACGCGCCGCTTCAACGAGGAGGCGGCCAAGCTGCCCGGCGACGTGCAGATTCTCTCGATGTCGATGGACCTGCCGTTCGCACAGGCCCGATGGTGCGGCGCGGCCGGAGTCGACAAGGTCACGCCGATCAGCGACTACAAGACCCGCGAGTTCGGTGAAAAGTACGGCGTTCTGATTAAGGAGATGGGCTTGCATGCGCGCGCCGTGTTCGTGGTCGACAAGAGCGGCAACCTGTCGTATGTCGAGTACGTCAAGGAAGTCGCCGAACATCCGAATTACGCGGCGGCGCTCGACGCCGCGAAAAAAGCGGCGGCCTGAAGCTTCGCCAGACCGATGTCCCGGCGGCTTGGGTCGTCGGGACATCCCGTTACGATCCCGCTTTGCCTCGCGATGGCGAGGCGGCATCGCGACGCCTGCGGGTGAAATTCCTGGGGGTGAAATGGTTTCACGTGAAACCATTTCACCCCCAAAGCGCCCGTCCACGAGCGGAAAAATGTTTCACGTGAAACATTTTTTTCGCTTGCGTGAGCCTGCAGAGGTCTACGCGCTCGATGCGGCGTCAGGCATGGTTTGAATTTCACCCCGCCTCCGGTATCTCAAATCGATGGCTTTACTCGATGAAACGCTCAACCGAATCATCGCGCCCGACCAGGAGGCTGCCGGAATCGCGCGCGCGCGCCTCGATTCGCTGACCAAGCCGCGTGGCAGTCTCGGCCGCCTCGAAGATATCGCGGCCCGCTTCGCCGCGATTCGCCGCAACGCCAGCCCGGCCGTCGCTCATCCTGTGATAACCGTCTTCGTCGCCGATCATGGAATTGCCGACGAGGGCGTCAGCGCCTACCCCAAAGCGGTCACGGTCGAGATGCTGCGCAACCTGGCCTCGGGCGGCGCGGCGATCTGCGTGCTCGCGCGCAAGCTCGGCTACGAGCTTCAAATCGTGGACGTGGGCGTCGAGACCGACACCAGCAGCGCACCGCTTCCGGGCGTGCTCTACCGGCGTCTCGGCGCGGGCACGCGCAACTTCATGCGCGGTCCCGCGATGTCGTCTGCCGAGGCGCGGCGCGCCCTGGAAGTGGGAATCGAGGTCGCCTCGGAAGCTGCCGCGCGCGGCTCGACGACGGTCGGAATCGGTGAGATGGGGATCGCCAACAGCACCTCGGCGGCGGCGATTCTCGCCTCGCTCACTCAGATCGCGCCGGGGCGCCTTGCCGGCCGCGGCACCGGCCTTGACGACGCGGGTCTCAAGCGCAAGGTCGAAGTGATCGAGCGCGCGCTGGAACTCCATCGCGCGTCGCTCGGCGATCCGCTTGCGACGCTCGCGGTCATGGGCGGTTTCGAAATAGCCGCGATGGCGGGCGTTTGTATCGGCGCCGCGGCCTCGCGCGTCGCAGTCGTGGTCGACGGCTTTATCGCGACGGCCGCCGCCGCGCTTGCAGCGCGAATCAATCCGCACATCTTCGGCTATCTCTTCTTCGCGCATCGGTCGGCCGAAGGCGGCCACGCATTGGCGCTCGAAGCGCTCGGCGCCGAACCGATTCTTGACCTTGGGATGCGGCTTGGCGAAGGCACCGGCGCGGCGCTTGCGATGAGTGTTATCGAGTCGGCGCTCGCGCTTTATACTCAGATGGCGACCTTCGCGAGCGCGAGCGTCTCCGAGAAAATCCGGTGACGCGACCGCATACTGGCGGCGAATCCGACGCTTCAAACGTATCGAACGCGGGTGGCGGGCCGGGCGGGATTATTGACGAAATACGCCTGGCGGCCGCTTTCCTCACGATCGTTCCCGCGATTTCCAACCGCCGCTTCGACGACCGCACCATCGCGAATTCCTTCGGTTGGTTCCCGCTGATCGGCTTCATCCTGGGTGCGGCGCTCGCGCTCGAAGACCGGCTGCTCGCGACGCTTTTCGATACTGCGATACGTTCGGTGCTTGTCATTGCAACGCTGACGGCATTGACCGGGGCGATTCATGTCGATGCGCTGGCCGATGCCGCCGACGCTCTGGGTGCGGGGCGCGAGCGCGAACGTGCGCTCGAAATCATGCGTGACAGCAGAATCGGAAGCTTCGGCGCAGCGGCTATCTTCATTGCGCTGGCACTGGAAATTGTCGCGCTCGTCTCGATTCCCGACGGCCGGCGCTTCGCGGCGCTCATCGTCGCGCCCGGTCTTGCGCGGTGGGTGATGGTCGCGGTGAGTTATCGCCTCGAATATCTGCGCGCGGCGGGCGCGGGAAGCACGATTCTCGCGCGGGACGGTGCGCGCAATCTCGCACTCGCGAGCGTGACGACGATGGCGGCGCTCTTTTGCTTCGCTTCGTGGCGGATGCTGTCCGCGGCCGCGCTTGCGATCGTCGTCGCGCTTGCGATGCGCGCGTTCTATCGCCGCTGGATCGGCGGCGTGACCGGCGATCTGATCGGCGCGGCGGGCGAGCTTGCCACGGTCGCGGTGTTGCTCACGATCGCGGCGCGCTGAGGGAAAGTTACTTGATCTTCAGTACCGCGCCCGCAACCATCAGCAGAACTTCACTCGCAACATCCGCGATTCGCTGATTCGTCCATCCGAGCAGATCGCGAAAGCGCCGGCCCATCGGATTGTCCGGCACGAGACCCCATCCGACCTCGTCGGTCACGACGACGCAATCGAACGGCGCGTTCTCAAGCGCGCGCGCGAGCATATCGGCCGCGGCGAGAATTTCCTCGTCGGTGTGCGCCGCCATCATCAGGTTCGAGACCCACAGCGTGAGACAATCGACGACGACAACGTCGGCGCGGCCGGCGAGCGCGCCAAGGGCGCGGGCGAGTTCGCACGGCTCCTCGACGGTGGCGAAATCGGGCGCGCGGTCGGCGCGATGGCGTGCGATACGCGCGGTCATTTCGGCGTCGAGCGCCTCGGCGGTTGCGATGAAGAAACGCCGCGCTCCGTTGGTGTTTGCGGCGATCGCGAGCGCATGCGCGCTTTTGCCGCTGCGCGCGCCGCCGGTTATCAGGGTTACGGATTTCATCTTTTGAAGATCTCGCGGCGGCCATTCCGACCGCGCCGAGGCAAGATTATAGCAAGCACCGCGACGGCTTTATTCCGTACCTCTGTCTTATCGCAGTCTGCGCGAAGGCGGCCAGGCGCGAATGGGATGAGGTTGACATCAGGGTCGCGGACGAATAGTCAGTTCTGACGCTCGGTGTCCGGGAAGCCGGTTAGATTCCGGCGCTGCCCCGCAACTGTACGGGGGGACAAAGGCCCCAAAAGCCACCGCGAAAGCGGGAAGGCGGGCCTGCGAAAGAACCCCAAGCCAGGAGACCGGCCGAGCGAATCAAGCCGTCAGCCTTCCGCGGGGAGGGCGGTCCGGGCAATCGATCGCGCTCCTCAAAACGAGGCCGCGCGGAGGCCTGAGATTGAAATTCCCGCTTAAGGCCGGCGCATAGCTCGAGGGAGGCTATGTGGCGAGCACTTTTGCTTAGTCTAGGGTGGTTTTTCGTTTCAGCGATGTTCGCGCCGTGTAACGCCGGCGCGGGAGAAACCGGCGCGGCGCAGGTTGTGCGAGCGGTCTCATCCACGGGTGCGGCGACGAATCCGCCCGCGGCGAGCGCCGTCAGCGCGCCGGCGTCCGGCGGCGGAGCGCATCAGAGCGGTGCGAAGCCGCGCGCCGCGAACGCATCGGCGGAGCCGCCCGCACGCAAGAAGAAGCGGCACAAGCTGCCGCTCATGATGTTCGTCGTCACGGCGACGCGGATGGAGCAGGCGCTCAGTGAAATCGGCACGACGACCTCGGTGGTTTCTTCGAGCCAGATAACCTCGCAGAAAATAAACACCGTAGGCAACGCGCTCAGGCAGGTTCCGGGCGTGCAGATTATCCAGAGCGGAGGGGCCGGGACGGAGACGGACGCGACAATCCGCGGCTCGACCGCGGCCCAGACGCTGGTGATGGTCGATGGCGTCGCGGTCAACAGCGGCGCGACCGGCGGCTTCGATCTGTCGAATCTCACCACCGACGATCTGAGCCGGATCGAAGTGGTGCGCGGCGCGGGCGGCGCGCTTTACGGATCGTCGGCGATCGGCGGCGTGATAAATCTGATTACGGGCGAAGGCGAAGGGCCGCTCAAGATGAGCTACGAGTCGGAGGGTGGGAATCGCGCGACCCAGCGGCAGATTTTGGAGTTCGACGGGGCGGATGGACGCCTCGCCTACACCGGCGCGCTGTCATACTTTTCGACCACCGGATTCCGGCCGCGCAACGACAGCTCGGACAACCTCGAGGGCTCAACGCGGCTCGATTATCATCTGACTGAAGACACGCAGATAACCGGATTCGCGCGCTATATCCGGTCCAACGTGAGCCTGGTCGATTTCTCGAACTACCTGACGCCGGTCGATCCGAACGCGCATCAGCGCCGCGAATTCATGCTCTACAACGGCGTCGTGAAGCATCGTTTCAGCGACCGGCTGGACGGGCGCATGAATGTTTTTTTCGTGCGCGACGATCTGCGAATCAACGATACTCCGTTCCCGGCCAATCCGGCCTTCCAGCGCGACATGATTCCCGAGGAGGATCGCGGCGGCAACGGCGAGTTACACTACGAATGGGCCGAAGGCGTCCGCTCGCTGATCGGCTTCGACTTCAAGGATCGATGGGTGCGATCAACCAGCATCTTCGATGAACCCGGAGCGGATTCGACCACGGCATTTCACGCGCGCCGCCAGGAGTACGCGGGATACGTCGAGCAGGAGGGCCGCTTTTTCAAGGGACTGCTATATGTAACGGGCGGCTTCCGGGTCGATGGCAATAGCCAGTTCGGCACCGAGGTAAGTCCATCGTGGTCGGTCGCGATACCAATCAATAAATGGGGCGTGACGCTGCGCGGCAGCTACGCCGAGGGATTCCGGGCGCCGAGCTTCAACGAACTGTACTTTCCGGACTTCGGAAATCCGGCGCTGAACCCGGAGATTTCGAGCGAGTACGACGGCGGATTCACCAAGACTTTCGGCGAGCGGCTGTCGTTCACGGCGACTTACTTTTCGCGCCGGGTGCATGATTTGATCGTAGCCGCGCCATGCACCACTTATCCGGGATGCGTGATGGCGGCGAACGCGGGCCGCGCGGACGTGCAGGGCGTCGAGCTGGTGCCCTCGGCGCTGCTGCTGCCGGGGCTGACGCTGAGCGGAAACTTCACCGTGATCGACGGCACGCACAAATCGGTCTCGCCCGAAATCCGGCCGATCCGCGTGCCGAGGCATTCGGCGTTCGGACTGCTCCAGTACGAGCGCCACGCGATCCTGCGCCCGCACGACGGGGTAACGGCGAGCCTCTCGTACCTTTTTGTTGGCGATCGCGACGATATAAATCCGGTCACGTCGGCGATTCAGAATCACGCCGGATATCATCTGTTCGATCTGACTCTGATCTACGACACGGGAGTTGCATGGCAGCGGATTCGCGACGAGCAATTGTTCGCGCGGATTCAGAATCTGCTCGATCGCAATTACGCCGAGGCGCTGGGATTTCCGTCGCCGCCGGTCAATTTTGTCGCGGGCGTGAAGGTGGATTTTTAATAGGCTGGCAATGGATGGAGCGGACGATTGCGCGCAAGCGCGAGTGTCTGCTGAGAAGAATCCTTTTTTTGACGGTCCCTCACCCGCGCCTGCGGCGCGGCCTCTCCGGACGATCGGGAGAGGCGAGAAAAAGGCGCAAGATCGCACATCGATCGGGAGAGGCGAGACGAGGCGAGATCGCACGTTGATCGGGAGAAGTGAGATATGACCGGGAGAAGTGAGATATCCACTTCGCCAGCAGAGAATGCTCATTCCTCTCCATGACGGTATGCGGGTCAGGCGGTGCGAGAGATTTCGGCGCCGACGCGGCGCTCGAAGGCGGCGCGGATGCGGTCGCGGCAGGCTTCGACTTCGGCGATCAGTTGGGCCGCGCCGTTGACCGACTCGAAGCCCATCCGGCGCGCGAGCGGCGCCAGGCTCTCGGGCTCGATCGAGAGCGCCCACGCGGCCTGGTCGGATTCGATCCGGAGGCGATTTTCGAGCTGCGAGAGAAAGCGGTAGCCGCTTTCGAGGGTCTCGGCTTCGTCAGTGGGTATGAGACCGGACGCGGCGAGCGCGCGGACCAGTGCGACCGTGCCGCGCGCGCGCAACTCGGGATGGTCGCGGCCATAGCGCATCGCCATCAGTTGCGTCATGAACTCGACGTCGACCAGGCCGCCACGGCCCTGTTTGATATTGAGGCGGCGGCGATCGTCCTGGCCGAGTTCGCGATCGATCCGATCGCGCATCGCGGCCACCTCGGCGGCTTCGGCGGGGCTGAGGCCGCGCGAGAAGACCGTTTCGCGGCGCGCCGCTTCAACTTCGGCGGCGAGATCAGGATCGCCGGCGACGACGCGGGCGCGCACCAGCGCCTGGCGCTCCCAAACGGCGGCGCTTTTGCGATGGTATTCGCGAAAGCCCTCGAGCGAAGCCACCAACGGACCGGCATTGCCCGAGGGCCGCAGCCGCAGATCAATTTTGTAAACGAAGCCCTCGCGCGTGCGGGTTTCGAGAATCGAGATGAGCTTCTGCACAATCTTCGAGGCGGCGACGCGGCTGCTTTCGGCGACCTCGCGCCGGTCGTGATAGACGAAGATGAGATCGAGGTCCGAGTTGTAGGACATTTCGGCGGCGCCCAGCCGGCCCATCGCAAGCGCCGCGATCTCGAGCGTGGGGGCGATCTCGAAGACCGCGCCGACCTCCTCGCGCGCGAGCGCAAGGGCTTGGGCGAGAACGACTTCGGCGATCGTGGCCAGCTCGGACTGAACCGCGTCCAGGTCGAGATCGCCGGCCACGTCGGCGATCGCGATGCGCAGAAACTCCTGATGGCGGAAGGTGCGGATGGCGTCGAGCCGGGTTTCGATGTCGGGGCTCGCGGCGATCAGGTCGCGCAGTTCGGACTCGAGCTCGGCGCGCGCGCGATGCGGTCCGCCGAGGTCCGATCGCACCAGCGTATCGAGCATGTCGGGATGGCGGATGAAGAGCGATGACAGATAGCGGCTGGAGGCGAAAAGCCGCAGCAGCACCTGGCGGGTTGCGGGATGCTGTTCGAGGAGCGCGAGGAACGAAGTGCGCGCGCCGACCGCCGCGACGAACGAGACCAGGTTCATCAAGGCGAGATCGGGATCGGGCAGGGTGCGAATCTCGTCGAGCAGGCGCGGCCCGAGATAATCGAGCAGTTCGCGCCGGCGCGGACTGGCCGCCGCCATCGGTTGCGCCGGTCCGCGCGCCAGTTCCATCAGATGCGCAGCGCTCTCGGCCGGACGCACGAAGCCCAGATCGGCCAGCAAAGGCGCCGATCGCGCGGGCTCGGCGGCGGCGCGCCATACGCGGTCGGATGGTTCGGGCGCGGGACGTTCGTCGCGATCCAGCGCCGAGCCGAGCATCTCGCGGAAGCGCTCGGCGATGAAGTCGCGCAGATGCTTGAGCTCGCTCGCGAAGAACTCGACCGCCTCCGTGCCTTTGCCGAAACGCATCCGCGCCGCCAGCGCGTCGATGCCGGCCTGATCCGCGGGCAGCACGTGAGTCTGGCGATCGGCGACCACCTGGAGCTTGTGCTCGACGTTGCGCAGGAAGAGATAGGCCTCGGCCAGGATGCGCGAGTTGCTGGCGTCGAGATAGCCGAACATCTCGAGCAGGCCGATTGCCGATAGCGTCTGCCCGGTGCGCAGGCGCGGATCGCGCCCGCCGTAAATCAGCGTCAGCGCCTGAACGATGAATTCGAGCTCGCGGATGCCGCCGTAGCCGAGCTTGATGTTGCGCCGGACCATCTCGGGCGAGCGCAGCTCGCGCTCGATGCGGCCCTTCATCGCGCGCAGCTCGCGGGTGGTATCGAAGTCGAGATAGCGGCGGAAGATGAAGCGGTTGAGCTCGGTAAGCAATCGATTGCCGACCTCGAGCGAGCCGCCGACCGGCCGCGCGCGCAACAGCGCCGCACGCTCCCAGGTCTGGCCGTAACTTTCGTAGAAGCTAAGCGCCCCTTCGACGGGGATCACCAGGGGCGAGCTGCGGCCGCCGGGACGGAGCCTCAAATCGACGCGGAATGCTCCGCTTTGCAGGATTTCCGTGCACGCCTCGGCCTGGCGGATGACGGCTTCGGGTGTGGGCGAGACGCCTTCGAAGACATAGACGAGATCGATATCGGAGCTGAGATTCAACTCGCGCGCGCCGAGCTTGCCCATCGCGAGGATGCAGATTTCGCCCGCGCGGCGCGCGTCTTCGCCGGCAAGATTCGTCGCATATTCGAGCGCGGCGCGGATACATTCCTCGGCCAGACGCGACATCAATTCCATCGTTGCCACGACGTCGAGCTGTCCGAGCAGATCGGCAATCGCGATGGCGAGAAAATTAAGCCGCTTGAACTCGCCGACGGCCTGGGCGGCGTCCGCCTTGGCGAGGCCCGCGACGACCTCATGATGAAATGCGACTGCCGGCGAATCGACGGTGATCTCTCGCGCGGCGGCTAAAAAATCGACCCATCCCGGCGCCATCTTCGCAAGGCCAAGCGCGACCACCTCGGATGAACCGAGGCAAAAGACCAGGTCCGAACCGAGAGTCTCGTCGGTCAGCACCCCGGCGAGTTCTTTGGGCGAGCGCTCGGCCAGCTCGAGGAGTCCGATCAGCGCGAGACGCTCATCGGGCGCGCGGTCGGCGACATATTGCTGGGCGCGCTCGGCCAGCGCGTCATCTCCGAGACGGCGCGCCAGCGAGGCCTTGAGGTCCGACAGGCGGGCTCCGAACTCGCGGTCCATCGCCAGTTAGATTAGCAGAGCGTCGCGCGGGCGCGAGGGTGCGACGGGGCCTTGGATGGAAAATAGCGCCATTCGGATGCTAGGCTCGGCGGCATTCAGGGAGGATGAGCGGATGATCGTCCTTTACACCACCGAACGCGACTATCCGTGGGGCACGCTGCGCTCGACCCATGCGAGCAAGACCAAGGTTGTGCTCGAGGAGAAGCGAATTCCCTATCGAATCGAGAACCTGCGCCCGGGCGATTTATGGAAGAAGCCGCCCGAGATGATCGCGCGCCATCCGCTGGGCAAAGTCCCATATATCGACGATAACGGCCTGGTGATTTTCGACTCGAGCGTGATCAACGAATATCTCGACGAGCGTTATGGACCGCCGCGACTGATGCCCGATGACGCGGTGGCGCGGGCGCGCGTACGCGAACTCGAACAATTCGCCGACGAAGCGATGCTCGTGGGCGACGTGCCGCCAATCTGGATGGCGTACTGGAGCGAGCCGGATAAGCGCGACACCAAGCGGATGGAGGCCGGTCGCGAGGGTCTGCGCAAGCGCGACCTGCCCTATATCGAGAGCGTGCTCGGGGCGGCGGCGCCCGGCGGCTATCTATGCGGCGAGTTTTCGATGGCCGACGTGCCGATGATGGTGCTGGCGATGGTACTCGAGGTCGATCCGGTTGGGCTCGACGCGTTTCCGCGGACGGCTCGTTATCTCGAGTTGTTGCGGAAGCGGCCGAGTTATCGCGCGATCAGTCCCGCGATCAAAGTTGGCGAGGCAAGCGCGAGCAAGTTCTGATTGCGCCCCCGGATCGTGCGTCGGTTTTGAACGGCGCGCAGCGTCGTCACCCGGCGTATCGCGCTACGTGCGGCTCCGATGCCGGATGACGCTCCGATGGTGTCGGTGCGTGTGGAAGCTGGCGTGCCGCAACCGGATATGATGGCGCGAACGCGACGAGTGGCGGGCCGCCACGCGCAAAATCGTCGAAGGCTGGGCCGGCGGCATCGCCTCTTCGTAGCGAATACCGGGGAAGTATTTGTCCTGATACTGATCGACCTGGCGCGCGGCGAGAAACTCCGCGTAATAGTTCTTGGCCGCGAACCCGAAATGCGGCGCGGCGAAGTTATTCACGATGCGGGTAAAGTCGGTACCGTAGGCCGATTCGGCTTCCTGCATCCCGCCAGTGCCAAAATCATAGGCGGTAATCGCGAGCGGCCAACTGCCAAGCGCCTCGTAGTTCTCCTGAAGCAGTTGCGCTGCGGCCCGCGTCGAGGCCACCGGATCGAGCCGATCGTCGCGGTAGCGTGTGATTGTCATGTACTGCTTTCCGGTCGCACGCGTGAACTGCCAGATTCCGACCGCACCTGCGCTCGAATGGGCCGTGTTCTCGAATCCCGACTCGACCGAGGGCAGCGACGCCAGCTCCGGCGGGAGTCCGAAGCCTTGGAAAATCCGTTCCATGGTGGATCGATAGTAACGGCTGCGCAGCAGCGAGGCTTCGAACGGTTCTTTCAGACCCTGTTGCACCCGCAGATTCTGCGCCGCCAGCTCGTATGCCGCGGGCGGCTCGCCCTTGAAGAGCGCGGCGACCCGCTGCTCCTCGTAGGTAGTGGGCTGGCTACCCGTCGCGAGATGATTCAGGATCGCGGCGTACTTGTACTTAAGGTAGTCGTTGGCCCATCCAGCCTCTTCGCGGGTCGGCGCGCCCTCGCCGGGCATATGCAGAACCTGATAGACGCGCCAGACGTGGTCGCGATCATGAATGACGAAGTCGCGCTCTGAATAGGCGGTAAAGGCATTGACCCAGAAATCGATATTTGGTTCGAGCGCGGCGGGACGGGGAAACGAGAAGTCGGAACCGGCGCGAGCTGGCGATCCGCGCATCGCGATAAACGAAGTCAGGATGAGCGTCGCGACCAGCGCCATCTTGCCAATCCTGCCGTGAGGCGAGTTTCCACCCAACATGTTCCAGACCTTCCGCGAGACTCTCTCGCGTCGCAGGGTGGTGGCAGCAGGCACTCCCCCCTCGCCGGGCGTCAATTCGCCCGATATCGACACTATTTCGCTTATTCCCAAGCTACTTGCGAGTCAATATGCCATGCTGAAATCGTTTCAGCCTTCGGACTCTAAGATGAGGTCCGCATTACAAAAGCAACCCAAGAAGAGAGTAGTGAAACTGCTGCGCCTGGGGCTTTTCGCGATCGCTTTCGCGATCACCGGCTGCAATCGCACCCCAGCCGCCAATTCCAGTCTCACGACCGCCAGCTTTAAAGTCGCGCTGCTCGTCCCCGGACCGGTCAGCGACGCGGGATGGAACGCGGCCGCCTACGACGGCCTCGAGCTCATCAAACAACGGCTTCACGCCGATACCGCCCTCGACCAGACCACTTCGCCCGCCGATTTCGAGGACGCCTTCAGAGATTTCGCCGGCCGCGGCTTCAACCTGATCTTCGCCCACGGCTTCGAGTACACCGACACGGCGCTCATAGTTGCAAACGACTTTCCGGCCACCTGGTTCGTCGTCACCTCAGGGAGCGGCCATTCCGCCAACGTCGCGTCGCTCACGTTCAGAATCGAGGAGGCAGCCTACGTCGAAGGCGTCCTGGCCGGCGGCGTCTCGAAGACCGGAATCGTGGGCGCGATCGGCGGAATCGAACTCCCCGCGATACGCCTGACTTTCGACGGATTCCGGCGCGGCTTCCTCGCGGTCCGCCCCAACGGACGCGTCCTGACCAGCTTCACCGGCAGCTTCGACGATCCCGGCGCCGCCAAAGAGGCCGCCCTGGCCCAGACCGGTCGCGGCGCCGACATCCTCTTTCACGACGCAGACGCGGCTGGCCTCGGCGTCTTCCAGGCCGCGCGCCAGGCTCATGCCTACGCCTTCGGCGCAAACCGCAATCAGAACGATGTTGCGCCCGACGTCATCCTGGCGAGCGCCGTCACCTTCATCCCGCAGGCGTTTTTGAAGATCGCGACCGAGATCGAGGCGAAAAACTTCCGGCCCGGGATGCTCGAATTCGGAATGCGCGACGGCTTGGTCAAAGTCGTCTACAACCCGCGGCTGTTGCCGGTGATTCCTCCCGCCGCGCTGGCGCGTGCGCAGGCCGCCGAACGCGATATCATGGCCGGCAAGCTCGAACCGGTGCCGGTGCCATCGGCCGTCGCCGCCGCCAATCCATGAATCGAAGCCCCGCCTTGAGGATGCTTCGCCGCCACGGCTAAGCTCGCGATCATCGTGAGCGCATCGAACGAAATCGCAATCCATCCGCTGTCGCATCCGATCGCGGCCTCGATTCGAGTCCCGGGCTCGAAGAGTATCACCAACCGCGCGCTGCTGATGGCCGCGATGGCGCCGGGGCAATCGACGCTCGAAGGAATTGGCGTCAACGACGATACGCGCCGGATGGCGGCGGCGCTCGGCGCGCTCGGCTTCGACATCGCGCTCGATGAGGTATCGATGCGAGCCGTCGTCGAAGGCAAGGGCGGCGCGATTCCGGTGCCGGGGGCGGAACTCGATACCGGCGGGGCGGGCACCGCGATGCGCTTTATTGCCGGATTTGTGACGCTCGGGCGCGGACGCTTCAGGCTCGACGGTAATCAGCGGATGCGCGAGCGGCCGGTCGGTCCGCTGCTCGACGCGATGGCGCAAATGGGAATCGAGGCGCGGTCGGAGCGCGGGAATCGATGCCCGCCGATCACGATCGACATGGGCGCGGGCTGTTTCGAAGGCGGCGCGGCGCGAATCGACGCGGCTATCTCCTCGCAATTCGTCTCGGCGCTTCTGATGCCCGCGCCGCTGTGGCCGCGCGGACTCGAACTCGAAATCGCGGGCGAGGCCGCGCGTCCGTTTATCGAAATGACGCTCAAGCTGATGCGGCGATGGGGCGTCGAGAGCCGCACCGACGCATCCGGTAATCGCGTGACCATACCGGGCGGACAAGCCTATGCGACGCAGTCTCGCTTCGAGATCGAGCCCGACGCGTCGGGTGCGAGCTACTTTGCGGCGGCGGCCGCGTTGTGCGGCGGCAACGTGACAATCCCGGGTCTCAAAGCGGACTCGGTGCAGGGCGATATCGGATTCATCGGGCTGCTCGAGCGGATGGGCGCGCGAGTCGAATGGCGCCTCGACGGCGTGACGATACGCGGCACCGGGCGGCTGACCGGCCTTGACGTTGCGATGAACACGATGCCCGATGTGGTCCCGACGCTCGCGGCGATTGCGCCGTTATGCGAATCGCCAACGCGGATTCGCGCGGTCGGCTTCGTGCGCCATCACGAAAGCGATCGAATCCACGCGCTCGCGACCGAGCTGCGACGCCTGGGCGCGGCGGTCGATGAATTCGACGACGGCTTGCTGATTCAGCCGTGCGAAAAGCTTCGGCCAGCGCTCATCGAGACCTACGACGACCATCGGATAGCGATGGCTTTCGCGGTAACGGGACTTAAGTCCGAAGGAATCCGGATCAACAATCCCGGATGCGTCGCGAAGACCTATCCCGATTTCTTCCGCGACCTCGAATCGCTGCGCGCGGACCGCCCTTGACCCCGTGCGATCAACTCGGTTAGATTTCTGTAGGAAATCATAGGTAAAAATCAGATGCAGATTTCGGCCGAAATTTCGGCGGCGACCAAGGCGCTGCTGGAGCGCTATTCGCGGGTTCATGGAGTCAAGAAACAGTTTCTAATCGAGAACGCGCTGCTGCATCATATCCAGGCGCTGGAAGAGCTTCCGGCCAACATTATTGTTCCACCGCGGCTGGTGACGAGCGCCGCGGGCGGCCGAAAAATCGCGGCGCTGCTTTCGAAAAAACAGAAACCAACCCGCCAGCTCGTGGAGCTGATGCGCGGTGGCGATTGAAGTCCGCCTGCTTCGGGAGACGGACGACCGCAGTCATTTCCAGTCCGGCGACGAGCAACTTGACCTCTTTTTCCACCGTTACGCCGGACAAAATCAGTTTCGGCATTACCTCGGCACTTCGTATGTCGCAATCGAAGCCGGAGCAATCGCCGGCTTTGCCACGGTGACAGTCGGACACATCGAGGTGGAAAATATTCCGTCCAGTCTCAAACGGAAACTCCCCGACTATCCGCTGCCGATTCTGAGGCTGGCCCGGCTCGCGGTTGACCGCAACGTTCAGGGCAAGCGTGTCGGTGAACATCTGATGCGCGCCGTGTTCACGCTGGCAATTGAACTCCGCCAACGGCTCGGGTGCGTCGGAGTGGTGGTCGACGCGAAGCCCGGCGCTGAGAGCTATTATTCGCGTTACGGATTTGTCGATCTCGAGGTGATCGAAGGAATGATCGAAGAGCGCCCGGCGCCCAGGCCGATGTTCCTGCCGATATCCGCAATCGCATCGGCTTTGCGGACCGCTCGAATCAGAAAGCCGGAGTGACTTTTCCTGGCGGCCGCCGCTTCATCGAGTTGCGCTGCGTCAGTGGGCGGGGCGGGGTGATTCGGCGACCAGTTGGCGCGCGCGGAGCATCGCCACCGCCTGCGCAACTTCGGGATAGTCCGGATCGTAGGTGCTCATCTGCGAGAGCTTTTCTTCGGCGGCTTCGATCTCGGCGACTGGCACCGGCGCGACGTTGCGCGGCAATTCCGCAGTCTGCGCCAACGCCGTCATCACGCCGTCCTTGACTTCGACCAGCCCGCCCGAGAGCAGATACTCTTCGGAGAGGGAATCGCTCACTTTGATAGTCATCAGGCCGGGCACCAGCGAGGTGATGAGATTGATATGCTCGGCCAGCACGCCGAACTCCCCCAGCGGACCGACCGCCGTCACCTGCTCGACCGCGCCCTCGAGTAGGATTCCGGTCGGCGTGACCAGCTTGAACGGAAAAGTTTCCATCTTGAGGCCGCCCGCCTAGCGCGCCTCTCCGCGCGCCAGACGCTCCGCCTTGGCGCGCGCGTCATCGATCGTTCCGACCAGGTAGAACGCCTGCTCGGGCATATCGTCGCATTTGCCATCGAGGATTTCCTTGAAGCCGCGCACCGTCTCCTGGCGCGGCACGTAGGTGCCCGGGATGCTCGTGAAGGGCTCCGCGACATGCATCGCCTGCGACAGGAAACGCTCGACGCGGCGCGCACGGGCGACCGCGAGCTTGTCGTCGGCCGAGAGTTCATCCATCCCGAGGATTGCGATAATGTCCTGCAAATCCTTGTAGCGCTGCAGGATAGCCTGTACGCGCCGCGCGACATCGTAATGTTCCTGGCCGACGATCTCCGGGTCGAGAATCCGCGAGGTCGAGGCGAGCGGATCGACGGCCGGAAAAATGCCCTTCTCGAAAATCTTGCGCTCGAGCGCGGTGGTCGCGTCCAGATGGGTGAAGGTCGTTGCCGGCGCCGGATCGGTGTAGTCGTCGGCGGGGACGAAGATCGCCTGCACCGACGTGATAGCGCCCTTCTTGGTGCTCGTGATCCGCTCCTCGAGCTCGCCCAGGTCGGTGCCGAGGGTGGGCTGATAGCCGACCGCGCTGGGCATCCGTCCGAGCAGCGCCGAGACTTCCGAGTTGGCCTGGACGAAACGGAAGATGTTGTCGACGAAGAACAGCACGTCGCGCCCTTCTTCGTCGCGGAAGTACTCCGCCACTGTGACCCCGCTCAGCGCGACGCGAGCGCGCGCGCCCGGCGGTTCGTTCATCTGGCCGTAGACCAGCGCGGTCTTGGCCAAAACGCCCGATTCCTGAAGCTCGCGATAGAGGTCGTTGCCCTCGCGCGAGCGCTCGCCAACGCCCGCGAACACCGAGACGCCGCCGTGCTGCTTGGCGACGTTATTGATCAGCTCCATGATCGTGACGGTCTTGCCGACGCCCGCGCCGCCGAAGAGCCCAATCTTGCCGCCGCGCGCGTACGGACAGATCAGATCGACCACTTTGATGCCGGTCTCGAGAATTTCGGCCTCGGTGCCCTGCTCGTCGAACGGCGGCGGCTCGCGATGGATCGGCATCATGTGCGTTCCGACGATCGGTTCGCCTTCGTCAACCGGCTGCCCGATCACGTTCATCAGGCGGCCGAGCGTCTGCGGGCCGACCGGGATGCGGATCGGACCGCCCGTGTCGGTCACGTCCATGCCGCGCACCAGGCCCTCGGTCGCGTCCATCGCGATACAGCGCACGGTGTTTTCGCCCAGATGGGACGCGACTTCCAGCACCAGGTTGCCCGGGCTGTCGCCGAGCCCCGGGTTGGTGACCTTGAGCGCGTTTAGAATCGACGGCGGGGCCTTGTCGCCGAACTCGACATCGACGACGTTGCCCAGAACCTGGCTTATATGGCCGACTAGTACTTCATTCATAGATAGCTGCTTTCTTAACTGACTACTCCCGATGAATAGCTATTTGCATTGATACCGCGGCGAATACGGCTTCAGGCGCTCAGCGCTTCCGCGCCGCCGACGATATCCATCAGCTCGCGCGTGATCGTGGCCTGGCGCGCCCGGTTCATCTCGATCGTGAGCCGGCCGATCAGCTTCGCGGCGTTGCTGGTGGCGCTGTCCATCGCGGTCATCCGCGCGCCGTGCTCGCTCGCCTCGGCCTCGAGCAGGCCGTGGAAGATGGAATCCTCCAGGTACGCGCGCACCACCGTCGGCAGCAGCTCGGCCGGGCTCGGCTCGATCAGATAGTCGGCAGGCTCGGCCGCCTGCTGACCTTCGGCCGGCTCGGGCCTCGTGATCGGGAGCAGCCGTTCATAGACCGGGCGCTGCGACAGCGCCGAGTGAAACGCGCTGTAAACCACGCCCACTTCGACCACTTCGCCGCCGCGATACTCGGCGAGCATCCGCGCCGCCAGGTCCTGCGCCAGCTCGAAGGTCGCCAGCCGCGGATTGTTGATCCGATCGTACGCGACCGCGCGATTGGCGCGCCTGAAATGATCCAGCGCCCTGCGGCCGACCACGTAGAGCCGCACGTCGAGCCCCTCGCTCAAGGCCCGCGCCGCCTCGTCTTCGCCGCGACGGACCAGGTTGATGTTATACCCGCCGCACAGCCCGCGGTCCGACGCGATCACCAGGATAAGCGCGGCGCGCTTTGCCCCCTCGGCCGGGGCGAGCGCCTCGGGCATCGAGGTGAACAGCGAGTCCGCGATCCGCACCAGCGCCTCGTGATAGGGCCGTGCGCTGATGAGCGCCTCCTGCGCGCGGCGCAGGCGGGCCGCCGAGATAAGCTTCATTGCGCGAGTTATCTGCTGCGTCGATTTGAACGACGCGATCCGCCGGCGGATTGCCTTGAGCGACGCCATCTTGGATTAGTCTTCGGACCTTCGATTATTGGTTTGAATGCCAGCCGATTTTCAGGCCGGTCTGCCGTTGCCTTGGGCCGCGGCGAAGACCTCTGCGTACCGGTCGAGCGCCGTGATCAGCCGCTTGCGCAGATCGTCGGAAATTTCGAGCTTGGTGGCGATTTCGTCAAGGATATCGCGATGGCGCGAGTCGAAATACGCATAGAGTTCGGTCTCGAACGCCTTGACCTGCGAGACTTGCAGCTTGTCGAAATATCCCTCGTTGGCGGCGAAGATGATCAGCACTTCCTTCTCGGTCGAGAGCGGTTCGTACTGGCCCTGCTTGAGCATCTCGGTCAGCCGCGATCCGCGGTTGAGCAGGCGCTGGCTCGAAGCGTCGAGTTCCGAGCCGAACTGCGCGAACGCCGCCATCTCGCGATACTGCGCCAGGTCGAGCTTGAGCGTTCCGCCGACCTGCTTCATCGCCTTGACGGCGGCCGAGAAGCCCACCCGCGAGACCGACAGTCCGACGTTCACGGCGGGCCGGATACCCGAATAGAAAAGGTCGCCGTCGAGCACTATCTGGCCGTCGGTAATAGAAATGACGTTGGTCGGAACGTAGGCCGAAACGTCGCCCGCCTGCGTTTCGATAATCGGGAGCGCGGTCAGTGAGCCGCCGCCCTCGGCCTGGCTCATTTTGGCCGCGCGCTCGAGCAGGCGCGAATGCAGATAGAAGACGTCGCCGGGGTAGGCTTCGCGTCCGGGAGGACGGCGCAGCAGCAGCGAGAGCTGGCGATAGGCCTGCGCATGCTTGGTCAAATCATCATAGACCAGCAGCGCATGGCGGCCCGAGTCGCGGAAGTACTCGCCCATCGTGCATCCGCTGAACGGCGCGATAAACTGCAGCGGCGCCGATTCCGACGCGGTTGCCGCGACCACCGTGGTGTACTCCATTGCGCCATGGCGATTGAGCTTTTCCACCACCTGCGCCACGGTCGAGCGCTTCTGGCCCACGACCACGTAAAAGCACTGCACCCCCTGTCCGCGCTGGTTGATTATCGCGTCGAGCGCAATCGCGGTCTTGCCGGTCTGGCGGTCGCCGATTATCAGCTCGCGCTGGCCGCGCCCGATCTGCAACATCGAGTCGATTGCCTTGATTCCGGTCTGCAGCGGCTCCTTGACCGGCGAGCGGCGGATGATTCCCGGCGCCTTGATTTCAATCCGCCGCATCTCGGCGGCTTTGATCGGCCCCTTGCCGTCGATCGGCTGGCCGAGCGCGTTCACCACCCGTCCGAGCAGCGCCTCGCCCACCGGAACTTCGGCGATTCGGCCGGTGCGCTTGACCTCGTCGCCCTCGCGGATCGCGCTGGGCTCGCCGAAGAGCGCGGCGCCAACGTTGTCCTCTTCAAGGTTCAGGACGATGCCGAAGATATTGTGCGGAAATTCGAGCAGCTCGCCCGCCGCCGCGTTGCGAAGGCCGTAGATTCGCGCGATACCGTCGCCGCATGAAAGCACGCGCCCGGTCTCACGGATCGCGATACTCCCCTCGAACCCCTTGATTTCGTCCCTGAGAATATCGCTGATTTCGGATGGTCTGATTTCCGCCATGTCAGTTGGTCTCCGGCCTTAACCCAGCAGCCGGTGCTCAGCCTCGCTGAGCCGCGTCGCGAGGCTCCCGTCGTAGATTTTTCCTTCGAGCTCGGCCACCACGCCGCCGAGCAGGGCTTGGTCCACTTTGATCGTGGGTATTATCGTCTTGCGCGCCAGCCGCTCGAGCCCGGCGATTACCGCTTGCGTATCGTCCGGCCCCGGTTCGCGTGCGAAGGTCAGCGTCGCACGCGTGCGGCCGAACAGGATATCGAGCTGATCGCGATAGGATTCCGCGACCGCCGGCAAATCGAAAATCCGCCCGTGGCGCGCAACCACGGTCGTGAGCGAGCGGATTGGATAGCTCAACTCGAGCCGTTCCGCAATCCGGCTGAGCACCTCGACCCGCGTCGCCAGCGACAATTCCGGCGAAGCCAGCCGCATCTGAAATTCCGGCATCTCGACCGCCCGCGCCAGCCGCTCCAGCTCGACCGCCCACGCTTCGAGCTGGGCGTGATCTTCGCTCAGCCCGATCATCGCGCGCGCATAGCGCCGGGCAACTCGCGACCCTCTCATGGCCGGGCCTCCCGATCGATCAGGCTCTCGAAGTTCCGCAGCAGGCGAGCCTGATCGGAAGCCTTGAAATCGCGCGCAATCAAATCCCGCGCGAGATTGGTCGCCGCCTCCGCCAGGCGCGCACGAACCCGTCGCTTCGCCGCTTCGGAAAGCGCCCCCGCACTCAACTGGCCATCGCGCTTTATCCGCACCGCCGCTTCGCGCGCCAGCTCAGCCATCCGATTCATTGCGTAAGCGGTTTCCGACTCGAAGTCGGCTTGAAAGCGCGCCTTGTCCGCTTCGAGCGCCGCCAGCCGCTGGGCGGCGTGCTGCGCCGCAATCTCGGCCTCTTTGAAGGCGGTGTCGGCGCGCGCGATCGTCTCGCGAATCGCCGTGGCGCGGTCGCTGAAATATTTACGCGCCATCGGGCCCGCGTACTTCGCCAGCAGCCATGCGAAAAGCGCGAAATTGATTACGTAAAAGAGCAGCGCCGTCCACGAGCCGCCCCGATTCGCGGCCTCCGCACCTTCGGCGCACAATCCCATCGCCGGCCACGCGACGGCCGCGCACGCAAGAACAATCCCCCGGATTTTCATCTTTCAGTTATTCACGAGCGCCTGCGAAACGCCGTCAAGCGGCCGCCCGAGCACGCGCGCGGCAACCTCGGCCGCCAGCCTTCGGCTGAGCTCTTCCAGGTCGCGTTCGCCCGCCCGCAGATCATTTTCGATACCCATTCTGACCTGTTCGAGTGCCGTTCGAACCTCCGCCTTAGCCTCTTCGATCATCTGCGCCGCCTGCGCTTCGGCTTCGCGCCGCCGCGCTTCGCGTTCCGCGATCATTTTTGCCCTTAGCTCCGCCATCTGGCGCTCGCGCACCTCGCCCGCGGCCCGTTCCTCAAGCATCAGCTTTTCGGTGCGATCGGCGAGCTCCCTCAGCCTGCGCTCCCGTTCGCCAAGCAGGGTGAGAAACGGGCTGAAGAACAAGCGACTGAATATAAACCAGAAAACGAGGAACGACACAACGAGGGCCGAAAACGTCCCCCAGTCCGGCGGAATATGCATCTCAGCGAATCTCCGATCCGAGGCGGAATATCGTCAAGCCTCCGCCGGGGCGCAAGCGCGCCGCCAGCGGATTTCGCGCGCGCGGGCGCGCTTCTTCAAAGAAGCGAGGTGCTATCAGCAGACCGACCGCCGAAGCCGGCGGGTTGCTCATGCCAGCTTGTGGCCGCCTGCCTGCGCCACGATACGCTCGTCCTTGGCAACGACCCGCTCGTCTTTGGGAAGCACGCGCTCCTCCTTCGGAACGATACGTTCTTCCTTGGGAAAGGCCGTGACCTTGCGCTCGTCCCGCGCGCTCTCGATCTGCATCGAGCAATGCCCTTCGAAGAGCGCACCCTCATGCACCACCAGCACCGGCGAGGTCAGGTTGCCGATGACTTTGGCCGACGGCCGTATCTCGATTCGCTGCACCGCCGTGATATCGCCGCTGACCTTGCCCGCGACGACTATCGAAGCGGCCCGCAGCTGCGCGGTCACTACCGCGGTCTCGCCGATTATCAAAACGTCCTTGGCGTTGATCTCGCCATCGATCTGTCCATCGATCCGCGCTGGTCCGTCGAACGAGAGCTTGCCGCTCACTTTGACGCCGCTGTCCAGATATGCGCGGATCTCGCCAGGCGCCGTCGCGGCACGCGCCGCTACCGCAGGCTTCTCGGCAGCGGCCACAAGCGGTGGCGGAGGCGCGATCGACGGGGACGGGGATGGGGCCGCGGGCTGCGGCTTGACCGACGGTTCGGGCTTTGTGTCTCTATTGTTAAACAGCGCCATTGAAACCTCATCCGCACCGGGAGCCGGCGGCGGCTTCCCTGAGATTGGGCGACCCCTCATACTCTAGGCTTGGCAGTTATCCCAAACAATCCGCAGAGTCAATTTTTACGCCCCAGACCAGACTTATTTGCTGCCCCCATTGATGCACGTACTGCGCTCCCGTAGCAAACCGCGGTCCGGGGCGAGATTCACCCTCCAGTGGCGGCGCAGTCGGGCAATGAAGCGTGGCTCACCGGAATCGAACTGATACTGGTCACGTCGCACACGACTCGAAAATTGACGATTTGAATCGTCATTACTTGCCTAATATTGCCAGAATAAACACCTGCGGGCTAGTTGTACCGAGGCCAAAAATCTTGTCCCCAAGCACGCCACAGGATGCTATATCGCCCGGTCCGCCGATGGTAGCCTCGCGTCGTCGCCTGCCATGGACAAGGAACGTATCGCGAAATTCCTCGCGCGGGCCGGCGTGGCCTCACGCCGCGACGCCGAGCGGATGGTTGCCGCCGGCCGCGTCGCGCTCGATGGCGTCCTCGTCAGCCATCCCGCGACGCTGGTCGGTGCCGGCGATCGGATCACGGTCGATGGGCATCCGATCGCGCGCCCGGAGCCGTCCCGCATCTGGCGCTATCACAAGCCCGCCGGCCTGGTGACCACCGCGCGCGATCCCCAGGGCCGTCCGACAGTCTTCAGCGTGCTGCCGAAAACTCTGCCGCGAGTGATCTCGGTCGGCCGTCTCGATATCAACACCGAGGGGCTCCTGCTATTGACCAATGACGGTGGTCTGGCGCGCTATCTCGAACATCCCGCGCAGCAGATGGCCCGCACCTACCGGGTTCGCGCGCATGGCCGCGCCGAGGCAACAATGGTTGCCCGGTTGGCGCGCGGCCTCACGATCGACGGTATCCGCTATCGCCCGATTCAGGTCACACTCGATCGCAACCAGGGCGGCAATTGCTGGTTGACGATGATCCTGAGCGAGGGCAAGAACCGCGAAATCAAGCATCTCCTCGAGCATCTCGGCCTGCGGGTGACGCGCCTGATTCGGACCAGCTATGGCCCGTTCCAACTCGGCCAACTCGCGCCGAATGCCGTCGAGGAGGTGCCCGCACGGAACCTTCCTAACCTGCTGTCAGGTTATTTCACCTGAGCGGATATCGCGGTGATTTTGCTTTTCTCCCCGATTTTGCGACACTGCGGACACTCAACCGGCCCCGGAGGACGCTATGGCGAAAGTCGCTGATGTGCTCGCGAAGTATGGCGATCTGATCACCACGAAGAAGGCTTTTGCCCACGTCGCCACCCTGATGCCCGACGGATCGCCGCAAGTGACGCCGGTTTGGGTCGACTCGGCCGATGGAGTGGTCGTAATCAACAGCGCGCGGGGCAGGGTCAAGGATCGCAACCTGAAGCCGGGAGCGCGCGTCGCACTGTCGGTTCAGGACCCCGACAATCCGTATCGCTATATGCAGATTCGCGGCCGCGTCGCAGAGGTCACTGAGAAGGGTGCGGACGCCGTAATCGATTCGCTGGCGAAGAAATATCTGGGCGTCGACAAGTATCCGAATCGGCGGCCCGGCGAAGTGCGGGTCACCTATAAGATCGAGCCGACTTCGGCGTTCGGCCAGGGATAACCCGCCCACACGCGCCAGCCCGCAAGCGGTGCGCGCATCGCCGCCACGCCGCACCTTGCCACTGCACGATCTCCGGCGCTCTAGGCCCGCCGCTACTGGATCATGCGGCCCGGATCGGATTGCACCGTGGTGCCGCAGGTCGATCCGCAATGCGGGCAGACATATTCGTACTTGTCGCCCTCAGGCAGAATCAGCAGCAGGCGCTTGCGCACCTGCACCGCGCGCCTGCACTTGGGACAGGCGAGCAGCGACGCTTCCATCCGCTCGAACGACGGCCTTCTCTGCTCCATTATTCTTAACGCTCTGCGCAAAATCATAACCGCGCCGGCGTGCGCACGGCAACCGCCGTCCGGGCCTGGCGCTCGGCATCGGCCTGATGGCGGGTGCGGCTGTGGCCTTGGCGAGTGGACCCCCTGCGGTGGGTGGAGGCGTCAGCGCGCCGAGCAGCCTCGGCCCCTGCGGATGGGGCGCGCGGCTACCGGAAGCACCAATCGGCCCGTTGCGCCGCAAATTTGGGGGACGATTCCCGATGCATCACAGTCATCATGTGGCTAGAAGGGAGTATTTGGAATAATTCTAGGCGCGGTCTTGGCGAGCCTCACGGGCGCCACGCGCGCAAACGCCTGGCGGTCGATAGGGCCACAGCCGATCTTTTTCACTTTGGCGAACTTCGGCGCTGCGTTACAATGACCGGAAGATGCTGTTCTCGGTGCAGCGGGCGCATGGATTGAACGTGTGGCAGGAGCCCTACGTCACCCAGCGGCTTCCGATGCTGCTCAATCTCCGAATGGATCCCTTCGAGCGCGCCGAGTTTCAGGGAATTTCCGCCGCGCGCCAAGCCGGGAAGCTTCAATCTCGACCAGGTGCTCCAAAAGATGCAGCTCCCGTCGCCCAACTGACAAAGTAAAGCGAGCGATTGCCGAAACGAAGGAGAAAATCGGCGCGCGGGCGCGGTTCCGAGCGTTCGGGACCGCCGCGTTCACCATCCGCGCCCTCATCGTCCCCGCCTGTTCGGTCAGCGAGGCGCGCGAGGGCGCCGATCATGCTCCTTTTTGCCGGGATGCTCGCTGCCGGCTTGATAATTATCGTTCGATCGCTTCGCAGTACCGAACCCCGCATCGGGAAATCCCAAAACGCGCTTCAGCCGGCATTATCACAGCCGCCGCCGACCTTTATGGGCGCGAATGCCTGCGCGGTATGCCATCAGCGGGAGTTTAAGCAGTGGACCGGCTCACATCATCAACTCGCGATGCAGCCGGCGACGGACGCGACGGTCCTCGGCGACTTCAATCAGGTGCAGTTCACCAATGGCGGTGTCACCTCGACCTTCTTTCGCCGCGGCGGCAAGTTCATGGTGCGCACCGACGGTCCCGACGGCACTCTGCGCGACTATGAAATCAACTATACTTTCGGCCTCTTTCCTCTGCAGCAATATCTCATCGCGATGCCCGGCGGACGGTTGCAGGCACTCGGTATCGCATGGGACAGCCGCTCGCACGAACATGGCGGTCAGCGCTGGTTCTTCCTATATCCGGGACAGAGCATTACCTATCGAGACGCTGTGCACTGGACCGGGATCGATCAGACCTGGAACTTCATGTGCGCCGATTGTCATTCCACGAATCTCAGCAAGAACTATGACTTGCGCACGCGCACCTTTGCCACCACGTATGCTGAAATCAACGTCGCGTGCGAGGCCTGCCACGGACCCGGGTCCAGGCATGTGTCGTGGGCAAAGCGACAAGGGGATTGGACGAAAGTTGGGGCAGGCGAGGGCCTGACGGTCGCGCTCGACGAGCGCCGCAACGTCGTCTGGACCATCGATCCGGCAACCGGTAATCCCCGTCGCAGCGGCGCTCGGGAATCAACGCGGGAAATCCAGACGTGTGCGCGATGCCATTCCCGCCGGGGCCAGATTCATCAGGACTACGTACACGGCCAGCCGGTTGGCGACGACTACCGCGTCGCGCTGCTTGATCCGGATCTCTACTTCCCCGACGGCCAGATCAAAGGTGAAGTGTACGAGTACGGTTCATTCATTCAGAGCCGGATGTTCCGCGCCGGCGTTACGTGTAGTGATTGCCACGAACCACACAGTCTCAGGTTGCGAGCGGAAGGCAACAGTCTCTGCCTCCAGTGTCATTCGAATAGGTATGATTCATCACAACATCACTTTCACAAAGCTGGATCCGCGGGGGCGCAGTGTGTCGCGTGTCACATGCCGACTCGGACTTATATGGTCATTGATGCTCGGCGCGATCATAGTATTCGAGTTCCACGGCCGGACCTTTCTTTGCGGATAGGAACGCCCAACGCCTGCAACCAATGTCACACCGGTAAATCCCCGCAATGGGCCGCTGACTCCTTGGATAAATGGTATAGGCGCCCGCCCCCGGGCTTCCAGCAGTTCGGCGAGACTCTCAGCGACGGCGCCGAGGGCGCTCCCGGCGCTCGGCAGATGCTTGGCGCCCTGATCGCGAATCACAGCCAACCTGCGATCGCTCGTGGTGCCGCAGTGTCACTACTTGCTGCTTATGCTCCGTCTCCCACCGACCCGGCGGTGCGAGCCGCGGTCGCCGACGATTCGTCGTTGGTCAGACGCGCCGTCGCGCGCGGCCTGTCCGGCTCCGATCCGCGCGCCAGCGCGTCAACTCTGGGGAACCTTCTGAACGACCCGGTGCGGGCCGTTCGTATCGAAGCCGCGGAGGCGCTGGCTGGCGCCCCGCCGGGCGCTCTACCTTCGGATCTGGCCGGCGCCCAGAACCGCGCCACCGCCGAATATGTTGCCGCGCAGGAATTGAATGCGGACCGTCCCGAGGCGCATCTGAACCTTGCCTTGCTGTTCGCGAGCGAAGGGAAAGCGGATCTTGCGGAGCGCGAACTTCGGCGGTCGCTATCGCTCGATCCTTCGTTCAGCCCGGCCGCTGTCAACCTCGCCGATCTCGATCGCGAACTCGGCCGCGAGACCGAGGGTGAAGCGGTGCTTCGCCAGGCGCTACAGCGGTCGCCTGATGACGCATCGCTCCTGTACGCGCTGGGTCTCTCGATGGTGCGCCAGAAACGGAGTACTGAGGCGCTCACACTATTTGGCAAGGCTGCGAGTATGGATCCCGGAAACTCAAGATACGCATATGTCTACGCGATCGCATTGAATGACGCTGGCCAAGCGCCGGTCGCTATCGAGACACTCGAACGTATCGTCAAACTGCATCCTTACGATCGCGCGTCGCTCGCGGCGGTTGTCACTTTTTGCCAGCAGGCCGGCGATCGCGCTAAAGCGCTAATTTACGCACGACGTCTCGACGAGGTCGATCCGGGAAATCCTGAAGTAAAGCAGATGCTGAATTCCTTGAGCGGTCAGCCGCACGGCTGAAGACTCTTTCGCTTTGGCCGCGATCTCATTTCGCGTCGTGGAAGATTACGCCCAGGCTCATCCTGAGGCCGCTCCGAATCCGGCTGACGCCATGCCGCACGGCCACTCGATAATGGCCGCGCGCGCCCGCGACCGGCCGGGCGCTGTTCGGGAAAATGATCGCGTCGCCTTGTTCAAGCGCGATCGCTTCGCCCCGGCTCTGCGCCCGCGGACGATTCTCGACCAGGAGAAATTCTCCGCCGCCGAAATCAGCTCCGGGCCGGCTCAACAGAATAGTCATCTGAAGCGGAAACGCGACCGCTCCGTACACGTCCTGATGCAGGCAGTTGTAGCCACTCGCGCCGTAACGCAGCATCAGCGGAGTCGGCTTGGTCTGTCTGGCACGATTACATTCGTCGAGGAATTGCTCGAGCTCCGCGGGATAGGTCACGCCGGTGTGCATCAGCTCCGCCCATCGATTCGCGATCGGCGCGAGCCGCGCATATATCGCCGCGCGGAGCGCCGCCACGATCGGCGGTAAGGGCGCGGCAAAATACTTGTACTCGCCGACGCCATATCGAAACCGCTCCATCACCACCCGGCTTCGGAACCGCTCGCGCTGCTCGTACATCGCAGCGAGCACCGCGCATTCCGCCCCATCGAGGATCGCCGGAATCGTCGCGTAGCCAGCCGTATCGAGCGCGCTTGCGATCGGCGTCCATTCGAGCGCCGCGACCCGGTGCTCGATCTCGCCGGGCCGCGCCGGCCGTTCTCGCGAGTCCGATTCGTCGCGCCGCGCGCGATCAACCTTGCCTGGCATCGTGTCGTCTCAAATGCGTATCACTACATTCCAAGTATGCCACCCAAGTATGCCACGAAGACTGCCCCGATGATCTCATAACCCCGTCCGAGGCGATTCGTGAGACCGGCTCGGCCGCACGGGCGCGCGCGCCCCGTTGTGCCGCTCCCGCCTGCTGGCCTAAGATCGCGGCGTCGAACCATGCCTATCGATTCAGAGGCCAATCCGCAGCCGCGCGTCTACCTCGAGACCTACGGCTGCCAGATGAATATCGCCGACTCCGAGTTGGTGGCGGGCGTCTTGCGCCGCGCCGGATATTCGAGCGCCGCCCGGCCCGAAGAGGCCGACGTCATCCTGCTCAACACATGCGCTATCCGCGAGCACGCCGAGGATCGCGTGCTGGGACGCCTGAGCGATCTCGCCCGCCTCAAGCATCGCCGGCCCGAGCTTCGCCTGGGGCTCCTCGGATGCATGGTGCAGAACAATCGCGCGTCGCTGCTCGAAAAGGCACCCTGGCTCGACCTGCTCGCAGGTCCCGACAGCTACCGCCGGCTGCCCGAGCTGCTCGGCCGCGCCCGCTTCGATTCCGCCGTCGACGTGCGGCTCGATCGCGGCGAGACCTACGCCGGCCTCGCCCCCGAACATGCCGACGGCGTGCGCGCCTACGTCACGGTGATGCGCGGATGCGACCGCTTCTGCGCCTTCTGCGTGGTGCCCTACGTGCGCGGACGCGAGCGCGGCGTGCCGCCCGAAGCGATTCTGGACGACGTACGAAGTCTCGCGGCGCGCGGCGTGCGCGAGGTCGTTCTGCTCGGGCAGACCGTGAATGCCTATCGCCACGAAAGCGCCGGCTTCGGCGATCTGCTCCGGATGGTCGCGGCGGTCGGCGGAATCGAGCGCATCCGCTTCACCTCGCCCCATCCGTGCGACATGAGCGACGCGGTTGTCGACGCGATGGCATCTGAGCCCAAGGTTAAGCCGTATCTCCATCTGCCAGTGCAATCCGGTTCCGATCGGATACTGGCCGCGATGGACCGCGGGTACACGGTCAGCGAATATCTGGCGCTGGTCGAGCGGCTGCGCGCGGCGATTCCCGGCCTGGCGCTCTCGACCGACATCATCGTCGGCTTTCATGGCGAGGACGAATCCGACTTCGCGGCGACGCTCGCCCTGATGCGCACCGTCGGCTACGACTCGGCCTTCTCGTTCAAGTATTCATTGCGCGATCACACGCGCGCGTTCCGCTTGGGCGACACCGTGAGCGAAGCTGAGAAATCGCGCCGCCTGACTGAGGTAATCGCGCTCCAGGAAGAGACTTCGCTCGCGCGTAATCGCGCGCTTTGCGGCCGCGAATTCGAGGTCCTCATCGAAGGTCCGGCGCGGCGCGGCGCCGGGATGCTCGCGGGCAAGACGCCGCAGTTCAAGACCGCCGTGTTCCCCGCCGCGGATTCGATCCGCCCCGGCGACCTCGTGACCGTCCGCGTCGATTCCGCCACCGCCCACACCCTGCACTGCTCGCTGGCTGGCTAGCCGCCCTCTCAGGCCAACCGCACCGAGCTGGCTCGCTGCATGTTTAGCTTGCCTCGGTCCGCAGAACCGTCGAAATAATTATGCAGTTGCAATGGATACACTCCGTCTTGGCCGGGTTAACCGGCGCGGCAGGCGTCAAGGTCCTCGATGTTGCGTATCAGGAGTATCGCGACCGCCGAAAGTCACGTGCGGACGATGAAGAGATTCTCGTTAGGCATCAGGACCCGATTCTAAAGGCGGCGGTCGAATTGGTGGGCAAAATCCGAGCGCTCGCACAGCACGACTTCTCCGATCTCTTACAGATCAGTCAGGCTGCGCAATCTGAAGATGGACTGATGGAAGTCTTGAACGTGCTCTTCCTCCATGGCCAATTTTGGGCGCGAATTCAAATCCTCAGACAAGAAAGCGTGTCTATCAACCTCGGAAAGACTGTGGCCGGAAAGCACCTCAGGGCATTTTTTGAGACCCTGGAGAGCCGCGGAGTCAGAATCGAGGACCGCGGATTCCAGCGCGGCATGGGTGAGGCGCTGATCTCCGGGAGCACAGACGCACTTCGCTCGATCAACTTTTATGAATTCGTAGATCGATACCTATCGAGCCCACAATTTCGCAGCTGGTATGAGCCGTTCCGACAACGCCTGGTTCGGTTGACCCCTGACGATAGGCAGCAGTTGCTTGTTCACGGGACGGTGATCCATGCGATGATCGACACCTTGGACCCTACTCACCTGGTGGATCGTGAGCGCCTAGGCTATCCGAACAAACTGCGCAAAAAGGCCAGAAATATACTCAGATATCAAGTATTCGGAAAGTATCTTGATTTTGTCACTGACGCCGCCAAGTATACCGGACGCGAGTAACGACATTTAAAAAGGAGGGCCCGCAGCGCGCTCCGCAGCCGACTCGCGGAGTCGCTACTTTGCGGCGTTGGGCCCATCTATTTCCGCCAAGCCACATTGCGCGCTTGGTCTTAATGTCTTCAGTCTGTCATCCGCAAGAGACACGGTCAACTGCCCGAGGAAACAGTACAATACTTACGCGCTATCGTTGTTCGCGACAGTTAGACTAGCACGAGCGTCGCGGGTCAAATCAGCGAGCGGCCCTGGCATCCGTCGACCGGAATGCACGCGCCGGTTATCCAGCTCGCCCGCGGCGACGCGAGCATCACCGCTGCGTAGGCGACCTCTTCGGGGCGCCCCAGCCGCCCCGCCGGCAGCTCGTGGCTAACGAAGTCGCGCTCGAAGGCCGGGTCGGCCTTGAACCGCTGTTCCCAGTTACCGCCCGGATAGATTATCGAACCCGGCGCGATCGTGTTGACCCGGATCATTTTGGGCGCAAGCTCCCGCGCGAGCACCTTGGTGAACGAGATCATCGCGGCCTTCGACGCGTTGTAGGTGAGCGGGCCGCCGCTCTCGCGCCCGTAGATCGAGCTGATATTGATTATCGCGCCGCCGCCCCGCTTCTGCATCATCGGCGCGCACGCCCGCGCCAGCCTGACCGCCGAAAAGAAGTTCTGCTCGAAGGCAGCCTGCCACGCCGCGTCGTCGACCTGCGCGAGCGCGCCCGGCCGCGCGCCACCGGCATTGTTGATCAGGATATCGACTCCACCAAGCTGATCGACCGTGGTCTCGACCCATTGGGCAGCCTGCGCGCCGTCGGTCACGTCGACGACTTCGGCCACGACCTCATACCCGCTGGCCCTGAGTTCAACGGCCGCGAGCCCGAGCCCGTCGGCGCCGCGCGCGCAGATACTGAGCCGCGCCCCTTCCGCCGCGAGCGCCTCGGCCATCGCACGGCCAAGTCCGCGGCTCGCACCGGTTATCATCGCGACTTTTCCCTTAAGCTCAAGTTCCATCGAAGACCTCCATCCAAGGCTGGAAAATCTGCAAGCTAGCAGAGGGCGGAGCAATTTTGCACGGCCAGAGCGGCCCGGCCGCCGCTTAGCCCCGGGCCTCGGCGTTGACACGATGGGCAAGCGGACTTAAGCTCGGAAGGCTTATTTGGGCGAAAACGGAGGATTATGGAGATCAGGGTCGAAAGCTCTCTCGACCAGGCGATGCGCGTGCTGAAGCGCAAGCTGGCTAAGGAGGGAGTGTTCAAAGAGATGAAGAAGCGGGCCTTTTACGAGAAGCCCAGCGTACGCCGCAAGCGCAAGCGTTCCGAAGCTCAACGTCGGCGCCGCAAGGAACAGCGCCGCCGTCGCGCCTCCGCTCTTTAAGAACTCGCGAGATCAAATATTTTCGTCCGCTCTGCCGCGCAATCGGACGACGGCAGGAGCGGATTGGTTCGCGCCGCGCCGATTCCCTTCGCGTGGCGCCGCGGCTCAATCCGTCAGCGGCCGCCACGTAAACGCGACCGAACCCCGCGCCACGTAACAATCCAGGTCGAAGTGAGGCAGGCTGAGCGCCGCGCGGGCGAGCCGGAAACCCTCAACCATATTCATCACGAGTTCGGTCATCGCCGGCTCGTCCATGGATGCGTTCGTGCGGTGCTCGGCTGAGAGGTCCACTGGAACGCATCCGCTATCCCGATGGCGCTCGATCGCATCGCATCCGGTCTCGAACACGGCGCATCGCAGACAAAGCACCACTCGGCCCCTGCCGGGGGTCTCAGTGGACAACGCGTTCTCAAGCCGGGCGATCGGCACAGCGCATTCGGACCACACTTCATGCGCGCGCTGGGTGGAAAAAAGCCGGATCGCTCTTGCGACCCGGCTCATTATGTCATCACCCATCCCGCTTTCGAGCGTGAAGACTCCGTCCTCGTCAATCCGGACGCCGGAGCCGAAATGGGTGGCCAGAAACTCGCGCAGATTGATCGGCAGCTGGCATTGAAGGCGCAAGCCCGAATCCGGCATCGCTATCCGGCTGGCCGAGGGCGCCGGGCGGCGCGGAGAAAACCCTCCGGTGTCGGGCGAAGGCTCGGCGGCTGGCCGCGACAGGGCGGCGGGCCAACTCGCAATTAGTCGCGACGAATTCGCGTTTCTACGTCCCAAAGGTCCGGTCCGCAAGGTACCAACCTCCTGTGGGCGAAGCTCAAGAGCACGGCCCGGCGGCGGCAGGGGCGCCGATAGGCGGGCTCCAGTGCTCGAGCCCGCCAAAGCCAAGCCGGCTCTGAAGATTAAAGCCGCTCAAAACCCAATCGCGTTGCGCCGGTCAGCCCGTAGGCCCGAGGAGCGATCCACGCTCTCTGCCGGACGCATTGCGCGTCGCAAGTTCCAAGCCCCCGCAGGATTCCGGGGACATCCGGCGCCCACGCGCCGCGTTCTGATCGTGAATTCCGTCCATGCCTTTTCCCATCGGATCGGCTGCCGTGACCGTCATGAAATTGGCTGCTACGCCGCGCGCACGGGCGAATCCCCTGCGCCCAGATATCGCCGGGATAGCCCTCCCAAGCCCGCCTTCGGTCTCTCGCGCACTGCGCCGCTAGCCATTAGCAAAAGCAACGCCCGCAAATAACTTTTTTAGCGCGCCGCAGCGGTGTGAGCAATGAGGGTCAGAAATATTGCATCGCCGCCCGAAACTTGACATGAGAAGATTTGCGTGAACCGGCTCGGGGAAATTTCCCTCTCCGGGCGGCAGCGTATGAGGTAAACTTATGGACTTCAATCCCGCTCTCGTCACTCCGATTTGTCAGCGTATCGGAATCGAATATCCGATATTTCAAGCTGGGATGGGCTTTGTCGCACACGCCGAACTCGCCGCCGCAGTCTCCAACGCGGGGGGCCTCGGATGTATCGGCTCGGGCTCCATGAACGCTCGTGAATTAAAAGAACAAATCCACCTGTGCCGCTCGCTGACCGATCGGCCCTTCGGCGTCGACATCCTTTTCGCCGAAATAAAATCCGATCCTGGCGAGCGCGACACCGTCCGCTATGCCTCGAACGTCCAGAAGTTCATCGACATCACCTTCGAGGAGAAGATTCCGGTTATCGTCTCGGGCCTCGGCAACCCCGCCGGAATCGTCGAGCGAGCGCACCACGACGGCTCACTCGTGATGTCGCTGTGCGGCAACGCAAAGCAGGCGCGCCGGCTCGAGGCCTCGGGCGTCGACGTTATTATCGCGCAGGGACATGAGGCCGGCGGCCATACCGGGCGAATCGGCACGCTCGCGCTGGTGCCGCAGATAATCGACGCGGTGCGAGTCCCCGTGCTCGCGGCGGGCGGAATCGCCGACGGGCGCGGCCTGCTCGCGGCCCTTGCGATGGGCGCGCAGGGTGTGTGGATCGGGACGCGCTTCATCACCTCCGTCGAGGCCTTCGCGCACGTCAACTACAAGAACCGGATCATCGAGATCGACGAAGAGGGGACGGTTATCACCCGATGCCATTCGGGGAAACCGTGCCGGCTCATCCGCAATCAGTTCACCGACTCGTGGGTCGGGCGCGAGAGCGAGATTCTGCCGTTTCCGGCGCAATCGCTGAAGGTCGGATTCGCGCTGGCGCAGAAGGCTCGCTACGAAGGCAAGATCGAAGAGGGCGGGATGGCGTGCGGACAGAGCGCGGGCCTTATCCGTGCGATAAAGCCGGCGGGCGATATCGTGCGCGAGGTGATGGCGGAGGCGGATTCGGCGCTGGTCGAGCGCTTTCTCGCGCCGGGCGCCGCGCGGGTGGCCGACGCCCGGCCTCATCCGGCAGCCTAAGCTGCCGGACGAGTCGGCGATGCGCGGCTATCGCGCGATGCGCGGCCTTGCCGCGCTCCGACCAATCGCCGCGTAGGCCTGGGCCCGGAGCGGCAAAGCCGCTCCGGCCCCAGGCCTACCCATGCGCTACGGCTCGATTCGCTCCATCATCCGCGGAAACGGCACCGTCTCACGGATATGATGGAGCCCGCATATCCACGCCACCGCACGCTCGATTCCCATCCCGAAACCCGCATGCGGCACCGACCCGTACTTGCGCAGATCGAGATACCACTCGAACGGTTCGACCGGCAGTTGATGCTCGACGATGCGCGCCTTGAGCGTCTCGTAATCGTCCTCGCGCTGCCCGCCGCCGATTATCTCACCGTATCCTTCCGGCGCGAGCATATCGACGCATAGCGCGACCTCGGGCCGCGCCGGATCGCGCTTCATGTAGAACGCCTTGCACGCCGCCGGGTACCGATGGACCATCACGGGGCGGTCGAACTCGGCCGAGAGCGCGGTCTCCTCGTCGCCGCCGAGGTCGTCGCCCCAGTTGACCGCGAGCCCCTTGGCCTTGAGCCGCGCGATCGCCTCGTCATACGTGATTCGCGGATAGGGTGTGCGCGCGGCGCTCTCGAGCGGAGCGATATCGCGCTCCAGCGTTTTCAGATCATCCGCACGGCGCTCGATCACGCGGCGCAAAATATAGGAGACGAAATCCTCGGCGAGCTGCATGTCCTCGGTCAGCGTGTACCAGGCGACCTCCGGCTCGACCATCCAGAACTCGGTCAGATGGCGCCGGGTCTTGGATTTTTCGGCGCGGAAAGTCGGCCCGAAGCAGTAGACCTTGCCGAACGCGAGTGCGCCGGCCTCGGCGTAGAGCTGTCCGCTTTGCGTCAGGTACGCCTTGCCGAGATCGAAGTAGTCCATCTCGAAAAGATTGGTCGTCCCTTCGCACGAGGTGGGAGTCAGAATCGGCGTATCGAACAGCACGAAGCGCCGCTCATGGAAAAAGTCGCGGCAGGCCGCCACGACCTCATCGCGGATGCGAAGGATCGCGTGCTGGCGCGCCGATCGAATCCACAGATGGCGGATGTTGAGCAGGAAGGCGACGCCGTGCTCCTTGGGCGCGATCGGATAGCCGGTCACGGGCGAGTGGATACGGAAGCTGCTGACCGTCAGCTCGAAGCCGCCCGGCGCGCGCTTGTCCTCGCGCACCGTGCCGGTCACTTCGAGCGAGGTTTCCTGGCCGAGATGGTCGGCGGAGGCGAAGGCCTCGTCGCCAAGGTCGGCGCGCGACGCGACGCACTGGCAGATTCCGGTCCCGTCGCGAACGATCAGGAAGTGGATTTTGCCGCTCGAGCGCCGGTTGTGGAGCCATCCCTTGAGCGTCACCTCGCGACCAACATGCGCGGCAAGGTCTTCGATATATACCCACAGCATGGGGCTATTTAACCACATTGCGCAGGCCGTGCGAGCGGCGCGGGCACTCGCCGAGGCAATCCCGAAAGGAATCGAGTCGGCGCTCAGTCGTTACGGACGAGGCCCGAGATTCCAGCCACGAAAAGGCTCGTGAAGAACCATCCGGCGACGATATCGATCAGCCGAAACAGCCGGACCAGCCAGATCGGCGGACTCCAGCAATCCGAGAGCGGCGCCGCCTGGCATAAGAAACCGCCAAGATTGCTGGCGCCGGCCGCGGGGACCTTCGCGAGCACTTCCATTGAGGAATCGACCGGCTTCCATTTCGAGCGCTGGCTGAGATCGATTATCGGAACGAAAGTGTCGAAGGAGTAGACGATTGCGCAGAAGCTCTCGTAATAGGGAATCGGTTTGCTCTGCACGAAGCTTTCGTACGCGTCATGATCGGTTGGCACGATCGCGCCGGCCTGATAGGCCGCGCCGAAGATAGCGAAGCCGACCAGGACGAAAGCCGCGATAAACCAGAGCGCGCGCAATGGGCGGTAACCATAAGCGATTGTCCGTTTGAGGATGAAGGCCCAAAGGCGCGCGGGCAATCTCATGCCGCCGTACTTGCGTCGGTCGTCTTCGAGACCGATCAGGACCGCGAGCGCGTCGTCGCTCTTGCCCTGATCGCGCATCACTTTGGCGAGCTGCCGGTAAGGCTCGGGCCGAAATCGATCCGGGCGTTCTCCTTTTGCCGATGGGAGCTGGCGGCGAATCCATTCGAGGCGGCTTGTCGAATCGAGGGGGCTTTCAGAGATTCGGTCGTAAACGAAACCGTCGAGGTAAAGATTTCCCGCGGTCGGCCAGCTTTCGACGCTATCGAGGAGACTCGCGACCTTGGCGAGCGGCAGATTGAGCGAGGCGTTAGCGAAATTTGATCCTCGGGTATCGAGGTAGGCGCCGATTTGGGCGCCGATCAGCCTCACCTGACCAGCCGCGGTGAACTTATCGCTCAGCAGCAGAGATCCGGTGACCTTCAAGGAATCGGCAACAAGCGCATAACTCCCTTGGTTCGTGAAATTACCGTTGCGGCAATCGAGTTCGCCGGCTTCGGCGTAATTCAAGCTGACCTCGCCCTCGGAACGAAAACCCTGGTTCAGGGCTATCGAGCCGCGAACCTTGATTCCGTCGGCATGGAGCGCGTGTCCGTGCGGATTGTTGAAAGTGCCGCCATTGCATTGAAGATTGCCGCCGATATCGGCGGCCGGCATCGAAACCATGCCGACCGTTCTGATTCCCGCCCGCAGGAAGGCGTTGCCGGTGATGCGCATGCGCTCGGCGAGTATCGCGAAGCCGCCCGGATTCTCGAAGGCGCCGCCGTCGCATTCGAGATTGCCGCCGATCTCGGCGCCGCATAGGTTCACTTCACCGGTGACTTTACTGTGACGCAGCAGGACATGGCCGTTGGTTTTGACGCGCTCGGCCCGGAACGACTCGCCGATTCGTGGCGCGCCGTCGGGTTGCGCTTCGAGCTGTCCTTGAAAGATCGACTGGTCGCATTCCAAATCGCCGCCGATCTGCGCGCCGTAAAAGTTCACTTCGCCTTCGGCGCTGAATCCTCTACGAAGGAACGCAGCGCCGTTGATCCTGGCGCCCTCGGCTACAAGCGCCGGTTCGCGGCTGATCTTTCCGTCAGGCAACCTTACTTCTGGCCCGCGCAGGGTTGCGCCGGTGCAATCCAGGTTGCCACCGATCTGCGCGCCCATAAGTTTAAGTCCGCCGTCGGAAGTGAAGCCATTGTCGAAGAAAAGCCCGCGCTTTACCTGCGCGCCGGTCAGGGTTACCTCTTTCGCAGTGCTCGCGGTAAGCTTGAGCGCGAAGAGAGTCGCGTAGAGAAAGTTCAACTTTCCCGCCATGCCGCATCGGATGAACGCCAGCGGAAAATCGACGCGCGCGAACGACAGGTCGAGTTCGCCGCTGATTCTCGCAAGCCTGACCTGAATACCCCTCGCATCGACCTTGGCCTTCGCTTCGGAATCGACGCAGATCCATTGGATGATCGCGGCGCGGATTTCCCTTTGCCCATTCCAGCTCGCGGCCTGCGCGGGATCATTTGCGACGCTACCGGGCGGCGCATTCGGCTCGCCACAATCCGCGAGGATGCCGAGGGCAGCCGCGCTGAGCAGCTTGAGTTCCGCGATCGTCAGGTCCTTGAACTTCGCGCGCGCAAGTTCCTCGATCGTCGGTGCGGAGCGTTCGGCGTCCTTTTCGGTGTTCCTGGTGAACAGCGCGGTCATTTTCCCCCCCCGGTGTCCGGCCTTTCGTAACTAGCGGACGGATGGCTGGCCGGGCAAACCGCGCCGACTCGACCGGAAGGCGGCTTCGTGAACCGCTCGAACCATCAGCGGCGATTCGTTAGCCTCGCTATCGATGAACGTACTCGACGTTGTGATCGCGATAGCGATCGTGGTGGGTGTGGCGTGGGGATGGCGCCGGGGAATCCTGGCGATGGCGGCGTCGCTGATCTCGCTGATCGCCGGAATCTACTTTGCCTCGATCTATTACGGCGCGATCGAGGGCTTCCTGATGCGGCAGTTCGGTGCAAGTCCGACGACGGGCGCAGTGATCGGCTTCGCGGCGGTATTTGTCGCGGTGATGCTGGCGGTGGCGTGGCTCGGCGGTCTGCTCGCACAGGCTATCCGGGCGGCCAACCTGGGATGGGTCGATCGGCTCGGCGGCGGTGTCTTTGGCGCGGTGCTCGGAGCGTTGGTCGTCGGGCTGATCGTGCTCTCAATGACGACGCTGATGCCGTCGGACGCGCCGACGCTGCGCAACTCTGAACTGGCGCCGCGGGTGCTCGCGTACGATCGCGCGCTAATCGGATTTATCCCGGTCGAACTGCGCGACGCCTTCGATCGGGGCCAAGCGAACCTGGTCAATTATTGGAAAGAGCACGGAGGGTTGACTCCCGCTCAGGAGACTCAACCCTCCGCAAGTGTTACCCGGTAGGATCCGGAGGATGGGCTCGTGCGGCTCAGGCGAGCGCGGTATCGACTGCCCGAACCAAATCGCCCTTGGAACGCAATCCGACGATTTGCTCGGCTACCTGGCCATTCTTGACGATAAGAAGCGTCGGAATGCCGCGGATTCCGTAACGGGCGGCGGTTTCGGGGCTGTCATCGACGTTTACCTTGACGACCTTGAGCCGGCCCGCGTAGTCACCGGCCAGCTCTTCGACCATCGGGGCGATTGCGCGGCAAGGCGCGCACCACGGCGCCCAGAAATCGATCAGCACCGGCTTGGGCGACTTGATAACCTCCTGTTCGAAGGTTTCCGTGCTGACGTGGCTCACAAGATCACTGGCCATCGGAACTTTGCTCCCTTGATTAACGTTACCTTACCTTCAGAACCTAAGACCGGCAGAGCCGCCAGTCAAGGACACGGAAATGGAGCGAAACCGGGTTTGCGATGAAAAGCACTATTAGCAGGGTTGATACGGGCCGCGCCGCGGCGATCGCAATCGTGATGGCGGGCGTTGTGGCGATGATGATCGGAGCGCCGCGGGCGGTGCGCGCGCAGATCGAGCGGGTCGATGCGCCGGCGCCGGATTTCAAGTGCGCGGTATGCCTCAACTCGAAGCCGTTTCGCCTGAGCGACCTGCGCGGCAAAGTGGTGCTGGTCGATTTCTGGGAATACACCTGTATCAACTGCATCCGGACCTTCCCCGCGATCAAGCGGTGGTATGCTCTTTACCATCCGCTCGGCTTCGACGTGGTCGCCGTCCATACGCCGGAGTTCCAATTCGCGCACGATCCGGAACGGGTCGCCGACGCGGTCAAGCGCTTCGGCCTGGATTTTCCGGTCGCGGTCGATAGCGACTACGCGATCTGGAACGCCTTCCATAACGAGGCCTGGCCGGCCGATTACCTGATCGACGCGAAAGGCAACGTCGCGTACGTCCATCTGGGCGAGGGCGAATACGCGGAGTTCGAGGCGAAAATCCAGGAGTTGTTGAAGCAGGCGAATCCGCGGCTCGATGTTTCGACGGCCAAGTACCGGATTCCGCCTGACTATCCGATGTATGGCAGCGATTGCCTCGAGCCGACGCAGGAGACCTACCTCGGCTTCGCGCGCGGCGACAGTATCGCGAACCCCGGCGGCGAGGATCGGACCGGGGAGACGCAATATGCGGCGCCGGCGGATATTCCGATCGACGGCTTCGCCCTCAATGGCGGATGGCTCGCGTCCGAGGAGTATGTGCGTCACACCACGGCGGACAAGTCACCTGGCGGCGACTCGCTGATGCTGCACTATCGGGCGAAATCGGTCTATATCGTGGCGGGCTCGGACGACGGCTCGAGGAAGCATCTATATGTGACGCAGGACGGGAAGCCGCTTGCGGCCGCCGCGCGCGGCGTCGATATCCAGACCGGCGCGGACGGCCAGACTTATCTGCCGCTAACTGGAAAGCGGATGTACTACGTCGTGAACAATCCCGAGTTCGGCCATCATATGTTGAATTTCTCGACCGCCGAGCCGGATGTCTCGCTCTACTCGTTCACCTTCGGCAACAACTGCGAGAACAAGTTCGCGCACCAGTAGCGCGAGTGTCTCGGGACGCCGGCGCGCCCGGAGGTCCCCCGCCGGGGATTCTCCGGGCCATGCGGCATCATCGAGGTTGGCGAACGATCTATGGGGTAGGCGTCGCGGTAGGAAACGTCGCCTGACTCGGTGAGCCTGCCGGGCAGAAGGTGATCGTATAGCCCATCTGGTTCGCGCCGCTCGCGCTGTTACAGGTGAACAGGCTGTACGGGTCGTCGTACTGATAACTGTATGCCGACGGACATGCGGTCTTCAGCAACGACTCGAATGGAAGCGCGTGGGTGAGCCAGTTGGGGTTGGGTGCGAGCGACGGCGTCGGCTGCGCCGAGGGATACGGGAGCAGCGTGCCGTTTATCACCCAGGCTTCGTACCCGGTCGCCTGCTGCGCATTGATGATCGCCGCGTTGTAGAACGAGTCCGGCGTGTAGGCCGTCGCCCCATAGATCGAATACAGATCGGGAACGCACTCTCCCTTGCTTGTTGCGACCGGCGGGGTCACGAGATTGGAACTCACGTTGTTGCCGTTGCTGCATGAAACGAACGGAGTATCGGCGGTCGGACAATCGAGATTGCTGTTGCACTCGGCGGTAATGGCGCAGACGTTGCTAGCGTGCCCTGGCACTCCGCTCAGACAAGTGAATCCAGCGGTGCAATCGGTATCGTTAGCGCATGTGGGACCCGCCGTCTCCAGGCAATAGTTGCTGACCGGGTCGTAAGTGGCACCCGTCGGGCAATACTCATTGTACGTCGTGGGAGAACCCGCGACGCCAGTTGTCGATGAGCCGGTCGTCATCATCGGAACGCAGTAATTGGCCGCGCTCGGATTTGAGTTCAGGTCGCAGACCATGCCGGGGGCGCCTGGTCCTTTGGCGCACTGGCTGTTGGGACCCTGCGTGCTGCAGGCGATGGCCGGAAAGTTGATATGCCCGGTGGAACAACCGGCGGAGGGCATTTTGGAGGTCGGAAAGTCGGGATCCGGCGGGGCCTCATTGCACATCGGCGTTGCGCATTGGAATGCGCCGCTGATTGGGCCGAGTCCGCTCAGCCCCTCGCCGCATAACTGGACCGGACTCCAGTAGCCGGCCGGAAAACCACAGACTCGCCGAAGCGTCCCATGTTTCTTGCTTGCCGTGGCGCTGGTGGTCAGTCCGCAAATCTGTCCCGGCGTCGCGCCGCAGTCGCTGTCAACAGTGCATTTGACGGCGGGGTTTCCGACCGTCGTAGGATCGACATAGCGCATGGTGGTGCTGACCGGCCATGGCGGCGTCGATGTGGCTGCCGGGGCGGGAATCTGCCAACCGCATCCGACCAGCCCCGTTGAGGGACTCGGCGCACCAGGACTGCCGCATTCGTAGGGCGAAGAGTTGCCGCCCGCGGAATAGGTTCCGGCCGTGGGATCGACCTCAATCGGCACGGAGATTCCGTTGATCACCGTCACGTCGTACCAATCGGACGGCGTGCCGGGACTGTCCATCGTGGCCTCGAACTGGGTCGCAGGCGGCTTTCCGCCGATTCCAGCGGGGCAGGTGATGCTCGCGTTGCAATCGCCGGTCGCGCACGCGGGAATGCTCGGGTTGCATGCCGCCGCCGTGCACTTCCCGTTGGCACTGGTGGCGCATTGGCAAGCGTTATTGCAGCAGGCATTGCTTGGCTTACCGACGTCCGATAATGGACAGCTTCCGCCACCGGGAGTGCACGCGCCTTCGAATTTCGAATCGGGGCATCCGGAACGCCCGAAGATTGCGCCGCTCCACTGTATGGCCTGCGCCGTCGGACTTGCGGCCGGAGTCGGCGCGGGCAGACAGAGCATCGCGGTGTTGGCGCCGCTGCCGGGCGCTTTCAATTCGATACTGCCGGCGCTGGGGCTCGGCAAACCCTTGAAGCAATAACCAGTCGTCGAACAGGCGTCGCTGAGGTCTGGACAGTCAAGATTGGTAGCGCAGGTGCACTGCAACGCTTGCACTCCCGGCTTGCCCGAGCTGTTCGCGCATTGTTGCTGACTACTGTTCTGTCCTACGCATTGGCTGTTGTTGCTGCATGAAACCGCACCGCCCGATGAACCCAGCCATACTGTGTAGTTGCAGTCATTGACTATATTTATCTGACGGAATCCGGTCCCGCAGGCCGGTGTTGAAGTCGGCGTGGCGGTCGGAGTCGGCGTCATGGTCGTGGTTGGGACTGGCGTCGTTGTCGTGGTCGGGATTGGCGTCGTTGTCGTGGTCGGGATTGGCGTTACAGTCCTTGTTGGGATTGGGGTCGCTGTTGCCGTGGGAGCCGGCGTCACAGTCGTCGTGGGAGCCGGGGATGGCCGATCGCTCGACTTGGTGTCGCCCGCGCAAGCATAGGCGCTCAAAAGCAATACGCCCGACAAGAATGCGACAGCGACTTGACCGACCGTCAGCGAAATTCTCATGCGCGCTACGCCCTTCCGCCTCCCGTTTAGTCGCAGGTGATGAAAACCACGTGCCGGCGACCAGTGACTGCGTATCCTTCATCAGCATTCGACCGTTTGGATTCGATGTGCGTGAAGAGCAAGTGTAACTGTTCGCGGAAATATGAAATATAGAATGGCAATATCAAATCGGTCCGAAGCTCCCGGCACGTCTATATGTAGGCGCGATAGTTAGCGACAAGTCAACAACGGGCAAGAGGAGTGACAATGTATGCTCACTTTCGCTAAACCGTGGTCACGAATATATTCGTATGCATCACAGTCGGCGTTCACGCCCATGCTCGGCAAGTGAGTACTTAAGTAGTGTACCTACAGGTTACCAAGATGCGTGAAAGGCAGGTAAGCCGAGAGACGCGCGTCCAAAGACCGGCCAATGCTTTGGGACTCGCGCTAATTGGCCCGGCCTGAGACGGAGGCGCGAAGGCGGGCGATAGCGTCCTTGGTCGGCCGGCGTCCGCCTATCCGTTGGCGTCGTTCACGGACCTTCGACGTCATGTTGGAGTGCGACACGAGCTTGACAGGGGCGCGGGAGGCATGGTCTATCAACAAAATTGAGCCGACCGCGACCCGGCCGGCCGCTGACGCGCGGCCGGAGAGCGCAAAATGCCCCGAAATCGCGGCGGCCCGCGAACAGAGCAAAGGAGTCTTACCAATGAAAGCCGCGGTATTTCACGGGCCTAAGCAGCCGCTATCTATCGAAGACGTTGACGTAGACAAGCCGCAGGATCACGAGGTCCTGGTCCGGACCGTCGCAAGCGGCGTATGCCATAGTGATTTGCATTTCGTCGACGGCCTTTATCCCTATCCGGCGCCCGCCGTGCTTGGCCATGAGGCGGCTGGAATCGTCGAGGAGGCCGGCAAAGCGGTCAGTTACGTCAAGCCGGGCGATCATGTGATCGCGTGTCTTTCGGTCTTCTGCGGCTTTTGCGACCAGTGCATGAGCGGCCATCCGAACCGATGCACGAACAAGGCGGCGGTGCAGCGGCCCAAGGGCACCAAGCCGCGGCTTTCGCAGAGCGGCAAGCCGATCAAGCAGTTCGCCGAGTTGTCCTCGTACGCCGAGTGGATGCTGGTGCACGAGAATGCGCTGGTGAAGATTCGTGACGACATGCCGCTCGACCGCGCGGCGCTGATCGGATGCGGCGTGACGACGGGTGTCGGCGCGGCGCTCAACACCGCCAAGGTGGAGCCGGGATCGACGGTGGCCGTGTTCGGCGGCGGCGGCGTGGGACTCTCGGCGATTCAGGGCGCGCGGATCGCCGGTGCGCGGATGATAATCGCGGTCGACATGTTCGAGCATAAGCTCGCGACCGCGAAGCGGATGGGCGCGACGCATACGATCGATGCCTCGGCGAATGATCCGGTCGAGGCGATCCGTGAGATGACCAACGGTGGCGTCGATTATTCGTTCGAGGCGATCGGGCTTAAAAAGGTCGCCGAGCAATGCTTCGAGTGTATCGCGCCGGGCGGCACGGCCACGATTATCGGCATGATCCCGGTCGGCCAGAAGATCGAACTTGATGGCCCGAAGTTCCTGACCGAGCGCAAAATCCAGGGCTCGAACATGGGCTCCAACCGTTTTCGAATCGACATGCCGCGCTATATCGATTTCTACCTGCAGGGGCGGCTCAATCTCGACGACATGATCACGCGCCGGGGCAAGCTCGAGGACGTCAACGAATTCTTCCGCGCGATGAAGGCGGGCGAGGTGGCGCGCAGCGTTCTGATGTTTCAGTAACGTTTATCCGGATGCAAGGATTCAAGCTGGACTGAGTATCCTGGACTGAGTATCAACGAAGTATCAAGAAGGAGCGCGACAATGAAAGCTGCCGTTTTTTACGGGCCTAACCGGCCCCTTGAGATAGAGAATATCGACGTTGACGATCCCCAGGAGCACGAGGTCCTGGTGCGCACCGCCGCGACCGGCGTATGCCATAGCGATCTGCACTTCGTCGAGGGGCTGTATCCGTTCCCGGCGCCCGCCGTGCTCGGCCATGAGGCCGCCGGAGTGGTCGAAAAGGTAGGGAGCGCGGTGACCTATCTCAAGGCCGGCGACCACGTGATCTCGTGTCCGTCGGTATTTTGCGGCTACTGCCCGTCGTGCATGTCGGGCAGGCCCTACATGTGCTCGAACCGGCGCGCGACGCAGCGGCCCAAGGGCGCCAAGTCGCGGCTCTCGAAGGGCGGCAACCCGGTGCGGCAGTTCAGCGACCTTTCCACCTACGCCGAGAAGATGCTGCTGCACGAAAACGCACTGGTGAAGATTCGCGACGACATGCCGCTCGACCGCGCGGCGCTGATCGGATGCGGCGTGACGACGGGCGTCGGCGCGGCGCTCAACACCGCCAAGGTCGAGCCGGGCTCGACAGTCGCGGTCTTCGGCACGGGCGGCGTGGGGCTGTCGGCGATACAAGGCGCGCGGATCGCGGGGGCGCGGATGATAATCGCGGTCGATATGTTCGAGCACAAGCTCGCGACCGCAAAGCGGATGGGCGCGACGCATACGGTCGACGCGTCGGCGAGCGACCCGGTCGAGACGATCCGCGAGATGACCGGTGGCGGCGTCGATTATTCGTTCGAGGCGATCGGGCTTAAGAAAGTCGCCGAGCAATGCTTCGAGTGTATCGCGCCAGGCGGCACAGCGACGATTATCGGCATGATCCCGGTCGGCCAGAAGGTCGAACTGGACGGACCGAAATTCCTCACTGAGCGCAAAATCCAGGGCTCGATGATGGGATCGAATCGCTTCCGGATAGACATGCCGCGTTACATCGATTTCTACCTCCAGGGGCGGCTCAATCTCGACGACATGATCACGCGCCGGGGCAAGCTCGAGGACGTCAACGAAGCGTTCCGCGCGATGAAGGCGGGCGAAGTCGCACGGACAGTGCTGACCTTCGACGCCTGATGGCACATCGGCGTCCTCCGCTGAACGTGGGGGACGCCCGACGATAAGAGGATCGCGGATGAAACGGATCGCGGTCGTGACCGGCGGTAATCGAGGGATCGGTTTCGAGGCCTGCCGCCAGCTCGCGCAAGCCGGGATGGCGGTGGTCCTGACCGCGCGCGATCCGGCCAAGGGCGAAGCGGCGAGCGCGCGGCTCAAGAGCGACGGGCTGGACGTGCGGTTCCATCCGCTTGACGTGGCGTCGGTCGAAAGTATCGACAGCTTCGGACGTTACACCGAGGGCGAACTCGGCCGCGTCGATGCGCTGATCAACAATGGCGCGGTCATGGACGGCACCAGAACCTCAGCATCAAACGTCGATTTGCCCGCGTTCGAGGAGGCAATGCGGATCAATCTTTACGGCCCAATGATGCTCTGCCGCGTGCTGATCCCGTTGATGCGGCGCAACAAGTACGGACGGATCGTCAACGTGTCGACCGACATGTCCACGACCAGCGGCCTTGGCGCGGGCCATCCGGCGTATCGCGTCTCGAAGGCCGCGCTGAATGCGTACACGGTCGTGCTGGCGGCGGAGCTTCGGGGCACGAATATCCTTGTCAATGCGATGTCGCCCGGATGGGTGCGCACGGAAATGGGCGGAAGCGGCGCGCCGCGAAGCGTCGAGCAGGGCGCGGATACGATGGTCTATCTGGCGATGCTGCCGGACAAAGGCCCCACCGGCGGCTACTTCCGCGATCGCAAACCGTCCGCGTTCTAGCGAGCACGCGCTCTCTCCCTGCCGTTCAGGGAGAGAGCGATTGTCACTATGATTCGCTAACCGACTGGCGCCGCCTGCGACCCCCGAACGATCGCCCCCGGCATCTCACCCGTCGGCGCGCCGTCCTCGAACGTCACGGCCCCGCTCACCACGGTATACTTGTAGCCGTCGGCGCGCTGCACGAATCTCCGTCCGTTCGCGGGAAGATCGAACACCATCTCCGGCGGATGCAGGCGCAGATTGTCAAAGTCGATCAGGTTGATATCCGCCTTCATCCCAGGCTGGAGCCTGCCCCGATCGTGCAGCCCGTAGAGTTCGGCCGTATCGGTGGTCTGGCGCTTCACCGCCGCCTCGAGTGGAATACGCGCGCCGCGATTCCGATCGCGCACCCAATGCGTGAGCAGATAGGTCGGCATGCTCGCGTCGCATATCACGCCGCAATGCGCACCGCCGTCGCTCAGCGACAGTATAGTCATCGGATTAAGCAGTTGCGGCAGGATATTGTCGAATGAGTAGTTCTTGTAGGAAAGCGGCATGTAGATAACTTCGCGGCCGTCGCGCTCCAACAAGGTATCGTAGGCTACTTCCTGCGGAGTCTTCCCGGCGAGCTTCGCGCGCGCGAGAATACTCGCTTCCGCCACCGGCTCGTACTCGGGCGGATCGCCGAGCGAAAAATGATGCTTGAAACCGGTCACCATGCCGAGTGTCTGTTCCTCTCTGACCGCTGGATGGTCATTGAGAATTCGCGCGCGCACCTCCGGATCGCGCATCCGCGCGACGCGCTCGGGCAGGCTCAGGCCCGCCAGCAGCTCGCGATAGCTCCGATGCGTGCTGAACGGATGGAGCGAGCTTTGCAAGCTCATCAGCGATCCGGCCGGCCGCGGCGCAACCTGTGCCACGATACGCGATCCGGCCGCGTTGCTCCGCTCGATGAAGTCCGTGATCTGATGCATCTTCATCTTTGAGCGGCTGCTGATCAGCGCCGCCAGCGAAATCGGCCGCCCGGTCTCCGCCGTGAGCCGCGCCATCCATTCAAGGTCGGCGTCCGGACCCGCCACGTCGGTGATTATCTCGAACACGCCGTGGCCCGCTTCGCCAAGCGCGCGCCCGATTCCCATCATCTCGTCGACGCCGGCAAACGTTCCCGGAACATAGGCCTTGGCGCGCGTGCGATGGACAAACGTGCGCGAGGTGCTGACGCCCAGCGCGCCCGCCTTGACCCCGTCGCGGACGACCGCCGCCATCCGCGCGATATCATCCGGAGTCGCCTCCTCGTTCGCCGCTCCCCGCTCGCCCATCACGTAGGCCCGCACCGCGCAATGCGGCACATGAGTCCCAACGTCGAGCACGCGCTTCATTTGAGAAAGCGCGTCGAGATATTCTGGGAAGGTTTCCCACTTGAAATCGATTCCGGCGGTGAGGGTCTCGGTCGGAATATCCTCGACGCCATCCATCATGCTGATCAGGAAATCCTCTTTGCCGCGCGCAACCGGCGCAAACCCGACTCCGCAATTTCCCATCAGCAAGGTCGTCACGCCGTGCCAGCTCGAAGGCGAGAGATAAGGATCCCACGCCACCTGGCCGTCGTAATGGGTATGTATATCGACCCATCCCGGCGTCACGATCAGTCCATTGGCGTCGATCTCGCGCCGGCCGGGGCCGGCCTTGCCGCCGACGCTCGCGATCTTCGCGCCGTCGATCGCGATATCACCGGTGAATGCCGGCGCGCCGGTACCGTCTACGATCCTTCCGTTGCGGATTACAAGGTCATGCATCTCCTGCCCTCCTCATCGTGCGGGTTGTGCGGAGAAAACTTGCTGATTGTGATTCCAAGCCCAATCGTTAGATCATCCGCCCCCCGCCCGCAACCCTCCGGCGGAAGCCGCATGCGTGGCGCCTCATTCGCGCCGAAAACTGAGAGCCGCTCGCTCTCACCGTGGCGGCGGATGATAAATCTCAATCGTCTGCGGTCTATCGGTGGCGCTTCTATCCCCGCCCGCGAACAATACATCTCCGTCCGCCAGCATCAGCGAGCGGCCGCCCGAAAATGCGTCATTCAAGCTGCCGGCCTCGGTGAACTCTCGCGTCTTCGGATCGAAGAGTTCGGCGTCGCTCCGATACAATCCCCCGCTAATAAGAACTCTGCCGTCCTTCAGCGGAGTGAGTGCGAAGAATTCGTCGCGCTTCTGAAGCAGCCGTCCGAGCTCAACGAACTTTTCCGTCGCAGGCTCGTATAATTCCGCGCGATTCGAGCTCGCGTCAGTGGGCGTGGGACTGTCATCGGTGTCACCAACTATAAAGACCGCTCCGTCCTCAAGCGTGACAGACTGTAAAGTCATGAGGCGATCAGGCATTCTTCCTGCCGGTCGCGACTTCCCCGTGGCCGGGTCGAAAATTGATATCGCCTGGAAGTCGTTCTGCTTGACATCCTGGTAAAGATCGCCAGGACGCGCATTGGGACCCATCTTGCGCCAATCCCAGTACGGATACCTCACAGGCCCTTTCCGGTATAGTAAGTTGCCATCCGCGAACTTGCCAAAGATCTGCACAAAGGGTTGCTTCAGCGCAGGCGGCAGAATAGACGATTCTCCGCTCGACAGATCATAAATGTCGCCGCCGCACGGCGCCGAGACAGAACCCACAAGGCTGCTCCATAGGGGAAAAAGAATCCGTCTATCGTTCAGAATCCAAGCGTCTCTGTAACAGGACGCTCGCAGATGTCCATTGGGTCTAAACATCATCGTTTCGGGATTGAGGATCGCCGCGAGTTTGTCGAGCTCCCAGAATTGAAGCAAATAGTTGCCATCTGGAAGAGTGGCCGCGACGATCGGTGCGTCATTTCGCGGAACGATGATTCCCAGTTCCGTGGCCTTGCCGCCTGCCGGATCATAGATTTCCGCTCTGGTTTTCGACCATGGATCTCGTTCGAGAAAAAACACCCGGCCGTCCCGAAGCAGACTTGGGTAAAGATCCGAACCCTGCACGGCGGAGAGGGTGCCTGCTCGTGTAAACGCTCCCTCGAGTGGCGCCTTGAGCGCAAGCAGCGGAGTAACGTTGCGCCGGGCTATGCTCACCGCCGGAGGGCTTCCGATCCACGACACCGTCGCGCCGCCGTTGTAGAGAATCGGAAGCGTTGGCGGTCCCAACGGCGCCAAATGCCCGTCCGGCCCTATCCGAAGAACTTCGATACGTCTGGGCGAAACGTTCCCATTCTTATCCCCGGTCGGCACGGCCACGGTCACATAGATAAAGCGCCCCGCCGGATCGATCAGCATAGTTCCATAACGGGAAAAATCTGACCTGCCGCTGGGCAGCCTGATTGGCGCACCGAGGCTCTCGAGCGTGCCGTCGTCCCTTATTCGAAACTGGTCGATCAGCCCATTGGGCGCTGTTGTGTACGGGTCTCGCCACTCGGCGGTCGACTTCTCCGGGTAGCCGATCGTGTAGAGATATCGCCCAGTAGGATCGACAAGCATATCGATCGGCTGAGCATGCAAGGCCGCTGTCTGGATCTTCGGATTCGGCCGGATCGCGCCGCTAGCCGGATCGATGTAATACTCGGAGATAGTGCTGTCCCCGGCGTTTGCGACGTACGCGAACTGTCCCGCCGGGTCGAGGACTATCGCTATAGGGTTGCTCCCTGTCGGCACGAGGTTGATCGCACGTGCGCTAATCTTCGACCCATCGCGGATGAACCGGATAGCGTGTACATTGCTGCACCTCCGGCACACGATATAGACGCGGCTCCCAAACGCCGCCAATGCGGGCGGCCGCTCACCTATGCCGGCAGGGCCGGTCCCTGGAAGCGGTGCTTCCACCGGCTTCAGTTTTCCGCTCGCCGGCTCTATCGCGTACGGACGAAGTATCCCGTCGGCATTCACGTATAAGAGCTGCCCACTTGGAGCAGCCGCCTGCCCTATATAGAGTTTCGCGCCGGCGTCACATCCGCCTTTGGACTCGACGAGCGCTCCGTTCTCCTGCGATATCGGAAAGCAGACCAGGTTTGACTTGTTCCATTCGGGCGAATAGGCAAATCGCGTCCCCGGAGAAACTACCAGGTCAAGGGCGTAGGGCGAGTCGCGCGAACCGGGATCGTGGATTGGCGGCACCTTCAAAGTCCCAACCGGAGCCAAAGAGCCGTCGTCTTTTATCCGATAGCTGACCAGATCGCCATCCGAGTTTTGCGCGTACAGATTCTCGATCGTTGCCGCCGACGCGACTGCGCTTCGGCACGGGACAGCGCTCGCCACCACGAAGAGGATAGCAAGTGGAATTGCCAAGCAGAGACTCTTTCTATGCACGCGTGCCACCTCTCAGTGGTTATCGCCCGAACTTAAGCTCCGGCCACAGCGCAAAGGCCCATCGGCAGATGAACTCTTAACCGCGCGCCGCCTTGTCGATTCGCGGGAAGAGCGCGACCGGCGGGTTCACGCGATGGCCCGCTTTGATCCCTTCGCCAAAGGGCGCGCGCGCAAGTGCGTCATCGACGTTGAGCATCGCCTTCAGCCGCGCCATCGCGCGCGGCATGAACGGCTCGAGCGTGTCGGCCGTAACGCGCAGCCCTTCGAGCAGATTAGCGAGAATCCGCGCGACGCGCGGCAGATTCGCCGAATCCCTCGCGAGCGTGAACGGCGATGTCATGACGACGTACTTGTTCGCCGCATCGAGCGTCGCCCAGACCGCCTCGAGCGCGCGATTGAACTGGAGCGCCTCGACCATCGCGTCCACGCGCCCGCCAAGATTCTCGAAGGCCGCCGCGAAATTGCGATCGGCGTCGTCCGCTATCGAAGGCGCCTCGGTGACTTCGCCACTGAAGTAACGATTCGCCATCGTTAGCACGCGGCTCGCGAGGTTGCCGAGATCGTTGGCTAGCTCGGCGTTGTAGCGCTCGACGAGGCGGTCTTCGGAAAAGTCGCCGTCAAGTCCGTAGACCACCTCGCGCATCAGAAAGTAGCGCAGCACGTCTTCGCCGAACGCTTGTTCGTAAGAGAGCGGATCGCGCACGTTGCCCGAGCTTTTCGACATCCGCGCGCCGCCGAAGTTGAGCCATCCGTGAACGTTGAGATGCTTGAACAGCGGCAGTCCGGCCGCCAGCAGAATCGGCGGCCAGTAGACCGCGTGCGTCTTCAGAATATCCTTGCCGATAAAATGTTCGGTCGCAGGCCAGACTTTCTCGATAAACTCGGAATGCTCAGTTGCCGGATGGCTGACGTAGGCCCAGAATGCGTCGTACCAGACATAGGTTACGTAGTTGGTATCGAAAGGAATCTCGATTCCCCAGTCAAGGCGCGACTTGGGCCGCGAGATACAGAGATCGGCAAGCGGCTCGGCCAGCATGTTGAGCGCTTCGTTGCGATAACGCTCGGGCCGGATGAAATCCGGGTTGGCGCGGATATGCTCGAGCGTCGCCTCGCGATATTTTTCGATCCGCAGAAAATAGTTACCCTCGCTGATCAGCTCGACCTTGCGGTTGTGCGTCGGGCATAGCTCGCCTGGCAGCAACTCCTTTTCAGTATAGAAGCGCTCGCAATCGACGCAGTAGAGTCCCTCGTAATTGCGGAAGTAGATATCGCCGCGCTCATTGGTGCGGCGCAGCATCTCCTGCACGAAGCGCTCGTGGACCGGGTCGGTGGTGCGCACCCAGTAGTCGTAGCTGACGCCGAGTCCGCGAAACGCTTCGTCGAAGAGCGCGCTCATCCGATCGGTGTAAGCCTTGGGCGCGAGTCCCTCGGCGGCGGCGGCGCGGCGGATTTTGTCGCCGTGCTCGTCGGTGCCGCTAAGGAAGCTGACGTTTTCGCATCCTCGGCGGCGGCGCTGATTGCGCGCGAAGACGTCCGCCGCCAGCGCCTCGTAGGCGCTGCCGACGTGGGGCGTGCCGTTGCAGTAAAAGATCGCGGTCGTGATGTGAATCGGGTCGGCCATATTTAGTCGGTAATTCTATAACGCTTCGCGCGGCGGCGGGAATCGGCGCATCATGCGGGCGGCGCTTGGGCGCAAGCGCTCGAGTTCATGCGCTATGGCTTCGAGCGGCGGGCGCGAGCGCCCGTGCCAGATCGTCGGCGAAGCGGCGCGCCTCGGGCGGCATCATGGTGGCGATCGCGACGCGGATCGCGGGCGGACTCTTGAGCCGATAGCGCTCGCCCGCCGCCACCGCCCATCCGGCGGCGAGCAGCGACTGTACTATCGGCTGCTCCTCCGCGACCGGAATCCAGACCGTGAGGCCCGAGCGTCCGTGCGCCTCGATTCCGTGCGCTGCGAGCGCTTCCAGCAACGCGCCGCGGCGTTCCGCGTACGCCTCGGCCGCGCGGTGTATCAGCGCGTCCGCAACAGTATTGGTCCACAATGCGGCGACCGATCGTTGAAGGATATGGCTCACCCATCCGGGACCGAGCGCGAACCGCCCTTCGATTCGGCTGACGCTGGTCTCGTCGCCGGTCAGGATCGCGAGTCGCAGGTCGGGTCCGAGCCATTTTGAAACCGAGCGCACGACGACCCATCGCCGGCGGCCCTTCTCGCAGAGCGTGATCGCCGGTGCGCCGGCGATCAGTCCCGCGTGGTCGTCCTCGATCACCAGCAGGTCGGGATAGTCGTCGATGATCTGCTGCAACTCGTGCGCGCGTTCGGAATCGAGCGCCGCGCCAAAGGGATTCTGCGCGCGCGGCGTGACGATCGCGGCCTTGGCTCCCGCGCGAAGGGCCGCTTCGAGATGCGCGGGAATCGGGCCGGAGTTGTCGACGCGGACTGCGACGATGCTCAAGCCCAGCGCCGTGCATAGATCGATGACGGGCGAATAGGCGGGGTCCTCGATAGCGATTTTGTCGCCAGGTCGCAGATGAGCCGTCAGCGCGCGCTCGACGCCATCGAGGGTGCCGCTGACGATTGCTACGGGGCCGGGCGGCAGGCCGTCGGCGGCGAAGGCCTGCGCCGCCAGCGCGACGAGTTCGGGGAGATTGATGCTCTCGCCGTAGAGGCGCGGCGCATCTGGCTCCGGCAGACGGCTGAGCCGCGGGAGCAGCGCGGGGTCGGGGTTGCCGGTCAGGAGGTTGCGCACGCCAGGGGGAATCGTAATCGAGGCATGCGAAGCGAGCGGCGGGGCGGCGCTGACGATGGTGCCGCGGCGGCCGCCGGCGGCGACCATCCCGCGAAGCGCGAGCGCGCGGTAGGCGGACGAGACGGTAGTAGGACTCAGTTTGAGTCTGCGGGCGAGCGCGCGGACTGTGGGTAGGCGAGCGCCAGGGACAAGCTCGCCGGCTGCGATCGCGCGCTCGACGCTTTGGATAATTGCGTTTGCGCCGACCCCTTCGTTTCTGTCATTATTACGTTCCATCATTAATTTGATTTTGTACTGTAACAAAAAGGAACTGAGATGGAAAGAGACGCATCGCCTGCCAGCTCGAGGACCACTATAAAGCGCTATCCCGAACGTGCCCGCTACGACCGCACGACGGTCGAAGCGATCCTCGACGAGGGTCTCATCTGCCATCTCGGATTCGCCGCCGACGGGCAGGCCTTTGTGATCCCGACCACCTACGCGCGTGACGGGCGGCGGATGCTGATCCATGGATCGCCGGCGGCGCGATGGCTGCGGGCGGCGGCGGGCGGGACGCCGCTATGCGCGACCGTCACGATAATCGACGGACTGGTGCTCGCGCGGTCGGCGTTTCATCATTCGATGAACTATCGGTCGGTGGTGGTGCTGGGAAACGCGGCGCCGATCGAGGAGCCCGCGGAGAAGCTTCGCGCGATGGAAATCCTGGTCGAGCATATCGTGCCGGGGCGTTGCCGGGAGGCGCGCGGGCCGAGTGCGGAGGAGCTGAGGCGCACGCTGATCCTGTCGGTCGCGCTCGACGAGGCGTCGGCCAAGGTGAGGGTCGGGCCGCCCATCGATGACGCGGCGGACATGGGGCTTGCGGTATGGGCGGGCGAGCTTCCCGTTGCGCTCGCGACGGGCGTGCCGATTGCCGATCCGAATCTGCGCGGTGGAATTGAGGTGCCGGATTACGTGCGCGGTTATCGGAGGGGCGGGCGCGCGCGCTGACCGGCACTTATCGTTTGCCGGATCGCGTGCGGCGTTGGTAGCGTGCGCCTGATCGGGAGCGCCGCGCGGGTCACCGGAAGCGGTATCGCGCGGCTCGCGATAATGCACTGGCGCAAGGAGGAGCACGCATGAACTTCGGACTGCTCGAATCGTTCCGCAATTCGGATCGCAACGAGCTTACCTACTCGAAACTCTACCGCAAGCACGTTGATTTGGCGGTCGAAGCCGAAGAGATGGGCTACGACACTATCTGGCTGACCGAGCATCATTTTGTCGAGGACGGATATTCGCCGAGCATGATGCCGCTGGCGGCGGCGATCGCGGCGCGCACCAAGAAGATCCGGATTGGGACGTTCGTGCTGCTGATGCCGCTGCATCATCCGCTGCACGTGGCGGAGCAGGCGGCGACGGTCGATGTGCTCTCGGACGGGCGCTTCGACCTGGGGCTTGGGCAGGGCTATCGGCCGCAGGAGTTCGAGGGCTTCAATATCGCGCGCAACGAGCGGTCGTCGCGGCTGAGCGAGGGGGTCGAGATAATCCGGCGCGCGTTCACCGAAGACGGATTCAGCTACGAGGGCAAGCACTACACGGTGCGCAACGTGACGCTCTATCCGAAGCCGGTGCAGCAGCCGCATATTCCGATTTGGATCGGCGCGCGATCGCGCAAGGCGACCGAGCGGGCGGCGCGCAACGGGTACCATCTGGCGGGCACGTCGGGACGCCAGGCGGAGCTTTATCGCCAGATGCTGACCGAGCACGGTCGCGATCCGGCGGATTTCAATATTGCGCAGCTACGGTTCGGCTATATCGCCTCGCGGCGCGACAAGGCGTGGGAGGAGTGCGAGTACGCACTGCATCATCTGCTGATGAAGTACGGGAGATGGCTCGCGGATGCGGGCGATGTGGCGGGCGACGAGCATGCGACCGAGGTTCCGCCGGTGGGCGAGTTGCGCAATGCGAACGACGCGAATTTCTTTGGCGATCCGTTGATCGTCGGGACGCCGGAAGATGCGATCGCGATGCTCGAGCAGGCGCCCGACTTCACCCATCTGGCGTTCGGGATGTCGCTGCCGGGGATCGATCCGAAGAAGATTCGCGCGAGCATGAAGCTGTTCGCGGAGGAAGTGATTCCGCATTTCAGGCGCAAGGGACGCGGCGCGAAGAAGAAGCGCGCGGCGGCGCCGGCGCATCACGGGTGATCGGGAGATGCTCGAATTGAAAAGAAAAGCCGGAAGGGCTGCTAATTTATTAATCCGCGCTAGTTCTGGAATCTGGCGGCACGCGGCGATCTACGGAAACGCGAATAGTCGACGTTAGTCCATATCGACGGCGTGCCCGTCCTCGGGAAAAGCTCGGGGTCTTTCGACTTCGGCCGCAACGGCCTCCGCTCAAGATGACAAGAAAGCGGGGAACGGTCGCTCAAGATGACAGGAAATTGAGCCGAACCTAAAGAACTCACTCTGAGCTTCTGGCCGATCAGAGGGGTTTGTGGGCGCGGACGAAGGCGCTCATGAACTTGCCGTCGAGGAGCGGCGCGATTTTGTCGGCGTCGAGATTCGCCTGCTTGAGAAACCCGGCCGCGTCGGCGACTTTATAGATACGGGTTGGTTCGACGCCGATTCCCTCGAATCCGGCCGCGGCGAGCTTGGCCTGATATTCCGATTCCTCGAGGGTGCCGGCGACGCATCCGATCCATGATTCGACGCTGCGGCGCAAGTCTGTCGGAATCTCGCCGCGCACGACCACGTCCGAGACCGCGAAACGGCCGCCGGGCTTGAGCACGCGGAATGCCTCTTTGAGCACGCTATCCTTGTCCGCGGACAAGTTGATTACGCAGTTGGAAATGATCACATCGACTGAGTTGTCGGGCAGAGGAATATGCTCGATATCACCCTTGAGGAACTCGACATTGTGAACGTCCGCTTTGCGCTGATTGTCGCGGGCCAGCGCGAGCATCTCATCGGTCATGTCGAGGCCGTAGGCTTTGCCGGTGGGACCGACGCGGCGGGCGGAGAGCAGCACGTCGATACCGCCGCCGGAGCCGAGATCGAGCACCGTCTCACCGGCCTTCAGTTCGGCGAGCGCGGTCGGATTGCCACATCCGAGCGAGGCGGCGACCGCCTCGGCCGGGAGCGCGGCCTTTTCATCGTGGCGGTAGAGATTCGAGGTGATCGGATCGCCGCGCTCGGGCACCGTCTCGCCACCGCCGCACGATGCGTTGTTGCCGCAGCAGGCCGCGTTACCCGCGCCCTGGCGGACCCGGCGCGCCTCTTCGGCATAGCGTTCCATCACCTGGGTTTTGATCGACGCGTGGTCTTCCATCTCACTGCTCCTTGCGGTTCACGGCCGCGCCCGCCGCGCGATGCGACGGCGAGCCGGTGGTGGTTTGGGACAGCACGCGCCCGCGCCGGCGCCGTTGGTTTGCGCGGATACCGGAGCGGGATCGGCGAGCCGGGTGTGCATTTCGGCGCAGCAATCCTCGGTCAGAAAGCGAATCAGATTAGCGGTCTCGCGCCAGTTCACGGCGTAGTAGATGAAGCGGCCCGCGCGGCGCGCGCTCAGCAGGCGCGAGCGTGTGAGCGTATCGAGATGGTGGGACAGAGTTGAGCCGGGGAGCTTGAGGCGGCGCCTGATCTCGTCGACGCAGTTGCCCTCGGGACCGGAGCGGACGAGCAGGCGGAAGATTTCGAGGCGGTCGTCCTGACCGAGGGCGCTGAACTGATCGATGCGGCGTTTCATTACGGTATTTCTAGTATCATCGAAATCAGGCTGGCACAAGGGCGGAGGATCAGTGGCGGCGCCTCACGGACGAGGCGCGATCCCCCCACTGCGGCAGCCTCCGGACGGGATGACGGGAGAGAAGAGGATCAGGTTGAGGGCGATGCGGGAGGTCCGCTGAAGCGCGCCCGAAGGCGCGCGATCCCTCCACTACGGTCGGGATGACAGAGAAGAAAGACGCCGCTGCGGACGGGATGACGGGAGAGAAGAGGATCAGGTTGAGGGCGATGCGGGAGGTCCGCTGAAGCGCGCCCGAAGGCGCGCGATCCCTCCACTACGGTCGGGATGACGGAGAGGAAAGACGCCGCTGCGGTCGGGATGACGGAGAAGAAAGACGCCGCTGCGGCCGGGATGACGGGAGAGAGTCGGGGCGGGGGGTTATTGCGAGGCGCCGGACTGGTTCTGCTGGTCCTGGTATTTCTGGAGCTTGTTGGCGACGTCGTTGAATTCGGCGGTCGCCTGCTTGAAGTCGGCGTCGGCCTTTTCGGAGCGCGCCTCGGCGTCGAGCGCCTCCTGATTGGCCTTGGCGGCTTCCGCGCGCGCGTGGGCGGCGGCGGCCTGGGCCTGAGCCGCCTGCGCGAGCGCCTGCTGGGCGGCGGCGTCGTTTTGCGAGGCGCATCCGGCGGCGCCCGCGATTATCGCAGCGAGCGCGAGCGCCGCCGTGGCGCGAGGCAGTGTGCGCGTCATGATGGCACAGGGGCCGTGCGGGAAATCAGCGCGGCGCGAGCGCCTCCATCGCGCGATCATCGGGCATCATCGGATTCGTGATGCTGAGCGGCTGGATGCATACGTGGGTGGCGCCGGCCTTCATATGGGCCTCGACGCGGTCGCGAATCTGGGTCTCGGTGCCCCATGCGACGATGGCGTCGACGAGCGCGTCGCTACATCCGTTTTCGAATTCCTTGTCGGCCCATCCGAGGTTTTTGAGATTGAGGGTGTAGTTGGGCAGACGCGGCACGTAGGTCTTCATGTACTCGCGCGCGGTCTTGCGCGCGGCGGCGGCGTCAGTGCTGAGAACGACAGCCTGCTCGACGCAGATCATCGCTTTGGGACCGACCGCGGCGCGGGCGTGCGCGGTATGCTCGGGCGGAACGAAGTAGGTATGCGTACCGCTGGCCTCGGCGGCCGACAACGCGAGCATCTTGGGATGGAGCGCGGCGAGCACGACCGGGACGGGTTCCTTGGGCATCGGACCGCGGTAGAGCGCGGTCTTCATCTTGGCCAGATAATCGCGCATGTAGCTGTAGGGTTTGTCGTAGGAGTGGCCGCGCAGGTTGTTGACGAGCGGTTTGTGGCTGACGCCGATGCCGAGCAGGAAGCGGCCGCCGGAGAGTTCGCCGACGGTGTTGGCGGCGGCGTTCATGGTAATCGGATCGCGGGCCCAGATGTTGGCGATGCCGGTGGCGAAGACGAGCTTTTCGGTATGCGACGCGAGATACGCGGCGTGTGCGAAGGGCTCGCGGCCGACCGCCTCGGGAATCCACAGAGCGCTGTAGCCGAGCTTTTCGACTTTGCGCGCGAGGGCGGCGCTTTCGGGGGCGGCCATGCCGTCATAGAAGAACCATATGCCGTACTTGCTGATATTCATGGTCTAACTACTTAACGCCGTAAGCGCGCGGCGACAAGCGGCGGGTGAGGGCGCTCGGCCATCGCTCGGCGCTGCGCACCCGATCGCGAGGGGACTACGAGGCCGGGGATCGGGGATGCTCGGGAAATCTCTTATTCAGGGTCCCTCACCAGCGCCTTCGGCGCTACCTCTCCCGTCGCAGGGAGAGGTAAGGCGGCATCCGCATCAGCGGCATCGGCAGTTCGGGACGATATTTTGCGTCAGATGAACTTCGGCATCACCTGTTCGGTAAATGACAGAAAGGTGCCGTGGCTCAGCGGCGCGCCGATCAGGTATTCCATGTGACCCTCTTCGCGCAGGCGTGCGATGCGGTCGGCGACGCGTTCGGGTGAGCCGTGGATCACGATGGAATCGACGTAGCGCTGGATGGGATCGCCGGCGATGCCGAGCCTTTTCGGATCGACGTAGGTCTTGAGGAGCCACTTCGCGCCGTCGTACGCGATCTGAGCCGCCTCGCGATCGGTGGGCGCGATCGCGAGCAGCCGGGCCATCGGAATTTGGCGGCCGTCGATCGAATGGCCGTGCTGGGTGAGGCGATCGCGGAACAGCTCCCACTGCGCGCCCATCGCGGCGTCGCTCGCGTGCGGCCCGATCAGTACCGAATAGCCTCGCGAGGCGGCCCACTCGAGCGCCTCGTTCGATCCGGCCGCCACCCACATCGGCGGATGGGGCTGCTGGAGCGGCTTGGGGAGCACCTCGACGTCTTCGAAGGAGTGGAACTGGCCGCGCCAGGTGAGCCGCTCGGAGCGCCAGGCCGCGACGACGATATCCACCGCTTCATGAAAGCGCTCGGCGCTCTGCTCGATCGGCACGCCGAAAATGCGGAACTCGCGCGCGTCGAAGCCGCGTCCGGCGCCCCAGTTCACCCGCCCGTCCGACAGAATATCGAGTAGCGCTAACTCCTCGGCCAGGCGCAGCGGATGATAAAACGCGGCGAGCGTGATTCCGGCGCCGATGCGTAATCGTTTGGTGCGGGCGGCGACATGCGCACCCATCACCGGAATCGACGGGCAGACGCTGTAGTCGCTGAAATGATGTTCGGTGAGCCACACCGCGTCGTAGCCGGTCTGATCCATTATTTCGATCCGCTGAAGTGCGCGCTCGTAAACGAGCCGCAGTGCGGTTCTGCGCTCAGGCCAACTGAAGAACTGGAGAATGCCGAATTTCACGCTGCTCCTATGCGACGCGCCGGCGGTCAGGCGAGGCGCAGTTCCTTCATCACGGAGAGCATCCGCTCGGCGAGCGGCGGCGACATCTGAACGAGCGGCATCCGCATCTCGGGCCGATATTTGCCCATGAACGCGAGCGCCTGCTTGACCGGGATGGGATTGGTTTCGAGGAACAGCGCGCGCATCAACGGGAGCATCTGGAAATGGATTTCGCGCGCGCGGGCGAAGTCGCCGGTCAGCGCGGCGGCGGCGAGATCATGAATCTCGCGCGGCATCACGTTGCCGATCGTGGCGATCACGCCCTTGGCGCCAAGCGCCATCAGCGGGACGGTAAGCGAATCGTCGCCGGAAAGAATCGTCAGGCGATCACCGCATAGGCGGCGGATATCGGACGCCTGGTCCATCGAGCCCGAGGCCTCCTTGATTCCGACGACGTTGCGGATTTCGCACATGCGGGCGCAGGTTTCGGGGGCGATATTCGAGCCGGTGCGGCCGGGGATGTTGTAGACGATAAGCGGCAGATCGACGCTGCCCGCGATCATCTTGTAATGCTTGTAGATGCCTTCCTGGGTGGGCTTGTTGTAGTAGGGCGAGATGAGGAGCGCGCCGTCGGCGCCGGCTTCGCGCGCGCTGGCGGTGAGGCGGATCGCCTCGGCGGTGGAATTCGAGCCTGTGCCGGCTACGACCGGGACGCGGCGGCGGGTCTGATCGATGACGATTGCGACGACCCGTTCATGCTCGGCGTGGGTGAGCGTGGCGGACTCGCCGGTCGAGCCGCATGGGACGAGGCCGTCGATGCCGCTCTGAATTTGCCATTCGACCATCTCGCGCAATGCCCGTTCGTCGACTTCGCCGTCGCGAAAGGGAGTGGCAAGCGCCGTCAATGCACCGTTGAACATAAGGTTTATGCTCCCCCGTCAAGTCTGGACTGGGACCAATTCGTCCTCGCCGACTTCGACTTCACCGCTGAAGACTTCGATCGCCTCGCCGGTCATGAAGACGTGATTTGCGCCTTCGCCATGCTCACGCCATTCGATTTCAAGATTACCACCGCGAAGCTCGACCGTCGCGCGGCGATTCGAGCGTCCGGTCAAAACGGCCGCGACGAGCGAGGCGCATGCGCCCGTGCCACATGCGAGCGTTTCGCCCGAACCGCGCTCCCACACGCGCATCCGCATCCGATCACGCGCGAGCATCAGGATGAACTCAGTGTTGACGCGCCGGGGGAAGAAGGGGTGATGCTCGAACTGGCGGCCGAGGGTTGCGAAGTCACTGTCGCCCATGGCAAAGAGCGCGTCGTCGCCGAGGAAGGTGACGCAATGCGGATTGCCCATCGAGACCGCGGTGACGGGCCACGTGCGGCCGGCGATTTCGAGCGGACAGGCGATCACGCGGCCGGCGGTGGCTACGGGGATATCGCGGGCTTCGAGAATCGGCTCGCCCATATCGACGGTTACGCCGATGACGCGGCCGTCTTCGAGCTTCAGTTCGACGATTTTAATTCCGCAGTCGGTTTCGATGGCGAGCGGATTTTTGCGATGGGCGGTGCGTTCGTAATGGAGCCGCGCGACGCATCGGATGCCGTTGCCGCACATCTCGCCGCGGCTGCCGTCGGCGTTATACATCTCCATCTTAAGGTCGGCTGAATGCGACGGGGCGAGCATGATCAGGCCGTCGCCGCCGATTCCGAAATGGCGGTCGGAAAGGCGGCGGGCGAGCGCGGCGGGATCGGCAGGGCGGACGCGATCTGCGACGAGGTAAACATAGTCGTTGCCGCATCCGTGCATCTTGGTGAAGGCCAGCCGTGTCATCGGCGCACTCATCTATCGGCGAGCGTGACGATTTTCTCGCCGCGCACGATGTCCTCGAAGGTGTCGCGGTCGCGGATGACGTGGGCGTCGGGGCCGTCGACCAGAATTTCTGCGGCGCGCGGGCGGCTGTTGTAGTTCGAGGCCATCACGAAGCCGTACGCGCCCGCGCTCATCACGGCGAGCAGGTCGTCTTCGGCGGGCGCGGGAAGTCCGCGTTCGCGGGCGAAGAAGTCGCCGCTTTCACACACGGGACCAACGACATCGGCGATGACGATCGGCGCGTCGGCATTGCGGATGACGGGCACAATTTCGTGATACGCCTCGTAAAGCACGGGCCGCAGCAGATCGTTCATCGCGCCGTCGATAACGATAAAGCGCTTGACGTCGGTCTCCTTGACGTAGATTACGCGGGTGACCAGAATTCCGGCGTTGCCGACCAGCACGCGGCCGGGTTCGATTATGAGCCGGAGATCGAGGTCCTTAAGCGGAGCGAGCAGCGCGGCGGCGTAGGCGGCGGGTGAGGGCGGCTCTTCCTGGTAGGGGATTCCGAGGCCGCCGCCCAGGTCGAGATACTTGAGCGCGATACCGTCTGTGCGCAGGCGATTGACGATCGCGGCGACCTTGACCGCCGCTTCGGTAAAGGGCGCGGTCTCGGTTATCTGCGAGCCGATATGCGTGCTGAGGCCGACCAGTTCGAGGTCGGGGAGCGCGCGCGCCTCGGCGTAGTACTCGTGCACCTGGGAGAGCGGGACGCCGAATTTGCTGTCGCGATGGCCGGTCGAGATGTGCGGATGGGTCCCTGGATCGAGGTCGGGATTGACGCGCAGGCTGACCGGAGCACGCCGGCCCATCCGATGGGCGACGCGGGCGATCCGTTTGAGTTCGGGACCCGACTCGACGTTGATCATCAGGATTCCGGCTTCGAGCGCCGCGGCTATCTCCTCGTCGGTCTTGCCGACCCCGGAGAAGACTATTTTGCGCGGGTCGGCGCCGGCCCGGATACAGCGCATCAATTCGCCGGCCGAGACGATATCGAATCCCGAGCCCATCGCGGCGAAGAGCTTGAGCACGCTCAGGTTCGAGAGCGCCTTCATCGCGTAGCAAATCAGATGGTCGCTGCCGGCAAAGGCGTCGTCCATGACGCGGAAATGGCGGCGCAGAGTGCGCGCGCTGTAGACGTAGAGCGGTGTGCCGAAGCGCTCGGCGAGATCGCTGACCGCGACTTCCTCGGCGAAGAGCCGGTTATCCTTGTACTCGAAGTAGTTCATCGTTAGGGAAGCAACCTGCCGTAGTTGAGCTTGGGTTCTATCACAGGGCGCCGGAGTCGATAAACGGGTGCGACCGGCCGGCGGGCGCAATCATGTGGTCGGTGCGGGCGTGGGCATCGCGGGCAGCGGCGTCATCTGAGGCAGCACGAAGTTATTGGGATTGGGAGGAGGCGGCGGAATTCGGCGCTTGATCGAGATGATATTCGAGGGCGGACTTTGAGTGCCGTCGGTCACTACGGAGACGATCGCGTAGCGATAGCGATGGCCGATCTGGGTGTCGGCGTCGAAATAGGTGAACTGGCGGACCTTCTGCAGGCGCTCCTGATCGGTAATCGGAAGCTCGGCGACCTGAGTGAGATGTTGGGTGCCCTCGGCGCGCAAGAGCGCGAAGCCCGCAAGGTCGCTGATCTGTCCGCCGCCCTGGTAGCGGGTCGGCCGCCCCCAGAGCAATTGCACGCCGTGCGCGGAGTTGGTTGCGGAAAGATCGCTGATCCTTACCGGAATGGTCTCCGAGGGCGGGATGGGCTGGCTCTTCACGCCGCATCCGGGCGCGAGGACTGCGGCAAGGACAAAGGGAATCAGAAGCAGCGCGGGCGATCTCATTTCGAGCCGAGCCTCGTCAGGTAACGGCGCATCGTAGCAGGTGCGGGGCCGCCGCGAAGAGAGCGCCTGGCGATCGAGGCTTCGGCGGAAAGGCTCGCGAGCACATCGGGATCAAAGAGCGGCGAGTGGCGGCGCAAATCCTCGAGGGTCAGGTCGGCGAGCGCGCGGCGCGCCCCAATGGTTTCGCGCACCAGCGATCCGGCGGCCTCGTGGGCCTGGCGAAAGGGCAGGCCGCGCAGGACGAGATATTCAGCCAGATCGGTCGCGAGCGCAAATCCTCCCGCCGCGGCGCGCATCGTTTCGCGATCGAAGACCAGGCGCGGCCACAGGAGCGTCATCGCGCGCAGCGAGGGCATCAGCGTATCGAGCGCGTCGAAGACCCGCTCCTTGTCCTCCTGCAGGTCGGAGTTGTAGGCGAGCGGCAATCCCTTGAGCGTGGTGAGCATCGCCATCAGATCGCCGATGACGCGGCCGGTCTTGCCGCGGACCAGTTCGAGCAGGTCGGGATTTTTCTTTTGCGGCATCATCGAGCTGCCGGTCGAGCATTCGTCGGGAAGCGTGACGAAACCGAACTCGGCGGTGCTCCAGAGAATGATCTCTTCGGACATGCGCGAGAGATGGACGGCGGCGAGCGCGGCGGCGCTTAAGAAATCGACGACGAAATCGCGATCGGCGACGGCATCGAGCGAGTTTTCCGCGATGCGTGCGAAGCCGAGCTCGCGAGCGACCATCGCGCGGTCGATCGGGAGCGTGGTGCCGGCGAGCGCTCCGGCGCCGAGCGGCATCACCGCGGTGCGATCGGCGGCCTGGGAGAAGCGCTCGCGGTCGCGGCCGAGCATTTCAAGGTAAGCGGCAAGATGATGGGCGAGCGACACGGGCTGCGCGCGCTGGAGATGGGTGTAGCCGGGCATGACGGTTTCGACGTGATCGCGGGCGAGGTGCGCGAGCGTCTTGCGGAGCGCATCGATAAGCTCGATGACCTTTGCGATTTCGTCGCGCATATAGAGGCGCAGGTCGAGTGCGACCTGATCGTTGCGCGAGCGCGCGGTGTGAAGCTTGCGCGCGGGTTCGCCGATCTTATCGGTCAGGCGGCGCTCGATGGCGAGATGGATATCCTCGTCGGCGAGATCGAAATCGAAGCGGCCCTCGGAAATCTCGCGTTCGATATCCTTGAGTCCGGCGACAATCTTGGCGGCTTCGGCGCGCGAGATGAGGCGCGCGTGCGCAAGCATCCGGGCGTGAGCGATCGAGCCCATGATGTCGTGGCGATAGAGCCGCCGATCGAACGTCAGCGAGGCGGTGAAGGCTTCGATTTCGGGGAGGCGCCGGGCGGTGAAGCGCGCACGGATGAGATTGGGCGCGAGCGCGGGCTTGGCGGAATCAATGGATTCGCCGGTCGGACGCTTCGCTGCGGGGGCGTTGCGGGATCGCGGTTTCACGAGATGGGACCTGACGATGCCGGAAAGCCGAGATCGGCACAAGGAGCGGGCGGGGCGGCGGGTATCAAGCGATGCGGGCCGGGCGAGGTCAGGGGGTTGTTTCCGGGGTGCCTTGGGGCGCACTGCGGCAGGGGCATCCGCGCGCGGCGCAGTTGGTGACGCCGTTGGGATGGGTGATGTGGACTTCCATCTTGTGATTGCACCGTGGGCATTTGGGATCGCTCGCGCGGGGTACCAGCCTCGGGACCGGACGTGGCGGCCTGAACTGGAGCACCTTGCCCATCGCGCACTCGTGCTCCTAGTCGCCCCGCGTCTTGCGTTGTTGATCGAGCCGGGCGAGGGCGCGCAGGCGCATCGCGCCGAGACGGATGAAGCCGTCGGCGTCGGCCTGGCGATAACCGCCGTCTTCCTCGAAGCTCGCGATGGAAGGATCGTAGAGCGAGTTGGGCGATTTGCGCCCTGCTATCCAGACTCCGCCCTTGAAAAGTTTAAGACGCGCCGTGCCGCTCACGCGGGCCTGTGAATTGTCGATAAGCGCCTGCATCGCGTCACGCTCGGGTGCGAACCACTGACCGTTGTAAACCATATCGGCATAGCGTGTGACCAGCGAATCGCGCAGATGCATCGTTTCGCGATCGAGCGCCAACTGCTCGACGGCGCGATGCCCATGCATCAGCATCGTAAGGCCGGGACTTTCGTAGACGCCGCGCGACTTGATTCCGACGTAGCGATTTTCGACCAGATCGACGCGGCCGACGCCGTGGCGGCCGGCGAGCGTGTTGGCGCGCTCGATAAGGGCGGCCGGGGCGAGGTGCTCGCCGTTAATCGCGATCGGATCCCCGTGGGAAAATTCGACCTCGGCATATTCGGGGGTGTCGGGCGCCTGTTCGGGCGCGACGGTCAAGCGGAACATATCGTCGTAGGGCTCGCGCCACGGGTCTTCGAGTATGCCGCCCTCGTAGCTGATGTGGACCAGGTTGCGATCCATCGAATAGGGCTTCTCCGCGGTGACCGGAACGGGAATCTTCTTCTGGCCCGCGTACGCGATCATATCGGCGCGCCCCTTGAATGGCCAATCGGGATGACGCCAGGGCGCCACGATTCGGAGGTCCGGGGCGAGGCGGGCGAAGGTGAATTCGAAGCGCACCTGGTCGTTGCCCTTGCCGGTCGCGCCATGGGCAACCGCGTCGGCCCCTTCGGCGCGTGCGATTTCGACCTGGCGCTTGGCGATCACCGGCCGGGCGATCGAGGTGCCGAGCAGATAGTAGCCTTCATAGACGGCATTGGCGCGCAACATCGGAAAGACGAAATCGCGGGCGAACTCCTCGCGCAAATCTTCGAGATAAAGCTTGCTCGCGCCGGTCGAGAGCGCCTTGCGCTCGAGGCCTTCGGTCTCTTCGGCCTGGCCAACGTCGGCGCAATAGGCGACTACTTCACATTGGTAGAAGTCGCGAATCCATCGCAGGATGACGGAGGTATCGAGTCCGCCGGAGTAGGCGAGCACGATTTTTTTGATTTTCTCGACAGCCACGATTGTATTCTATGGAATCCGGGAGCGGTTCTTAAGCCCTGACGGGTCGGGCCGTCAGCATCTCCGGGCGCAGCAGCCACAGCATCACGGCCTTTTGCGCATGCAGGCGGTTCTCGGCCTGATCGAGCACGACCGAATCCGGACCGTCCAGAACGTCATCGGTGATCTCCTCGCCGCGATGGGCGGGCAGACAATGCATCGCGACGGCACCGGGCTTCGCGCGGCGCATCAGAACGGCGTTGACCTGGAAATCACGAAAGTCGCGCCGCCTTCGCGTAGCCTCTTTCTCCTGGCCCATCGAAGTCCACGTGTCAGTGTAGACGGCGTCGGCGCCGGCGACCGCCAGGTCGGGATCGGTCGTGAGCATGCCAAGTTTCTCGCGGCGCATCAGAGCGACGAATTCGGGGCGCGGCTGGTAGCCCTTGGGACAGGCGATCGCGAGTTCGAAGTGGAGGATTGCGGCGGCTTCGATCCAGCTTTGCGCGAGGTTGAAGCCGTCGCCGATGAAAGCGATCTTGAGGCGATTTAAATCACCGAAGCGCTCTTTGAGTGTCAAAAGGTCGGCTAGGAGCTGGCATGGATGGAGTAAATCGGTGAGTCCGTTGATCACTGGAACGGTGGATTCGCGCGCAAGCTCGACGCATACGGAATGCGCGAAGGTCCGGATCATGATCAGGCTGACCCATCGCGAGAGATTGCGTGCGACATCCTTGACCGATTCGCGCGCGCCGATTCCGATGTCCTGCGACGCGAGATGGATCGCGTGACCGCCGAGTTGCGTCATGCCGGTCTCGAAGGTGATTCGGGTGCGCAGCGAAGGTTTCTCGAAGATCATCGCGAGCGTGCGGCCGCGGAGATGGGGATGCTCGATTCCGGCCTTGTGCTCGGCTTTGAGCCGGGCCGCCAGATCGAGCAGTCCGTCCAGTTCGGAGGCGGAGAGCGATGCGAGGTCGAGGAGGTCGCGCTTGACCACAGGCGTGCCGATTCCAGTGGGCGCGGGCACGGCGCGGGCCGGACGAACCTTGCGCGACGCGGTCGCTCTCACGCAGCACCCTTCAGCGCACGCTCGATGATTGCGAGGCCGGCGTCGGCCTCTTCACGGGTGAGCGTCAGCGGAGGCAGCAGGCGCAAGACCTTTTCCGCCGTGGCATTCACGATCAGCCGTTCGTTGAGACAGGCCTCGGCGACGCTGCGAGCCTCGTCGCGCATCACCACGCCGATGATCATTCCCTGGCCGCGGACCTCGACGACTTTGCTGGAGCCGCGGGCGAACTCGCGCAAGCGGTTGATCAGGTGTTCGCCGATGGCGGTTGCGTTTTCCATCACGGCGTCGTTTTCGAGCGCGTCGAGCACGCCGAGCGCGGCGGCGCAGGCGACCGGGTTGCCGCCGAAGGTCGAGCCGTGGCTACCGGGCGTGAGGCTCAAGGCGATGTCCGAGCGCGCAACCATCGCGCCGATCGGCAATCCGCCGCCGAGCGCCTTGGCAAGCGTCATGATGTCGGGCTTGACGCCGCAATGCTGCCAACAGAAAAGTTTGCCGGTGCGTCCGATTCCGGTCTGGACCTCGTCGAGGATGAGCAGCAGGTTTTCGCGATCGCACAACTCGCGCACCCGCTTGAGGTAGTCGGGCCGCGGCATCACGACGCCGCCCTCGCCCTGGATGGGCTCGAGCATGATCGCGACCGTGTCGCTTTGAACTGCGGCGCGCAGCGCTTCGACATCGTCGAACGGAACCTGCCTGAAGCCGGGCACGAGCGGCTGAAATCCGACGTGATACTTTTCCTGGCCGGTGGCGCTGAGCGTGCCGAGTGTGCGGCCATGGAACGAGCCCTGAGTCGAGATGATGCCGTAACGGCCTTCGCCGCGATCGTGACCCCATCGGCGCGCGAGCTTGATCGCGGCCTCGTTGGCCTCGGCGCCCGAGTTGGCCAGGAACACGCGGCCGTCGCCGAATGCGGCGCACAGGCGGGCGGCGAGGCGCGCAGTCGGCTCGGTATGAAACACGTTGGAGACGTGCGTGAGCTTTTCGGCCTGATCGCGGATCGCGCGGACGACGCGCGGATAGCCGTGGCCGAGGCTGGTGACGGCGAGGCCGCAGAAGAAATCCAGGTAACGATTGCCGTCGGCGTCGTAGAGGTACGCGCCGGTGCCGCGCACGAATGCGATAGGCGCGCAGCCGTAGGTGTTGATCAGATTCTGATGAGCCAGCTCGATGATCTCGACATTATTCATCGCATCTCCCGAAAGCCCCGGTTCTCCTAAGGCCACGCCGCCGCAGAAGGCGCGTGGACATAATCCAACCTATTTTATGCCACATGAGGCAGTGAATGCTCCACCCGCATCGCTAACGAACGCGAAACATCGCGATGAATCCTGCACCGTGGCGCCCCGAATTCGCAGCGGCGGGCGTAAATCCGCTGACCGGTTGAACGCCGCAGTGGCTATGGATTACACACTGCCTCTGATAACTTACCTCGCTGGAAAACTTGCCCGGCCACCTGTCGCATCTGTACCCGCCACGAACATCAGGCGATACGAAGTCACGAGGCCGAGATAAGCTGGTCCGTAATGTCTCCACGAACCCCGCAAACCAACAGCGCCAGCGCGGAAATCGATTTGGCTGTGGACAAAAGCCCGGTTTCCGACCCGCATCCGGGCGCCGACCCGATCCTCGCGCAGTTGGACCGTCTAATCGGGTCGGGAGCGTGCATTCCGTTTCTGATAGCCATTGGCACTTTGATTCTGATTATCGGACTCGGTTCATACCCGATATATACCAAAGGGGAGCCGCGCGAGGCGATCCGGGTGTTCGACATAATCCACGGCGGGGGATGGATCTTGCCGACCCAGCCGGGAATCGATCTGCCGTGGAAGCCGCCGATGATGTACTGGCTGGGCGCGCTGGTCTCGATCGTCGCGGGGCGGGTGAATGAATGGACGGTGCGGCTGCCCAACGGGATGCTGGCGGTGGGGGCGATACTGCTCTGCTATCACTACGTGCGGCGGCTGTTCGACGCGCGGACCGCGATCCTGTCGGCGCTTATTCTTGCGACCACGATCCAGTTTCAGCAGGCGGGCACGGCGGCGCGAATCGACATGACGCTGACGTTTTTCATGGAGCTGGCGTTTTTCGAGTTCCTGCTGATGGCGGAGGGGTTGACGCGGCGGCGGATGCTCTTTTACTTCGCGCTGACGGCGGCGACGCTGAGCAAGGGTCCGATCGGCGCGGCGCTGCCGGTGCTGGCGGCGCTGATATGGATCGCGACGCAGGGTAATTGGGGACTGATCCGCGAGCTCAAAGTGGTCAAGGGCTGTTCGCTGATCGCGCTGGTGGGCGGCGGATGGTATCTGGCGGCGACGGCGGCGGGCGGAATGGCGTTCGTGCGGGTGCAGATTCTCGAGGAGAATCTCTACCGGCTTATCCCGACGCACGCCTATCGGGAGCCGCACGCGCATTCATTTTACTACATGGTGCTCGCGCTGATTGGCGGATTTCTGCCGTGGTCGATAATCCTGCCGTTCGGCGCGCGATATTTCATTCGCGGGCGCGCGTGGCTCGATCGGCGCTTGAGCTACCTGATCATCTGGCTCGCGACAGTATTCGTCTTCTACACTCTGCCGCAGAGCAAACGCGGGATCTACCTGCTTGAACTCTATCCGGCGCTGGCCGCGATGACCGGTCTCGCGCTCAGCGCGTTTATCGCCGAGCCGCAGACGGTGCGAAGCTGGATTGGAGTGGTGACGCGCGGATGCGCGTGGTTTGTGATCGCGGCGGGAGTACTTGGACTGGTTGGTTGTTTGATGGTGCGCCTGATGGGCGCGCCGGCCATTTACGATCTGTTCGCGCGCTTCGGCGTGATGGCGCCAGCCTTCGTTCCGTCGCTCAAGGCGGAATTGCGGGCGCGCGCCTTTTCGAGCGTGATGATAATGGCCGCGCTGATAGCGTGCGGCCACTGGATGAGGCGCGGCCCGGCGACGCCGGGTAAATTCGCCATCGGATGGTTCGGGGCGGCCTGCTGCGTGATCCTGGCCTCGCATCTGGTAATCGTGCCGGCGATCGCCAATGCGCTGTCGCTCAAGCGCTTCACCTATGAGGCGATGCGGATGGTTGATAACAGCACGGTCGCAAATGTGGGATCGCTCAACTACGACGTCTTGTTTTACGGGCGGCGCGATATTCCGAGCGCGCTGGCGGCGGACGCGACCGACTACGACTACGTGATCTGTCCCGAGGACATGCTTCGCCTGGCACCGGGCCTGACGCAGGATTTTATCATTGCGATGCGCAGTAATCCGACCGAGATCGACGGCACCGCGCCGATGCTTCTGCTGAAACGGATCGTCCAGCCGGAGCCCACTCCGATGATCGCAGAGCGCACGCCGGCGGCGATCGCCGCGGCCGCAAGCGGCGCGGCTCAATCGTCCGCGGGCGAGGCGTGAGCGGCACTGATACGGAGCGTGCGATGCGCGCGCGCGATCGGTTGATCGTGCTCGCGATTGGCCTGCTGATGGCGTTCATGACACTCGATCGCGCCGGCGCCGCCGACGTCTGCGGCGTCAATGAAGGGGTCGAGGCGGTATTCGTGCAGCAGATGGTCGAGCACGGAAAGCTGCTGTTTCCTTTGGATAACGGCACTGAAGCGATGTACAAGCCGCCGCTCTTTCATTGGACGGCGGCGGCGCTCGGCTATCTGCTCGATCAGCGGGTGGTCAGCACGTTCAGCCTGCGGCTTCCGTCGGCGCTTTACGCGACGGCGGGCGCGGTATTGATCGGCGCGCTCGCGATGGCGGTGCTGGGAGGGCGCGGCGCGATTATCGCGGGGCTTGCGATGGCGGCGTCGTACGAATACGTGAGCCAGGGGCGAATCGGCAGAGTCGATATGACGCTCACGTTCTTCGAGACCCTCGCGCTAAGCGCGTTCGCGTGGTGGCTCTTTGCGGCGGCGCCGCGACTGAGCGGATCGCCCGCGCGCACCGATGCGCGGCGCATTGCGCTGCATTATCTGATCGCGGCGGCGCTGGGATTGGGCGTGCTGGCGAAGGGGCCGGTCGGCGCGATGATACCCGGCGCCGCAATCGGGCTCTACCTGATTACCGGGCGGCGGTGGGATTTACTCCGCGACATCCTGAAGCCGGGGCCGATTGCGCTTGGTGTGGCGCTCGCTTCGAGCTGGTATCTGGCCTGCCTGATCGGACGGCGCTACGCGTTTCTCGATCGCCAGATCGTAAGCGAGAATTTCTCGCGCTTCCTTGGCGCGCTGGGCCACATGCCGATCGGCTACTACGTGCAGCCGCTCCTTTTGAACTCGGGACCGCTCAGCC
>Ga0307373_10000452_pt1 | contig 77725 bp, 89 predicted proteins | sample OX2MG_FD_202534 | JGI IMG/M metagenome (GOLD analysis project Ga0307373, IMG submission 202534) | Soil microbial communities from Risofladan, Vaasa, Finland - OX-2 | ecosystem: Environmental > Terrestrial > Soil > Coastal area > Acid sulfate soil | place: Finland: Risofladan, Vaasa | collected...
ATATCCACTACTACAATACCGAGCGTATCCATACTGCTCTAAAAATGAGTCCGGCGGCTTACGCTGCCAGCCTCATGCCAGCTACGCTGGAAAAAGACAAGGTGTTGCAGAAAAAGGTAGCTTGACACCTCGATCATGAAAAAATACATAAAGAGGTAAACACAGTGCTGCTAGATATAAACTTAACAGCCCAGCTTTGGACAGATTCTTATGGTGCATATATGTTCCCAGTAATACTTCGGCCCAAACCGAAAGATTTTAGCATCACAACCAACATCAAACAGCTTTATACTGTTTATCTTCTTCTTTAACTCTCTCCCAGGTCTTTACTATATTCTCAATTGCTTTATCCATTGAAATACCTTTGGCGGCTTCTGATTCGACGGATTTTTTAATATTATCAACGACTAAATTTTTGTCTGGCTCACCCATGTCGTCATACGGTAAACCACATCCACACTGTAAACACATATTATCTCCTTATATTAAGTCCTTTATTACATACAGAAAAAATTAAGGTTGCTTATTTATTTTCATTCTAGCACCCTGTCCATCTTTTTTTGGCTATCCATTAGAATTGTTGACTAGTAGGGGTTTCCTGAAGAAGAGCTATTAGAGGTTGGTTGAGTTGAAGAACTTGAGGGCGCTGTGGTAGTTGGTTGGGTCGAGGAAGAAGCTGTGGCTGGTTTAGCTACAAAGAAGTTACTGACACCATTCCCAGTTACTTGTCCCACGCTATCAGCTGTGAAGAAGTAGAGCGGCATTCCATTGTAGGTGTACTGCGTTTGGCCATTATCAGTTCGTTTGATGGTACTAACGCCTGTTGGTAAATTAGTGGTCGAACCAGTGTCTTGGTATGCTGGCCAACTAGCTAGCAATGACCCCGTTACATTACTAACACCGGAGCTGTCTCCTCCGTATGTATATAACGCCATGCCGTTAGAACCTACTAAATATTGACCAATCGAAGAATTACTTTTAGTCGTGAGTACTGCGTTATTAACTGCCGCTACACTTTTAGTAGGACTATTGCTCGTCGTAGTTTTATTAGACATATGGAAGATGGCATAGCCTCCGACAATCAAAATAAGTACTACAATTATCCCTATTATCATTGTCGAATTCTTTTTCATACGCTATTCCTTTCTTAAGTTACTGGACTGAAGTCAATCAAACAGTCCAGACATATTTGTTGTCTCCGAGTATGTATAACGGGGCAGGTCACGTTTTGTTACAAAAGTCGTAAACCTAAACGTTCTGCAATGATGAAAGCGTTTTATCGATGGCCTGACGCTCGGAATTTGGAGCTATAGTAGCCGCTTGCTGCAAATTACTTTTACAATACTCAAAGACTGCATAATTAGCCGGGGCTGACTTATAGGACAAGGCTTCAACCTGATAATCGGCAAGAGTTGCCAGGACCACACCTGAATTAGCATGATCAGCTATAAGTTGCTTGACCTCTTGAGCGCGTTTCATCATAACGCTACCTCTATAGCTTGGATTTACCGACACAGCAACATTGTCAGAAAGTTTTTGAACAGGATACAGCAGACTGCCGGGCAAGACTGTTTGAGATAATATAACCACTGCCATGCCAAGAGCTAGTCCAGCTAATGAAGTTAGTCCAATCGGGATAAGTGTCCTCCATCTGTTTTGTCGCTGAGCCTGTAATACAGGCCTTGCAACCGAACCCTTTGAGTCTTTTAGATGTTTAATATTACTTGCTACAACCACTAATTCTTTAACCTCTTCATCAGAGGCGCCAGCCGACTTGAGCTCGTTACTTAAATTGTTAGAAGATTTACTATTCATTTCAAATATTCTTTCAGTTTCTTAAGAGCGCGGTATTGGATAATGCGCACGTTGCTCTCGCTAAGGTTTAAGTTCTTTGCCACCTGCTTGCATGACAACCCTTCAGTGAATCGCATATTTACAACTGAGTGCATGTCATCAGGCAACTTATCTAATGCTTTTCGTAAGTCTTGAACCTGTAGTCTTTTGTCTATCAGCTCACCTGTACTTGGCCGAACGTCTTCTTGCAAGGTATCAGTATCTTCAACAAATAGCTCTTTCTTTTTCCGCCAGTGGTCAATCAATACGTTACGGGCAATCCTATAAAGCCAGGCTTGTTGCGACCCTCCATGAAAACTTTTCCTTGAAACCCATGCCTTTTCAAAGGTACTACTTGTTAAATCTTCTGATAGCTGGGTATCTTGCGTTCGCCAGAATAAAAACTTATAGATAGAGTTAGAATGAGATTTATAAGCAGCCTCAAAAATATCAGTTGATTCTAGCATCTCCTTACTATCTAACGGATCGTCATCCATAATGTTACATTAATTGTAACGCAGTATCGTAGAAAACCCTGAACTGTTAAACGTTTTTATGGTCTTCGATTAGCCGCTTAATCGCCATCCCAAAAGCTGCCTCTTTGAGACTAACTTTATGTAGCTTGGCATATGAATACATGCTTTTAACGGCTCGTTTTATTAGTAATTCTAAGCGATCATTAACCTTGTTTTCTTTCCAATGTTCACCTTTTTTATTTTGGAGCCATTCAAGATAGCTGACAATGACGCCCCCGGCATTGGCAATAATATCTGGCATTACTACTTTGCCTGAGGTAGCCAGATAATCATAGGCATCTCCATCGATTGCCCCATTACCCATTTCAATAACGTAATGTGCTTTTATATGTTTCATGTTATCCTTTGTCACAGCGTTTTCAAGCCCTGCAAGTACCAGGACATCGACTTTTAATCCTATCAACTCCTCGTTAGAAATGGTTTTGACGTCGTTATGAACGTAATCTTTAAAACGTCCTCGTTTTTGTTTGAAAGTCTGGAGCTGTTTGGCACTCAGACCTCTAGCTGAATAAACGGCGGCTTCTGAATCGCTAGTAGCTATTAAGCGCCATTTCGGGTGCTGTTGCTCAGCGATAGTTCCGAAGTAAGACCCCACATTACCAAAACCTTGTATTGCCATAGTAATAGTTCGGCCATCAGCTTTATCTAATGCTAATAAGTCTACCAAAGCAGTGACGCCTCCTCGTCCTGTCGCAGCATCACGACCCAAACTGCCTCCATTGGCAATACTTTTACCAGTAAAACTAGCGTGACTGATATCTCCCGTCAGCCTTTCGTACTCCTCCATCATCCAATCAATGATCTTGGAGTTAGTATTGACATCCGGAGCCGGCACATCTTTGTCTGGTCCGATGTGAGGATGCATGTGAACAATATATTTTCGACTTAGTTCTTCGAGCTCAACTTCATCTAATTCATTCGGGTCGAAAGCTACACCGCCCTTACTACCTCCCATGGGCAATCCGACTGCGGCTGTTTTGAGGCTCATAAGCGTAGCCAGTGCTCGCATCTCATCCAAGTTGACGTTTCTATGAAAGCGGATACCTCCCTTGTATGGTCCAAATTTATTATTATGTTGGACACGAAAGGCTTTAAAGGATTTCCCGCTATCTAAATGTATGTCAAACAAGTGTTCAGTATCTATTTTTTTTAGTTTTTCAATAGTTTCCTCAGAAATACCAAGGCCCTTTCCTGTGTTCTCGATAAAAGTATGTAATGAATCTAGCATATTTTTAGTTTATGTCTCCTATATAACGATTTACAGCAAGATTTGTTACAAATGCATTTTCGGAACCCGAATCACCAACCCGTTACTATCTGGTAGGCCAAAACGTTTTGGCTATTACTAAACCTTGTGAAAGAAAAGAATGTCTAGAAGAAAATATTAATCACTCATCCCCTCAACTTATTGAATATCGCAATGAAACCATAACCCGATAGGCAAAATGTGGTTTTGCATTTAGTTTGATAAACTAAAGCAATGGAGATCTTTTTAATTTTTTAAGGAGGATATTGAAAGTATGACAACATTAACTATTGCTGAAGCGGTAGCTGCCATCAGCTTGGCTCACGTCTTGCATCTGACAATGGATGTTCAAAACGTCCGCTCAAAAGTTAAGCGCTTGGCTGATGTTATAGCCCATGTACCGGTTAAGCCGTTTCCAATTAATATCAACACTAGGACCAAGGCTTATTCGGCTGGCCTTTTAGGATTGGCTATACTTTTTGGAATTTCGTTTTTGGTAATCCGTTGGCTCAACCCATCGATTGCCAGCCTTCTTGTCTTGTCGACAGTTCTATTGGTCGTCGGTGAGTTGATCAATCTTGTTGGTCTGGATAATTACCATGTTAGAATTGCCCGTATAACCCGGCAATTCGAAACTCATAAGTGATCTTTTGTCGTCTAGTTATTAGTGCTTAGCCATTGGCTGTTTGGATGAGACTGATGCCAAGGCAACGGCTGCTAGTAAAGCGCCAATAGCCACCAAAGCGAATGCTCTTAAAAGATGAGCATGCACGTGACCGCTGTATAGAAGTAAAAAGGCGACTACAAAATTTAGCCAACCCCAAATCACGTTAACGACTGCTGAGGAGGGTTTTCCAAATGGTGTTTGGAATTTGTGCCCCATAATACCTTTGATGAAGTTTGGTATACCATTAGCTCCTACTAAACCGGCTAGCAAACTATACGTATAAAGTTGCCACATTGTTACTCTCCTTAAATTATACTTTGAGTATTATCCTAGTCGCTTATTATTGCAAGCCTTTAGGGTAGCGATTAGCCAACAACCCGGTATATCTCATCAAGCGTCGTTTGACCGGCCAGGACCTTAAGGATAGCGTCCTGAAGCATTGTTTTCATTCCACTTCGTCGGGCAGCGTCTTCAATATCTTGAGTCGAAATAACGGTTTGTTTTTGTTCTAGAAGTTGGCGCATTGGTCCTGTCATGGTGAATTGTTCTCTGATTGCCAGTTGACCGCTAAAACCATAGGGATTAGTCTCAGTAGCAACTGACTTATATAGGCCTATGCCGTCCAGACTTGGCCGTTCAACTCCGTCTGGCAAAGTGTCAATAACCTGCCTAATAGTACTTAACTCACTTTCGCTTGGCTGGTAAGTCTGTTTGGTGGTGTCGTCAAGGCGGCGCACTAGACGTTGGGCCATAACCAGTCGAATGGCAGAGACAAACAGTGGATTTTGGCCAATTATGTCACTCAGGCGAGTCAGAGCAGCGGCAGCAGATGAAGCGTGGAAGGTGGAGAGCACTAAATGACCAGTTAGTGCTGCCTGTAAAGCCGTTTTAGCAGTATCGTTATCCCGAATCTCGCCTACCATAACAATGTCCGGGTCAAGTCTAAGTACAGCCCTTAACTTGTTTGCAAAGCTGGTGTCAGTCGTACCAATTTGACTTGTAACTGAAATTTGGGTAATACCAGCGAATTGGTATTCGACTGGATCTTCGATAGTTATAATCTTCCTCTCCTCAGAGTTGAGTGAATTTAACATAGAGTAGAGAGTAGTCGTCTTACCGGATCCGGTTGGCCCAACAGCCAAAACTAAACCAGTTGGCTTAGCGATAATTTCGTCAACTACCTGGCGTTCGGAGGCTGACAGACCTAATCTATCGAGAGTATACATAGACTGGTCCATATTAAAGAGACGCATGACGACATCTATGCCGTTAATAGTTGGCACCGTTTCAAGACGAACATTAACATCTACTTCCGTACCGTCAGCCATTTTTACTTTTTGGGCAATGTGACCCTGCTGGGCTTCATTGGCAGAAGTCGAAATGTTACCGGCACTAGCAATAGCAGCTACCAGCACCCGGTATTTATCTTTGCTGATTCTGGCTACGGGATGGAGCACGCCGTCAATTCTAAGTCGCAAACGAACATCTTCCGTTTCGGTTTCGATATGGATATCGGAGGCGTTCAAACGATGAGCTTGCTGGACAATGTAAGCTAACATATCGTCGGCTTTAACTTGTTCAAGAAGTGACGATATTTGGAGAATCTGTTTGCCGCTACCGGTTTGATTTAAGGCAATGTCGTGGTAGACAACTTGCTTCGGCGGGTCATAAAGTCGCATATAATCTCGAAAACCAGTGTCTGAGATGATGGCAAAATTTGTCCGATGGTCAGCAAAACGCTGAGTCAGATTTTTCATGGTTTGCTGTGAAGTTGTGGTTGTCACTCCAATCAAAAGATGATCCTTGTCAAGCTGCAAGGGTATTACTTTGAGCTCATATAGTTCGGCAATCGTTAATAACTGAGGGTTTAATTGTTTGTCGGCAATGCGTGAGGTATCGACATAATTCATGCCTAAAATTCTAGCTCGTCGCTGGGTGGCCTGCTCTTCGTCGAGGCGGGCATCTTGACTCATATCAACATAGTATAAAGCATGACCGTTTTAGATGCGCTATAGTTATTTTAAATGCCTGAGATTATTTTACTGGCTCACAATCTCCGTAGCAGTCATAATGTTGGCTCATTGCTTAGAACGGCTGAGGGCCTAGGGGTTAATAAAGTTTATCTAACAGGCTATACACCTTATCCGGCTAGGAACGGCGACACTCGTCTGCCACATTTGGCCCAAAAGATTGAGCGACAGATTCATAAAACTGCTCTCGGTGCCCAAAAACTGATTGATTGGCAAGCCGAGGCCAATATTCAGCAACTGCTAACTGATTTAAGATCGGATGGATATAGACTTGTTGCTCTTGAGCAAAGTGCTGGAGCAATAGCCTTAGAAGATTTTGTGGTTCCTGAAAAACTGGCCCTCATTGTCGGCCGAGAAGTTGAAGGACTGGAAAAAGAAGTTCTGGCAAGATGTGACATAACGGTTGAAATACCGATGCTCGGACAAAAAGAATCGTTTAATGTCGTCCAGGCAGCAGCGATGGCTCTTTATAAGATTATTTTTTCTTAGGAATGACTTGGGCTAGTGTATAATAAGTTCTATAAAATAATTTTAAAACAAAAATATGGCTCTTGCTACTCGCCCTAAACCATCTTCTTATCACAGACAGCGCATCGGCAAACATCGATCGCATAATAAAAACTTCTTAAAATCATATTGGCCATACATACCCTTGCTCAGTATTCTGGGCATCGGTTTAATGATTAATCAGTTGTTCGTCCACTCCGGACAGGTTCTCGGTGCTAAGAGTGATTTTAGCACTCTTAGTTTACTGTCAGCGACTAACCAGCAAAGGCTTAGAGATCAGCGATCGGAGCTTAGCTTAAACCCCTTGCTTTCATCCGCTGCCCAAGCTAAGGCCAACGATATGTCAACCAACAATTATTGGGCTCATACATCACCCAGTGGCAAGACTCCATGGTCGTTTATTATTGCTAGCGGCTATCACTACCAAGTAGCCGGTGAGAATCTGGCCTATGGTTTTAACAGTGCTCAGGCTAGTGTTGCTGCCTGGATGGCTAGCAGTGAACACCGGTCTAATATTTTAAATCCCTCTTTTCAGGATGTCGGTTTTGGGATCGCTCAAAGTCCAAACTTTTTAGGCAAAGGCCCTGAGGTAATAGTAGTTGCCCTTTACGCCAGTCCTCAAAATCAGCTAGCAGTAAGTAGGCCTTCAAACATCACCCCTAAATTACAATCAATTACTCGTCTGCAGCTAGTGTCGTCATCTGTCACCCTCTGGAGCGTCACCGCTACCGTAATGCTGACTATCGATGCCGTCATCTTATTTACTATCCGACAGGGGCAAGCCTGGCATAAGGTGATCGTTAAAAGTGAAGCTTTTGTTTTGAACCATCCTTGGTTAGACGTTTTAATGCTTAGCATCGCTACTTTAGGTATCGTCATGACTCGAGTGGCCGGGGTTATTGGTTAAAAAATCTATTGCAGTTTTAGATTCTGGCCACCAACAAGTGCTTCTAATTTTTTTAGACCAAGACTGTCGGTGTTGATGCCATTGGGCAGCTTGATTGCTTGTCGCGATTCATCATCACCCAGAATCAAGACTACCTCGGTTGAACCACTAAACTGATCGAGTGTTTGTTTGAGGCTGATTAACAGCTCTTGGTCTTGACTGCTACTTAACCGAATATAGACCCTCGGCAAGTTTGGGCGTGATTTTTGCTTCAAAGCTTTTGCGCCTGGACCAGGCATCGAAGCTGCTGGTGGGGGAACAGTCTGCTTGAGCTGCTTTTGTTCTTTGGTAGTTGGTCGGTAAGTCTTAGCTTGCTCAATCGTTAGTTGACGCGCTGTATCAGCTGTCAGCTTTATTTCTCCGCCACTCTTACCAGTACGGTCTTGAGTACTTACTTTTCCGGTTAAGATAACCACCCGGTCACGCTCCCAGATTGATGCGGTCTGTTGATAAAGATTCGGAAAAATGATTACTTCTAGCTCGCCACTAAGATCTTCGAGTTTTACAAAAGCCATTTTTTGACCCTTTTTAGTAGTTACTTCTCGGATTGAGCTAATCGATCCACCTAGAGATACAGTTTTAGCCTCATCATCTTGACCTAGACTGGCAATTGGTTGACACTGCTCGCTAAGTAAAACTTCGAATGCTTCTAGCGGATGTTGACTTAAATAAATGCCCAGCAATTCACGCTCCCAGAGCAATTGCTGACGTTGATCGGGATTGTCTTTGGGCTTTTCCAGAACCAATTTTGGGCGTTGGGCATCAAGAACACTGTCGTTCCCGAATAAATCGGTTTGGCCATCGCTAGCTTGCTTGTGAAGTCGAGCTGTATAGGCCACCAACAAATCTAGATTATTGACTAGTCTAAAGCGATCAGCCAGGCTATCCAGGGCACCAGCTTTAATAAGACTCTCGATCGTTTTGCGATTGACGACTCGGGGACTGACTTTCGCCAGGAAGTCCTCGAGACTGGTGAAATCGCCTTCTGCGCGAGCCCGCAAAATTTCCTCAACTGCACCAGTACCAACATTCTTAATTGCGGCCATACCAAATCGAATGTGTTTGGTGTTTGGAACTATCGAAAACTCAACATAGGATTGATTAACGTCTGGTGGCAAGACATCGAGACCCATATGTTGGCATTCGGTAATTTCAATGGCCAGACGATCAATATTATCAAAATCACTAGTCATCAGAGCAGCCATGAAGGCAGACGGATAGTGTGCTTTTAGGTAGGCTGTTTGGTAGGCTATCATAGCGTAACAGGCAGCGTGCGATTTATTGAAGCAATAAGCAGCAAAGTCTTGGAGTTCTTTCCAGAACTTTTCCATCAGTGGTCGGTCAGCACCTACAGTCTTGATGGCCCCTTCTATAAACTCGTTTTTGAGCTTCTTCATCACCTCCGGATCTTTTTTACCGATAGCCTTTCGAAGGGTGTCAGCTTGGCCACCACTAAAGCCACACATTTCTTTGCTGATTTGCATGACCTGCTCTTGATAAACAATCACGCCATAGGTATTCTCAATAGCCGGTTTCATGGCTTGATGGATATACTCGATCTTTCGTTCACCGTTCTTGCGGGCAATAAAATCGTCTATCCACTGCATTGGTCCGGGACGATAAAGAGCTACCATGGCGATAATATCCTCAAAGGCGGTCGGTTTAAGCTGCTTTAGATAGCGTTTCATGCCTGATGATTCTAGCTGGAAAACACCGGTTGTATCACCGCTTTGAAACAACTGATATGTCATATGATCATCCAGAGGTAAGAGGTTGATATCGATGTCTTTTTGGTAAACGCGCTTAATGATCCTGAGAGCATTTTTTATGATCGTCAGGTTAGACAAACCAAGAAAATCCATTTTTAAGAGACCTAACTCTTCAATTGGACCCATTGAGTACTGGGTGGCAACTACCCCTTTCTGGGCCATTTCTAGAGGTGTGTAAAGGACAATGTCTTTAGGGGCGATGACAACTCCTGCGGCATGTACGCCGTGACTGCGAATGGTTCCCTCGAGTTGAAAAGCCAGATCAAAGACTCGCTTGGCAAGCGGGTTACTCTGGTACTCTCGCTTAAGGTCGTAATTCTCCTTGACTGAAACGGAGAGCGGAATATGGCGCCCTTGAGTTGGTGGCGGAATCATTTTAGCTAAACGGTCAGCCTCGGCATATGGCACCTCCAGGACTCGGGCGACGTCCCTAACGGCGTTACGAGCAGCCATACGACCAAATGTGACAATGCTAGCCACTCTGTCAGAACCGTATTTACCGATACAGTACTGAATTACTTCCTGGCGGCGGTTGTCTTGAATGTCGATATCAATATCCGGCATACTGATTCGGTCAGGATTTAGAAAGCGTTCAAAAAGCAGGTCATAGTCAAGCGGATTTAGCTCAGTTATTTTGAGGCCGTAAGCAATTATTGAACCGGCAGCACTGCCTCGGCCAGGACCAAAGACTATACCTTGGTTTTTTCCCCAATTTATAAAGTCAGAGATGATCAGAAAATAGGCATTAAAGCCCATTTGTTCAATGACATCTAGCTCGTACTTGGCACGCTCTAAAACGGCTGGTGGCAATGTCTTCTGGGCTGCCGAGATAGACAGTTTGACGGCCTTGGCTTCCGTTTGATTACCAAAACGGGCAGACAGGCCTCGATAAACCAGCTTTTCTAGATAGATTCGTTCGCTTTCACCACCATCGGGCAGTGGGAATTTAGGTAACAATATGTTACCTAAATCGATTTCAACTTGGCAACGATCAGCAATTTTTTTGGTATTAGTTATCAGCTGCGGTTCTTCCTCTGCCCAGCGCTTGATTATCTCTTCCGGTTCAGTTAGGTGAAGTTCGAGATTTTTAAGACTCAACCGTTTTGGGTCGCTAAGATATGACCCGGTTTGGACACAGAGTAAAATTTCATGTGCCTCTTGATCCTCATGCTTCAAGTAATGGGCATCGCAGGTTAGCAGGCACTCGATGTCCAATTCTCGGCCCAGTTTCAGCAACTGCTCGTTAACCAGTTGTTGTTCGACCCAGAACGTCGGGTGTTTGGGGTGGCCATGATCCTGGAGTTCCAAGTAATAGCGATCACCGAAAGTCTTCTTATACCAAGAAGCGACTTGTTTGGCACCAGCATATTGGTTTTGGCGCAACAAATCACTGACTTCACTGCCGATGCAGCCACTGAGAACTATTAAGCCTTGGTTATATTTGGCCAATAACTGGTGGTCAATTCTAGGCTTGTAGTAAAGTCCCTCTAAATTAGCGATGGTGCTTAGGCGCATCAAATTCTGATAACCTTGATTGTTCATGGCCAGCAAAATTAGATGATAATACTGCTTATCACGGATGGGGTCTTTATCGCTAAGCGTTCTGGAGGCAACATAGGTTTCGATGCCGATAATTGGCTTGATGTTCAGCTCATTGGCCTGTTTGTAGAATTCAATGACTCCTGAGAGTGTGCCATGGTCTGTGACAGCCAGGGCCTTCATCCCCGAAGTTTTGGCAAACTCAACCATTGCCGGAACCTTACTTAGCCCATCAAGTAAACTGTACTGGGTGTGATTATGGAGATGGACGTAATCGCTGGCGTCCAGCGAAGTTTGCCCCATAGAGGCTTTTGCCAATTTTTTCCCTCAACCTTTTTTATAGATTACAGTTGTTAATTATAACGCCTGGAGCGCAGACTTGCTAAGGCAGTAGCTAAAAAATATTGTAGTCGTAGGGTGTGCGTGCGTGCGTGCGGTTTAGCGTTTCAGATAATCTTTAATGTGATGGGCAGCGTGTTTGGCTTCAATAATTGCTTGTTTCAGATCTTGGTCCTGGGCATCACCTTCGTGTAGGGCGCTGAGCATTTCTCTGGCTTTCTCCTTGGTATCTTTGGCTTTATCGACGAGTACTTGAAGTTCGTCTTGGGTTTTGACAGTCATGGTTTCACTTTTTTGTCTGACTTCTTCAAGCAGTTTATTAAGCTCAGTATGTAGGGCTTTTAGTTGTTTTTCGGCTTCGCTCAGGCTGCTGGCAGTAGCTTGTTTGATGTCTTGTCGGGTTTGTTGGCCGCTTTTGGGAGCGCTCAGTAGGCCAGCCAGATAGCCAGCAACTCCTGCAACAACTGCCCCTACGGCGAAACGTTTTGCTGTTTTACTCATCGTGGTGCCTCCTTTTTTTATGACGTGATAGTTCAACCATATTCTTAAGTACTTTAAAAACAGCTAGAGGTCCTGATGCATTCTGGAAAACACCGGCGGCTGATTCAACAGAATCGACTACGTTCTCGGCTTTAACAACCACTCGTTTCAGACTGACTAAGATGCGTAGACCAATAGACAAGCTGATAATGGCCAGAACCAAAAATATGGCTAGAGTGATGCCTAGAATAATTAGTAGGAGGCTTTCGGTGCTGGTCATGATCATTTAAGTATACAACTAGTACTTCGTTTTAGGATAACTTTTTACGCATATATTTTCTAAGCTCTGGCCCCATATCGTCTCTAGCTAAGGCAAAGTCGAAAACGGTTTTAATGTACTCTAGTGGGTTACCGGTGTCGTAGTGTTTGGAGTTTTCGATTTCTCGGGCATAGAAGTGATGTCCTTGGTTAATCATTTGCTGCATGACATCCTGGATACGAAGTTCGCTTGGTCCCTTGTGATTTTCCATCTGACGTTGCAAAAAATCTAGGATCGTTGGCTCAAGTAGATATCCGCTGACTGAGGCTAAGGATGAGGGTGCTAGCTTACGACTGCCGGGTTTTTCGATGATTGTCTCTACATCTAGAACGCCGGGTTCTAACTGACGCCCTGAAACATAACCATAGTTTAAGTAGTCACTGGCTTGGTCTCGACGGACACAAGTTAAAACCGGAGCCTGGTATTTCTGGTAAACGGCTAGAAGTTGTTGGAAGCGACTGGGGCTGGCAACTACAAAGTCGTCAGCGTAGGTGTAGATAAATGGTTCGTCACCGATCAGGTGAGCGGCATTGAGAAGTGGTGTAGTCGTGCCATATGGACCTTTTTGGCGAATGTAGGCAAAATTTGCCAAGTTAGAAATCTTTTTGGTGGCCTCAAGTAACTCTAGTTTAGCGGACTGTTTCAGGTTGGCCCTTAGGTCGGCGCTCATGTAATCAAAATGGTCTTCAATTGTACGTTTATGATAGCCAGTGATAATGACGATATCGGTTATTCCAGCCGCGACTAATTCTTCGACAATCTGTTGAATAATTGGCTTATCGACCAAGGGCAACATTTCTTTAGGCATGGCCTTAGTTTGCGGCAAAAAGCGAGTTCCAAAACCGGCGGCGGCAATAACTGCTTTGGTAATTCGGGCCATTTAGACTCCTAGTTGCTTTTTAATCAGCTCTTGGGCAAGGTTTGGATTAGCCCGACCCTGAGACTGCTGCATAACCTGACCAACTAAAAATCCAATTGCTTTCAGTTGCCCGCTTCGGACATCGGCTGCGGCTTGGATATTTTCAGCTAGAACACGACTAACTATAGCCGCGATTTCTTTCTGGTCGACAATTTGGATTAGCCCTTTAGCTGATGCATATTCGATTATGTTATCCGGCAGACTGGGGCTAGCAAGTAGTTGTCTCAGCAAGTTTTTAGCACTGTTAGAGTTAAGCTGGCCTTGCTCCATAAGCAAGAAAACTGCACCGTAGAGTTCGACTCGTTCTGCGTCTTTTAGGTCCCGATTAATCTTTGACTGGCGCCGAAGCGGAATTTCAAGGTTCACAAACCAGTTTGCTAAAGCTTTGGCCTGGTTGATTTTTTGAATACTGATCTCGATTAACGGTAAATAACTAACTGTTTCATCCTCTACTTCAGCTTCGAGTAATGTTTCAATATGGGCTTGGCTCAGATCAAGACTTTTAAGACGTTTCCGCCAGTCATTTGGCAAAAGAGGCATTTCGGCCTCAATTTGGTTGATGAATTTGTTTTCAAGGACAATCGGCGGTAGGTCAGGATCCGGCATATAGCGGTAATCATCGGCATTTTCTTTAGTGCGCAAAGATAAGGTCTTTTGTTTCGATTCGTCCCAGCCACGTGTTTCTTGGACTACAGTTTTACCATCTTGAAGCTGTTTGGTTTGGCGTTTGATCTCATAGTCGACCGCTTTTTCGACTGCCCGGAAACTGTTCAGGTTTTTGGTTTCGGTGCGCGTGCCTAGCTTATTTGTCAGACTAAGGCTAACATTGACATCAAAACGCATATTGCCATAGAACAGATTGGCATCGGAAACTGAGGCATACTTCATTAGCAAGTAAAGCTCGCGAGCAAAAGCCTTGGCCTCGGCTGAGGAGTGCATGTCCGGTTGACTGACAATCTCAAGTAGTGGCGTGCCAGCCCGATTTAAGTCAACCAGGCTATAGTCTTTACCGACGGGGTGAGTACTTTTGCCAGCATCAGCCTCCAGGTGTGCTCTGGTAATGCCGACCGTTTTAGATTTCCCATTGACCAGGATCTTGACTTGACCACCGAGAATTATTGGCTGATCGTACTGGGTAATTTGATAACCCATTGGCAAATCAGGGTAGAAATAGTGTTTCCGGTCAAATTTACTAAATTTTTGGGGGCGACTACCAAGTGCAAAAGCAGCCTTCGTGGCTAAGCTTAATGCCTCGGCATTGAGGACTGGTAAGGCTCCCGGCAAACCAAAGTCTATGTGGTTAATGAGGCTGTTCGGCGGTGCTTGGCGAGCATCATTGTCGGCGCCAGAAAATAGTTTGGTCTTGGTCTTCAACTGGACATGACATTCAATACCAATAGTTGGTCGATATTTTTGGTCAGGCTTAAGTTTATTTGCCACTTTTTATGGCTCCTAGATCCTTTAAGGCCTGCAAAAAACCGAGCAAGGCTTGCTTGACTTCTCTTTTCCCGGCTGGACTATATTCTCCATGAACTAGTTTGTTGCGAAGCTTGTGGCCGAACCAAACCATTTCATTAAAGCTTAAAGTATGTTGAGCAGCAACCAGTCGCTCACCAGTTGTTTTACCCTTAAAACGTCTCTTCTTCAGGGCTTCATCAAGTAATTTGTCAGCTTCAATAATTGCCAAGGGCCATGTAGCTTTCTTGGCACAAAGAGTTTGTAGTTCATGCCAACGCTTTGTGAAGCTAATTTGATTCAAGCGTCTCGGGCGGCGATAGAACAAAAAGAAACCGATTATAGCTAAAACCCCGAGGCCAATGAAAACGAAAATTATTGGACCTTGGTAGTGATTGATGAAATGACTAACCCGGTTGATCATTTGAGTACTCCTTCGCAACCAAGAGCCAAGCCAAGTAACTCTCGGTCGTGGCGTTGATTGGACATCAGTTGCAAGCCTACCGGTAAATGACCGCTCTTGCCTGCTGGCAGGCTAATCGCCGGCAGACCGACAAGATTGGCGGCAACGGTCATCACATCGCTCAGATACATGCTTAGTGGATTATTTATGTTCTGGCCTATTTTAAAAGCCATCGTCGGGGCTACGGGACCAATTAGGAAATCAACTTTTTTAAAAGCTGTTTCAAACTCATTAATTAATTTGCTGCGTACGGTCTGGGCTTTCTTGTAGTAAGCGTCATAGTAGCCGCTGCTCAAAACATAGGTACCAATCATGATCCGCCGTTTAGCTTCTCTGCCGAAGCCTTGGCCACGAGCTTTTGTATAACTTGCCCCTAAGTCGGTGGCGCCTGGAACGTTAAAGCCATATCGCTGACCATCGTATCGAGCCAGATTACTACTAACTTCGGCTGGACAAATAATGTAATAAACGGCTAGAGCCAGTGGCAGACTGGGTAAGCTGATTTCCTTAATAGTAGCCCCGGCATGTTTCAATTTTCGGGCAGCAGTTTCAATAACTGTTTTAACCTCCGGTTGCAAACCTGGGGCCATATACTGGCTAATAAGACCGATCTTTTTGCCCTTCAAGTCAACATCTAGATCAAGGTAGCTGTCTTGGCGTTCAATTGTCGTACTATCGAGTTTGTCCTTGCCGGCTATGCAATCAAGGACCAGGGCTGCATCGGCAACGCTATGAGTTAATGGCCCGATAACATCTGTGCTACTAGCCATGGCCACTACCCCGCTACGTGACACCAAACCATAGGTCGGTTTATAGCCAACACAACCGCTGAAACTGGCTGGCTGGCGGATTGATCCCCCAGTGTCGGTACCCAAGGCAAAGGGCACCATATCTAGAGCCACGGCTGCCGCAGAACCACCAGATGAACCACCGGCGACTCGTGTTTTGTCATGAGGATTTTTGGTGACAAAGAAGTCACTATTTTCGGTCGATGCTCCATGGGCAAAAGCATCAAGATTCGACTTAGCGACACAAATAGCCCCAGCTGCTTCCAGACGATTAATGGCAGTTGACTGATAAGGAGGCTTAAAACCGCGTAAAATATTGCTGGCAGCAGTCGTTTCGGCTCCAAAAACCAGAAAATTATCTTTGGCAATAAATGGAACCCCAGCTAGACTGCCAACTTTTTTTCCAGCTTTAACGGCGTTGTCAATTTCGGTAGCTCTTTGTCTGGCCCGTTCGGCAGTGACAGAGATTATGGCATCGTAGTGCCGATTAAGATCAATCATCTTTAAAGATCGCTCTACTAGCTCAACAGCACTTAACTGGCCCACTTGAACCTTATTGGCTATCTCGTCAATCGCTAACCACTGACTATTCATCAGCCAATCATCCTTTTGACCCTTAACTGATTGGCTTCGACAGAGGGTACATTAAACAATAGATCAGCTGCTTTATAGCCATAGTCAAACACTTCGTCTTCCCGAGTTACATTAGTTAATCCAGTCACCTGGTTAGTCGGCTTGAGACCGGTTACATCGACTGTTTGAAGCTGCTCGACATAGTCTAAAATCTGACTCAGCTCTCGGCCATACTCCAATACCTCGGATTGACTGAGATCAAGACGAGCCAGTTGGGCCAATTTTAATACATCATCACTAGAAAGATCTGCCATTTATGGGTTTAAGTATAGCACTCTCTGGTTGTTGTCGACGAGCTCCTTGACCGACATAAATTTAAAAAATGTTAAAATTTATAGACTCTCATAAAAAAAGTAGCTAGAGGAGAAGCCTATTGTAAGTACTGAATTATCACCAGCTAGAAGGCTTTGCTTGCACGGTACAGCCTTATGCATCGGTGGTTTGGCGCTCAGTCTTTACTCGACAGTGGGCCACACCCCCGACAATCGTCTTCCTAGGCGACCAGCAGTAATTCAAGCTCCGCCCAAAGTTATATCTCGGCAGTCTGGTCTTATGTCCGAAACTAGTCGTAGTTACATTCGTTTGCCGCTTAACGAACTTAGCTGGATGCTACCCAAGAACCGGCCACTGGACAGTGATTGGTTTGGCACCAATAACTGGAAGCTCAACATTCAAACAAAATCCGAGACTCAAAATGTTCGTTTGGCATATGTGGCGGCAAAGAACGAGAGTTGGTTTAACCAGACTCAGGTGGGTTGTTTGGATGATTTGTGGTCTAGGGAGTCCCATTTTGACACAACAAGTGTTAATCCGGAATCAGGTGCCTATGGTATACCCCAAGCAGAACCGCCCGAAAAGATGGTTGATGCTGGCTCAAATTGGGCAACTAATCCACTGACTCAAATAGAGTGGGGTTTAGCGTACATTGATCAGCGCTACCATAATGCCTGTTCAGCTTGGCAATTCGATGAGCAAAATGGCTATTACTAGAGCCATTTTAAGATTTTTACTAATCACTCTTTACAAACCATAAGCATTGCGACTACTATTAGGACCAGAGTAGCCTTAATAGAAAAGTATGACAGCAGAAACAAATGTCGCACATTTTGGCCAGCGTCAATTAGCTCTGGACACTGTCGCCGAAGCCTTTTCTGAACCACAGTTAGCCGAGGTTTTCTCGCTTTCCGGTGAACGTATTGACCCAACAAATGATCACCTGGTACCCTTTTACTTAGCTCATGGAGAGGTTCAAGTGCCCGGCGCAAAGGAGCCGGTCAAATATACAATCAGCGTCGCCACTGATCTTAAAAGTCCTAATTTACACCTTATAGTACCTGGTTTCGGCGGATCTAAATGGACATCAAAACGAATGCGAAATGCCTTCTCATCTGAGGAGTCCAGCGCTGCAGCAAGTTATCAGCCAGCCCGAGTCAGCAGTTCTCTAGAGAGCCATTTAAGCGGACTACTTGACGCACAAAAATTACATGTTGATACCATTGGTGCTATTATTGACGACCTACCTCAGAATAAGCAACTTGAGGATTTACCAAACCATTCCGATATCAGCCTGGATAAGGTGGTCCTCGATGCTCATTCTATGGGTTTTATTGCTGCTAGTCGTTATGCCTTGGCTCACCCCCAAAATGTGGCTTTAATTAATTCAATTGCTGGTGTTGGTTTAGAGGAGCCTAGTCCAGGCCGCTTTGCTAGGCGTTATCTGCCAGCTATTAAAGATGAGTTGCTGCCAGCAATTATGCAGGCTCAGTTTGGCGAAGATTATAGTAGTTTAGATATCGCTTGTCGGGCTATTCGCTATTACGGTCGTAATCCGCTTAGGACAGTCGGTGAAATGATTAGCTGCATGGTGGCTGATGTTCGGCCACAAATGACTGCCCTGCGCATTCTGGGAGTAAAACTAGGTATGCTATGCCTCGAAAAAGATAAGTTGTTGCCGCCCAAGTTGTCAATTGAAGGAGCATCTCAGTTGGTCGATCACTATGAAGTGATTCTTGACGCTGGGCATATTGCCCCCCAGACTAAACCGCTTGAGGTGGCCCATCGTTTAAGTCAGATCACCCATCGACTTCTTTTTAGTGGTCTTAAAGTTTAGCATTGATATCGGCGATTATGTCGCGTAGCTCGGCGGCCGTTTCAAACTGTAAGTTGGCTGAGGCGAGTTCCATTTGGGAAGTTAAATCCTTGACAAGCGATTTATACTCGTCCTTAGGAATTTTATTGAGCTCCAGTTTGGCTCTTTTGGCCTGCTCAGGCAGATCGGGTCGCATACCTTTGTCAACTGCATGGCTGATCCCTTTTGGTGTAAGAGAATGTTTCTTATTATAAGCGGCTTGTATTTGACGGCGGCTGTTGGCGCTGGCTATCGTCCGGCTCATACTGCCGGTTATTCTATCAGCATACATAACAACGTGCCCTTCCTGGTGACGAGCTGCCCGGCCGATGGTTTGAGTCAGGGCCTGCTCGCTGCGCAAAAAACCTTCTTTATCGGCATCCAGGATGGCCACAAACGAAACCTCTGGTAGATCAAGTCCTTCTCTTAAGAGGTTGATGCCGACCAGTACATCGTAAACACCAAGCCGTAGATCTCTTAAAATGTCAGTCCGATCCAAAGTATCGATATCACTGTGTAAGTACGCCACTTTGATATTTGATTGAGCTAGATATTCAGCCAGATCTTCGGCCATCCGTTTGGTAAGTGTCGTCACTAGCACCCGTTGATGTTTGGCAACAGTAGCTTGAATCTCGCTAATTAAATCATCGATTTGGCCATCAATTGGACGAACGGTGATCAAAGGATCAAGCAGGCCTGTTGGTCGGATAATCTGTTGAGCTGGCTTTGGGCTTCGACTAAGCTCGTATTCAGCCGGCGTAGCGCTGACATAGATCAGCTGATTAATATGTCGCTCAAATTCACTAAAAGTCAGCGGACGATTATCTAAGGCACTTGGTAGACGGAAGCCATAGTCGACTAAGACTTCCTTCCGGGCTCGATCACCGTTATACATACCTCTGACCTGGGGGATTGTCATATGCGACTCATCGACGAACATTAAAAAATCGTCTGGGAAGTAGTCAAGAAGAGTGGCTGGTTGCTCACCCGGTTGGCGGTTAGTTAAATATCGCGAATAGTTTTCGATACCCTTAACAAAGCCGGTTTCTTCGAGCAGTTCCAGGTCAAAGCGAGTTCTCTGTTCAAGACGTTGGGCTTCAAGCAGTTTGTCTTGCTTCTTGAATTGGCTAAGTCGTTGGACCAGTTCGGCTTCGATTTGTCCGAGAGCAACCTTTAGTTTATCGTAGGGCGTGACATAGTGACTGCCCGGAAAAATTCTTAATTTATCGACTGTCTTTAATATTTCACCGGTTAATGGATCGATTTGAGTAATTCGTTCGACTTCATCACCCAAAAACTCTATCCGGTAAGCACTTTCCTCGCCGGCCGGGAAAATGTCGACTACATCACCACGAACCCGGAATGTAGAACGATGGAAATCTATATCATTACGCTGATATTGGATGTCCGTCAGTCGGCGCAGAAACTTGTCACGAACTTTAGGCTGGCCACTAGTAACTGTTATTGATAGGCCGCTATAGTCTTCTACCGAACCAATGCCGTAAATGCAAGAAACACTGGCAACAATTATGACGTCACTGCGGCTTAGTAAAGCATCGGTAGCAGCATGTCGCAGGCGGTCTATCTCTTCATTGATCTGACTATCTTTTTCAATATAGGTGTCACTACGCGGGATATAGGCCTCCGGCTGATAATAGTCAAAGTAGCTGACGAAGTAGTGAACAGCATTATTCGGGAAAAAGTTTTTAAATTCAGTATATAGCTGAGCGGCTAGCGTTTTATTGTGGCTTAGTACTAGCGTTGGTTTTTGGTGATTTTGGATAACCTGAGCCATGGTATAGGTTTTACCGCTACCGGTCACTCCGAGCAATGTCTGTTGATCAAGGCCCTGCTTTAAGCCTTCGCTTAGTTGAGCAATGGCAGCTGGCTGGTCACCTGTTGGTTGAAAATCGGCTTTAAGAAGAAACTTTGTCACCGACTTATTGTAGCAACTGTCGCTTAGTGATAAAGACCTTTGTACTTAGAATTATCTTGATCGAGATAGGCGCTCAACTCTTGAATTAGTATCTCGGCAGACTCACCAAAAATTATCTTGGTGTGTTGCCTAAGAGGATGAGCAATAGCTAGAATGTGCTGGATCTCTTGACTGATCCCACCGGCGCCTTGGAGGAAACCGATTGGTTTTTCACACTCCATAGCTATAGTGAATTCGTGCAGTGTTCCCAGACGACCACCAATACTAATAACGGCATCGCTACTCGATATCAGAAGAGTATCTCGGCCAACATAATGCAGACCGCTATACAGAATAACGTCATAAGCCTCAGTTGGTAAACGGTACTTAAAGACATGTTCAATTTTTGAGGCTGCCGGACTAATGCCTAGACTCATCCTCCCGCCAGCCTTTTTATAGGCTTCGGCAGCGTAGTTGGGCAGACCGACTGTAGCTCCGGTTAGCAAACTGTGGCCGGCGGCGGCAATAGCCCGACCGATAGATTGGGCCAGGGTCTTGCCTTCTTCAACGCTATCGCCATGAGCCGCTCCTGAGACACAAATCTGATATTTCCCACCATCTTTGACCATCTATTTAGACCAATGCTTCCTGGGCCAATTCTGGTTGCAGCTCGTGTTCAACGATCTGTTCGACCATATCATGCCTTAAGTAGCCCAGCATCAACTCATGCCAAAGAGATTCTCGGCAAAAATGAACTAGGCGTTGCTCAAAAGGTAATTTATTGCAGTAGCTGAGGACTGCGTCAACAATATTGAGTGATACTGGCTGGTGTTGGTGCAGCCAGCTTAAGTGTCCGCTGTGACGCCAAAATTCGAGACTTGGTTCGATACTGCTTAGAGCATCCTCGATACTAGACCAAGAGAAATCTTCGGCTTGGATATGTGGTTCAAACAGTTCTTCGCGGAATAAATGGATAAAGCGGCCGTAGTAGTTTTGGATCAGTTGCCAAGGGAGTGGACGGCCCAAAAACTTAGTCTTCAGACTGGGCTCACCTAGGGCGATGGCTTGCACCTGATGTCCAAAGTCTGCCCGAACCTGACAAAGTTTTAGAAAGAGACTAGAGGCTCTAATTTCATTAAGGGCCACTAAACAAAGAACCAGAGTAGCCATTGAGGCCCCCGGAGGGTGATCGGCCGGCAGGGGCAATAGGACAATCGCCCCCAGTTCCTTAAAAGCCAGTACGTTATGGTGTTTTCTGGCAACAATTGATTTACTAAGCTCTGCCCAACGTTTTGACTCGGGCATTATAAGACTGATTTTTCTGGTTTCAAAATCGACAGCAGCCAATTTCTTGTACTGATCGCTCAGTGCCCGGCGCCAGCTATCGCTTTCAATCAACCAAGCAGCCGCTAGAACACAAGCTATCGGTTCATGTTTAAGCATCGATTCCATTGACCTATAACCTAGCCGTTTCATTGCCTTTTTGGGGGGGTGTTTTTTTAGTAAGTTTTTGAGGCAGGCCGTTTTAAGGCCAAAACAACTTTTAGGAATACTTAGTTCTTCAATAGCGTGGACGATACCGGCCACAACGTTCCCCTCGGCTGAAACAAAAGTAGCTGCCCGTGTCCGCAAAGCTTTATCCAACCTGTTAGCATCTGATTTTACCCGTTCCATGAGTGCAGCGTACAGTTCACTAGCTGTGGTGTCATTTGGATCGAGACCAAGACTTAAGAATTTTGGTTTAACGGCTTGACGGATTTCGTTAGTTAAGCGGATATCGGCACTCGGGTGGCCATTTGCCGCTTCCAGCTGTTGGAGACTCAAGCGAAAATGCGGTTCGTTCGCTCCCAGTAATTCTGATAGCATACGTGTCATGAAGTTTTGCCAAAATTCGTAGTTTTTATGTGTTGCCCCATTCAAATACCTAACTCACAGATTACCATAACCATGTTTCAGAAAAAAGACCGACACTAGCTCATACGCTTTGGTCGATACCAATCCGGTGACTGGCGTAAATATTCTTCAACCGCTTTTTGGGTCAGAAGTCCAGCTTGGGCACCAACCTTCTGAACAACACTCATGGCATTGATCGGGGCCCACTGCAGAGCTCCTTCAATGGTGTTGCCTTTCATCAGTGCTGCCACAAAAGTAGAGGCGAAGGCGTCGCCAGCACCAGTCCGGTCAATTGGTGCAGCCGGATCAGGATAAAGTGGCATCTGAAACCGATTTTGGCCATCCGAGGCATAGGCTCCGTCTGGCCCGTCGGTAATAACAACTATTTTTGGTCCCAGCTGATGAAGGTGATTTAGAAGGTCATTGATATCTTGGTGGTTGCCACCGCCAACGACTACTGCTTCCTCTCGGTTTAAAATTAGTACCGTACTCCGGGCATAAATTCGTTTCAGGCGCTCAGTGCCGGCTTGCATTTGGAAAGTTCCTGGCTGGAAGGCCAACTGGACACTTGGATTTGCCTCTAGCCAATCGGCTATCTGATCATGGTAGTCAATAGCGTGCTCAGATATGGAGCTGAAGTACAGCCAGCGTGGTATTTCATCTGGTCGCAGATGAGGCCAATGATAATCGTAGTCTTCGTGTCGAATTAAAATAGTTCTCTCTTCCTTATACCAGAGAACATAGTGATAGTTACTTTTCTTGCGTGGATTGATGCGAACAAAACGGCTATCGACATCGTTTTTATCAAGCGCCTCAATCATGTCCCGGCCGTGGGCGTCACCGCCAACATTAGTTACAAAACCGCTTTTGAGATTCAGGCGGGCAAAGCAGACTGCAGCGTTAGAAGCGTTACCGACAGCTTCAACTATCTCAACATGATCATAGGGTAGTTTGGTTCCGAACTGCATTGCCAACCACTTACCGTGTTCGTTTGTATACTCGTGGGCCTGATCTTCGAATAGTCGGATAAAAGCATCGGTTACGATATCACCGACACTCAGGACATCAAATTGGTCACCAGCCCCACCCATATATTTTTTAAACCAAACCGACTTTTAGCTTTAGTTTTGCTATATCCCGGCCGTGGCCATCAGATCGATCAATTTCTGCCCCCTGAATAAGTTCAATCCGCTCGACAGTCTGTTTAACATAACTAAGGTCGGACTGGACTGCGTCGATCTTAGTATGGACTTCACTAAAGCCGTCGGCGGTCTGGCTCATTGCGGCTTCAATCTTTTCGTCAACTATCTCTTTAATGGCCTTCAAATCGGTTGTCGTCAAACTCATATCTATATCATACCTGCTGAGATAATGTTTGCAAGTTAAAGCAGGCTTCTTCTTACTAGGTTTGGACCCAGGCTTTGCCGCTTGAGTTAAGGTCAGCAATCTTGCTCTCAACAACTGCTTGGACCGCATCAACCACGTCCTTGCCAATTAGTTTAGCCACCGAGTACTCGTCTGGATGCTCTTTTAGTGTCTTTTCTAGAGTTGTACGGTACATATAACGCATGTCTGAGTTGATGTTGACCTTGGTGACGCCTATTGCTACAGCGTCCCGAAAATAATGCCCAGGCGTATCACTGCCACCATGCAACGAGATATTGCAGTCAATCGAATCTCTGATTCTCTTTAGTAGTTCAAGATCAAGCACCTTAGGGACCGCATATTTACCGTGCAGATTGCCGATAGCTGCTGCAAAGGTATCGATACCAGTGGCCGCTACAAAGGCTTGAGCCCCTTCCGGCGAACTAAAAGTCTTTTTGATTTCCTCATAATCTATGGCCTCTGTGTGTAGATTTGAGCTACCACCAAAGTAGTGCGGTTCACTCTCTACCAGTGCTCCAGTCAATTTGGCGTAGTCAACAACTTCCTTTGTGGCATCAATGATTTGTTGATCGCTGGCGTCATGATTTGCTTGGCTAACATCAATATGGATAAACTCAAAACCGGCTTCAATACCGTCTTTGGCTGCTTCGACACTTGGACTATGGTCAAGATTAATGTATACCTCGATGCCATATTCTGCTTTAGCGTTATCGACTAGATCACGGACATTGGAAAGGCCTATATCGTCAACTTCACCTTGGCTGACCTCAACCAGTACTGGTGCACCAAGTTTTTGGGCCGCTCTAGCAACTGCCTTGAGGGTTGCTTCGTCATCAAGGTTGAAGGCACCAAAAGCCCAATGTTCTTCTCTTGCATTGGCCATACGTCTGCGGGCTATTTGGCAATTAAGTCTAATTTGTTGGAGAGTTAAGGCCATATTTTAGGACCCTTTCCTGTCTAGTACTTGGTGAGCCGCTAAGCGGATATGTTTGGCGTCTAGTCCAAAATGTTCGAGCAATTCATTCGGTTGGCCGGATTCGCCAAAACGGTCCTGCATTCCAATGCGCAACATTGGCAGTGGGTGATTCTCGGCCAACAACTCAGCAATTGCTCCGCCTAGTCCACCGGCAATTTGGGCTTCTTCGGCCGTAACAACTGCACCTGTTTTACGAACGCTCCGTAAAATTGTTTCCCTGTCGAGAGGCTTAATTGTCGGTACGTGAATGACTTCGGCTTCTATGCCGTCTTTGTAGAGGCTCTCGGCTGCTACCAGTGCGTGATAGGTCATAGTACCGCTTGTAATCAGGCTAATATCGGCTCCACGAGCAAAAATGTAAGCTCGGCCAATCTCAAAGGGTGTCTCTTTTGTAGTTATAATTGGTGTTGCTTCACGGGCCAAACGTAGATAGTTAGGCCGTTTGTCTGCCGCCATAGCCAGCGTCGCTTTTTCAGCTTCAATACTATCACCTGGGGCAATAACAACCATGTTTGGCAAAACACGCATCAGGGCAATATCCTCCAGCATCTGGTGAGTGGCACCATCAGGTCCGACACTAACCCCAGCGTGACTACCGACAATCTTGACTGGCCGGTCATTTAAGCATATGGTGGTCCGGATTTGTTCCCAGTTTCGTCCTGGACTAAATACAGCGTAGCTGCTAACAAAGGGGATTTTACCTATAGCCGCCAGCCCGGCACCTACAGTTACCAGATTTTGTTCAGCAACGCCTATTTCAATAAAACGTTCTGGGAATTGTGTTGCAAAAAGGTCCATGGCCGTCGATCCGGTAAGGTCTGCGCAGGCAGCTACTACATTAGGGTTGGCTTTGGCTGCAGCTAGCAGGCCTCGGCCAAAGCCTTTTCGAATTGGCTCAGTTTCAAGTTTAGCGTTTAGATCGGCTAATTTCATTGATGTTCGCTCCGGATTTTACCACCCAGGGTTCGTAGTTCGTGGAGGGCTTTGATAGCCTGTTCATGATTCGGCGGACTGCCGTGCCAGTGAAAATCGTATTCCATAAAGTCAACGCCTTTGCCTGGTACTGTATGAGCTATGATCATAACTGGCTTCTCAACTATTGCCCTGCCCATGGCGCAGGCATCAATGACTGCTTCAATGTCGTTACCGTCAATTTCTAGCACATGCCAGCCGAAAGCCTCCCATTTGGCTCGTAGATCTTCAAGGGGCATGACTGATTCGGTTGGTCCATCGATCTGGATGTTATTACGGTCAGTGATTGCAATGATGTTATTTAGTTTGTATTTGGAGGCTAGCATGGCCGCTTCCCAGACATTGCCCTCATCCTGTTCGCCGTCACTCATAACGACATATACCCAGCGATGCATTTGTTTATCGATACGTAGTCCGAGTGCCATGCCACAGGCTTGACTTAATCCCGAGCCCAATGGCCCGCTGGTTGTCTCCATTCCGGGCAGTCTAAGTCTCTCCGGGTGGCCCTGCAGACGTGAACCGAATTGGCGCAGCGTTAGTAGCTCTTTTCTGTCGAAATAGCCAGCCTGAGCCATGGTGGCGTAACGAACTGGCACACAGTGTCCATTACTCAGAATAAGAATGTCCCGTTCTGGCCAGTCGGGTTTTTTAGGGTCATGTTTTAAGATGTCAAAGTAAAGAGCGGTAAATATGTCGGCTAGACCCAATGGGCCGGCAGAGTGTCCACTACCGGCTGTCTCAAGCATCCGGATAATGTCCTGTCGAATGTCATTGGCGATTATTTCAAGTCGCTCAATTGGGAGTTTCTGCACTGTTTATGGCGCCTTCTTAGGTTTGTGCTTTCAGTTTAGCATAAGCGTCGGCGGGATTGGCTGAACGGCTTATGTAGCCTCCGGCATTAATGACGTCAATGCCCTCTATGGTCAGTTGGTGAACATTCTGGTCGTTGACACCACCGTCCCAACCTAATTCAATGTCCGGTTTCAGTGACTTTAGGGCATGGGCCTTAGCTAGTAGGTTTAGATCGGCTCTGGAACCACCTTGATAGCCTAGATTACCAGAAAAAATTAACAAGTGATCGATTAGATTGAGAGCAGCAGTAATCTTTTGAACCGGTGTTGGGGGCAAAAGAGCAACCCCGACCTTAATCTGGTGCTTGGCCAGGGCGGTGGCCAATTGTCGAAAGTCTCCTTCGGCTTCGGCATGAACAATTACTAAGCTCGGCCGTTGAATGACCAGCCACTCTATATGCTGCAGGGGGCGGCGATACATTAAATGTAGATCAGCCTGATGCCTGGGGCTCCACCATATTTTGTGAAGATCAACCAGTTTACGAGGAGCAAAAAGACCATCAGATAAGTCTATGTGGATTCGTCTGGAAAGAGGCTCAACCTGTTCCATTTGAGTTCGAAAGTCGTGCGCATCGCTAGCCGTAACCGTCGGGCAGATGATAGCCATCTCTAGTTCAATTCATCGAGTTCTTTAATCCGTCGTCGGAAGCGTTCGGCGCCAGCAAAAGCGGTGTTCAACCAAGTGGTGGTTATCGACTGCGCTTCTGCCAGGCTCTGATAGCGAGAGGAAAGGCAGAGAACGTTACTGTCGTCGTCATTGCGAGCTGCGCGGGCCTCATCTTGATTCCAGCATAAACTGGCCCGAATTCCCTTGAAGCGATTAGCAGCCATACACATGCCTTGGCCACTGCCACAGATTAAAATAGCCTTAGTTTCTGAGTCTTTTGAGGCCATCAAATTATTGATTACCCGGGCGGCGAACTGAGGAAAGTCGTCGTTAGGATCAGGTTTTTGGTCAACTTGGTCAATTACCTGGTAGCCATTGCTGCTTAAGAAACCGCTTAGTTGCTTTTTGAATTCGAAACCGGCATGGTCAGCGCCAATAAATATGGTCATCTTAGCTACTTGGTTGTTCCGGGCTTAGTTTTAATAGCCGTCCGACATCAGCCACCAACTCAACTAAGCGGTTAGAGTAACCCCATTCATTGTCGTACCAAACCACTACTTTAGCCAGGTTGCCGTCAACAACATTGGTCAGTCCCAGGTCAACTGTTCCGGAGACACTGCTACCAATGTAGTCGGTGCTGACTAGGGGTTCATCGGAAACAGCCAGTATGCCCTGATAGTAAGCTTCCTTGGAAGCCTTCTCAAACAGTTGATTGATCTCTTCTTTGGTAGTTGAGCGTTTGAGTAACATGGTGACATCGCTTAGCGAAACGACCGGAGTGGGCACCCTTACGCTGAGCCCATCAAATTTACCCTTTAAGGATGGCACAGTTAGGGCAACGGCTATGGCGGCACCGGTTGTTGTTGGGACAATATTCTGCGATGCAGCCCGTCCTTCACGCAAGTCTTTAGCCGGACTGTCGGTTAGTGTCTGGCTGGCGGTATCGCTGTGAACGGTAGTCAGCATTGCTTTTTGGACTCCGAATTCTCGGTCCATAATGTCCATCATGGCAGCCACGCTATTAGTCGTACAGGAAGCATTACTAATGATCTGGCTACTATCTTTTAGTTTGTCGTCGTTGGCCCCAATAACTACAGTATCGATGTCGTCACTCTTAGTCGGTGCTGAAATTACCACCTTCTGGGCACCGGCTTTGATGTGAGCCATAGCATCTTCACTCTTGGTAAAGCGGCCGGTTGATTCGATGACAACATCAACCTTGAGTGCTTTCCATGGTAGAGAGGCTGGATCCTTCTCAGCAGAGACCGGTATAGGATGGCCGTCAATAATTAGATTATGTTCATCAAATTCCACTTTATGATGGTAGTTCCCGTAATTGGAGTCATGCGCAAGAAGGTAGGCCAGTGTTTTGGTATCTGTTAAATCATTGAGGCCAACTATCTCAAGATCATCTCGGTCATGAGCGATCCGGAAGGCGATCCTCCCAATCCGACCGAAACCATTGATTGCCACCCGTGTTTTCATAAAAACCTTTCTGTTATTGTTTTAATTTTACAGCTTATAACTAGATTGTAAAAGGCCGGCAGTTTATGACAATCTAAGTCAGCTGCCCGGGCGGTAGAAGCAGCTGATGCAAAGCAGCAAATCTAAGGCCGTCCCTCCAAGCAGTATTATCAAAATCTTCCAAAATTTTGTCTGGAGTTTGCCACCAGTATTTATCATGTTCGTAGCTGAGGCTGATAGGGCCTTCGGGGGCTTTAGCGCAAAATAAAAATCGGTGAATTATATGGCCCTTGTCGTTAGGTGGAGCTGTCATGGAATAGACTAGGCTCAAGGTTTTTTGGTCAACTTGAAGACCAACTTCTTCAGCTATCTCCCGTACTGCGGCCCGGCTGATTGATTCATTTGGCTCAACACTACCACCAGGAAAATCTAATCGACCGGGGTGCAGGGGATCAGTTGGGCTGCGACGCAAAATCAGTATCTTCTCTTGCTGGTTAATCAGCAACGTTTTGGCAACCAGCTTAATAGTCATGTCAGTGACTGAGTTGACGCTCAATACTCTCGGTTATAACTTTTTTGGCGGCGGTGGCATCACCCCAACCCTTGAGCTCACCTTTTACGCCGTTCCAGTTGTTTTTCCAGTCTTTGTAGTGAGCGTAGAAGTGCTCAACAACTTTTTTAAAGTTTGGCCCTAGATCGTCAATTTGCTTGATATGCTCTTTGCTGATGTCGTCAGCGGCTACAACTATTAGTTTCTCGTCCATTTCTCCGTCATCTTCAAAATAAAGGACACCAATAGCCCGAGATGGCACTACGGCCTGGTGTGGTACAGACTCGTCAATGATCAGTAAGGCGTCAAGTGGATCACCGTCCTGGCATAGGGTTGACGGCACATAGCCATAGTCTGCCGGGTAGCCTAGACTGGTAGCGTTGACCCGGTCCAGGAATAATCTACCGCTGGCTTTATCTACCTCGTATTTATTACGCTCGCCACGGCGGATCTCAATAATTACATTTACTATATCTGGTGCTTTTGGGCCATAGTCTAATTCGGGCATTGTTAACTCCTTGATTGTGCTTTGCTAAAATATTGTACACTATCTTGGTATGAAGATTATTGGCCATCGGGGAGCAAAGGGGTTAGCACCCGAAAACACAGTCGCCTCTTTTCTCAAAGCTCTGGCTCATAATGCAGATGAAATTGAGTGCGACGTAAGACTAACGGCTGAGCGGGTCCTTGTTTTAAGCCACAACCGGTTCATAAGCGATAGCTCAGGCAACAAATTGGTGGTCGCAGAGCATAACTACCTTGAGCTCAAGGCTCACAAACCAGACTTGACTACGCTTCAGGAAGCAATCCTAAGCGTCAATAAACAACGTCCCTTGCTAATTGAAGTTAAGTCCTCTGATGTTATCCAACCGCTGATCAAGCTTTTAAAGCAACGACTTCGAGGTGGTTGGCAAGCCTCTGATTTTCGACTGGCATCATTTCATTTTAAGACCTTGAGGGCTTTAGCTGACGCACTACCCGAAATTCAGCTAGTGGTCAATGATCGTTGGTCAGGAGTTAGAGCGACTTCCAGGGGCCGAAGATTAGGCACCAGACGATTAGCCATGAATCGTCTCTGGTTGTGGTCCGGCTTTATAGCGGCCTTAAGCCGAGGAGGTTGGGAACTGTACGCTTATACGGTTAATGATCGACGCTTGGCAAAACGGTGGGCCAAGAGCGGACTAAAAGGAATTGTGACAGATTTTCCTGACAAATTTGATGCGAAGTGGGATAATAACAAGCATGAAGGTGGTTTTTGATCATTCTAAGCCTGAGACCGATCATATAAGGTCGTTCTTTTTTAGGGCCCCTGAGTCCCTCAAGTACACACCTGGGCAGTTTATAGAGCTTAAGCTAGATCACCGAGACCCAGATTCAAGGGGTCAGAAACGCTGGTTTACGCTTTCCAGCTCACCTAGTGAAGAATTGCTAGCCATTACTACTAAGTTGGCTAGTCAGCGGGGCAGTTCGTTTAAGCGCATTCTGGACTCTCTCCAGCCGGGGACAGAAGTTGATATGGTTGAGCCGATGGGTGATTTTGTGTTACCAAAACTGATTCAAACTCCATTGGTTTTCGTGGCTGGTGGTATTGGTATCACCCCCTTTCGGAGCATGCTCAAATGGCTGGCAGATAGCCGCGAGATTAGACCGATCCAATTAATTTATGGCGTACGTAGTGAAGATGAGATTGTTTTTCAGAAGGTCTTTGAAGAGGCCGGTGTTCATGCCACGATTGTGGTTAGCGAACCATCGACAACTTGGGGCGGTGAAAGAGGACGAATTAATGCTGAGTTAATTCTCGGCCTAACTAAACCCTCTGAACAAACCCTGATTTATGTTTCCGGTCCTGAACCAATGGTTGAAGGTCTGGAGAAAGATCTGGCTGCTAGCGGTTTACCAAAGAGCCGATTCGTTGGCGACTTCTTCCCAGGCTACAGCGCAATCTAGTTCTGAATTGGGTGCGGTTTTGCCTCGAGGTATTCTCTGATCATTAGAGCTGCAGTGGCTCCTTCTCCGGCTGCCGAAGCGATTTGCATTGTTGCTCCTGAGCGGATGTCACCAGCAGCGAACACGCCCGGTATGGCAGTTTCTAAACGTTGATTAGTCTTCACTAAACCAATTTCATCAAGTTGCACTTTGCTGCCAGCTAAAAATTGTGAGTTCGGTTGAAGCCCAACAAAGACAAATACTCCGTCCGTCGGAAATTCAATCTTTCGAGCTGACTTATTATCTGTAGCAACGACTTTGGTGACGCCGTTATCCTGGCCAACAATCTCGTTGGTGCTTGTTTCTAGGTGAACGCTGACCTTACCAGCCTTAACCATCTTCGCAAGGTCTGCTTGTAATACATCACTCGCTTTAATGCTTGAGCGAACTAGCAGATCGATATGGCTGGCAAAACGAGTTAAGAAAATAGTCTCTTGGACTGCCGAGTTACCGCCGCCGATTACTACTAAATGCTTATCCCGGTAAAAGGCACCGTCACAGGTCGCACAGTAGTGGACGCCACGGGCATAATATTCTTTCTCTCCTGGTACGCCAATTTTCTTGTAGTCACTTCCGGTGGCAATCAGTACTGCTCGGGCATAGATATGGCCATCACTTGTTTGTAGTTGTTTAAATTGCCCCTGGTCAACGATGGCCGTAACTTCTCCTAGGTCAATGACTGCCCCAAAACGTTCAGCTTGTTTACGCAGGTTATCGGCTAGGGTTAGTCCTTCAATGCCATCAGCAAAACCAGGGTAGTTATCTATTTTATCGGTTACTGCCGCCAATCCACCGACAACACCTCGCTCTACGAGCACTGTTTCAATGTCTTCACGGGTGGTATAGATGGCTGCCGTTAGAGCAGCTGGTCCGGCACCGATCATAACAACGTCGTGTTTTCTCTGGCCATCTACCTTAACTCCCAGTTTTTTGAGCAAAGTGGTATTATCCGGGTTTTGGAGAATGCTGCCGTCAGGAAACAGCAATACCGGGATCTCGTTCTTGCCGTTGACTAGTTTTAGCATCTCGGCATGGACTTTGGGATCATCACTGTTCCGATATTCGTAAGCTATATTCTGGGTCCCGAAAATGTCGCGTACTCTATGACAATCGGCACACCAATCGGCACCATACTCTATGATTTTTTGTACTTGACTCATCTTATATATTGTAACAGCAGCTATCTGGTTTCGCTGCCAGGTTTTTTGTACTGGGGGATCAGTTCGATGTCTATAGCAAAAAACTTGGTAATTCTAGGCAACGGCTGGAGCTAATTTAGCGAGATTATAGCCGACTATAACTTCTTGGCTATCGTCGTGCTTGGTTACAACTGTCACTGGTACGGTTAGGGCACCGCTTAGCTTCATGGCTTCGGCTTGACGGTGAGGGTGTTCGTCAAGGTTAACCACTTCGTAGTTGCGGCCTTTAGTATCAAGATATTTCTTAACCATGACGCAGTAAGCGCAGGTGTTAGTGGTAAAGATAGTGATTTTTTTGACCATTTTTTGGAGCCCTCTTTTTAAATTTTTTGTAGACTATAGTCTATTGTATATAGCGTTTATGTATTATTCAAGACGCTATATATTGTGCTTTTTAGTACGTTTTGTCTCTGTTTAATTTATTTTGGTCACTGTTACGTCAAATACTAAATCTGAGTTGGCCGGAATACCGGTTTGCGATTGAGGGCCGTAAGCTAGACTTGCCGGTATTAGCAGACGGCGGGTACCACCGACTTTCATACCTGGTATGCCCTGTGACCAGCCGGCAATTACGCCACTGAGTGAAAAAGTCTGCGGGCCACCATGGTCAGCTGAAGCATCGAATATGACGCCGTTACTCATTAAAGCACCGACATAATCGGCGGTAATATTATCTCCGGCCTTAACCACGGCACCGCTACCGACTACCGTATCGATGGCTTGGAGTTTAGTTTGTGGTGTTGCAGTTGGCGTAAAGTTTTGCATTTTGGTCCCCGTTAATTTAGTTGATTGTTGATTGGTGTTCGTTGGCGGTGTGCTCGGAGTGCTAGTGGCACCATCAGTTGGCTTTTTATGCTGTTGGATAAGAGACAAGACGACGGCGATTGTAATGGCTGAGGAAGTCACTAAAAAGAGTAGTGCCCCAAACAATGCAAAAAATCTGTCTCTTTTTCTAGTTGCCATGATTGTTTTAGATTATACCAGACATTGGCTTTATGTTTCCGGGGGGTAAACGTGAGACTTAAGATTTAAGTTCTTTTGGCCCTACCGAGAGACCAACACCAACGTTCGAGCGAGCGTAACCGTCAGACTCGTCCAGGCCGAACCTATCACCAAAGGAGTGCACGTACCCGACAAGCGAGACGCCGTCCACAGTTTTACTAGACAGCGTAGCGTCTCGCATATAACCCCAAGCCATAGGCATAGCTTCACCCTTAATGCGGCGGACTAGGGCAATGAAAGCGACGGCTTTAGCGTTCAGGGGAGTCATCTCGAAGCCTTCGTGGCTCTCAGCTTCATAGGCTTTTACTGCTTTTTCAATAGCACCAAGCTGTGTTTGCTCTTTTCCCTTGGTTCTCGTGCTATCAATTGGTTTATATAGGAAATGAAGCAGAGGTTCCTTTGCGCTTGCAGTATTGTGTATAGCTAGACGGGCGTGTGGAGCAAAGTTGCCATCACCACCGAGTGTCAGGTTGTCGAGTTCTTGAGCATTGTAGCCACCCTTGTCAAAACCAGGTGTCCAAAGCTCACAAACAACGAAAGTTTCAGGATACTGTCTATCACCGGGGTATTTTGCGTTGTCTAAGCCATTTACCATGCCCTCGAGCGTGATAACTGATCGGGGTAGTTGAACAAAAGCTTCGCCAGTCCTGCCACTTTGGTTAAGTGCACTATACTCTGCAGCAACGGATTCTGTGACCTGATCACGGTCTTTAACTAAACCAAGTATATCTAGGGCTTCGACTGAAGCACCAACGTGGTCATCATTTAGATTAACTTCACTGGGTTGTGGAACAGTTATCAACCCTTCAATTGCCATCTCTTTAAGCTCCTTACTTCTATCTCAAAAAATGTATGCGCCTCATTATACATGATTTACTATATGTTGACATATATTTAGATAATACCCAAATATAGTGTGCGCTAGATAACTTGGACTGTCGTTGGCCAGCTCTTGTCAATTCCTTCCAGAATTGCTTGTTTTAAGTTGGCTGACAGGAAATTGCTTTGGGGCAAATCTTTGAGGGGCAACCATTTAGGCTGGTATAGATTCTGGCCGCCACTATTAATCTTAGCCTCCATTGAGTCCTTGGCTAGAGCCGGTTGGCCGCTTAGATACTGACAGAGATAGATGTATTGTGTGCCGTAGGGATTGCCAGCCTCCTCGATAAAAATAAGTCGTGGCTTATCTATCTCGATACCCGATTCTTCCTGGAGTTCTCGACGAAGTGATTGCTCGGCCGTCTCAGCAAAATCTATTCCACCACCAATTAGGGTATCGTAGCGCAGGCCAAACTTATTGCGCTCCATTACTAGCAAGGCATCATCTTTTATAACAATCGCTCGTACTGCTTTACGCATATCAGTCTTAGTATACTATTGAAAAGTTATTAGAGATCGAATAATTCAAAACATAAAAATTATTTTTATAACAAAGGTCAGACTTTGATCTCAAAAGCTTTGAGTTTCTTTTTGGTCGCTTTAGTGTGTCGTTCCTGAAGCTCCAGTAGTTGAGCGTAAATGCCCTTGCTTTCGGATAGGCTTGCCGGCGAGCCAATCTCGTCTACTTGGCCATTTCGGAGAGTAATAATTTGATCGACGTGGGCAATGGTGCTCAAGCGATGAGCAATAATGATCGTTGTTCGACCTTCCATTAGTCGCTCCAGAGCCTCTTGAACCAGTTGTTCGCTCTTCCCATCCAGGCTACTAGTGGCTTCATCCATAATAAGCAGTGGGGCGTTCTTAAGAAGTGCTCTGGCAATTGCCAGACGTTGCTTTTGGCCACCACTTAGTTTAAGACCGTGCTCGCCGATTTGACTGTCGTAGCCCTTAGCAAAGGCCGTGATAAAAACGTCTGCGTTGGCAGCCTTGGCAGCGGCTTCGACTTCTTGATCACTGGCATCTTGTCTGGAATAGCTGATATTTTCCCTAATGGTGCCGCTAAAGAGTGCCGGTTCCTGAAAGACCACGCTAACTGACGATCTCAATGAGTGTTGACTAACCTGGGAAATATCTTGGCCGTCAATTAGAATCCGCCCAGATTGTGGTTCATAAAGACGGAGTAGTAAGTTGGTGATTGTTGTCTTGCCTTCTCCGCTTTCACCAACTAGAGCAACTTTAGTATGTGGTTTGATGTCAAAGGAGAGCTCTTTTAAGACCGCCTGATTATGGTCATAGCCGAACGATACCTTTTCAAAAGTGACTTGGCCGGAATTAATGACCAGTTTCTGAGCTGAGGGTTGATCAATTATGTCTGGTTTGATGTTCATGATCTCGAAATAGTCGCGGCTATCTGCAATCGCCCGCTGGCTATTTTCGACCAGGAAACTAATGGTAAATATTGGGATCCTGATCTGCATGGCGTAAAGGATTAGAGCCACAGCCTGTCCGGGTGTAAACCTTCCGTGAACCGCTCCGACAAATATATAGAGATATACCCCGAAAAAGATGATACTCATAAGCACTCGGCGCCGGACGTCTCGTTGGTGCCAGTAACGAGATTGGGGACGATTGATGCTAATTGCCTTCTCTAGGTGACGAGCGAAAAATGACAGTTCTTGCTTTTCTTGATTGTAACTTTTAACTACCTTAACTTGTCCTATAGCCTCAGCGAACCGGCCACTGGCGATATCGTAGTGTTGATTCTTTTGGCTTTGGTATTCCTGCCAGGTATTACTGGTTCGAACAGTCATCCAAACATAGATCGGGTAAAGTGACAGTAACATTAGGGCTACTTGCCAACTGTAGTGGGCGACGATCAAAAGGGCAAAAACAGTACTGAAGATAAATTGCAGGAAGTTGTTGCTAACCATGTTCATGAAGTTGCTAATCTGGAAGATCGAGCGATTCAGGCGGTTAATGATCTTACCCGACAATTCCCTGTCAAAGTAGCGTTGGCTGAGGCTCAGGATGTGTCGGTAGTAACGATCACTTAAGATCTTATTGGCCTTAACTGCCATTTGATCACCCAGATAACCGCTAATATTACTAAACAAATTGGCTCCTAGATCGCTAACGAAGATAGCGATTGCTAGAAAAACTACGTAGCTGATACGTGCTTCGGCACCACGGCGTACTTCGTCAATTGCCCAGCCGGTAAATAAAGGCTGGAGCAGGTTCAAAATCGACAGGCTGATCGTTAGAACACCTATGGCCAAGTAATAGCGCCATAGCTGGTTAGTCGAGCGTAGGATTCGCCAAATGGGCTTCATGGTCTGGACTAGACTCTCTCGGCTGCAAATTTTTGATTTGCGCTCTCGGCCAGAGAATCCAGTAAGCTATTCACTTCTTGGTCGGTCATCGTTTTTTGATAGCTAACAATTTCAAGACGCCAGGTCATTTGTTTGTGCTGCAGATCATCTGGGCGAGAATAGATATCAAGGGGGGTAAGTTGGGCGTGGCTTTTGGGGGGTTGAATTTTGGCGAGTTCAGCAGACAGAAAGTCAAATAGCTCGGCGTAGGCTAGGCCGGCAGGGACTTTGAGGCAAATATCCTGGAAAGTGCTTGGGAAGCGGGATAGCTGTAGGTACGGCCTTTGAGTGTCAAAACTGAGTCCGCTTAACAACAGCTCGAAGCCGGCACAAAAGTCAGGTAATTTAAGGGCTCCGGCCAGAGTCGAGTTATACTCGCCGACAATGCCAATTAGTTGGCTTCCCTGGTAGAGGACAGACGATCGTTTAGGGTCAAAGGGCTTGAGCATTTGATCAAACAAGCTTGATTCAGTTTCAACTTCAGTCGCTGGGATAAGTTTTATATGCGACCAACCGCCAAGCTCGCTTAATAAATTCTGGGCATAATGGAGGGCCTGATAGTAAGCAGCACCACTGTATTGGGCGGCCGCCAGTTTCGGTTCTGCTGCAAATATTAGTCCCAAACGTTCGGATTCAATCGGCAATCCTGCTTCATCAAGTTCGCTTTTGGCATGCGTCTTGCCAAGCTCAAAAAGAGCAAATTGGTCATAGCCTGCTTTAATGTTAGGGTGAACTTTTTGAGCTAAACTCGGTGTTAGCGACAAACGATAGTACTGAAGCTCTGGGCTTAAGGCGTTAGCCAGTTGAAAAGCAAGATCTTTATTTTGGCCACTCTTATCGAGCAATCCGCCGTCAATAAAGCTATAGCTTAGCAGCTCATTGGCACCAGCTCGACTTAGTTGGTTACGAATTCGGGTTTTAAGAGCCAATGACGGATTTTCGGTTACCGGCATCAGGTCTCGCTTTGGCAACTGAAGGGCGAGTTTGTGATAGCCGTAAAGACGACCGACCTCCTCAACGACATCTTCACGCAGTTCAATATCGGTTCGCCAAAATGGGGCTTGGACGCTTAGTTGCTGATCAAGGGTGACCTCAAACTCTACATTTTGAAGCAATGATTGGATTTCTTTGGAGTCTAGGGCTGAGCCCAGTCGAGCGTTAATAAAGTCAGTACTGACAGTTACTGGAGGATAAAGACTGCCCCGATTAGTCACCTCACCCGATAGATGATTTAGGTCTATTACTGGTGAGGCAAGTGAACCACCGGCCAGTTCGGTAATCTGTTCGAGAGCTTTTAGGATGACTGCCAGGTTTTGAAGCGGGCTTTGACCTTTAGTGAAACGAGTAACGGCATCGCTAAACAATCCTTGAGCCATTGCTGTTCGACGAATTGAATACATATCAAAGGTGGCACATTCCAAAATAATGTTTTTGGTATTATTGTCGACTTCGGTTTGGCTACCGCCCATAACTCCTGCCAGACCAATAGCCGCCTGGCCAGAAGCAATTAAAAGTGTCTTGGGATCGGGAGTGATAGTTTTACCGTTTAGGAGGCTTAATTTTTCGTTGGGCTTAGGATTTCGAACCACCAGTGTGGCCTGGTCTGCACCAGGGTCTAAGGCCTTGACCTTGTCATAGTCATAAGCATGCAACGGCTGGCCGCTCAGGAGCATCAAATAATTAGTGCTGTCGACAACGTTGTTTATTGGCCTTATACCCAGTCGATAGAGCTGGCTTTGGAGCCAAATAGGGCTCGGTTTAATGCTTAGGTCCTTGATTGCCAGGGCCACAAAACGTGGTGCTAGCTCCGGCAATTCATTGTTTAAAGCTAGTTTTAATCCGTCGCCTGTTGGCATATCGGGCACCATTTGGTACCAGGCAGGCGATTTAAATGGTTGGTTCTGAATACCGGCAATCTCCCTAGCTAGACCAAGTAGGCCAAAACAGTCCGGACGATGGGTAAACATTTTGTTTTCGATTTCCAGTATCACATCGTCTAAGCCTAGTAGCTGCTTAAATTCTGTCCCCGGAAGAACTGCCTGTGGCCTAAATTCAGGCTCACTGAGCTCAAGAATGCCGCTTTGGTCATCGCTAACACCAAGCTCATGTGGACTACCTAACATGCCGTTACTTATTTGGCCTCGTATTTCACGGACTTCGAGTCTAAATGGACTAGCGCCGAAGCTGCTTGGAACAACAGTTCCAGGGGGCAACCAGATGGCACTTAAGCCTGCCCGGACGTTCGGTGCACCGCAAACTACCTGAACAAGGCCCTCAGAGTCTCGTTTGACGTCTTTCGTAACTCGACCATCGTCGATCAAGCAGATGGTTAATTTGTCGGCCTCGGGGTGTTTGTGACAAGAGACCACCTTAACTACCAAAATACCTTGGTAGAGGCTACCGAGATCAACTGGAGCCGACTCAATTGCTCCAAGCTGAGAGTCAATTTTGTCAATCAATTCCTTAAGCGGTAACTCAAGCAACTTATGATAGCCAAGCTGCTTAATCATCTGGAGGCTTATTTTCATTGCTTCTTCCTCTTTGGATGACTTTTTTGATATTCAATGGAGTTGGTGGCAATATCCAGATTGCAGCTCTGGAAGCGACTACAAAACGTCTTGCAGGCGCCTGCCAGGTCAATTGATTGGTAATGGAGTCCGCAAACCGGGCAACTGTAGCTTAAGCTGAGATTAGTCATTGAACTGCCTCAGAAAATCTAGTTTAGCCGATTCAAAATGGCGGACGTCTTCGATACCGTACTTCATCATCACCAAACGATCGATGCCACTGCCCCAGGCAAAGCCGCTGTAGCGCTCCGGATCGATTCCTGCTTGATGCAAAACATTAGGATGAATCATGCCGCAGCCCAGAAGTTCAATCCAGCCGCTGTGGCTACATATTGGGCAGCCCCTTTGGTCACAAAAGGGGCAGCTAAGAGCAAACTCAAAACTTGGTTCAGTGAACGGGAAGTAAAAGGGTTGCGTTTTGACAGACAGCTGCTTGTGATAATACTCTTCCAGAAAGGCTTTTAGGGTGGCAATAAGCTGGCCGACATGCACACCGCGGTCTACATAGACACCTTCCAGTTGGTAGAAAGTGTGTTCGTGGCGAGCATCAAGGTCTTCGTTACGAAAGACACGGCCTGGAATGACGACGCTAATAGCTCGTCCGGCTTCCAGCTCAGGCTTATAGAGCTTTAGGACCCGATTCTGCATGGTTGAAGTATGAGCCGGTGCTATCAGACCCTCTGTGGTCATAAAGGTGTCATAATCGTCACGAGCTGGGTGATCTTCGGGAAAGTTTAGGCTAGAGAACATATGGTAATCATCATCAATTAAACGACTTTCGACGGCAGAGAAGCCAGTTCGGTAAAAAATATCTAGAATTTTATCTAGTTCACTCATCAGGGGGTGTCGGCTGCCGTTTTCGGTATTCAAAAGACGGGGCCGTTTATTTGGAAGACTGTTAGAGTCGAATGGCGCAGTGACATCAATCGGGATAATTGTTTTGGTGCCCTTTTGGCCTTCTAAGACCAATTGTCGTAGCTCGCTTTGGAGCTCGTTAACTTCTTGCCCGAAAGCAGCTCTCTCCTCTATGGGCAAGGTTTTAAGCTCCTCATAGAGAGCTTTAAGTTCGACGGCTTTTAAAATATCAGCTTTGTTGCCTAGCTCCGGCAAGCGTTTTCTTAAAGTTTCGGCGACTTGTTTAATGTGCGGATTTTGGTGGGTCATAACTGATTTCAAGTATACCAGCAGCCGATTTATGTCGGAAGTGATTTAGGACCAGTGTAAGTTTGGTAACAATATTTACTGGAGTAAACTATTAATTATGACTAATTTTTCATTTGATATCGTCAGCCAGTATGACAAAGCCGAGATGAATAACGTTTTTGACCAACTAGGACGGGAAATTGATAACCGTTATGATTTTAAAAACACGCCAGCCGAATGTCAGTGGCTGGACAGTGATAAACGAGGCTTTAAAATTATTGGTAACAGTGAGTGGCAAATTGAAGCCATATTAGATATTGTCCGCAAAAAACTAGCCGCCCGCGATCAAAGCCAGAAAGTGCTTGATGTATCGCAGCCGATTATGGAGAACAATCTAAGAGCCTCTAAGGACGTACCTTTTAGGGAAGGACTTGACCAGGCTAAAGCTAAATCTATTAGTGCTTTACTACGCCAACATTTTCCAAAGGTTAAGGCCCAAGTTCAGGCCGATAGGCTGAGAGTTACTAGCCCCAGTAAGGATGACCTTCAGGCCATAATGCGACTCTTAGGTAAACAAGATTTCGATTTTCCGTTGTCCTTTATAAATTACCGCTGACCGGCGCCTCCAGATCAGGCAGCGTGCTAAGAGCCCAAGCAAGATGGGGGTAGGTTTCAGGTTTTGTTGCCGCCCAGCATAGCGGGGGTTGGGCAGCGTAATGACCGGGACAAGGATCATTCTTGATGCGTGGCGAGAGGTATTCAATTAACTTATAGTCTTGAAGATAACCAATTAGAGGGCTAACTTGGCTGCCCTTAAGCTTTGTTCTGGCCTGCAGCATATTGCGATCCGGCATTGGACTACGCAAGACGGCTGCTGCCAGCTGATTGAGCCAGATCAGTTTTTGGGCTAATCGCTGCTCGTTCAAAATGGCAGCTTGCTTCTCGAATATCTCGCTCTCTGGAGACGACAAATTATATAGTTGACTATTTTCTGGGTTTAACATGATGATCAAATATATTTTAGCCTAATTTATACCTGATTGTCTGGTGCTAGCTCCGGAAGCGATTCGTTTTTTGTTAATACTGACTTATAGGTCAGTTTGAGGTCGCAGTATTGGTAGTCTAAACCGATAGATGGTAACCAATCTTTGTGGCTAGTTCGTTAAGTCAAAACGGTCTAGGCGTTCGAGTTGATGTCCCATAACCAGTCTTTCGTCATCAGAAATTTCTTGCCTCTTGGCCAGTTCATCTAACAAGCCAAGGACCATTTGCATGTCTGCATTGCTTGATTTTTCTTCCAAAGCTTTATCAATCTTATCAAAACGCTTTGTCATATGTTTGAACAGTCGCGTGAATTCATCTTCGCTCATAGTATTCACTAGTATACATCGATTAGCACCTATATCTATAGGCCAGAGCTGTATTTGCACAATTTCCGTCCTAGTCGGAAAACCATTATTCGCCTTAAGCATCTCTTTATGAAAAAACGATAAGCCTAGTTCAGAAAACTGTGGATAATGTTGAGAAATTTGGTCTTTTAAAAGCTTGTCTTTAATATATCAGAACTAAAAGTGCTCTATACTTTTAGCATATGCCTGAAAAGTCTTCTTTATACGACGATGCCAAAAATGTATTAGCTCTTAATGATTGCGGCAGTTACACTATGCCAGCAGCCGATTTGTATCCTCACCAATGGCTTTGGGACAGCTGCTTTATAGCCATCGGTTTGCGCCACCTGGACGTTGAGCGGGCCAAGATGGAACTTTTAAGTCTGCTTAGGGGGCAGTGGAGTAATGGCATGTTGCCGAACATTGTCTTTAATGACGATCCGGCTTACCAGATTGATCGCAATATCTGGCGCAGCTGGTTGAATCCTTTTGCGCCGAGGGACGTTACAACTACTGGCATCACTCAGCCTCCCCTGCTAGCCGAAGCGGTTGTCCGGGTCGGTCAAAAGCTGGAATGGCCAGAGCGTCGTTTGTGGTATCGATCAATTTGGGAACCGTTATTGGCTTATCACCAGTGGCTGTATAACGAACGTGACCCCCATGCTGAGGGTCTTGTGCTTCAGATCCATCCCTGGGAAGTTGGCATGGATAATACCCCGCCTTGGATGGCTGAGTTACACGAGCATCAACTGCCGTCTTGGTTAAGGCTGATCAAGCGATCTCACCTAGACCGAGTGATTGGCCTCTTCCGCCGTGACCGTTCGGTGTCAATCAATGAACGTTTTTCGACTGTTGAAGCCTTGGCTATGCTCAGTGTTCAACGCCGCTTGAGACGTAAAGCCTATGATATCAATCGGATATTGGATCATTCGCTGTTTGCCATTGAAGATCTGGCATTTAACAGTATATTCATCCGAGCCAATGTTCAGCTAAGACATATTGCCAAGGCCTTACGTGAAGACCTACCGGATGAACTAGACAAGAGAATGAGCTTAAGTGAAAAAGTATTTGAGGAGCTGTGGGATCCTTTCTCGGCACAATATTACTCGCGCGACTTTATAACTCACAAATTGCTGAAAGTATCATCTGTAGCCACCCTACTGCCGCTTTACGCCGGAAACATTACCCAGCAGCGAGCCGAGGAATTGGTCCGTCAGCTGGAAAACTCACACTCCTTCGGCCCTAGCTATCCAGTACCGAGTGTGCCACTTAACTCGTTCTGGTTTAAGCCCAAGCTTTACTGGCAGGGCCCTAGTTGGGTTAATATCAACTGGTTAATTATTGATGGGCTTGAGCGTTATGGCTTTGATCATCATGCTGCAGCCCTGCGTGAATGCACACTAGAGATGATCGGGAAATCAGGCTTTTATGAATACTTCGATCCACTGAGCGGTGAAGGAGCCGGAACGGCAAATTTCAGCTGGACTGCCGCTCTAGCCATTGATTTGCTGAGCGATCATTGATCTTCGAGTTGAGTTGGGCGATCGAGTAACACCGGTTCTGCGCCAACAGCCGTACCTGAGATTTTATAGATATCGGTATCCACTTTTTTAAACTCTTTGCTGGCGGCGTTAAAGTGTCCAACGCTAGAGCCCAAACTATTGCCCAGTTTCAGCATAAACATTTTGTAGCCTGACAGGTGACGACCTAGTTGACCGATCCTCAGCTGGATTTCTTGAGCTTGCTTTTCAATCTGTAAAGCTCTCAGTCCTTGCATGACCGTTTGCAGATAGGCCATGAAGGTTGTCGGGCTGACGATTATGACATGTTTGTCGCGGAAAGAGTATTCCAGAAGATCGCGTGCCGTGCTGCCTGAGGTGCCGACCTTGTTGGTCAACAGATCATAGTAAATTGCTTCACTGGGAATAAACATGAAAGCGTAGTCCATGGTGCCTTCAGCCGGACGTATATATTTTGCTGTTTCGTCGATCCGGTTTTTAAGATCAGCTTTGAAGTTTTTGGCCAAGGCTTGGCGACGTAATTTATCCGGCTCCTCGAGCATTCGGTTATAGTTCTCGAGCGAGAATTTACTGTCTATGGGCAGTATTTTATCGTCTAGTTTAATGATGGCATCAACTATTTGACCGTCACTGAAGCCGTACTGGAGCACAAAACGGTCTGGAGGCAGAACATTTTCGAGCACTTGGTTTAGATAGTATTCACCCAAAACACCTCTTTGCTTGGGATTAGTAAGTACGTTTTGAAGTAGTTTAAGCTCACTGGCAATATCACCGACTTGTTGGTTTGTTTTCTCAAGAGTGGTTAGTTTTTGAGTAACGTCACGAATGATTTTGGCACTTTCTTGAAACTGATTGGTCATCTGTTGGCTATTCTTATCGAGTCGTTCGCTGAGCTGAGTTTGAAGTCCGTCTTTAAGAAGGGAGATGTCCTGACTAAGTTGATTCAGATCCTGCTTGAGCAGTAAGGCGCTACCGCTGTCTGAACCGTTCCGTTTTAGGAGCAGTCCAAGCAAAACAACTACCACGGTTCCCAAAATAACTAGGGCAATGATCATAGCTATATATTAGCAGTTATTCTAGATGAAGCGAGTAACAATAAACATAAACAGTGCGCCAAGAACAGTCAGTAGAATCGTCCGGTATGAAGAGTGCTCGCTGTGAGCCTCTGGTAAAATCTCGCTGGCACCTATGTAGAGCAAAAAGCCGGTAAAAAAGCCAAGGTAGAGCACAAGACCACTGGTCGAGAGGTGTATTAGTAGTGTAGATAAGACGCCAAACAATGGTGCAATGGCGTCAATAAAGAGTAGTCCGAGTGTCCGCCGTGACTTGTTCTGATTGATTAGCATTAAATTAACAGTATTTAGCCCGTCACTAAAGTCATGGGCAATAACGGCTATAGCTACGGCTATGCCGACTGCCGCTCCGGCTTGAAAACCAAGACCGATTCCGACACCATCCAGAAAACTATGGCCAATCAGGGCTAGGGCTGAAGCCATACCGACCTGCGGATGATGGTGCAACGTATATTCCCGCTCCTGACTATGGTGTATTAATAGACTCTTTTCGATAATGTGAAATAGTAGGAATCCGGCTACTAGGGCAATCATTGGCCCGCTGACAGACAGTTTGTGGGCGGCTTGTGTTTTAAATATTTCGGGCAAAAGATCAAAGGCTACTACACCTATTAAAACACCGGCAGTGTAACCTAAAACTCGGTGTAGGCGGTCTTGATTTTTGAGAGCAAAGATACCGCCCAGTAAGGTCGATACAAATGTGAAGCCTGATAAAATTATTGGTAGCATTTTTGGTTGATGAACTTAATAGACTGACTATCAGTAAAGCTAAAGATGAACAAGATTGCAAATTAGTAGTCGTTTTTTAGAGCTCTTCTGCTTTTTATAAAAAATGAGGCTTCTGCCCAACATAATATTTTAGACGGCTTTAATGCGTGTGTTATATACTTATAAGAGAAAACCAACATGTCGTTATTATTGAATAATAAGCAAAAGGTGGTATAATAAAGCTTATGAATACTAAGACCAAGGGTCAAATCAGAATTTTAATTCTTGAGACTTCTACTAAATACATAGGTATTTGCTATGAATTTGCCATCGTTCTTGAGAACAAAAACGAGAATAAACTTATAAACGATTTAATAAAAGCCTCCCAGGGTTATGTTGCCGCCGTTAAACATAATAACTTACCCGATAATCTATTAGACAAATCGGATATGCTTGAAGAAGAATACAAGGAACTCTTTAAGGAATTAGAAAATCGGATAGCTTCCAGGAAATCGGGTAAAAAGTTGTCTGATGAGTATGAAGAAGCAATGCAAACAGGACGCGCCCATCTAACTCTGGCATGCGTATAAGCACATGAGAGGACTACGTAACTGGGGGTTCAAAGACGTAGTATCTTTCTTAAAGTCAAGTGGTTTTAAAGAATGCGAAATTGGTCACGATAAAGGGACTTCGCATCATTATTTCCAGCGATCAGCAGGGAAAAAGTATTATTTAGTGCATGTTCAGTATCATGCAAAAAAATCAATCCCCATAGGCACAATGAAAGCAATTGTTAACACTTCAGGCATTCCAGAAAAGGAATGGCGAGCTTAATTTTTTTATTGTTAACCCCCTGCCATACTTTGAAAGATTCTGGTTTAGTAATTTCAGGTGCAGGCACGGCTGTTCTAGTTGCTGATACTCAAAAACGATAGGCCAAAGCTAAATCAGCCCTTGTATCCAGTATATGTGCCAGAGGACTACTCTTCGTACTATCATGACGTAGCTCTCAAAAGAACTTAAAGGACCCGGAACGAAATGCGCCCGGGTCTTGTTGGAAGCCTCACACTTCCATATTTTAAGCATAAGCTGCCTGGGAGCTATTTTCAAGCCACTATTTTGACTTTTTGGGATAGATAAGGGTTATCTTTGATATAAAAACGTAGTTTTAGATCCTGGGCGGCAGAAATACCAATCCGTTTGGTCTGGACAATGTTTGAGCTAGCTAGAGGCGGTTTAATAATCAACTTAAGTGGCCAGAGTGCAAGATCGTGGCCGTTTAGTTCCCGGGTGATTGCCAGAGCTTGGGTCAATTTAGCCGGTCCGTTAGTTAGATTGTCGGGCTTTTGGCCTGACCGCAATTGAGTCATGGTTTCTTGTCCAGATAAGGGCTCAAGGGCCCGAATAAGGATAGCTGAACCTTGGCCGCTATTACCAACTACAACAAGGGTTTATGTAAAGACTGGTATCAGTGTTGGCAGAAATTATCAGGGCAGGCTAAAGTCCGAGATGGACAATTTTCCTATCTGACATTTCTACCTGACAATTGCAAGCTATTGACGAAAGTGCCACATTCGTGCAATAATGCAGCTACAAAGAAAGCAGTCCCGAACTGGTACCGTATGGTACGCTTTTCCGAAAGGAATAGGGGCTGTTTTCGCTTTCTAGGCTACTTATGATTTTCGCACTTCTACAACGTGCTTCTTCAAAATAGCTACATACTCTTTATGGTCAACTTTGCCTGTTTGAGTAGAGCGGAATATGGAACTTGCTACCAAGTCTGCCAGTTGAATAAGTACGTTTTCTTTGCTGTCGGCAAACTTGATGTTAGCTATCTGACCAGTGGTAACATTGGCATTTTTACGCACCTGCGAGATGGCTCGCTTGGTGTAGTTCGTGCCAGGGTGTCCGTCAATCTTGATGGCGGCTTTCTTTAGCGGAATAACCTTGAATAGCTCACTGATACTATCGTTATAAAGGTGCTTAGGAGTTTGTCTAAACTTTGCTTTGTTCACGACAATGGCGTAAACACTATAGTCGTACTGTGCCACTAAACGCAAAATCTGCTTGATGTAGTCCTTCTTGGTTTTATTGAACTTATACTCGTGGTCATCAGTCCAGCCGAGTTGACGGCGAAACTTCCGCATAGTCAAAGCAACTTCTTCAGCAACCAAGTCATCACTAAAGACGACAGCCGCCATCACAAAGTGGCTGCTGGAATGGGTTTTGATACCAGGGTCGCCACTGTCATCTATAAATACGAGTTGCTTGCTTCTCATCTTGTCCATTATTATACAGCCAGAGGGGTTAGTAGCAGCTCTTTTATTTCATTTAACTTATACTCATCGTAGTCCGCACTGACCATTCGCAACATAGCTGGTAGTGGGACCAAACATGACGCTGTTTCTGGGAGTCTGGCCACGGAGTAGTGGCTAGCTGGGTCTTGCTCGGTGTAGCACTCTGTTTCAACAATTTTGCCTCTTAGTAGCTTGCCGTTAAGTTGGCGTTCAAGGTAGCAGCCAAGAAGTCTCGGGGCGGCACTGAGGGGATCATCTAAGAAGTCAAACATGGCTTTTAGTATGGACCAATTGACGGCTAGTTTGAGGTTTCATAAAGTTTGTGATGGCTGGATCAACAATCAAGTCTTCTTTTATTATCGGTGACTTGAGGTAAAGTCCATCAAGCGCTACGCAGCGGCTGAGTGCTACGTAAGCCTGACCGTGGGCAAAAGCACCTCTGCCGAGATCAACAATAACCGTTTTGTGGGTTTGTCCTTGAGCTTTATGGATAGTCATTGCCCAGGCCAGACGGATTGGAAATTGGGTGAACGAACCAATGATCTTTTTGCTAATCCGGCGGGCATTGCTGTCATAGTAGTAGCCGAATTTAGTCCAGGTTTCTGGCTCAATTACATAAAGTTTAGTGTCAATTTCGACTTTTATTTGATTACTGCCTAGGGCCTTGATTTTGCCAAGCGAACCGTTGACAAAGCCCTTGTGCCTATCATTCTTGAGCAATATGACTTGAGCACCTACTTTAAGTCGTAGTTTTTGCTCGGTTGGAAAAGCTTTGGCAGTCAGTTGGCCGCTTATCTGGGCATCATATTCTCTGGTTTTACCGGGCAGTTCAGATAATCGTTGTTCATTAATGGCACTGACGCTGGCGTTATGGCTGGTTAGAGTTACCGCGCCCTGCCTGGGCAAGGTCAAGCTCAGGCGTTCATTAAGTTGCTCAAGTGCAGCTGGAGTTATAGCGCCGACTCGGATTTGATTTAAAATGTCTTTGAAGGCTTTGTCCTGCTGACGAAAGATGGTCTGAAGTTCAAGGATATTGAGCTTTGTACTCTGCCAGACCGGGGCATTAAAGAAAAAAGGTCCGCCGTATTTTTGGTTGAAGTACTTGGTTAGCGCCGGGTCACTGATCACCGGTGGCAGTTGATAGGGATCACCAAACATGATTATTTGGCAGCCCCCGAAAGGCAAATTGTTATTCTTGGCCAGTTTCAGTTTATAGTTAATTGCCTCCACCTGGTCGACTCTGACCATTGATACTTCGTCAATCACAACTGCGTCAACGTGGGCCAGCACTGTTTTGGTTTTAGGGTCCAGCTTAATGTCTGCCTGTTCGATAAGGGTTGGTGGCAGTTTAAACAGCGAGTGGATTGTTTGGCCGCCTATATTCAAGGCTGCCACACCGGTTGGGGCAACAACAACAATGTTTTTAGCCGTTTTGGACTGAAAATATTGAAGCACTAGTGATTTACCGGTGCCTGCTTTACCGGTTATGAAGACTGATTCGGAGGCGTTCTCTAGCCAATCTAAGAGCTTAACCTGCTCTTGGCTTAGACTGAATGAGTCAATATCGACTGAACGATGTGGTGGTTTAGGTTTGATTTTTGGTTTTAGAACGTCGGCTTGAAAGCTAGACCGTCTCTTGAAGTTATGGTGACGGTGACCATAGGCCGACTTTGGCCTACCTAAAAGATCAAGTAGCTCACCAAGAGCTATCAGGGCCAGTATTACCACTAGTAGGGCCATGGCCTAGAGTATATGTTGTCTTCGGCTTTAACAAAACCTTAAGCATTGAGTTTGACCTTGCTCCGCCGATTGTAAAAATGCTTACTTTAATGTGTCAGCCAAAAGTTTTATTATGTACAGGTATGAGTGAAATTAGGGGTGATCTGGATTTAATGGGTGCAGCCGAAAACGGTGAAAAGTTTTCTGACATACATCAGCTTTACGAGGCAGTAGTTGTTCGATCAAGAGATATTATGTCTGATTGGAGCCGCGCCAGCAAGTTAGTTGACCCCGCTGAAGCGACCCATTATTTTGATCTCTGCTACATCGGTATTTTGCGCGATATTGGAGGTACAAACGATCCTCATTTAGCCTATAGTCCGCCACTGGGTTTGCTTTTACCTAGCCTTTTTAGACGCGATCAGACATTGCTTGACAATTTACCGGCAGAGCGGAAGATGCCCCTAGATAAAGTCAACTGGTTAATTGCTACAAAACCGTTAGAAGCAATTCGCTTTGAAGATGTCTTGAGCATGCGGGTCAGCTTAGCGGACCGGGTTCGGCGGTTAATTATTGGCCCAGAGGGTCTTGAATGGATGATCGACAATCAGCTAGAGTCGTCTGCTCCCCCAAGCTCAATGGCAGAGACTACTGTTCCCCGAGAAGTAATAGGCGGCGTAGCAATTTTTGGTGCTTTTGCCGGTCAGCAAAGGAAAGGCCTATTTAATAAACCTCTTTAAGGCTTTAGGTAGTCTTTTTAAGGGGAATCTTTAGAGCAAGGAGTTTAGGTCGCTGTTCAGCTGGTTGGGGTTGACCCCGCTGCTGACAGGGATTGCGTCTAGGGCGGCAGCCGCTTTTTGAACGTCAGATTTAGTTTGCAGTTTTGCGGGAACGCTCAGGCTAGGAGCCGAGTTATTGACGGCTAGTGGAGCATTATGGTCCTTGGCTACTTTCAGCCCGATAACAGTCACGGCACCAATGACTACCAGTACTAGTAGAAGGGTTAGAAAACCGAATCCTCGTTGGTTAAGAGTTAAACTTTTCATTAGTTTGTACCTCCTGGGTTAGTCGTATTTGTGGTTGCATTAAGCGAAAGGATGGCCTGAGCTAAAGAACGTACAGCTAGCAGATAGCTCTTTAGGTTATTTTGGGTCACTTGGGCTATGGCTTGGAAGGTAGCTACGTCCTGAGCTGTTGATGTGCTGTTACAGTCTATTGTCGGGGTCAGCGACTTTAGGGCAGCTATTGAGGCTTCTGAGTTAACTTGAGCCTGGGTAGCAGCTGTAACCAGTGCTGTCCAGTTAGGAACAGTCAAGTTGTTGGTCTGTTGGTAAGCCTGCAATTTAGCAAATATGGAGTCGATGCGGGATTGAAAAGCTTGAGCGTTATCACTGATGCTGGCAAACTTGGTGGTCAGGCCTCGACTGTCAGCTTGACAAGCTTTTAGCCTATCTTGGGCAGTAGTCGTATTCTTGTGTTGGGCTTCGAGTTGAACTAGCTTTGACTCTCCTTCGCTTCGGGCAGTAGTCGTTTCAGTTTCAGCCTCGCGGGTTACCTCCGGGGTTGTAGCATCGCTGCTTTTTGTTGTGTCCATGCTGCTTGATCCGCTGGTTTGATCGGTAGAGGAAGTACCGCTAGTTGTGCTGGTCTGATCTGTTTTTGATGCAGTAGTAGTTGAGCTAGTTTGATCAGTTGTCCCGCTGCTTGAGCTGGGGCTATCAGCGATTACCGGTAAGCTGATACTGAGCGTAAACAATGTGGCCATTGCTGGCAAGAGTAAACTTATTCGTTTCATCTTTGGCATTTATTATCCTTATCTTTAAATAGTCATTTTTAATTTGTTTAGACCTGTAATGCTTATGTTATCAGAGTCTCAGCTTTTTTCAAGGCTTTTTTGCTGATCTTGGTGAGCTCGGCGACTGCTTCCCAGGGCAATCCAGCTCGTCCGAAGTGGCCGTAGGCAGCCGTTTGCAGATAGATAGGGCGCCTTAGATCAAGTTGTTCAACAATATTCTTAACCGAGGGGATTAGTATTGAGCGAGCGAATTTTTCAATAATTGAGCTTGATTTTCTGGCTGTTCCGAACGTGTCAATAGTGAAGTTCACCGGTTCTTTGGCTCCGATATAAAAGGCTAGGCCGACTTCAGCTCTTTTGGCCAGCCCAGCGCTGACAATGTTTTTAGCAATAAAGCGGGCAGCGTAGGCACCGCTTCGGTCAACCTTACTGGGGTCTTTGCCGCTAAAGGCCCCGCCACCGACACGGGCAAAGCCGCCGTAGCCATCAACTACAATTTTGCGTCCTGTCAGGCCAGAGTCTGATGCTGGACCGGGTATGTGCCAGGCACCGGTTCCGTTAACCACAATATCTTTCTCCTGAATTTGTAGACCATACTCAGCTAGGACCTGAATGACAATGGTTTGGTAGATGTCACTTCGTACTCGCTCCAGAGACAGCCGCTCGTCATGGGGTACAGCAATGGTCAGATGTTCAACGGCTACAGGTCTATCGTCTTCGTAGCGCACAACTACTTGAGCTTTACCGTCAGGTCTTAGGTGCGGCAAGAGTTTACTCTCCCTGGCCTGATCTATAGCCCGGACCAGAGCATGAGCCAAAGTAATCGGCATAGGTAGTAGCTGTGGCGTTTCGTCACAGGCATAACCAAACATTAGTCCTTGGTCTCCAGCACCGTACTCATCAACACCTATTGAGATTTCGGGAGATTGTTGATGGAGATAGTTTTCAATTGGTGAGCGGTCAGAAAAGCCCCAAGATGGGTCGTTGTAACCTAGTCGGTGAATCTGGTGGCGAGCGATTGCCTCAAAGTCTACCTTGGCTGAGGTCTTAACTTCTCCGGCTAGAATTACTCGGTTGGCGGCGACCATTGTTTCAACAGCCGTGCGGCCATCTGGGTCTTGGGTTAATACAGCGTCTAAAATGGCGTCGCTTATTTGGTCAGCGATCTTATCCGGGTGACCGGCACAGACTGACTCGCTGGCGAAGAGTGTTATTTGTTTGGACATAAAAATATCCTTTCTGCTGAGCTTAGATGGGAAAGGATATTGTTTTTCAACATCTTTCCCGATTAGTATCAGCGGGCTAGATGGAGCACCTTATCCATAACTTCGGGTAGGTTGCTGGCAGATCAACGAGCTAGTTCTCTCCCTGCACTCTTTATATTTAAATTGTTAATGTTAGCTATTGTAGCATGGGCTGTGCCGGGTTTCCGCAGCGGCAGTTTACTGATACTCGTTATACAGAGCTGTGATCTCGGCCGCAGATAGAGCGCGGTTGTAAACGCGGACACCAGACATATTACCATTAAGATAATAGGGGCCACCCCCTCCATATTCACCAAGTATTGCTGAGGTTGCCGGATTGGCTGCCGTTGCACTCGTCGATTTATCTAACGCACCATTTATATATAAATAAAGGGTTGCACCGTCAAATACCTGAACAATATTATACCATGTATTCGTTACAGGAATTAGGTTGCTATCAAGTATGTAGTTCGTAGTTGTAATAGTTCTAATATGAGAGTTATACACTTGAATATTATTATTATTTCCTCCACCTGTATCAAAAAGGTACTGATTACCGCTAACTGCCCCACGAATGTAAACCCAAAGTGAGACTGTGTGTACGGAGTTAATCACCCCTCCCGGTATTGTTGTAGATATACTATTACTCGTCCCATTAAAACTATATGCGCCATTGGACAGACCTTTTCTATCGGTAGTAAGGGTTGCGCCATTAACAGTGCCGTTATTTGAATATGGAGTGGCGTCCTTAGCGTTGCCAGCAAGAGGCCAATGGCCTACTATCCCCTTACCTAGACTGATATTGCCACTGGTGCCAGAACCGCCTAGTTCTATTTGGGAGTTGTAGGAGTTGTATTGAGCGGCTATTTGGGAAGCCGATAGGGCGCGGTTATAGATGCGAACGTCACTAACAGAACCACTAAGAGTACCCCAGCCTGGCGATCTACCAATCAGCACATCATTGCTTATTATACCTATTGTGAATGCTCCACTTAATCCACTACCGATTTGAGTATTATTAGCATAAATTCTCATTGTACTACCATCATACGTCGCAGTTAAAAGAGTCCATGTGTTTGTGGGCACGAGGTAACCAGTAGGGTTGTAAAAATGTCTGGTACTATTCGATTCATCAAGTTCAAACCACAGCGTACAATTATTCCTAATATTCAGACCATAACCTCCAGAAGTTGCATACCCTTTAGCTAAAACACCAGGGTAGTTTGTTGAACATGAGACTGGGTTGACCCATGCCGAGAGAGTAATGGCGGTGCTTATATTCAAACTCGTACTGTTCGGAACGTCAATGTAAGTAGAGCTACCATTAAAACTATAAGCACTATTAGCTGCACCTTTTCGATCGGTCGTAAGTGTCGCTCCGTTATTCGTACCATTATTACCATAAGGACTAGAATCTTTAGTATTACCTTGCATCTTCCACCAACCAACTAGTCCCGATTCGCCATTAGCGGTATTACTTTTTGAGTCATATTGGTTATATAAAGCTGTTACTTCGGCGACTGAGAGGGGACGGTTGTAAGCATGCAAGTCACTAATTGAACCTGAGAAATAAGCTCTAAATGTTGAACCATTATCAATTGTTTCGCCTCCAATAAATAGATTACTTGCTGCCGTAGCTAGCGTACCCTCCACATGAGACTGTGTTTGCCCATTAACCCAAAGGTTGACGTTAGTCCCGTCGTAAGTAACGGCAACAAAACACCATTGGTTTTGAGGTATAGAAAGAGTCGAAACAAAATCATTGCACCCACCCCAAAAGGTAAGACTTCCCGACTGTATCCCTAACCCAAACATTACACTCGTACAATTACCTTGTCCCTGAGCAAAGATGTTACCCCATGAAGAAACCGTCCCATTATCATATATCCAGGCAGTGTAAGTACGTGGCAAAGAACCAGTTGGAAAACTAGCTGGTAGTGGTCCAGTTTTAATGTAGCTGCTCCCATTAAAACTCATCGCTCCGTTAGTCGTTCCTTCTCGGTCGGTTGTAGCTGTTGTTCCGCTGTTAGTGCCGTTGTTTGAGTAAGGTGTAGAGTCTTTGGTGTTGCCGTTTAGTTTCCAGTAGCCTACTAGGCCTTTACCAAGGTTTATTGAGCTTGCCTGGTTAGAACTGCTTGGGCCACTAGAAGCACCTAGGTAGAGGGCAAAGGCGCCGCTGCCTAGAGCTAGGGTAGCTAGTATAAGGGCCGTTATTATAGCCCATCGGGGTAAGTCGTCTTTTGTTCTTTGGGTCAAGTTTGGGCTATTGGCTGGTTCGGCATTGTTTGTTGGTTGAGAGAGGTATGTATGCTTGGTTGGTGGCCTAAATCGATCCATTAAAGAAGGACCGGGAGGTTTAGGGCTATGTCTACGATACATTTTCACTTTTCTCTTTGCTTTGATGGTCAGTATATCATAAGCAGTTAAGTAGCGCCGTGTGGACCGGTTTGTGGACTAAGCTATTAGTTTTGGGGGAGTTCAGATGTTTTGGTTACCGAAGGCTGTCTTTAGGACTGTGGCGGCGGCTTTGATGGCTGCTAGAAAGGCATCGTTGTTGGCTTTAAAGCTGGCGTTACGGGTTTGGGCTAGTTGTTTTATTTGGTTGCCAATTGTACCATCACTCTTTCGGTCACTGATGAATGACTGGCGGGCGTTATTCATTGATGTTTGGAAAGAAACCCGGATTGTGGCACCGGCTGACGGTGTTGCCTGGCAACTAGCTTGGGCAGTTGATTCGGCAGCGTTAACAGCATTGGTGAAAGTGCTTACTTGGCTATCAATATTTGTTCGTTGTGAGGCAATAACAGTTTGGACTGCACTCCTATAAGTAGCCCTGGCAGCGTCATTGGCTGCACGGCGGGTGCTAACGGCGTTTAGGACGGCTGTTATATAGGTTTGGACTGCTGCTTGCTGGGTTGATGTTTTTGCTTTGGCTTGTAGTTTTGCAAAGTCGGCTTGGCGCAGGCCATCCCACTTGGCTCTATTAGCTTGGATCTGTTGATCCCACTTGGCCCAGTTGGCACTCAGTTTTTGATCCTGTTGGCTGCGGGCAGTGGTCATCTTATTCTCTAAGTTAGAGATGTTGCTGTTTACTCGACTGACGGTGGCTGACAGATTGGTGCAAAATGGGTTGGTTGTCGGCGCGGCAGCACTGACAATAGCCGGTGCTAGAGCTAGGCTTGCTAGACCAATACTTAGACCAAAAGCACTGAGTTGAGATAGCTTAAAAAGACGATTCATTGTAGGCACCTCCTAAGTTGGCGGTTGGGCCATTGGCGCTTTGGGCGGTAGCTTGATCGCTAGAGCTAAATTGATTATCTAGCGTCGATTGGCTGCTGACTTCCTGGATAGCCAGATTATCTATGCTCTGGGAAGTACCGCTGGTTGTAGGTTGTGTTGTTTGGCTGGCAGAGTTTGTTGCCAGGCTAGCTGATTTGTGGTGGAAATAGACATAGCTTAGTCCGACAAGGACGCCTAAGACGATTACCACCAACAGGCCTTCAATTGCTGAGAAGCCTTGTTCTGATTTAGTCATTTATATTCTAACCTTTCGTTTTTACTAAAGTAAGTTTAAGCTCTAGCTTTTTAGATTGCAAGGCTTTCAGGAGTTCTTGATGGTTAGGTGTTCACGTTTGACAAGCTTAAGGGCTACCCAGAAGGTTATTAAAGCCAGTGGTAATTCGATAAGAAGAGCTAGAATAACTGCCTCTTTAAGCGGTCTTCCGGGGCGAGCACTGACGATATCGAACCAGGCATCGACTATCAGAAGAGTGCTGGTAGCTGTTCCGGATAGGACCAGCCATTTTGATTCGAGATAGGAAAATATACCATTAAGCAGCAGAGCGATAATGATGCCGACATCCAGTCCGGCCCAGGCTACATCCCAGTTATGATAAATCTGGTGAGTTGGCAGACTAAAGCCAAGATAAACTGTCCAGGGAATGGTCACTGCAGCTAGAGTAATGTAGCTTAGGCTAATCCATTTTGGTAGGGCTGGTAAAATGGGTTCTGTGGCATCCATCTCAATATTATCCTCCTAGCTGATTTTCGATAACAGCGCTAAGCTCATTCAGGGAGCCATCAGTTAATACCTGCCATATGACGTCTTTATCGACTTCAAAATAGCCATGTACTATGCGATTACGTAAACCGATAATTTTGGGCCACTCCAGTTCAGGATACTTTCCTAGAACGCTATCGCTAAGGTGAGTGATCTCCTCACCGATTGCCAGCAAGCGCATTAATAGGGCATCTTGTAGCATCTCATCTGCCAGATATTTTGCTTTGGAGTTGGGGAGATATTGTTTGATAGCAGCAATGTGTTCTTGGATACCCTCTAGATAAAATGAATCTTCGTGTTTTGTCATAATACAGACGAGAGTGGCTTAATGTCCTGTTTGATCCGTTTTGCTAATCTTGGGCGGATATACTTTTCAGATACGATGTCGACTTTACGACCAAGAGCTTGCTCTAGCTCGTTTTGTAAGTCTATAACATCAAATAAGCTAGTGCCTGCTCTGTAGCGAACCAAAAGGTCTAGATCACTGTCAGGATTAGCATCCCCACGAGCAAACGATCCGAAGACTGAGACCTTTGTTACTCCGTGGGATTGTAAGATAGCTTCTAGCCGATCCTTGTTGATGAATAAGATTGAATTCATAACTTTAAGTATACTCGACTTACGCAAAACCCCAACCTAGCCTAAAATATCCCTTGTGACCTAAAAACAAAAACACAAGGAGGATATATGGCAAAGATTGTGACTTCTGACTACGCCCAGATGTTACTCAATGGGGTAGATAACTTTACGGCTACCTACTTCTCTGAGGTCATCGGCCTGGCTGTAGCGCTAAGTTTCTGGTCTGTTATTAAGGGCATCGTAAAAATTATAACAATAGATCAGTAGAACTTAGGTTGTCCTGAAGTCAATACCTTTAGTTTGGGGTTGCTTTTGGTCTACCGCTGTCCGAAGATATGGTACTGGCTTTTTTGTGTCTTTTCCAGACCCGATAGAAGATCAGTCCGGCCAGAGCAGCTAGCGCAGTCAGTGAAACATATAGTCCGTAGCGATAAATGGTAGCTATATGATTACCTCCAAGATAACCAACCATGCTCCACAGTCCAACCCATAGTCCGGCACCAAGAGCGTTAAAGGCTATAAAAGCTGGCCAGCGCATATCACTAATGCCGGCTACAATACCGTTGGCCTGACGGAGACCTTCTACAAAACGGGCTACGACGACTACTTTGCCACCGTTTCGGTTAAAGAAGGCCTCGGCTTTATCTAGTCTCTCGGCAGTTAAAAAGATATATTTTCCAAATCTCTCAACTAGTGGCCGGCCACCAAAGTCACCGATTGCAAAGCCAATGTTATCGCCGATTACGGCTGCTGCAAAGGCGATCAGGATTACAAATAAGATATTCAGTCGTCCTAGGCCGGCAAAGACTGCTGCCGCAATTAGGGTTGTTTCTCCGGGCACCGGTACACCGAAGTCCTCAAGCATGACCAGGCCGCCGACTGCCCAGTAGCCATAGTGGTTAACAGCTGGAGCTACGGCATAGATAAAGCCAGGTAGATTTGGGGGCAGCGCTTGGTGCATGTTCAGTATTTTAACAACTCTCCGCTAATTAGGGTAATTTAGCCTAGAAACCGGGTTCGAGCAGTGAGTGGTCAGCGTCCAGTCTGAGAGGCTTGGCGATGACCCTCGGTAAAAGACGTACAAAACAAACAGCCATTAGACCGATAGCAAAGCCTCCGACAATGTCAACCGGCGCATGTACTCCAAGGTAAAGCCGCGAGACAGCAACTAATAGGATCCAGACTAGCGACAGCCAGCGCCATTTAGTGGGCAAAACTAGCCAAAGGGTTAGGGCCAGGGCGGTAGCGGCCGTTTCGTGCCCCGAGGGAAAAGCAGGTCCGGTCTCAATAGCCCTCAGTTGCAAGTGGTGAGCAAGAAGTATAACTGGCCGGGGCTCTTTGGTCAGCACTTTGGCTACTTCCATTACTGCTACTGCACCGCCGGCGGTAAAGAAAAAGCGCCAGGCTAGACGAAATCTTTTAAAAAGGGCTGGTAGCAAAACACAAATGGCGATTGGGATGGCGCTGCCCAGTCCCTCGGTAATCCAGAGAGCTGGAACTCGGTAGCCGTTCGGCAAGTTATTGATGTCGTAGAAAATGCGGGCTTGGAAACCGTTTAAACGATGTGCATGGGCGATGTAGAGGGCTGGCAGAAGTAGTAGTAGGCCAATAATCATGCCGATGACGTAAGCTGTCTTTGGCTGATTAGTCTTTGAAGTTTGTTCCCGACTTGGGCTTGATGGGGCTAGATTGGCAAGCATAACTAGGAGTATATCACAGGCCAATTGCCGTCAGTCTTAACCATAATTTAGCTGGGTCTTCGGCCTTCGGGGTATATAATTCTATCCATGAGCAGAAGAGTACCCTATGCAGATTTAGTAGCAGCCTGCGCTGAAGAGCGCTTTAGTGGCTATAAAGAAGAATGTGCCAATGTTGCAGAGGAAGTTGGTGGTTTAGCGCTGCGTGGCACAGTGGAGCATATATTTGGGCTTGAAGAGAGTCATAAGCTCGGTGTTTACCTGAGAGTTGGCATGATATTAAATAGAGCCCACCCTGGCCTCGGTAATTATATGGCAGAGCGTGTTTTTAGATCGTTGCCTGATTCGGGCTAAAGCTTTAGTGGCCTCAAACAGATTGGTAGCTAGATTCAGCTGCTCCTGAGACAAACTCTAATATAAAAACTAGCTACGTGGTACAAAATCCCCTAGGTCTGCCTTATCTAGTAGCCTGCTTTTTGAGCACTTAGTAATGAGTCCAAGACTGGGTTAATAAGAGAAGCCGATATACTCAATAATCTTGCCTTTCTCTTGAGCTTTCTTGATAACCGTCAGTAAATCTGTATCAGCGGAAGGCCTATTGTTTTATCCCTTTTGCTTAATAAGTTCCTGAACTGCTTGCTTGAGAATAGGTAAATAGTGCTGAGTATTATTCCAAAGCAAACCAACATCAACATTAAAGTATTCATGAATTAATAGATTGCGTAAGTCCGTGAGCCGTCTCCAATCTGCTTCAGGTTGAACTTGCTTGAGCTCTTCAGGCAGATAACGAGCAGCTTCACCAATAATTTCAAGACGTCGTATAACAATATCCTGGACATCACTAGATTGCGTAAATGCCTGCTCAGTTTTAGGCAGGACTCTCTCAATCACCTCAATCGATTCCAGAATGTGCTCAAGGAGTATAACGGGCTCTTTCATACTGGCAATAAGTCAGGTTCAATGAAGGGTTGTAGTTTTGGAGCTATTGAACGTCTCGTGGTTACGTCAACCTTCAGGCCTAGCTTTTCTTCCAGGTCCTGCTGAAAGCCTACGAGATCAAGTAAGTCGGCGTCGGGTAGCATGTCCACAGCTACGTCGACATCACTTTTTGGACCGGCTTCACCGCGTGCATATGAACCAAAGATAAAAGCTAGTTCTACTTTATTAGCTGCCATAGAAGCTTGTATAGCTTGCTTAATGGTTGCCAGGCTTGGTTGATTGGCTTTTGTTTGGTCTACCATGCTATTTATTTTACCAGAAGTAGCAGAAAAAACTGCCTTAACCGAAGTAGTAAAAGCCACTCTCATTAGCGCGACACTCAAGACACGTAGGCGGGGCCTACTGGTGGGGCACGTTCTGGCGGTTATGTGCCCATCTAAGAGCAATTATTTCTAAAATAAGCCCGGATTGGGGCACTAATTTGCAGCTTAGGCTGGTTGAGGCTTGGCTATTTATTATCGAAGCGTCTAAAAATGCACTAATGGCCTGACTAGACCGAGCCTGTTATTATATTTACATGATTTGGCTTGCGCTTATTCTCCTCGGCTTGGTAGCTGGCGCAATTAGCGGCTTGGTGGGCATCGGCGGTGGAGTAGTTATTGTCCCGGCACTGGTTGTATTGTTTGGTTTTAGTCAAAAGTTGGCCCAGGGCACTACTCTGGCATTACTGGTACCACCTATCGGTATATTGGCGGTCATTATCTACTACAAACAGGGCAATGTTAATTTGACGGCCGCTGGCTTGATTGCAGTTGGCTTTATTGTTGGCAGCTTACTTGGTGCTCGCTACGTCAGTCATTTATCTGACCAAACGGTGACTCGGATTTTTGGAGTACTCCTTTTGGCCTTTGCCGTTAAGCTTCTGATTAGCGCTAGGGTTTGAGGCCCTAGGATAGGAGAATAGATAAAAGTTGATTAAAATATTTTCGTCTAAGACAATTGGCTTGTTATTGCTGGTTGGCAGCATACTAGTGATTGTCGATTTGTATAGTCATAGCTCTGCCCCGCTTAAACCCGTAAGTAAATATATCCCATCTAGTCAGTCTGTTTGTATAGACCCAGGACATGGGGGGAACGACCCCGGAGCCCAAGCAGCTAATTTGACTGAAGCAACCATTAATTTAGAAGTTGCTTTCAAGGTACGCTCTGAGCTGGAAGCAAAAGGTTATCCGGTTTATATGACTCGAACGAGCGATCAGACACTATCTCATGCTCAGCGAGCAGATTTTTGCAATGCTCATCATGCCACCATTCTGGTTGCCATTCACCAAAATGCCTATCCTTATTCTAACGCGGATTATTCGACTGCTCTGGAATATAAGCCTCAGGACGGAGCCTTGGCGGTGGCGCTGGCTGAGGCCGCCGGCAAGGAACTGGGTCTAAGCGTTACTCCTCCTTCATGGTTCGAAGGTGGCGTACTGATGCATTCAGATATGCCAGCAACACTTATTGAGAGTCTATTTATCACTAATACCAGTGAGCAGGCAGCCTTTAACAGAGATAGTTCTCGTTTAAATCAGGAAGCTCAGGGTATTGTTAACGGTATAGTCATCTATCTTAATGGCCATAAAAGTTAGTTATTGGGTTGTTGGGTTTAGGCTAGTCAAATCATAAACATTATCCACGGGATTACTCGACATATAACTATTAGCATTACTATTGACAACTATTAGGCTCTCTATTAGGATAGAACGTATGAAGACAGTTAGTTATTCACTTGATGAGGAAACAGCACTAGGGATTAAAGCTCTAGCAAAACAAATGAAGTCATCACAAAGTGACATAGTTAGATCTATGTACGCCAGGATGCGACTAGAAAAGACCCTGGAAGAGATGGAGGAACAAGCAGCACCTTTACTAAAGAGATTAGGCCTCGAGACAGAAGATGATGTCGCTACCTACGCCAAGTCCAAAACTTAACATAGTTCCAGATACAGGCTTTTATATAGCAGCCGCCTTAAAGAATGGCTATGCAAGAAGCTACTTAATCGGTCGAGGTACAAAATTCTTAACCTATGAACTATTTAGTTCTGAAGCAATTCTGCTTGAACTTCAAGAAAAGCTAGAAAGCGACAAGTTTGGCTTTGACAGACAACAAGTAGTTTCTGCGCTCAATCAGGTACGTAATGTAGTAAAGATTGTCCATCCAATCCAAAAAATTAGAATCGTAAGAGATCCTGATGATAATAAAATTTTAGAGTGTGCAAAAGCAGCAAAAGCAGACGTCATTTTGGCATTTGATAAAGACTTACTAGCGCTAAAAGAATATGAAGGGATAAAAATCGTACACCCAAGCACCATGCAATATCTATTCCCTAATAACTAGACGCTGATCGACCAATCAACATAGAGACATTTCTGAATCATTTGTGTTTTAGTCATATTCTATGATCTTATATTTTAGTTTTTTGTCGTTCCGCCGCCGATCTCCACTAAAAACTCTAGATCAATTCGGTATACATCTAAATTAGTCTGAGACTCGTTAATGATCCCTATAGATAGGCGGCAATAGCATCTTTGGTAATTGTCTGCATCAGGGTTGCTCGTCCAACCCAATCATATGTGCCGTTGCCGTCACTGAAGATTACTAGCACAAAGCTCTTGCTGCCACTGGTAATAATGGCCGCGTCATGGACATCGTCGTCATCTTCTCCCGCCTTATGGTAAACCTTGTCTCCTGACGACACAGCGGGCACTATGTAATCTCGGTAATTGGCCTGGCTTAAGTAGTTAAGCATTAGTGAGCGATTGGCTGGCCAGAGAAGGCTACCATCACTCAGTTTAGCCAGCAGGCGGGCCACATCGCTGGACGTAAAGCTATTAGTTGAAGGATCATAATTAGTGAAGCCTATGCTGTTGGCATAGCGCTTAAGATCAGGGTGAGTCAGATAGTCATTAAGCTCTGTCCAAGCAGTGTCATCACTATTAACAAGCATCTCTTTAAGCCAGTACTGGCCGCTATTACCATCAATATTCTGCTTCAGGCTGGTCGATTTTAGTTGGACATGGTTCAAATAGTCGGCTGCTGTCAGTAGTTTGGCGGTGCTGGCGCCGTCAAAGGCAGCCTCAGTGCCGAAAACTTTTAGACCTTGGCTGGAGTTAACAGTAGAAATACTAAAGGTAATAGTTGGGTTGGCTGACATTAGTTGATCCACTTGTCCGGCAAAAATATCGGCTTTTTTAGCAGCCACGGCGGCTGCTTGAATCTGGGCCTGGCGGACGACAGCCGCTTCGGCAGCGGCATGCTTAGTCCACAATATATAGCTGCCGGTAATCACTATCAGCAGTAAACATATTAGAACTCTCAGTTTTATCTTTGAGTAACTTGCGGTTTTCGATGACCGATAACTGGATGGCATTTTGATGATTTTTGTTTTGGCTTAACAAAAACAGTATAGCTTATAGGGTCCCCCTACCCAAAATATTTTTATACAAGTAGGGCTGTCTCGGATCTTTTCTGTCTAAACAAAGTCATTCGGTACAAAATCAGGTATCGTTAGATCAACGGCGATGACTCCTAGTTCCAAGCGTAGCTCGGCAGACATATTTTCGGCCAGTTTCATTTTGTAATCATCCGGCATTAAGGGAGCTGCGTCGGTAAGTGTTTCAGCCAATAACCCAAAATGTGATGGCCTGGCCAAAATTAATGTTGGCAGCGGTCTTAAATCTCTGAGTATAGTTAAGAGAATTTGGGCATTGGAGCCATCTATGTAAGTCGGATCATAAATCATGCCGTAAAGCTTATAATAAACTGCCTCACTAATGACTTGTGACTCTAGGGCGTTTGTCTTAGCTTGTAATTGTTGAAGCTGATCGTCGTACTCTATCCTCATAATGATTGATTTAAGCACCTTTTGAGTTACAGATCTAGTGACAGATAATCTAGGATCAGCCCAGTTCGGTGTATAATTTAGCTTGCATATATATGGGTCAAATGATTTCAATAGAACACCAACCACCGGTTGTCGCCTATTTGGCAACGCCAACTGACAAGCCGAGGGGCGGTATGATTGTCATTCATGAAGTTTGGGGGTTGGTCGAGCATACCAAAGCACTTGCCGAACGACTAGCAGAGGCTGGGTTTTATGCTCTGGCGCCTTCTTTACTCGATAATTCGGCTTTTACTGAGGAAGAATTATCTGGCATCCAAGCCGATTTATTTGATCCCCAGCAACCTCATGATGTCCAACCCCAGTTACGACAGCTAAGAAAACCCTCCCTGGAGCCGGTATTCGCCCAAAAAACAGTTGGCTCTTTGGTGGCCTGCTTTGACTACCTATATCAGTTGTCGGAGCTTAATCATCAAGTAAGCGTCATCGGTTTTTGCTTTGGCGGAACCTACGCTTATGCTTTAGCGGCAGCTGAACCGAGGCTGAAGGCCGCTTTTCCATTTTATGGACATTGTGACCTAGAGCCTGGTGCTTTAAAACAGATTCGTTGTCCCATTAGAGCCTTTTATGGGCAGCAGGATGAGAAGTTGATGGCTGAGCTGCCGATTGTCCGGCAGGAAATGACTCAAGCTGGAGTTGATTTTGAGTCAACGGTTTATCCTGGCTGCGGTCATGCCTTTTTCAATGATAGCAATCGCTTCACTTACAACCGCTTAGCGGCTGAACATGCCTGGCAGCTAGTGTTAGATCAATTGATAGCTTAAGCTAGACTAATAGCCCTGTTGTTCAACAAATGTCAGGGCGTAACCTGGACGGCCGGCACGGCCAGCTCGACCAATGCGGTGTACATAATCTCCGTAAGACTGGGGTTCAGAATAGTTAACTACATGAGTGATGTCCGAGACGTCAATGCCCCGAGCTGCTACATCTGTAGCCACCAGAATCTTAACCTGGTTGTCCCGGAAGCGTTGCAAGGCTCTTTGGCGCTGAGACTGAGACTTACCACCGTGTATGGCATCACTGTCGAAGCCTCTGGTCTGCAACTCTTTGGATAGTCTCTCGACACTTCGGTGAGTGTCGTCAAAGACTAAGGTCTTAACGACTGCCTTCTGAAGTAGTAGATCGTGCAATTTGGCTATTTTCTCATCTTTACCGTTATAGGAAACAACGTTCTGGTCAACGTTATCGGCTGTATCGCCGGTTTTAACAACTACATGAGTTGGGTCACTAGCGAAGCCCTGAATTATGGTTGTCACTTTGGAATCAAGCGTTGCTGAGAAGAAGTATGACTGTCTCTTGGGCGCTGTTTTGCCTAGAATGTGACTAATGTCGTTGATAAAGCCCATATCTAGCATGCGGTCGACTTCGTCAAGGACAATTATATTAAAGCTGGCTAGATTTAGAGTACGTTGTTCAGAGTGATCCTTGATTCGTCCGGGAGTACCAATAACAATCTGGGGGTTTAATTTTAGTTCACGGTACTGTGGCCCGATTGACACACCACCGATTAACAGTGCGCCACGCAGGCCAGTGCCTTTGGCAATTTCTCGACATTGGTCTTCGATTTGTTGTGCTAACTCACGGGTTGGGGCCAGAATAAGAGCCCGGTCCTGATGATTAGTAATCAGACGATTGAGAAGAGGTATGGCAAAGGCGGCCGTTTTACCGGTACCGGTGTTGGCGATGCCTACAACGTCTCTGCCTGATAGTCCTAGTGGGATAGTTTGGTCTTGAATCGGTGACGGTATGGTATAGCCTTTGGCGATCAAATTATCCTGAAGCAGGGAGTGAATAGCAAAATCACTGAAGGCGTTACGGGGAGAATAGTCTTCTTTTTGAGTAGATGTGGCGCTTTGGATAAAGCGTGAGGGGTGGATGAACTCTTTTTTAGGACGACGAGTGGTTGAGCGTGGTTGATGGATTGATTGGCGACGACCTGAACTATAGGCTCGTCTATTTTGGTTATAGGACATAAAAAATGAATCCTTTGATTTTAAATAGTTTGTTGATCGATTGATTGTTGGAATGAAATCGAGTCAATAACTACTATTCTCTGGATTCATCAAAACAATAACTTAATTTTAGCATAATTAATTTGTTAGCACAAGAGAGGTGTCTATTTCTTAGGGGCTTTAGGCTTTTTAACTTCTCGTTTTGGTCTATCTTTAGACATCGTTTACTCCTCTATATTGCTTTAAGGGTTAGTAGGGGCAGACTTTTGTGATTGTTTTAGCCTGGACAATTTGGGCATCGCTGACAAGAGCGTGAGAAGCCCAGTAGAGCTTGCTTTTGGTGGTCTCTTTAATATCACCGGGAAAGGGCGGGCTACAGGGACCGATCCAGGTGTCAGTCAATTCGTAGTTCCCTTCATTGTCCTGCTGAATGATTAGTGTCAACTTATGGCTAGGGGGAGAAAAACGATTTTTAACGTAGCGCGAGAAAACATTCATTTTGTATGGTTGAGCGTAGAAAATAGAGTCTTTTTCGCTGGTCTCAACAATGTCAGTATTCCCAATTACCCGTCCCATGTCTCGTTCAATCGATACTCTTGAGCCGCTCAAACTCATTGGTGCCAATACTTCTTTGATCAGTGTGATCAGATGTGGCTGACGGCTAATGTAGCGTCCGGCTGAAGAAGTGATCAGATTAACCCATACTTGGTAGCCGTCAGGTGATTCGGCAACTACATATCTATACATAACTTTCCCTCTGCTCAGTTGATATTAAGTATACGCTTAAGATCAGCAGATAGCCAATATTCTATTAGATAGATTCAGATATAGAGCCGCTTTTTGGGGCTGGGCGGCAGGTCGATATTAAATTGGCAGCCAGTTGGTCTGGCTCCGTTTTTGGTTATTCGGTTTTCTGTGTTTTGGGGCTCAGATAGTATGAGCGAACTTGGAAAAGGAAATAAAAGGCAATGGCACTGCCAAACACAGTCGAGACTAATTTGCCAACTCCGCCATAGCTGCTATCAAAGACAGATACTAAGCCGTAGACAATATTAACGACGGCTGCTAAAAATAGCATGTTCCAACCACGCTTACTACGAGCTCTGAGGCCCGGGTAAGCCAGAAGTAGAATTACTCCGTCAAGGGCTAGAACAATTAGACTAAGATAGTAGAACAGTCCTAGGCTATGGACGGCAGGCGTTATGCCATAAAGATTAGCGTACTGGTTAACCGTAGTGACAAGATTGTTGACTAGGTGTCCGACATGCCAAAGATTCCAGGCAGCAAAAAGCTGCAGCAGACCAAAGACTAGAGCGATCCACGGCCAGGCTCTGACCAATCCTTTTTGTCCGTTTGGTGAGATTGATGGTAAATTTTTATATAGACTTCCTAGTGACTTTTCTAAACTGTTTAGCATGATTGCCTCCCTTAGCTACCCAAGCTGATTTAATATATCCATCATTATATGCCACCAGGGCAAGCTGTTGATCACTTTCGCACTTTTTTAAAACTTAGGGTTGGTAGGCCTCTATGCCGAGTAATTGATCGACTGTTACGAATTGATAACCGGACTTGCTTAGTTGCTCGACAAATATTTTGACTGCTTCTACCGTCTGACTCCGGTTAGCGCCTCGGCCATCATAGCCGTCATGAAAGATGATGATTGAGCCTGGTTTGGCTTTTTTTATGGCTGCGTGGGCAATCTTAGTGGCGTCAATCTGAAGCACTTCAAGGGGGTGAGCGAACTGACCGGAAATAGGATAAAGCTGTTGTTGTTTCAGGCTACCCAGCAAAAGCGGCTGGCGCCACAACCAAGGGGAGCGGAAAAGAGCTGGTTTTAGGCCAGTGTAGGTCTCAATTAAGTGCTGGTTTTGGCTGATTTCTTTTTTGAAAGACGGATCGACAAAGTACTTATGAAACTTATGAGACAGGGAGTGATTGCCTATAACGTGCCCCGAGCGAATCATTTTCTTAGTTACCTCGGGATGCCTCTTAATGCACTCACCGACTTGAAAAAACGTTGCTTTAATCCCTTTTTGATTCAGGAAATCTACTATTTGTGAGCTGTAGGGCTCATTTGGACCATCGTCAAAAGTGAGGGCGATTATTTTTTGAGACGTCTTTTTACGCCATGGGTATACCCCAAAAAATTGTGAATAGGGCGACATAAAGATCCAGTAACCGAGTCCGAGCACTATAAACAGACTAAGAAATAAAGCTAGGCTCATTTAAATCAGTTTTTTTAATAGGTGTCCGGCGGCGTGAACAATATTGAAGGCCCAGTGGGTCATACCGGAGAAGATTGATGTCCAAGCTAGAACTACTACTGCTAGACTGACCAGCGCAAAACGTGGAAATAGCTGTTTGGTACGCATTAGCTTGTTATTTTCTCGGTAAGCAGGAGCTGTTCCGAGGATAGTTCGTTTAAACAGTTTGTTCAGATAATAAGCTAATAGGTAATAAACCAGAAACGAGACGAAAAGGTTGTAGAAGAGCCCTTTTTGGAGGCGCCGGGCTGATGTTAGGCTAACGTTTTTGTTATCAAATAGTACCTTGCCCTTTTTAGCCAGTTTATGGAGCAAGTCTAGTTCATCCCCGCCTTGAGTTAGGGTTGTGTCATAGCCGCTCCAAGCCGACTTTTTAAAGGCAATGTTGGTGGCTGTAACATAAAACGGTCGACCGAGAGGATGATAGACAAGATTGACTGCCCCAAATAGGATCTTGGGATAGATCTTTCCCCACCACGGTCCATCAAAGTAGGCACAAGGACCGCTGACCGCAACCGCTCTGGGATTTTTCTTAAAAGAATCATCTATCTTCTGAAGCCAGTTTGATCTAAAAACAGTATCGGCGTCAGTTGAGATTATTATTTCGCCTTTGGCTGCCTTGGCTCCCGCTTGGCGAGCCCAACAAGTACCAGGATGGATTTCGCTGATCACTCGGGCACCATTTTTGAGAGCAATTTTAGCTGTTTGGTCAGTTGAATTGTTATCAACAACTATGATTTCGAAACGACCGCTGAATTTTTGACTCTTTAGTGACCTAAGAGCATTGCCAATATACAGAGCTTCGTTATAACAAGGTATGACGATGCTGAAACGAGGCTGAGATGAACTCATGCTGCTAATTATGTCACAACTAAGCCGCTACCAAGTAAAAATTCTAAAGCAACTCCCAGGCAACAGTTATGGTAGCCGAGGAATCTCTGTCTAAAATTATTTGGGCAGCCTAAAAAGCTTAGCTACGCTTGCGTCCTAAAGGGTCCAGTTGTCGTTTACGTAGCCGTAGAGACTTAGGGGTTACCTCAAGTAACTCGTCGTCTTCTACAAAATCTATGCATTGCTCAAGGCTCATAATTAGGGGCGGGGTCAACTGAACAACACCGTCACTGCTTGAACTACGCATATTGGTTAGATGTTTGGCCTTACAAACATTGATCTCCAAATCTTCACGCCGGTTACTGAGGCCGATGATTTGGCCGGCATAGACTTTTTCGGCTGGTCCGACAAAGCAGATCCCGCGGGCTTCAACATTTTGCAAGGAATAGGGCGTTGTGACCCCTGTCTGATAAGCAATTAGGACACCGTTCCGCAGTTGCTGTAAGGCAGCGCCAAGTGGTTGGTAACCAATGTTTAATGAGTTCATGACTGCCGTGCCTTTGGTGTTAGTCAGTAATATGTTGCGCAGGCCCAGTAAAGCCCTTGATGGCAGCCGATAAACAAGTTTAGTCACGCCCTTGCCTGGGGCAGAAAATTGTTCGTTAAGTATTGCCCGCCGTTGGCCGAGTTCAAGCTGGACGGTACCGACCTGCTCAGCTGGAACTTCGACAATTAATTCCTCGACCGGTTCTTCGGTCTGTCCATTGTGGTTACGGGTCACAACCTCTGGTCTACCGACTTCAAACTCAAAGCCCTCGCGGCGAAGGGTTTCAATTAAGACACTCAGATGTAACTCACCGCGACCGGAGACCACAAACCCGATACCCTGATCACTTACTCGGAGCCCGATATTTGTTTCTATTTCCTGGTGCAGGCGATCACCGATCTGGCGGCTAGTAGTAAACTGACCTTCTAGTCCCTTAAACGGTGAGGTGTTCGGGCCAAGATATATTTTGAGAGTTGGGGCTTCGATCTCCAGAATTGGCAATGCTTCCGGTGAGACGGCATCAGCCACTGTTTCACCAATTTGAGCGTCAGCTAAACCGCTCAACTGAACAATATCTCCGGCTACGCCAAGTTTAACCTCAAACTTATTAAGACCCTGACTCATATAGACTGAATCGACCCTGGCTTTCACTTGACTGCCATCTTTTTGGCAAAGGACAACTTGATCACCAGCCTTGATCTGGCCCCGGCTAATCCGTCCTATGGCATATTTGCCCTTAAAATTATCCCAGGCCAGAGCCGTTACAAGCATTTGGAAGGGTTGTTCTTTATCTACTTTGGGTGCTGGAATGTGCTGACTAATGGCATCAAAGATGACTGACAAGTCGGCTGCTTCATCTGGGCTAAGAGGCGGCTTAGCCCAGGCTTTGCCGCTACGGGCAACGGCATAGTAGACTGGGTAATGCAATTGGTCCTCGTGAACAGCTAGCTCTAAAAATAAGTCAGCCAGTTCGTCTTCAACTTCAATAATCCGGCTGCTGGACTTGTCTATTTTATTGATGACTATAATTGGCTTTAGATTGGCAGCCAAGGCCTTACCCAAAACAAATTTAGTCTGAGGCATCGGTCCTTCCTGGGCATCGACAACTAGGATACAGCCATCAGCCATATTGAGTATCCGCTCAACTTCTCCTGAAAAGTCAGCATGGCCGGGGGTATCAATGATATTGATCCGATAATCGCCGTGCTGGACAGCCGTTACTTTAGCAGTAATGGTAATGCCCCGCTCACGCTCTTGATCGCCGCTGTCCATGATCAGTTCCTGGCTCATCTCAGCTTGATTGTCACGAAAAGTCTGAGACTGCTTCAGTAGACCATCAACCAGCGTTGTCTTGCCATGGTCAACATGAGCAATAATAGCAATATTACGAATCTTGGATGAGTCTTGAACAAAGTTTGACATATAAAAAGCGCTTCCCTAGTTTGAGCGCCACTTAGAATGGTTGCTTAATTTAACTGTTATTATAGCAGTTTGGGGACTGTTATTAAAGCACAGCCTTGATTAATTACCTCTTTCATGGTTAAATATTAACAATATGGCAGAAGTTTCAGGTCAAGCCCAAACTGAAGTACCCTCATTTTATCCTTATGCTGATGGGTTTTCAGTAGGCGATAATACACTTGCCTACATCACCCGTATGCGCCAACCTGTTGAAGTTGGTGAGGTTCCTAGCGGTGAATTACTGGTCGGCGATATACTGCGCCGAACTTGTAAATTAGGTGGTACAGCTTGCGCAGGTTCAGGCTGCCAAGCTCCTGAGGGTTATAGCAATATTGACAGGCTTTGCTCTGACTTAAATATCAAAGACGTAACCGAACGGCTTGGAATTGAAGCGAAAGACTTGCTTATGGTGGGTGTCACCGCTGACGGCGCAGGTTTTTACGACAAATTAGACAGTTACGGCGAATCAGTGAAAACTAATTCAGTGGGTATTCGTGAATTGCCTGGTTATAATGCTTTCTTCGCTAAGGCTTCTGAGGGAGTTGTGCTGGGCGCTAGGTTAGCAGATTGTGGTTTTGCAGCCATTGAGTTCAAGGACGACCAAGGAGAAGACGTTTTGGGGTTCGTACATATGACACGACCTAACTTACAAGGTGAATCTAAACTAGGCTTTGAGGTAAACGGACAACCAGCAGGTAGTTTTGAATATTTCATGCACGAAGCCTTGGCGCATTATGGTGGAGATATAGCAACCGCTAAAGTCCACTTAGTAGCCGCAATTAAAGCTGAAAACTTCCAGCACACTTTTAAAGACGAGGACGGTCAGCGTCCGGAAGATAAGTTCCCCGGCTGGATTGACCAAGGTTTGTTGGTTAATAGGTCAGATTCTAAATGGACACAAGGCGATTCTATTAATTCTACTGACGTATGGGAACCACAATACCGTGAAATGCTACGCTGGCAGATTACTAGAAGCGGTATCACTTCAGAACAACTAAGCGAAGAAGATATGATTGACCCTGCTGACTTGGAATTGGGTCATGCCAGTAACCACGCTGGCGCACACGGTAAAATGCCTGACGCTCGTGACGCATACTTAGTTATGCCACGCACTTACCAAGCTGCTTAATTTGGTTTTTGAAAATGTTGGTAGTCAGTCCTATCGCTGTCTTGAGACCAATTACCGCCCCACTCCCAGCCACACTCTAGCATGAACTGCACGAGTGGGTGATTATCAGATAAAGTACCAGACTTATCAGGTTCCCATACCGCTCCCGTAGGTGCCACTATAATTTCGCCACTTTCATGGCGTATGTAAGGATTTTGCCTAGGGTTGATGTCAAAGGCTAAACCATGACCATGAAGCGACACCTTATCGGTGCCAGCAATTAAACGATAGTTGAAGCCCGATGATACATTAGCAGCCATGAGCTTGTTATCATCCCATTGATAGTCTGAGTTGCTCGCAGGTACGACCTTTTCAATTAGGAAGTTTAGTTCAAGAGCAAGATCGAAAAAAGCCTTCACATCATCTACTACTGTTAGATTAACTTCAATCAGGCCACTATGGCTTTTCCTATCAAACCCATAATAGGTAACGGGCAGTGCAATTTGTTGACGTAGTATCTCGGTCGGACAAGGCTTCTCTGGATTTTCTAAAACAGGTGGTAATTTGCCATATTCAGCGCTCATAAGCTAATAATATCATCCAGTAGATGTCGCTCAGGCGGAAACTATTCGTAGTTTATCTAGCCCCTTTTTCTCAATTTGTCGGATGCGTTGATGACTAAGGCCAAAGATACGGCCGATTTCTTGGAGGGTCAGACCCTTTGTTGTCGTCGGTATCTGCTCAAAAATTGCTTCGTATGTTAACTCCCCCCAGTGTGTTTTTAGGCTCACCCCGGCAAGTTCATCCAGATAAACACCAAAGCGAAGACTTATAATAGCTTTTTCTCGAGCATTTAAACGGCTGGTCAAAAAGATCTTCTTGAGTTCTTCTTTGTCAGATAGATTATCAATCTGGCTGTCTAAATTATTTGGCGACCCTTCCGTTTGGTGGTCTGTAATATTACTCAGCGATGGAAGAACCAGTGCTCCAACTCGCCTCAGAGTTTGTGTCTGTTCAGCGGTCATGTTGTTTGCCAATGCTAGTTCTTCGGTTGTCACTTCGCGGCCTAACATAGCAGCCAGCCTGTTCTGGGCTATTGAAAGCCCAACCCACTGTTCATGGACGTAGAGAGGAAGCTTGATGGTCCGACTTTGTTCGCCAATTGCCTTCCTGACAGCGTTGTTAATCCAATAGGTGGCATAAGTAGAAAACCTGTGGCCTCTATTAATTTCGAATCTGCGAACGGCCGTCGCAAGACCAACACTTCCTTCTTGAATAAGGTCGTCAAAAGTAAGCGTGCCGGCATAGCTGGCCCTTTTTTGGACATAATGAACAACCAATCTAAGATTTGAAAAAAAAGCAATCTGATGGGCAACGGTTAGGTCAATTAATGCCTGCTCCTGCCTTTCGGTTAGTGGCTGCCCTGTAATCTGTGATTGGTCAACGGCTAATCCCTCTTCAATTTTAGAGAAAAGACTGTGTTCGTCGGCGGCGTTAAGCAATCTATAGCCATTAATTACTTTTGAAAAGTTATTTGGATCTTTGCGGCTCGGTGAGCATGACTCTGAGCCATCGCTATAGGCTGCTAGTGTACGTTGAACAGCCGGATGATTGGTATAGGTTTTGACAATCTGAATTAGGGCCTTTTCCCGTGCCCGACCAGATTCAAAGTTAGCTAATTGGTTCGGTTGGTCACTGCCCAATTCAGCTTCTTTAAGAAACAGCTCTTTTAGATCTGCCCTGAATAATTTGGGGCTAAGTGGTACGACAGCAATAACCGCCGAGCTAGAACGTCGTTTAGTATAGTCAGGCCAGTCTTCTGTGTCTGGCTTGGCGTAAACGGCTTCGGTTGTTAAGCCGGGTTGGTTAATCAAATCTGGGTTCTTGATTGATGGATCTTCGGAGCAGTCTTTCCCCCAATATGCTGTTGTGTCCAGCTGTTCTATAAACTCCGGTGTCATATTACTAGGTATAACAGAAATGGAGCTAAAGAGCAAATTGTGCTATCTGGACGAGGTTTAAAGTTAGACTTTGTGGCTTTTTGTATGAACGCTTTTTTAGGGTTTTAATCTCCTGGCTTGACCGCCGCATTAGTTTTTTTACAGTCTGCCAGATAACAGCAGCCAGTTTTGGGACACTAGCCATACAATTAGCTGTATGGCTTTTATTCGAAGAGTAAAGACATCCAGTTGGAAAGTCAGGTGATCCTGAAGCAATTAAGAGTGGGGCACTAGTTTGGTCAAGTCAGGTACTAGGTATGGTTGATAGAATGGCAACTTACAAAGTGATTACTCCAGCAAAGCTAAATAAGGATAATAGTCTAGGATATTGGGGTGTCTGGCGAACAATTTGTTTTCAGACAAGCATTAGCAAGTTCAGGTATACTTCAGAAACATTTTTTAATGATGTTTTGGCTCTCGGTATTCGCCGATTCTTTGATGCTGTTCGCTCTTATGCTCGTTCATGGCCGTTTCGGCCCTTAAAATCATATCCATCCATGAGCTACCTGGCACTTGTAGGCTGGCACCGACTGCTATTTCAAAGCCTACTGATTTATATGTCTGGTTATTGGTTAAGTATAGCCTGGTTTTTTTATTGTGGTAAGCAACAAGGGCGGCCTTTTTGATTTTTTTCTCACGACCAAAGGTTAATCTAACTGGCTCGTCAAATCTCAAAGAGTCTTCGGGGTAGCCGAGGGTTGAGGTAAATAACTGCTGTAAGATTTTTGTTTCTACGTCTCGTTCTGATTCAAGAACAGCCATGCAGTTATACTACATGTAGAATTATCCCAGCGGTACATGACGCCAAGGGATATACACCGTTATTATACTATTTACAATACAAAAATGATATTAGATAATATTATTTATCCAGGGTGACGCAATATTTGACATGCTTAAGTTTTATGGTTTGTCTGGGAATAGATAATTCTCCTGGAGTGTCGCGCTTGAGGGCTGCCACCAGGCAGGAAACATAAACAATATTAAAATATAAAACTCTAAACTGGACAAGGTTTTATTGCGTATGTTAGTATTTAAATGTAGATGGAATGCGTGGGTTGGCCTATGTTGGCCATTGGACCCAAAGCACCATCTACTTTTTATTTGGATGATACTCTTCTATTGAAAACTGAACACCACCCTTAAATCTTTTCTCGATTGTCTCTGATATCCGTTGTGCTGACAGCTTTCTTTGAAGATATTTTACTATTTCCACTTTGGCTCCGTCGGCTTTAACTAAGCCAAACTTGATTTTAAATGAATACGCCACGATGCCAAGCAGAACGTCACAAACCTGAATTTCAGCAACAGCATGAGACTCTAATCGTGCTACACCGAAGACAGCATTTCGTCGAAGACGCATTTTGACTTTATCTTTGACAACCTTCTCGAAACGGTCACTTTTTTTAGTTGACACGTCATCTGCCAGAAGCACCACATAGCTACTCTTATTTGACTGACCCTGTTCAAGAACTCGGGAAACTAAACGGGCCACAAAAACACCGTAAGCTTTTTCATGGTCTCCATTGAAGTAGTGCTTTATATTCAATTCTTTTTTGTCATATACTACACAGGAAAAGTTAATATTTTTACAGTCAAAGAAAAGATCAATTAAACCTTTGTAAAGGTTAAGATTCTTCTGGCGTATATCTGTAAATTTAAATTCGTGTTTTGAGTAGTGACGACTATTTTTATAACTTATTACCGAACGGTGAAGGTCGCGTGGGTTTTGACAAACGACTAAGCCTAAGCCAAAGACCTTATCTGTGGCTGGAGTATGTAAGAGACCAGTCTCGTCCAAGTAGCCAAAGAGATTTAGTCTAGATTTGGGACCTGTAGTTATATCCATGCAATTATTGTATTGGCCGGAAACAATAATTACAATAATATAATCTCTGGTCAAATTTCTATTTGGTTTAAAACTGCTAAAAACTGTTTTGGCCATGGCCGAGAGCGTGGGGCTTAGCGTATAACTTTAATCGTTAACTTTACCTCAGCTGAACGCACAATTTAGTTCAAGTCCTGACAGCACTCCATCACACGAAACTTTGTTATAATCCCTGCATGTCCATATATTTTCTTAGGCACGGTGAGAGCGAAGCTAATGTCAAAGGTGTATTTGACGGGCAAGGTCTTAATTCAGAGTTAACAATATTGGGGGGAAAACAAGCTGAGCAGGCAGCACAAGAATTAACGAGTATAGATATTAAAGATATTTACTCGTCTCCGTTAAAGCGGACTAGGAAAACTGCCGAAATAGTATCGGATAGAATAGGTTTTCCGCTCAATCAAATAAAGTTTGATGACCGATTAATGGAACATGATGTTGGTAGATTATCAGGCCTTCCATATGATACAGATGAGTATCTAAAAGCTAAACTAATAGGTGATGCTGAGAACAATATAAAATTCCAGAAACGTATACTTAGCTTCCTCCATGATCACAAAGATGATAAATATAACATGTTAATGGTTAGTCATGGAGGTGTTGGCAGTATGATAGAAGCTTCTCGCAGGGGCCTAGATGTAAGCGAATTCTATGAAGTAGTTTCTTATCCCAATGCCCATATAGTACCTATTGACTTAGATTGGTTGAAGTAGAGTAGATATAACCAATGCTGAGTCCCTTCGCAGGCTCTACGTCCATCATGGCCGGTTTGCCTTGAACAGATCAGAGAAGCATTGGCTGAGCAAAGCGGTCTAAACCCTTTCGGGCTATACCGTAGTGCCTATACTTTATGGATTAACATGCCGTAAGTATCATTGGCTGGACTTTACGGACTTAGCAGTTCCTTCAGGATTTTATAGAATATAATAAGAACATGATTTTATATCATTCCTCGCCAGTTAAAAATCTCAAAACCTTAAATACTAGTCAAACACTTAGTAACAACGTGAACATTGGGAATTACTTATTTGCTACCGAAAATAAGTTGTTAGCCTTGATGTATCTTATACCTAAAGGCTTCCCTATCATGACGAATCCCAGAAAGAGTAATCCAACTGTTGTTATTTCAGGAAAAGCAGAAGAAGTTTTGAGCAAGGATAAGGGAGGATCTGTGTATGTTTTAGATGATAAAAATTTTGGCGAGACACCGCAAAAAAGCTTAACAGATTATGAAAAAGTATCAAGGATGTCCGTCGAACCAATAAAGGAAATTGAAGTCATGAAAACAATCAGCGAACTAATAGAATCTGGCGTATCAGTATACTTTGTAGATGATGAAGTTTTTAGCAGTCTAATTAGAAATCCCAAACAAAAAGCGTTAATTGCTCAACTGACCAAATTTAGCCAGTAGTTACGCCCTAGCTATTTTCATCAAGCAATCAGCGATTGATTCGGAAATTGGCAAGTCTAAAATATCTTCGAGCCATCTATACTGTCCATTTACGTTACATTCTAAGAAAGTCATCTCTGAATCATCATTTTCTATAAAATCAAAAGTCCCATATCTTAGACCAAGTAATGCCAAAAATTTTATACACCTAGCCTTGTGCTCATCGGGCATTGTCTCTCTTCTGAACCGAACTCCGTCCGAGAATTGGTGTTTTCTCCAATCATCTTTTGCCTCATCAGTAGTGTAAATTGCTGCCTCGAACACGTTGTCTTCAACTACAGTCACTCGCCATTCTCTTTGCTTATTTATGAACTTTTGAAAGATTCCAGGATATGGATTATCGTCAGACAAATCCTTCCTTTTTGCTGGATCTAACTTAGTGGTGTAGAGTACCTTTGCTCTATTATTTGCATAGGTGATGCCTTTTGGCATTTTGATAATGTACTCATCTTCGTTAAAGAACCCATCAATGCTTTTCCAGTGATTAGAAACGATTGTACTTGGAATGCTGAAACCAAGCTCCTTGGCTAATATGAGCTGACCAATTTTATCTTGAGCTTTATTCATTCTCGAAGGATCATTGAGCCAAGTACCATCAGGTATTAAACTTATAAGCGAATCTTGAAGCGCATCCATCTCTTTCTCAAGAGTCATTTTTCGCGCTTTTTCTTCTATTGAGAGGTTATATACGTAAGGGTGTCTATACCAAGCAGAACTCAACTGCTCTAGATTAACAATTCTGTTGTTGTAGCAAAAAGTTAGAGGGTTATTGTCAGGCTCCCAATATAATCAACAACTAGTCTATTCTAGAAAGGACTAATATATTGGTTTAAAAAGGAGCGGCAATATGTCCAAGGGCACTCGTTACGACCCCGAATTCAAAGCAGAAATAGTCA
>Ga0307373_10000454_pt1 | contig 77480 bp, 61 predicted proteins | sample OX2MG_FD_202534 | JGI IMG/M metagenome (GOLD analysis project Ga0307373, IMG submission 202534) | Soil microbial communities from Risofladan, Vaasa, Finland - OX-2 | ecosystem: Environmental > Terrestrial > Soil > Coastal area > Acid sulfate soil | place: Finland: Risofladan, Vaasa | collected...
CCAGGCTGGAGCCAATCCAGTACAGCGTCGGCAACGTCTGGGTCGAAGTGAGCGCCAACCCGCAGTTCGGCATGGCGACCATCTGGGACGCCGACCTCCTGATCTGGGCGAGTACGCAAATCACCGAAGCCCTCGATCGCGGCCTGACGCCGTCCCGGACCATCCAGTTCCATCCCTATAATCTGCTTCGCTCCATCCGCCGCACGACCGGCGGCAAAGACTACATTCGCCTCCGCGCGGCGCTGGAGCGGCTGGCTCACACCGCCGTCCGCACCAACATCCGCGCCAACGGCAAAAAGAAGTTCACGTCATTTCACTGGCTCGACAGCTGGACCGAGACCATCGATGAGAAAAGCGGCGAGCCGACCGGCATGACGATCACGCTACCCAACTGGCTCTACGAGGGCATCACCGAGCAGGGATTGGTGCTGACCATTCACGAGGACTATTTCCTGCTGACCGGCGGCATCGAACGCTGGCTTTACCGCGTCGCCCGCAAGCATGCCGGCAGCCAAGTAGGCGGCTGGGGCTTCACTATGCGGCAGCTCTACGAGAAATCCGGCTCCTCCGCCCGGCCGTCGGATTTCGCGATCGACATCCGCCAGGTCGTCCAGGCCAACCAGTTGCCCGAATATGAATTGTCGTTGGAGCGGAACGGGGAGGGGGACGAGATCGTCCGCTTCGTCCATCGGGCGCAACTGCCCACCACGCACCCCAACGCGGAATATCCCCGCTTCCCCGGCCGGCGCCAGACGCCGGGCAAGGGCATTTATTCCGCCTCGTTGAAATTCAATGACTTGTCCCAGAATGACACGGGCGATTAGGCGTAAATCGATTTCCGATCCAATCAAATCGAGGCCCGCCACCCTGAATTCAGCCGCGCTGAAGGCACATGTGGCTCGTTCCGAGGCTGTGGATAGCGCCGGGCTATTGGGCGCACGGTTATCGGGCTATTAGGCGCAGCCGATTCGGGCTATTGGGCGCAAATCCTCGGGCTATTGGGCGCACGGGTCGCCCGATTCTGCAAACCGGCCAACGGCTTACCGGGCGGCTAACTGTTTAACCTAAACAAGTATATTAACTTACTTAACGGCCGCGCCCTGTGGATAACGTGTCGATCTCGCTGATTCAGAATCAAAACCGATCGAACGAGGCAAGGGGAGGGGCTTCAAGTGGCATTCAAGAAAAGAACGCCTCTTTGACTCTCAGTCGTGCGACGATCGCCGCTGCTTGACAGGTCTTTCGTCGCGGGATAGAGAAATGACTCACATCACCGATGGTCCGGCCTTCAGAGAAGCACGCCAATCCCCCTTGCCGCCATCAACGCAAAACGACGAACTAACCGTGCTTCTGGCGCGACCCAAGGCCCAGCATGACCGTATCAAGCCAGCAACTCGAAGAATGGCTCAAAGCGAAAGAAGGCCAGCACCTCGAATTCAAGGAAGCCAAGAACAATTTCCATTTCGAGAAGCTCGTCAAATACTGCGCCGCGTTGGCAAACGAGGGTGGCGGCTCCATCGTGCTGGGCGTCACTGATCGACGCCCGCGCAAGGTCGTCGGCAGCCAGGCGTTTGCCGACCTGGAGCGGACCAAAGCCCGCTTGATTGAGAAGCTCCATCTTCGTGTGGAAGGCGAAGAAATCCTGCACCCCGACGGCCGCGTAGTGGTTTTCACTGCACCCTCGCGGCCGGTCGGCATGCCGATTGCCGTCGAGGGAGCCTACTGGATGCGCGCCGGCGAAGACCTGGCGCCGATGACGCCCGACATGCTGCGGCGCATTTTTGATGAGGCGGCTCCTGACTTCTCCGCCGAAATCTGCCCCAAGGCCACGCTCGCCGACTTGGACCCTATGGCCATCGAGGATTTCAGAAGGCGGTGGCAGGACGCATCCGGCAACGAGTCTCTGGCGAAAGCCGCCACGCGGCGACTATTGGAAGACGCCGACCTCATTTCGGCCGAGGGCGTCACCTATGCCGCCTTGATTTTACTCGGCAAGGCCAAAGCGTTAACCAGATACCTCGCGCAGGCCGAGGTCGTCTTCGAGTACCGCTCGTCGGATGCGCCCGGACCCGCCAATCAGCGAAACGAATACCGCCAAGGTTTTCCCGCCTATTTCGACAAAGTTTGGGAAACCATCAACCTGCGCAACGACAAGCAACACTATCAGGAAGGCATGGTCATGCACGCCATCGATACGTTTCGCGAAGGCTCGGTGCGCGAAGCCCTGCTCAACGCGGTCAGCCACCGCGATTACCGCCATCCCGGTTCAGTTTTTGTACGGCAGTTTCCTCGCCGCTTGGAGATTGTCAGCCCCGGCGGGTTTCCAACCGGGATCACCCCCGACAACTTGATCGACAAGCAATTCCCGCGCAACCGGCGCATCGCCGAAACGCTGCTTCGCTGCGGCCTGGTCGAGCGGTCCGGCCAGGGAGCCAACCGGATGCTCGTCGAGGCCGTGCGAGACAGCAAGCCGCTGCCGGACTACGCACGCTCCGACGACCATGAAGTTTTCCTTTGCCTGCGCGGGAACGTACAGGACGCAAGCTTCGTCAAGTTCCTGGCCCAGATCGAACCCACTCGAAAATCGCCGCTTTCCTCTCACGAATACCTCGTTCTCGACCTCGTTCGTCGCGGCAATCCCGTCCCCAGCGCCTATCACGACGAGTTCGAGGCTCTCAAGAAAGAGGGGCTGATCCGATCCCACGGGCGCGGACGCGGCGCGCGCTACATCCTCAACCCCGAATTTTATGACGCATCAAACACGCCGCCGCTTCTCGATCGTGACGCGATGAAAAAGCAGATCCTCGATTACCTCCGTACCCGTTCCGATGAAGGATGCCCCTTAAGCCACCTGTTGCAGGAATTCCATGCGCTTTCGCGGGATCAAATGCAGACCTTGCTCAAGGAATTAAAGGCGGACCAAATGGTACACAGCCGCGGCCGGACGAAAGGCGGGCGCTGGTTCTTTGGCGAGGAAGCCTCATGATCCGCCTCGCTAAAACGCAATTCCGTCGCAATCATGCGCCAAATCGCCACCAGCTACGGCAAGAATAAACCTTCTTAAATTGCATGTCTTCAATGACTTGCGTTGGCCCGGCAGCGGCGCTCTCTGGTGTCGTTAAAACGCAATTCCGCCGCAATCCTGCCCCTAATCTTTGCAGCGGTCAACCCGGCCGCCGCAGCCTTTGGGCAAACGCCTCGCCTCGCGGTCTGGCATTCCGCCGTCCCTCGCCGGGCAACAATTTGCACTCGCAATCCAAGCGTTGCCATCCAACCTCGATCCAATCGGAAGACGCTTGTTGGTTGAACATTTCTTGACTTCCTCGCCATGTCGCCGCAACATGCGCGACGCATGACCCGGCCCAGCAACCCGCTCTATATCGCCAAGGAAGCCCAGAACATGGCAAGGAACGCCGGTTCGTCCAACGGGCAGGTCTTTCAGAACGTGGCCACGGTCTCCATGTGTATGGTCACCGTACTGACCGGGATGCACTTGCTGATGGAGCTTTGGCGGGAATTGCAGAGAGATAATCGCCAGCAAGGCCGCAGCCGCTGATGGCAAATCTGGGTGCGGTTAATCCCCGCGGGACCCTGCTCGCCGCGCGCTGCCCCGCCCGCGACGCAGCAGGCCGACGACGACGGGAGGTTGCCTCGCTAAAGCGAACGGTTCTTGTCGGCCTGCATGCTCTGCCGCTCGGCTTCGCCCCCGCGAGGGCTGAACCGACACACTAGCCGTGCGGTGATACCGGTGGGCATCTCGTCAGCAAACCAACGCTCATTTGGGCTAGCAGGCGGTGCGTAAACCATTGCAGTTTAAGGACTCCGCAGCTTGACAAGCCTGTCCACGCCCGTTAGTGTCATCGGGCAGTTGATTTGCCCGATGAAATCAGAACTGGTACTTCAGTCCAGCGGTGAGTCCCTGCGTCCAGAAGTCAGTGGTAACGGACTTGAATTGCGGCGCTGCGGTACCGCTCAATTGTCCGGGCGGGAACTGCGACGGATTAAGGTTCAGGTCCACCTGATCGGCCGGTCGAGCCACCCGACTCCAATACAGGATTCTGTATCCGAAGGTGGCGCTCAGGCGTCGGGTGAGTTGGTATTCGAGAGTGACGCCAAGCTCGGGAAGCACTGCAAAGCCACTGAGTTCGTGGCGGCCCATGTTCGTCGGCAAAGCCAACAGCCCTCCTGAATAGATGACCGGGGCTTGTGAGGGAACCGTCGTGGCCGTTTGTCCCAGGACCGAAACAGCAGACTGGCTGTAGCCCAGGGCGACCTTGCACTGCAGGTCGACCGACCACCGGCCGCGGCGGCTTTGTGTGGAAACTCCAAATTCGCCGCCATAAAACTGGTTGGAGGCCCCGAAGAAATCCGAGACGTTCGTAACAGTCCCTACGGGGACGACCCCTGAACCTGACGTAGTCGTCGATTGCGAGTTGACGGCCAGGTCCTCCGCAAACCGGGCGTATCGGAAGCCAAAAAGGAAGTCCCCGCGGTAGTCGGATTCGCGTACAAACGCCGTGCGAAGGAGCGTATCCAGACTATTGAAATTGTTTTGCATCACGATATTCAGCGTGCCCGATTCAACTCCCGGATAAGCCACGAGTGAAGCGTCCTGAGCTCCGGTTTGGGCATTGAGAAAAGGCTGTGCAAGGATGGGATTCGTTTGATCCGAAGCCTGGAATCGCGCCGCTGCCGTACCCAGGAATAGATACGTCGCCTCGATGCCCAGATCCTGGCACGGGGTGAGCCACCCGCCCAGCGCGAAGCGGCCGCCCGCCCGAGCGTTCGAATCGACCGCCTGATTGCCGAACAGGAGCGCCGTACCTGGCGCGCCAAGAATGCCGGCTTGCCCCTGAGCCGTACCAGGCGGACTTGTGGTCGCCAGGGCGGGTATGTCCGCCCCTTTGCTCCAAAAGAGCAGAAATTCGGAACGAAACCAAAGCCGATCGTGCATCACAGCGCCCAAACCGCCGATGCGGCACGCCCCGTGGCAGTCAGTCCACCCGGGGTTTTGAGGCGTCTCAAGCAAGGGGGGCATCTGCCATTCGGGCAAGTTGCTCTCTGCGACACGGCAAGACGTGGGATAATTGCGCCGCATGCGAGGCAGCCTGCGCTGAGGAGGACTGCCGTTGCACGCGCCGCCGGCAATCCGACTCGGAGGATATACGGATTCCGATTGCAGGCCGGGAAGCTCCATGACGTCGGCGTCGGCAATAGTTCCCTGGGGTTGATTGGGTCGGTAGTTTGACCGAGGCTCGGGAACGTCCTCTTGCACGATCAACGGCTCGGACGCGGCAGTCGTCTGCGCTGTTACCTGCGCAGCCCCTACGAGCCATGCCGCAGCCAGCACGACGACAACCGTGGGCCATAGCGCGGCAGGCCGGGCGCTGTATTCAAGCGGCGCCAACCAAGGCAAGAATCGATGGATCGTCATGGCTTCTTTCTGGCATTTGCCAGACCCCTCCAGCACGCCGGATCGTGTCGATAGCAGCTCGCTCGATGCGAACTGCTCGTTATTCAGAATGTCGCCGCCCAGCGAACCCCGAGGACGTCAACACTGCCCAGGCCAGCGGGCAAGAACCAATGTTCCTCGTTCACCATCAACAGGCTGCCGCCCGGAAGCGTCCAGTTCAAGCCGTAGGTGAATCGCTGCACCGTGAAATTGGCGGCCGTGAGGGTACTGCCAGGAGGCGGCGACAAGCTCTGCGTCGACTGCCCGTCGTACCGTGCCAGAAAACTCATGTTCCAGCGCCGGCTAATCAGCGCCTCGCATTCCAGGTAAAAGCCGCCGACTCGCTCGGTGAAAATGGAGTTGGGGACGGTCCCTAACCGGTCGGAATTACGCTGGGCGTACTCGAACTGCAAGCGTAGCCGATCTTCCCAGCGGAAGACCGCGTCCGCTCCGAAAATAAGGTAGTCCATTCCCTGGTTGAAAGGACCGCTTCCCGCATTGGAATTGAAGCGGCCTCCCATCACCGACGTTCCCAGCCGCAGGTTCTTTCCCCCGATCGTAAACCTTCCGCCGCCGGCCGGTCGCGAATTGTTGTCGAATAGCTGTTGCCGCGTCAGAACGAAATCCACCCCATTGCTGGTCCCCTGCAGGCCGTTGACGAGGTAAGCGTCGAACGTGGCAGTCGTGTTCTCTGCGATCGGGAGCCCCACCGAGAGATTCGACCCGGTATCCGAATAGGGCATCGGCAAAACCGGATAGCCCAGGAGGCCTGGACTCAGGTTGGTGGCATCGACTCGCTGCCCCATGTTATAGATGAGGGGTTGGGTGACCGTGCGGTATACGCTGGGGTTAACCTGCTGATAAAATGCTCCGAACGGAACGACGAACCGCCCGGCCTCGATCGCGACATCGGTCTGCGAATCGCCCTCGAAATGGGAGCGCAGATGCTTGGCGACGTCGAACCGGACCGAGGCCTCGACCAGGTCCGCTCTGGAATTGGTATGGCAGGTTATGCATGCGGTAGCTCGGGCGCTCACAGGTCCTTTGCTTTGCCACGCAGCGCCAACCCATAGACCGGGGAAGAAGCCGGGATCCTGCAAGTTGGTCGCGCCGCCGCGCCATGTGGGAGAGACGGTGCCCGTGAAAGAGAATGGCGGCTCGACGTCGGCTTCGGAACCGCCGCCCTCTTTCTGCTCTTTTCCGCCTTCGTTGCGAGACGCGAGGTACGCGGCGATCGACTCGTGGACGCTTTCTGGAATCTGTGCATCGGGCTTGCCGGCCATCCGCCGCACGGTCGTCCGCCAGCCCCCGAGGCTCTTGGATGCTTGCAGGGACTTCTGAGCATCGTGGCACGAAGTGCAATTGTTGTTGAACGCCGTCTCGCCTGCTTGAACCAGCGACGCATCGAAGCCGTTACCGGCACTGCCGCTCGATTTTGTAGTCTTGCCGTCGCTTTCGCGCGAGCTGCCTTGATCGCCGGACGCCGGATCGGCTGTGCCGGACTCGGCCGCCTTCGGCGATGGCGCAGTTGCCTTGGCGTGTCGAACGAGATGTCGGGCAATTTCCTCATGCGCGTCGTTGGGGATATAGGCCGCGGCGCCGGCTTCGCCCGAAGAAGGGCTTTTGGGCTTGGCCCCGCCAAAAGTCCTTCTATTCGCCGCTTTGACGAAAGCGGAAGGCGTGGGGGACGATCGCATGTCGTCATCGGCGTCTGCTTGCGGTACAAGGAGGCACGTCCAAAGCAAGACAACAAGCACCGCGTGGGTCAAAGCGGGACGCCTCATAGTTGCCAGAACCTCGGCAGGCGGGAATGGATAGCGCCGAGGATCAAGTCACCAACCCCCATCAAACGTGGGAAGAATTAGCGCAAGCCCTATCTCCCCATCTATTGGGGCTGATGGCGTTTGCGTGTAGGGAAGTTATTTTTTCCTCGGTGCAAAATTCCGCGCTACCGTCCTCATTGGGGTGTATTTCCTGGCCGGACAGTTTATCGACAACATCGACTTTAACCGTTAGTTAAAATAAATAACGCAAGCTGACTTTAACGACGGATGCTCGAAGCCACTATTCCGCGTGCCACAGCGGACGACTCCCAAGGCCAGCGATCGGAGCCAGGAGAGAGCGGCGGCATGATGCAGACCGATGCAGACTGAAAAGCGTCATTGGGAACGCCGCCCGCCATCCCAATTGCCCCAACTCCTGACCCGCGTTTGCCTTCAGGCGACATCGGCGCCCGCCTCCGCAGCCGAAGGTCTTAGGCTGGCGACGGGACGTCTTGGCCAAAGCATTATTGTGGCGGCGTGTAGCCACCGGGTCGAACGCAGCGATTCTTGGTACGAGACGGATCGCCGCACAAAGAAGTTATAGGGCCTGATCTCCAGCAGCTCCGACTTCGCGTTCCGCGGCGAGATTCATGGGCCCTTCGCCCTCGGTTCGCTTCGCGCCAGGCGTCTGGATGAAGACGTCCAATTGTTGGCCGACGTAGAGCGGCTGGTCGTGGGCCTCGATGGCGTAAATCGCCTGCAACACGCGCGTGTCGACCCGCTCGGTGTTGTCGCCGGTCAGCGATTTTTTGGGCACGACGAACGGTTCGACGCGCACGAACTCGAGTTGGAACTGTTTGTCGGGCAGCCCTCGCAGCATGGCCACTGCGGGGGCGCCGGGCTTGAAGCGGGGAATATCGTGCTCGTCGATGTCGACGCGAGCGTGCAGCCGATCGACGTCGCCTAGCACAATCAACGCCTGGTTCGCCGGGGCCCCCACGAATTCGCCCGGCCGCACGTTGACCTGCAGCACGTCGCCGTCGAACAGCGCCCGCACAGTGAGTCGGTCGAGGTCGGCCTTCGTCTGATCGATCTGGGCCAGGGCCTGATCGACGGCGGCGCGGGCCGCCAGCTTGTCGTACTGCCAGGCGCCGGCCAAAAGCATGGCGTGCTGCGACTTGACGCGGGCCAATTGCGCCTTGGCGGCCTGAAACGCCTTCTGGCGCTGGACTAGGTCTTCCTCGGTCACCACCTTGGTCGCGATCAACTGCCGGCCGCGCTCCCACTGGTCGCGGGCCTTGGCCAGGTTCGATTCGGCCTCGGCCACTTGAGCCTCGGAGACGGGAATCTGCTCGGGACGCGGCAGGCGCTCGAGCTGCGTGAGCTGCGCTTCGGCGGCGGCCGCCGCGGCGTGGCGAAACTTCAATTCGGCCTGTTGCACGCGGTCGTCGAGCAGGAACAGCGGATCGCCCTCCTCGACGCGCTGGCCGACTCGGACGAAGACCTTCGTCACGACGCCCGGCGTCGGCGAGCCGATGGCGATGTTCTCGGTTTGCGCTTCGATCGTGCCGGCGCCGGCCACCGTGCCGGTAAAGGGGCTGTGGGCCGGCGGCGCCAGGGGCATGGTCGGTTCGGCCGCTTGCGGCGCGCCGAACACATGCACCACGGTGAAGGCCAGCAAGGCCAAGGTGACGAGCGGCAATACGTTTTTGGTCAGCATGTTGGGCTCTCAGGCGCGAAGGTAGGATTCAACTGCGCTCATCTCGGAAGTGCGCGCGACGCCAAGCGCAGCGCCGGTCAGGGGCGTTTCGTAAGCGGGCGTTTGTCGTTCGGAGCCGGTGACGTGGCCGTCCTCCAGGCTCACGATGCGGTCGCTGAAGCCGAACACGCGGCTGTCGTGAGTCACGACCACGACGGCGCGGCCGCTTTTCACCGCCACCGCCCGCAACAGTTCCATGATTGTGTGACCGGTGCGGGCGTCGAGCGCCGAAGTCGGCTCGTCGCAGACCAACAGCCGCGGCTCGTGGACCAAGGCCCGGGCGATCGCCACGCGCTGCTGCTGCCCGCCCGAGAGCTTGCTCGGCAGTGCGTGCATGCGGTCGGCCATGCCCATCTGGTTGAGCAATTCTTTCGCCTTGGTCAGCGCCCGGCGCCGCGACCAGCGAGCCAGGATCAACGGGACCATCACGTTTTCGACAGCCGATAAAGCCGGCAGCAGATTGAATTGCTGGAACACGAAGCCGATGTTCGCGCCGCGAAAGCGAACTTTCCGCCCGTTCGACATCCGCCCCAAATCGACGCCCAACGCCGTAACCTCGCCGGCGGTCGGTTCGAGAATGCCCGCGATCACCGAGAGCAACGTCGTCTTGCCGCAACCGCTCGGCCCGACCAACAGCGTCAGCTCGCCCGCGCCGATCTGCAGATCGATTCCGCGCAAAGCGCGCACCAGCGTTCCGCCCGAGCCGAACTCTTTGGTGACGCCGCGGCAGATGACAGCGGGGGAAGGGGGCATGGCGAGTCGGGAGTCTCTCAATTGGAACACGGTTACGCTTACCCTTGGAACACGACGGCGGGTTCAAGCACGAACACGCGGCGCATCGACAACAGGCACGAGAACAAGGCGATCAGCGCGACGGCCGCGCCTGTGCCAAAGAGCACTTGCCAAGGCATGAAAAAGGCCAGCTTCGACGTATCGCGCGTGAGGCGCCCGAAGACGGCGGCGGCGCCCACGCCCAGCCCATAGCCGATCAGTCCGACGACGATCGCCTGGAACAGAATCATTCCCATTAGCCGCAGGTTGCCGGCGCCCATCGCTTTCAAAGCCCCGAACTGCTTCAGGTTTTCGATCGTGAACAGGTAAAACGTCTGCCCGGCGATGGCCGTGCCGACGATGAAGCCCAGCAGGACCGTGATGCCGAAATTGATCGGGATGCCGGTCTTTTTCAGGAAGTACATGATCGTTTGCCAGGAGAAATCGTCTCGCGTCGCAGCTTGCAAACCCGTCAGCTCGGTGATCCTGCGGCAGACCTCGGCGGCCGCAATCCCTCGCTCAGGCTCGGCCAGCACGAACGACAACACCTTGCGTTCCGACGGCACAAAGCCGACGGCTTGCGAGTAGCGAGTGTAGACGATCGGGATCGTCTGGAACGTGCGCCGCGCTTTGCAGACGCCGACCAGCACGGCGCGGCGGTCGTTCATCTCAAACGTCTTGCCCAACTCGAACGGTTCGTTCGGCCAAAGCTGACGGTAGCCGGCTTCGTCCATGATCAACGCGTCCGGCCGCCGCAAATCGGCCAGGTCGCCGGCAATGATTGCGTGCGGCGCGCCGACCATCGTGGCGTCGTCGAACCCCAACAGAATCACCTGCTGAAAGTTGCCGTCGGCCGTTCGGGCCCGCGTGATGCCCTTGTACAGCCGCACGGCCCACTGGACGCCCGGCACGCCGCGCACGCGGTACAGGTCGTTTTCCGAGAGCGGCTTGATGTCGTCGATGGACTGCACGTTGGGGTCCATCACCCAGATTTCGGCGCCTTCGAGATCTTTGATTTGGCTGATCGTCAGCCGCATCAACCCGCAGAAGATCGAGCTTTGCTGTGCAATCAACAGCGACGCGAAGGCGATGCCCAGGATGATGCCCAGGTACTTGCCCCGGTTGCCGGTCAGCATTTTCCAGGCGATCCAGGTCATCGACCGGCCCCCTCGTATTTCCAGAGCCGCAACGGCTGTACTGCCGCACACATTCCCGGCGACTGTCGGCGGCTCGGTAGATGTAGCGAGGCGGTACGCTGAAACTGATTCATGGCTGGAGCCAACTCTGCTGGCCAAACACGGAGTCGACCGCCGCAACGGAAGGCATCGCGCTTCGATCGAGTTTCGCGGTGGCCGTTGCCGCCCTGCCTTGGCCGCTGACGTCGGTCAGCGTCGCTCGATAAGTCAAGGTTCCGTCGGGCAGCGCCGACACGTCGATTCCCGTTACATCCTGGTTGGCGGCGGACACGACGCCGCTGCCCGTCACCGCGGCCCCTCCGCCGTCGCTTGTAACGCTGTAACGATAGGTCGCCCCGACCTCGGCGCCCGAAAACGCAAATCCCGCCGACGAAGCGTCTGCCGCTTGGATCAGCGGTTTGTCCGCTGTAATCGCATATCCGCTCGGCGCGCCGATGGCCGAAATCGCGTCCGGCGCCAAGACAGCTAACGGCGTCGAAGCAGGACTAGTCTCGGCGGCAAATTGGGGCGCGGCAGCGACCGGCTGCGAGAAGAGAGTGTCAATGACCTGCGCCAAGGGGGGCGTCGAAGCCAAGAACAGCCTTCGGGAAATCAGCCCCGCCCGGAGTCCCCTCTCGCCGAAGTTATACTCTGTCCCACTTTCTCCCGGCCCGAGTTGAACTACGATCTGATCCTGGCCGGCGGTTCCCCTCGCTGCTCCCCCGATGGCGCCAACGGTCGCTTTTCCGTCGAGGAAATCGGGAGACGGCGTCATTTGGATCTGATAGATTCCCGAAAGCAGTTTATCAAAACGGTACGATCCGTCCTGGCCGGTTTGGATCGGCGATTTTCCCGCCACCTCCGCCCAATTCCCTTGGCTATCCTGGCTGAAGAGCCTCACGACCATGCCGGGGATCGCAAGATGAACGAGGCCCACAGGAGTGATCCGGCGCCCGTCGTTGTTGGCGTCGATGTAAACGTATCCCGAGAGGCTGCCGGTGGCGGGCGCTACGGCAGTTGGGTCATTGGCGGCGTCGTTTGTGGTGTTCAACTCGCCGCCACCGGACACCGTGGCCGTGTTGACGACGCTGCCCGGCGCGTTGGTGGCGACGCTCACCGTGACGGTCAAGCCCGGATAGCTGGCGCCGTTGGCCAGCACGTCGCTCCGAGTAGCCGTGACCGTCTGGCCCGAGATGCTGGTAGTCCAGCCGGCGCCGCTGGCCGCAGTTGGCGTCAAACCGGCCGGCAGCGTATCTGTTACGGTCACTGGGCCGGACGTTGGTCCGGGGCCCGAGTTGCTGACCGCGATTGTATAATGGTCGGCGCTGTCGCCCTGCTGGAAACTTCCGGCGTGGCTGCTGCTGACGGTCAAGTCGGCCACTTGGGTGATGACGGTCGGGTCGCTGGCCGAATCGTTGGCCGTATTTGCTTCGCCTCCGCCTGAGACGCTGGCCGTGTTGGTAACGTCGGCCGGCGCGTCCGTGCCGACGCTTACGGTGACGGTCAAGCGCGGATAGTTGGCGCCTTTGGCCAGCGCGTCGCTGCGAGTGGCCGTGACCGTCTGGCCCGAAATGCTGGTCGTCCAGCCATCGCCGCTGGCTGCCGTCGGCGTCAAACCCGTCGGCAACTTGTCGGTTACCGTCACCTGGCCCGTGGTTGCGGCGCGGCCGGAGTTATTGACCGTGATTGTATAGTTGTCGGCGCTGTCGCCTTGCCGAAAATCGCCGGAATGACTCGCGGCAATGGTCAGATCGGGGAGCGGCGGAGTGATCGTCGTCGGGTCGCTCGCACTGTCGTTGGCGGTGTTCAGCTCGCCGCCTCCGGAAACCGTGGCCGTGTTGGTCACGCTGGCGGGCGCGTTGTTGGCGACGCTCACCGTGACGGTCAAGCCCGGAAAGCTGGCGCCGGCGGCCAGCACGTCGCTGCGAGTGGCCGTGACCGTCTGCCCCGCGATGCTTGTAGTCCAGCCCGTGCCGCTGGCCGCCGTCGGCGTCAAACCGGCCGGCAGCGTGTCGGTGACGGTCACTTGTCCCGTCGTCGGTCCCGCGCCGACGTTATTGACGGTGATCGTATAGTTATCAGCGCTGTCCCCCTGTTCGAAATTGCCTGAGTGGCTCGCGCTTACCGTCAAGTCCGCCGCTTGCACGATGGCGGTTACGTCATTCGCCGTATCGTTGGCGGTGTTCAGTTCGCCGCCTCCGGAAACCGTGGCCGTGTTGGTCACACTGGCCGGCGCGTTATCGGCGACGCTCACCGTGACGGTCAAGCCCGGAAAGCTGGCGCCGCTGGCCAATGCGTCGCTGCGAGTGGCCGTGACCGTCTGGCCCGCGATGCTGGTAGTCCAGCCTGTGCCGCTGGCCGCCGTCGGCGTCAAACCGGCCGGCAGCGTATCGGTGACGCTTATCTGGCCGTTCGTCGCAACCAATCCTACGTTGCTCACCGCGATCGAATACGCGTCGGAGCTATCCCCTTGCCGAAAATTACCAGTGTGGTTTTCCGTAACGGCCAAATCCGGCGCCGGCGCCGTAATCGTGGTGGGATCCGTGGCTGTATCATTGGCGGTGTTCAATTCGCCGCCGCCGGAAACGGCGGTCGTATTCGTGACGCTGGCCGGCGCGTTGCTGGCGACGGACAAGGTGATGATCAAGGTTGGATAACTCGCCCCGCTCGCCAGCGCGTCGCTGCGCGTCGCCGTGACTGTTTGCCCGACGATGTTGGTGCTCCAACCTGTGCCGCTGGCCGCCGTCGGCGTCAACCCCGCCGGCAACGTGTCGGTCACGGTCGCCAGACCTGTCGTCGCCCCGGAACCGACATTGCTGACCGTGATCGTATAGCTGTCGTTGCTGTTACCCTGCTGGAAGCTGGCGGCGTGGCTGCTCTTAACCGTAAGGTCGGCTGCTTGGACAATCGAAGTCGGGTCATTGGCTGTATCATTGGCGGTGTTCAATTCGCCGCCGCCGGAAACGGCGGTCGTGTTCGTGACGCTTGGGTGAGCGTCGTTTTCAACCCGGACCGTCACGGTCAAGGGCGGGTAGCTGGCGCCGGCCGCCAGCACGTCGCTGCGCGTGGCCGTTACCGTTTGCCCAGCGATGCTGGTCGTCCATCCCGTGCCGCTGGCCGCCGTCGGCGTCAATCCCGTCGGCAGGGTATCCGTAATCGTTACCAGGCCGCTCGTCGAGCCCGGCCCGACGTTGTTCACGGCGATCGTGTAGTTGTCTGCGCTATCCCCTTGCCGGAACTGGCTGGCGTGGCTTACGCCGATTGTCAAGTCCGCCGCCTGAATGATCGTCGTGGGGTCGTTCGCCGTGTCGTTGGACGTATTGGTCTCGCCGCCGCCTGACACGGCGGCGGTGTTCGTGACGCTCGCCGGAGCATTGTTGGCGACGCCGACCTTGACGGTCAACGCGGGGAAGGCGCTTCCGGCGGCCAACGCGTCGCTGCGCGTGGCCGTTACCGTTTGGCCAGAAATGCTCACATTCCAGCCGGCGCCGCTGGCCGTGGTCGGAGTCAGCCCCGCGGGCAGCGTGTCGGTAACCGTCACCTGCCCGCTCGTCGGCCCGGCGCCCGCGTTGTTGACAGTCAGTGCGTACTGGTCGGCGCTGTCACCCTGCCGGAAATTGCCTGCATGGCTGCCGGAGATGACTAGGTCTGGCGTTGCCTTCGGCGCGGGGGCTGTGTAATCAATCGTCAGCGTGGGCGGGTTGGAAGAGTGCATGGAACCGATCATCTTGCCCGAGTTCTGGGTCTCGTCGCCCAGCATCAACCAGCCATAGTTGGCACTCGGATTGTTCAGCCAACTCTGGACGTCGGCCACCATTTGCGAGGTGGAACTGAACGTGGAGGTCGTTCCGTCCGCCCCGAAAACCGCCGTGCCGCTCACCGTGGGGGAGAAGTCGCCGCCAGGGGTCTTCCATAATTGATTGGGATAAAAGGTGTTCGTCCAGGTCGCGTCATTGGTCGTGGTCAGAGCAAACGGCGGCATGAAATACTGCGGGATCCCCGTGCCTTGGCCCCAATTCTGCGATACGTCATGCAAGCCTACCGTGGGGGTTACGACGGTGGTCGAGTTGGTCAACTCCATCGTCACGGTGAGCGACACGCTGTTAATCGTCGAGCCCGCGGGAATGCTGCCGGCAACGTTGAAGTCGACGAGGCCTCGCATGGGGGTCAATGAAAAGTGCTCAAGACCCACAAAAATGTACTGGGACGCACCTCCGCTGTACTGGGGATACTGGTACTCGATCAGCGAATTGTCCTTGACCGGGGTGAGTGAGACGGACGTCAATAGATCACGCCGTTCAAGCAACTCGATGCCAAGTGTTCGGCGGTAGATCTCGCTTTGGCGGGAGCGTGTGATCCGTTTGCTATAAAAGGGCTTGCGGATATCAGAAATCATCAATAAGGCGCCTTGCTCTGTCGTTGACGGAAACCTGGGTGCATTGTTCAGAAGTATTATGATTGAGCTTTTATTATGTTTATCTTTGCCAGCGATCGCTAAAAAAATCGACCGGAACGGGATTCGACTCAGGCAGGAACGAATGACGGGACGGGATAGGCCGCATAAACACGCTAACCGGCTGCCAAACCGATTTCGTCTCGGCCGATTGCCGACTGTTGGTTCATTAGGAAATGCGTGCCCGAGCGCTCGTGAGAGACGACGACCGCTGTGGGACGCGACTCCGGAAAGAGCGTGAAGTTGCCGCTGGCCTGCACATTCATTCGACTATTAAGGAAAACGGGGCAAGGGGGAGAGAAGCGCGCGCGAATTCTCTCAGGCATCTTGGATTTCTTATCCGGTCCGGCAGAGCCGGTCGGCGTCCGAGCGGAAGCAAGCGCCCGTCAACAAGAGCAGGAAGACCGTGGCCGGGACGAGAAGCACCGAGGATTCAACACCCCCCTCGAACTGGGGCGAAATCCCCCTAAGCTCGCCCCGCTATTGAAGTTCCGAGTGGTTGCGTGTAGGGAATTTATTTAATCGTCGGTGCTAACTGGCCGCCGTGTACATTTGCTTCCGGCGTACCCCCAGCCCTCAGATTCATTCCCATCGACGGGACGTAGCGGTTGTACAGATTGGCCGCACATCTCGCGGATTCCATCACCAGCGTCGCAGAGACCTTAGTCTAGGCGTCAGCCGTCCGGTCGCTGCCATGTACTGCCCGTACTCCGTCCCGAATTCTTCGAACATCATGCGTTCTTCGGGGCCCACGCGGAAGGCAAACAGCAGAAGCATTGCCACGCCATCGGCCGGCCCCGCCAACCAGTTCGGCAGAACCAACGACTGACCTGTCAGATAGACGAAGAACGCCAGGTACATCGGGTGGCGGATGTGACGGTAAATCCCGTGCGTAACCAACTGGTGTCGCTTGCGCATTTCAAGCGACATTGAGAAGTTGGCGCCGAGGTCATTGTGCGACTGGCGGAAAAGCCACATCCCAATCGCCATACATAGGGCGCCAGCACAAAACGGAACCGGATGCAGCGGATAGTCCGCGAAGGCAAGAAAGGGCGTCGCGACCCAGACCAGCGTCAGGAAATACGTCGCCAATGCGATCTTCAGCAGGACAACCTCCATCGCACCCTTTCGGCTTTTCGCCACGGGAGTCTCGCGGCTCCGTCTCCCGTGCGGCGCGCGGATGGCGATCATGAGAACATTCGCCAAAACAATGACCGACTTCGCGTACAAAGGATTCATGATTGGCGGTGCTCCACATGCTTGGAGAATCTCGCCCGGCCTCATGCCGCCAAGGCCGAGCGAGATTGGATCGCTCTCGCAAAATGCTGCAAGACTCAACGCGGCCGTTGCTCGGCCTCAGGCGGCAGTACCCGACTTTTCGGCCTATCGGCCGCCATGACTTCTGAGATTGAAAGTTTCTCGGCGAATCGATCTACCTATTCCCCCAAGCGCGCCGCTTGGACGAGGCAAGTTCTTCATCCCCAGTTCGTAGGTCGGGTTTTAGGCAGCGAGCGAGCTCTTTCTCCTGGCCCGCTACGGCCTCATCCTTCATGCAATCGCCAACCACCTCGAAAATCGAACGATACAAGAACGATCCAAGACGACAAGACCTTGCTTGATCGCCTGGCAGCCCATGCACTGGATGACGAAGCAGTTCACGCAGATCGACGCCCCACATCTGTCGGAATGCCGCCCGCAGCGCTGCCAGCGAGGCCGCCTGGCCGCGCTGGAGAAGGAACCGATACGCTCCAGGCGATCGGCACAGGGAGCGAGATGGCCTCGACAACCGCCGCATTACGATGCGGCCGATTCTAGCGACGTTCGCTAGGATGGATCAAACGCGAGTAGAGGCACATCGCATCTGGACGTCAAATGATCCAGCGCAACTGCGGCCGCCAGCGTCGTCGATCCAAAGGTAATCGACTCCCAGCTTCCTTAGCCAGTCAATTCCGTCAAATCCTTTGAGCATCGCGATAGTTGAGGCGGAGCCTGCGACCAGACACCGGTCGGCGATCGCACTTACCGATGCAAGCCCATGAACGGGCCAGCCCGTCCGAGGATTCAAAATATGTGAATAGCGTATGCCGCCGATTTCGATGCAGCGCTCATAATCACCGCTCGTGGCGAGCGACCCTCGCTCGATGGTCGCTGTCACCGCAATCTCGCCCGGATTCAACGGGTCTCGGATGCCCATCTTCCACGCCTCGCCGTTGGGGTGCGGCCCGATCACGCGAATGTCGCCCCCAAGGTCGACAACGCCGTGCTCGGCGCCGCTTGCCAGGCAGACCTCCGCGGCCCGGTCGACCGCGTATTCCTTCCCCAACCCGCCGAAATCGAGTTCCATGCCGGGAACGATAAACTCCAGCCGCGGCGCGTTCCAACGGACTTTATCGAGGCCGACGCGAGGCAATAAGGCGTCGAGAACTGCTTGATCGGCCAGGCGGCCCGACTTGAAATCCCAGGCTTTGCGCAACAATCCCGAAGTGACGTCGAACTGCCCGCCGCTCATCTCGTAGGCGGCAAACGCATAGTCGAGCACACCGGACGTCTCCTGGTCGACGTCGATCGAGCCGCCTTGTTCTGCAACCCGATTGATGGCGGCCAGATCGCTGTCCGGGCGATAGCGCGAATAGCGACGCTCGATGCGCATGACTTCTTCGACGGCGTCTTGGGCGATGCATTCGGCGTCTGTGCGTTCGGCGGCGTAAAGGTGCAGCGCGCAGTTGCTCCCCATCGCCGAGAACGGGAAGCTGTAAAGTGAAAGCAACTGCGAAACTCCCCATGCAAGTTGATTCGCCGCCGCCGCGATTATGCGCTCGCGTCGTATTGGGCGCCCAGGCCGCTATTGTTCGTCGGGGCCGAACTCCCCAGTTGCAAGAGCGACTGTAAGCTTTGGCCCAGCGACTGCGACGCCGCGTCGCTGGAGCTTGACGCCATCGGGGCGCCTGCTGCGCTGCGGGAACCCGCGGTTTTGAACGACCTCATCAGCGCGGTCATGCCGCGGACAAAGTGGGCCTTCGAGACCGAGCCCGTTTGGCTGGGATCGAGTTGATTGAAGATGGCGTTGGCGCCCTGTGCCCGAAAGCTGGCCGGCGGGTTTGAATTTGCGAACGCTTGTTGAAACTGCCCCAGCGTGATCGAGCCGGTGTTGCCGGCGTCGATTTGCCCAAACAGACTCGTCATCTTGGCGGTCGGCGAGGCATAGCTGCTGGCGCCCGAGACAATTTGCGGCGCGCTCGCCGCGCCCATGCCCGAGATCGAAAGGCTCATCGACACCTCCTTGCCGGGCGATGCGCCTCGGCGTCACGCAAGCAGGTCCCCAAGATCGGCATCGTCGGAAAGATCGGCCTAACTTCGTCCCCGTCTTGAACGAGAGTTGAATGATTCGCAGCGGTTGCCTAAAGGAAGGCCTGCGGCCAACCGAGACCCCGAGGGACGCGGGAGCGCGGCCGCCGCGAGAGGGTTGCTCAGAGCAGAATCGCGCGCGCTTTCGGACGGTAGTCGCGTTTCAGAGAATATAGAGCCTTCGAGAGCAGCGCTCGCCCTGTGCTCCGCAGTTCGCCCGGTGGAAGCCGCCGTCAAGTTACAGATCCTGGACCTGCGAATGGAATCGCTCGCCATGGAAACTGGTCGAGTTGCTGGAAAATATGCGCCCACGACCTACCAGGGAGCTGATTCAAAGGATTGCCGACGGGTTGCCCACCTAGCGACCGGCCGAAACGACGCCAATGCACGAGAATTGGCGCTGGCGTCAATTACAGCAGCGTGGATCGGACTGTTGACGGTCATGGCGGCGGTGAAGGCGACGGCGCTCAAGGTTTCCGTCGACCGGGGACATCTAGAGATCGCCGGCCCGATGAAATGGGTCTGGGAGTCGTTGCTTGCCTTGTACGAGGATGCTGCGATCACTCTGGTCGTTTGCCTGGCCGCAGGCGCGATCGTCGCCGGTTGCAACAGCCGGCGGGTCAGCAATGTCGTCGTTTTCGCGGTTTGGTTGCTGTTTGGGCTCATGGCGACTTACGCCGTGGCGAATCTCAAACTCTGGCGCACCTTTCATTCATGGCTGACTTATCCGCTTTATTTTCATTCGGGAGGGCTGACTGAGTTGGAGATGGGCGTAAGAGCATCCATCTCCAAGCTGTGGGTTGCCAAGTGCGTGGGCGTCGGATGCGGCTTTTTCCTGGCTCCGTGCCTGTTGATGCGATTTCCCCGACGTAGCTGGATCGAGCCCTGTCGGATCATCCGACGCCGCGCCATTTTGTTGCCGACGTCCGCCCTGTTGCTGCTCGCCTGGTATTGGCGCGCCGAAGACGAGCGGCAAGAACGCCGGAACCCGCACCTGTTATTCGTCAGTTCCTGCCTGCAGAATGTCGAGGGCATCGGCTCGGAGTTGACGCTCGATCCCGTTTGGTTCGACGAATTCGGCCCCATAGCGCGCGAATCGCGAATTCCACAACCGCCATGCGAAAGGGCGCCGGCGCGGGGGACCGGAATGAACGTCGTGCTCGTGGTGCTCGAATCCGTCGGAGCCGATTTTCTCCGCTTGTACGGCGGCGCAGGGACTGATGCTCCGACGCTTGAGGAGTTATCGGAGCATGGGCTCGTGTTCACGAACATTTACGCTCACGCCCCGTTGACCGCCGAGGCGATCGTAGCGATCAATTCGTCCCTTTTCCCGCGTTCCGACGCGAAGTTGACGACCTGGGAGAATCCCGGCATTGACGCTCCCGACCTGGCTCAGGTGCTCGGCGAGCATGGATATAGAACGGCGTTCGTCAGTCAGACCTTCCGCGGGCGGGGAATTCACGACTATGTCGCATCGCGGCATTTCGACTTGGCGCTGGATGCCCAGGACTTGGGTTACGGGGACGCCATCGATGACCTCCGGCTGGGCAGATTCGGGCTGCGTTGGATCGACCGCGTACAGAGCCGTCGACCTTTCTTTTTGATGATCTGGACCTACCAGACGCATTATCCCTACTACGCCGGCGAACCATCCGGCGAAGGCGAGTCCGGCCGCCCTCGAACGCGCCGGTTCCGCGCGGCGGTCCGGGCAGCCGATCAGATGCTGCGCGAGCTAGTCGCCGGATTGAAAACCAGAGGACTCTGGGACGACACGATCCTTGTGGTCACAGGCGATCATGGTCAGAGTTTGAGCTCGAAGGAAGATATGTCCGGCGCGCGCGACTTGCGCGATTCGAGCTTGCACGTGCCGCTGGTCATCGTCAGCCCCAAGCTGTTTTCGATGCGCAAGCAAATGGATGTCATTGGCCAACATGTCGATCTAGCGCCGACGATCGTCGACTTGCTCGGCTTGGCGGCGCCGAGCGAATGGCAAGGCAAGAGCATGTTCGCTGCGCGGCGTTCGCCGCGCGCTTACTTCATCGACAAGTTTGCAGTTCGGCCGGTCTATGGCTTGCGCGAAGGCGCCTACAAATTTCTTGCCGCGACGACCGATTTCGAACTTTACGACTGCGATCACGATCCGCAAGAAGTCCGCAATTGCGCCTCGGATCATCCGGAGCTTTGCCGGCGCTTCTACAAGCATTTGACCTCATGGCGCCGATTCCAAGCGTCGTATTTCGACCAATTCACGGCGCGGCGCTGATGCGGGCTAATCGCGGGAAGTTCTCTTTTCGTAACATCTTTCTGAGCAATTGCTTTTCGAACCGCTCGCGCCTCGGGCAGCTAAAGAATATCCCGCCGCGAACCTAATCACGGAGGCGACACAAGCGCGCGATCGCCGCGGCTTAACGCTCGATCATCACCTCGACCGGCTGGCCGATCAGCAAGTCGTGGCCGTCGTCGAGATCGACGATCACTTCTCGCACCCGCATGTCCAACCGCTCGCCGGGCTTCAGCAAGCGTTGAGATTTGGGGCGGAAGTACAGCGAGCAGGCAGCCACGGTCCCTGGGTAGGTCTTGCGAGGCTCGCCCGCGGCCGAGACGACGGCAAGTTGCCCGCGGCGAACGCGCATGCCGTCAAGCTCTTCGACGAAAGCGCGTACGCGCATGGCGCCTGGGCTGACCAGTGTCAGCAGTTCGCGCTCGTCGTTGGGCCCGGTAAGCTCTCCCGGCTGGCCGACGGCGCGCAGCACTACGCCGTCGCTGGGCGCCCGCAGCCGGCATTTGTCGAGCAGCAATTGCTCGCGGCGGACCGCGGTTTGGGCCAGCTCAATCTTGCCGTCGGCCAGGGCCTGTTCCTCACGGCTGAGCTGCGGCGCGGAAGCAACGATGCGCTTTTCGCGGGCGGCATCGAGGGCCCGCCGCGACGATTCGGCGACGAGTTGATCGCGTTCGGCCGTAGCGATTTTGAGGCGAATCCGGGCTTCGGCAAGCTGCAGTTCGGCGGCGTCCATTTCCAACTCGGCCAGCACGTTTCCCGCTCTGACGGCATCGCCCTCGCGAACATGAACGACTTTAATGCGCCCCGGAACCTCGAACCTGAGCGTAAGCTCCTCATTCGCTCCCTCGACGATTCCGTCGGCGGAGATCTGCGGCGTCGGCGCAGTTTCTTCCGGGGCGCTGCGCTCCGATTCGCTCGCCGCAACGACGCCCGGTGGCGCTGCGGGCGTTGGGAACAACGCTACCCAGGCGAGGAACACGCAGGCGCCCGCCGTCACGGCCATCATTGCCAGCCTAAGTCGGTGCATCACTTGGTTCGCTTGAACAGGCTATGCAGAAGGAAAGCTCTCGCCTTCGGCCGTCGCGACGCGGCGATCAGCATGGGACGAAAGCGTGGCGTCGTCGCCGAAGATTCGCCCATCGGCGAGCCGCAGGATGCGATCAGCCATCGAAAAAATTCGGTTGTCGTGCGTGACCACGACGACGGTCTTGCGCAATTCGCGACACAAGTTTTTGAGCGCCTGCATCGCATTGAATCCCGAGTCGGCGTCGAGCGAGGCGGTCGGCTCGTCGGCCAAGATCAACTCGGGGTCGCCGGCCAGCGCCCGGGCGAACGCCACACGTTGCCGTTGCCCCATGCTGAGTCGAGTCACGCGGGTCGCGGCCTTGTCTTCGAGGCCCACGAGCGAGAGCAATTCGAGAGCCTTGGCGCGCGAGCGGGCTTTCGACCAACCCAGCAAATCGAGCGACACCGAGACGTTCTCGGCCGCGGTCAACGCGTCGAACAGGTGGAACCGCTGAAACACAAACCCGAGCTTCTCACGGCGAAAACGGGCTTGCTCAGTCGGCGAGAACTGCAGCGCATTCCAACCGAGAATCTCCAGGCTGCCGGCGTCGGCCGAGAGTACGCAGCCGAGGATCGAGAGCAGCGTGGTTTTACCGCTGCCTGAGGGACCCACCAGATAGACGCATTCGCCGCGCGAAATCACGAGATCGACTCCTCGAAGCACGGGCGTGACGCTGTCGCCTGCGCGGTAGCTTTTCGATAGCCCAGCGGCGCGGATCACAAGGTCTTCCATGGGGCGAACAGGTTATCCCATCAAAACCATGGCCGGATCGAGCCTGCGAATCCGGACGAACGGCAGCAGCGAGGCCGCCAGGCAAATCGCGACGACCATCGCCACGGCCAGCCCCATCAGTGACAACGGAATTTCGACGGGCGCCAGTGGCGAGTTCCAAAACGTGCGAATCGCCGCGACGATCGCCAACCCGGCGACCGAGCCGGCGGCGGCGATCGCCAAAGACTGGATGAAGATCACGCCGCAGACGTGGCGGTCTTCGGCGCCCAGCGCTTTGAGCGTGGCGTATTCGTCGAGATGGTCGAGCGCGAGCGCGTACAGGCTTTGGCCGACCATCATCAACCCGACGAGCAAGCCCAGTACGGTCGACGCGCCGAAGCTGATGCCGATTCCGGTGCGTTTCATCCAGTAGTCTTGCGAAATGCGGGCGAACTGTTCGGGAGAGTAAACGGCCGCCTGCGGAACGCGTCGGCGGACGGCGTCGAGCACGCGATCGCGATTTTTGCCCGGCTCGAGTTTCAACAGGAAAAACGAACAGGCGCCGGGCGTCGTGTGCGCCATCCGCCGCGCTGTCTCGAACGTCGTGAACAGATAGGGCATCGTGATGAATCCGGTGATGCCGCGCGTGCGCGCAACGATCCGCGCGCGTCGCCCGTTGACTTCCAGCCAGTCGCCCACGTGCGGGTTGCCCAGCTTGTCGGCGTCGACTTCGTCGAAACTCACGCCGTCGGGACGCTTCAGATCGTCCGAGGAGCCTTCGACAAAGCCCCACGCCGTGCCGAGCATCGAGGCCGGGTCGGAGCCGATGATCCACACGTCTTCCATGCGGCCGCCGGCAAGCGACGCGGTTCCCTTGCCGACGAGATACGGCTTGACCGCCTCGACGCCCGGTATGCCGCGCAAGCGATTGAGCCACAGTTCGGGAATCTCTCGCGCCAAGTCGACGTTATCGACCTTGGGGTGCCCGATCCAGATATCGGCGGCGCAGTGATCGATGAGCACGCTGGCCTTGCGCATCAGGCCGAGGTACAAGCCGCCCTGAACGCTCACCAGGACCAGCGAGAACACGACGCCGGCCAGGCCCGTCAGCAGCTTGCCGCGATCGCAGAGCAGCGTTTTGAACGCGAACGAAAACACGGCACGCCGTCCCAGCAACAAAGGGGTGCGAAGCGCCTGGCCGGACGCCGCTACGGACTCTACCAAAGTCGCGGCAGCCGAGAAAAGAGCAAACGAGGCTCTACTTAAAACTTCGGCGAAATGCGCGCGCAAAAGATGAGACGTTACGCTTCTACCAGCAGGCGTTACGTTCGACCGTGGCCAAGGATGGATCAGGGATCGAGGCGATAGGCCAGGAAACCTCGACAGTCTGGGAAACTGCTCAAAAGGAATTGCAAATGACGATCGTTGCAGATTACAAGCTGTTGAGGCGCGGGGCGCGGATTTCGACCCTGGCATTGCTAGCGGGCCTGTTGGTCGCTGCATCTCGGCCGGTTCGGGCCGAAGAAGGGCAAGTTCGCGGCGAAAAGGAGGTCAATGTCGAAGCGAGCCGGGTCTACATTTTTGTGGGCAAGGTCGGCCTCGGCCACGAACATGGCGTCGTGGGACGCGTGAAATCGGGCTCGATTCTGCTGGGCGCCAAGAGCCAGGCGGGCGAGATCGTATTCGACATGCCGAGCTTCGTCGCCGACACGGCGGAAGCCCGTAAATACCTCGGCTTGGAAGGGGAAACTCCTGCATCAAGGCAGAAGGAAGTCACCGCCAACATGGTCGGCGCCGACGTGCTCGACGTTCGCAAGTTTCCAACCGCAACGTTCAAGATCGCCTCCGCGCTGCCGCTGAAAAACAAGTCGGACGCCGGTAATCCGCTGTATCGCCTCGCAGGAGAATTCACGCTGCACGGCGTGAAGCGTCCCTTGAAACTCGACGCTGAAGTCATCGCACAAAGCGGCGGCGCCCGCATTCGCGGTTCGTTCAAGATTCTGCAAACCGACTACGGCATCGAGCCTTTCTCCAAGGCGTTCGGAGCGATCGGCGTCACCGACGAGCTGGCGATTCATGGGGAGATTCTGCTCGGCCGCCCGCGCGTCGCCGCCAGCCGAGGCCGAGAATAGTCGCTGCGTTCTCCGGTTCCGCCGTCTTCAGACCGTGCTTTAGGTCGGTCGAGAGCACGGTTCGTGCTAAACTCCGGCTCCCGCCCGTCTTCCGCAAAGGATTGCATCGATCCATGATTTCCTGCCCGACCGTACGCAAAGAAGTCATTCGCTGGCATTATGACCTGGCGACGCCGTTTTACCGATTACTGTGGGGCCGGCACATCCATCATGGGCTGTGGCAGGCCGCCGAATCGCCTGCCGTCGCGCAACAGCAGCTTACCGAGACGCTGGCCGCCGCGGCGGGAATTCAAGGCGGAGAGCGAGTGCTCGACATCGGTTGTGGGATGGGCGGATCGTCGATCTTCCTGGCCAAAAGCCGCGGTTGCACCGTGCAGGGCGTCACGCTCAGTCCGTTTCAACGAGCATGGGCCTCGTGTTCGGCAACCTGGCAGCGCGTCTCGCGACGGACCAATTTTCGCTGCGCCGACGCCGAACATACCGATTTCGAATCAAAATCGTTCGACGTGGTCTGGAGCATCGAATGCACCGAGCATTTGTTCGACAAACCGAAGTTCTTCGAGCGCGCTGCCCAATGGCTGCGGCCCGGCGGCCGAGTGGCGATCTGCGCCTGGCTTGCAGGTCAGCATCTTGCGACCGAGGAACAGCGACAGCTCGTCTACGACGTCTGCGAAGGTTTCTTTTGCCCGTCGTTGGGAACTGCGGAAAACTACCAGCGCTGGATGCAAGACGCCGGGGTGGTCGTCGAGCGCTCCGAAATCTGGACTGAGCGCGTGATGCGAACCTGGGAAATCTGCATCAACCGCGTGCGGCGGACCGGCGTCGGGCTGCTCGGCCGATTGGCGGGCCGAGACTCCGAAATGTTCCTGCGGCGGTTCGAGACGATCCTGTCGGCCTATCGCACCGGGGCCATGCAGTACGGCTGCTTTGTCGCCCGCAAGCCCGCAGACGGTTGATAACTCGGAGCGAACAAGCTGATTCCCCAACCGAGCCTTCCTGCGATGCGTACATCGATGCGAACCGCCTGCGGGATTGCAGTCGGAGTCGTCACGCACGGCCTGTTCTTTTTCACCGTATATCATTTGTTTCGCTTTCTGCACGCAGACACGGTCGTCGCTCCGCCGGGGGCGCTGTGGATCGATCTGTTGCTCGCCGCGCAGTTCGCCGTCTGCCACAGCGCGCTCTTGCACCCTGCCGCGCGGCGCCGGCTCGGGCGCTGGATTCCGCGCGCGTTTTACGGATGTTTCTTTTGCGTGGCGACGTGCATCACGCTGCTGGCGACGTTTGCCGGATGGCGTTCCGCCGAGCCGGCCATCTGGCGGTTGACCGGCTGGGCGAATGTCGCGGTCGAAGCAGCGTTCTTCGCTTCCTGGGCCGGACTGTTTTACAGCCTTTATCTTTCGGGATTGGGTTACCAGACGGGTTTCACGCCGTGGTGGCACTGGCTTCGCGGCCGAGAGCTGCCGAATCGCGAATTCCGCCCGCGCAGCGTGTATCGGCTGTTGCGCCACCCGGTTTATTTGAGCTTCATGGGGTTGATCTGGTTCAATCCGGTCATGACGCTCGACCGGCTGCTGCTGGCCGTCGTCTGGTCGGGCTATATCTTCGCTGGCAGCTATCTTAAGGACGAGCGGCTGGCATTCTTTCTCGGAACGACTTATCGCGACTATCAGGAGCAGGTGCCCGGCTATCCCTTCATGCCGCTGGGCCCCTTGGCTCGCCACAAGCGTCGAGCCGAACCGCACATCGTTGCAATTCCGCAGCCGGCGCCGCTGCCAGCGCGAAAGGCTGCTTGAATCGCTCGCCGCAATTCGCCGCCGAAAGCAGCGATGCGGCCGCGGAACTACGATTCACTCAGCAGCGCCGCCTCGATCGTTAACCCCGGTCCGAAAGCCAGCGCGACGCACGGCACGCGAGGCCCGCCCGGGTGAACGGCCCAACAGCCGACCTCGCCGAGCGCCAGGCCGATCGCGTACAAGTGCAAGCTTATCCGCGAGAAATCTCCAGCAAGGCGGCGGGCTGATTCAGGCTGCGTACGACGGGCTGGCACAGCATGGGCCAGGCCGAAGCAAGTTGCACCGAAAGTCGAGCGATTCGCGGACGCCGCAACACCGCCGCGAACGCCCGACACCAGAGTTGCCGATTGCGGACCAGGCGTCGGTGGGTTCCGAGCCACGCTTGTTCCACCTCGCCGCTCCATTCGCGCACGCCGCGTGCGGCGATGGGGGCGATCGCCATGCCGCTTTCCAGCGCCCAGGCAATCCCCTCGCCGGTGAACGGCTCGATGTAACTGGCTGAATCGCCGAGCAGCAACACGCGCCATCCCGCCGGGCGCACGGCATGCTGCGTCAAGGGCGGCGTGCCGCCCCAGCAACCGCCCGAGGGCAACGCAAGTTCGGGCATGCCCGCTTCGTCGAATAGCGAGGCGACTGCCGCTTGCGGCGAGCCGGCGCGCCGGAGCATTTCAGGAGCCAAAGCCGCCGCCAGATTGAGGCTGTCGTCTTCGACTCGCACCAGGCCGGCATAACCGCCGCTTCCGACGGCCATGTAAATCGTGCCAGGTTGAAAGCGGTCGCACGAGGCGACAATCCCCGCTCGAACTCCAATCTTGGCGCCGCGCGAGACGCGGGCGATAATCTCGCGAGTTTGACGCAGCGCGGGCCGCCCCAATCCATCGGCCGCCAAGACGATCTTTGCGCGGATCGTGCCCAACTCGCCCGCGGGCGAGCTCAAATCGATCTGGCGATCGCTGGCATCGCTTTCCGACTCTCGTAGAGTCGCGTTGATCCCCGTCATTAACTCCGCGCCGGAGTCGATCGCCGCTTGCATGAGCGCTCCATCCAAGGCGTCTCGTGACACCGAGACGCCGCCAGGAAGCTCGATCTCCAGGCTTCGCCTCCCGCAAAATGCCTTGAACCGGCGGGTTGGGATCGCGCGCAACCGCGGCAGCAGCTCGCGAAGACCGGCTAGTTCCAGCCAAGAAACGGCTCGCTGATTCAAGCATGCCCCGCAGACCTTCGCACGCGGAAACGCCTTTCGCTCCACGAGCAACACGCGGATTCCGCGACGAGCCAGCTCTCTGGCGGCCATCGAGCCCGCCGGGCCGGCGCCAATCACGACGGCGTCCCAGACAGTCTTCGCCGCCGCGTTGACGTCGAGCGTGGATTGTGCGATCACTGCTTTTCCCAACTCAGGAGAAAGCGTTGCGAGATATCGCCGGCTCGGCGGATAACGAATGGGCCCGGTTCGTTCGCCAAGGACCTCAAGTTTTGCCCACGATCCCGTATCGGCGCACAGCCTAACGCCGAGCAATGAAGATCAGGCGCGCAACCCACGCCCACCGCGGCCTTTTGTGTGCAGGGCTGCACTGCTGCACCATTGAAATCGCCAAGACGACGCGAGAACCAAGACCAAGCGATGATATCGTCTCCGACGAGGCCGGTCCGCTTAGGATCGAGAAATCCCACTGCCGCCCTATCCAAGGGAGGTTAAGCCATTCGCGCTGCCAACTTGGCAGTGCTTTAATCCATTAAGGACAAGAACGGATCTCACAGTAAGAAGCGCGCGCGAATGGCGCCTCATCACAAGGGCGTCGACGCTGAACTGCATCCTGCTTGTTCTTCTCCATCTTTTGGACCTCCTTCAGGGAGCATTATCCGGCCCCTGCCGCCGTCCGAAAATCCTGGGCTAACGCAGGTGCCTGAGGGCTGAACCCCGCGGATGCAGGCGCCTGAAATGGTAACAATTTGGTAACAGCACTGGCCGTATCACGCCGATGCCATTACAATGCGGCCCAGAGCAGGCGGCGACGTAACCGCCTTATATAATCCACCTTTAGGTGTTATCGCAACGCCATGCCAATGTTACCGCGACGGCACGCACGCTAGACTTAGAATCCAGTGGGGAAACCCGTCCGGGTTCAAGTCCCGGCTCTCGCAATCGCCTTTTTTATGGGATGTTTCGCATTTCCGAGGCTTTCGCCCCGTTCGCCCGCCAGTCGCCACGATGACAACGATCTAACGAAACGGCATGGGAATCGGCCGCATATTGCATGCCCAACAAAAAAGCCGCCCCTCGAATTACTCCGACGACGGCTTCGCAAGGTTGGCGGGGTCAGGTAGCCCCCTTCGGCCAAAGGCGGCGTCGACGCGCGGCATCTTTTGGTCGGTCGTAGCCGTCAGTTCCGGGGCAGACTCCGCAGCTCACGAACGGTTCATGCAGTGGCCGCTGGGGCTGAGCGCGTTTTAACCGCCCGCGCCCAGGTCGGTTTCACTCCGCCAGCCGCCGGGCCTGAACCACGCGGGCCAGGCCGGCGAGATCCTTGATCGTGGGCAATAGCTCGTAGCGGCCATCGGCCTTGACCAAATCGCGCACGGCCGCATCGATCTGCGGGCTGATTTCGACCAATAGCCAGCCTCCCGGCACGAGCCGCTCGGCGGCCTGGCCGATCAGCCGCTCGATGACTTCGGTTCCTTTCGGGCCGGCGACGAGCGCGCCGTGCGGTTCGAAATCGCGAACGTCGCGCGACAAGCCGGCCATCTCGTGCTCGGCGATGTAAGGCGGGTTCGAAACGACGAAATCGAACCGCCGCTCGGCCGGCGCGGCCGAAAGCAGATCGCTTTGGAGAAACTCGATGCGAGACTCGACGCCGTGCTCGGCGGCATTCGAGCGGGCGACTTCGAGCGCCGCAGGGCTGACGTCGAGCGCCGTCACGCGGCAATGCTCCAACCGCTTCGCCGCGCAGACCGCGATAATGCCGCTGCCCGTGCCCACGTCGGCGATCTCCCAGGCTTCGCCGGCGGGCGATCGGCCCGCGGCCAGGTCCAAGAGGCAAATCACCAGAAACTCGGTCTCGGGCCGGGGAATCAGCACGTCGGGCGTGACGCGGAACGAAAGCGAATAGAACTCGCGGCGGCCGACGAGATAGGCCACCGGCGCCCCTTCGGCCCGGCGGCGGACAAGTTCGCGAAAGGCGGTGCGGGCGCCCTCCTCGGGCGTATCGCCGAAGGCCGTGTAAAGCTGGATGCGCTGGCAGCCCAGCGCCTCGGCCAACAGCACTTCGGCGTCGAGCCGCGGGCTATCGGCGCCGCGCTGTTTCAAATAGTCGGTCGTCCACTGGAGCAACCGGCCGATCGTCCATGCTTCGGTCTGGGGCATGCCGCCTCGCGGGGCGTAGAGTTGGAATTCCTGAGACGTTTTTTCCGTCAGGGGCATTCTATGTCGCCAAGCGAGCGGGCCATAGGGCCGTTCGGGCCGAGAATGGAGCCTGGCGCGGCCTTCGTTGTAATACGCAAGCTTGCGCATGTACCGCCCCTACGGGGCTCTCCGGCCCCCTGGACGTCGCCGGGAGCCCGACCGGCAAGCCCCGAAGGGGCGAAAGAATAATGGCACAGCGACATTCGACCATTGGAATCTCGGGCTTCGCAGAGACGCGTCGCACAACGAGCACGCGGGCTCGGGTCGCCAGGATGACACTGCACTCGGCCGCCTACGGCGCGCCGCTAGTCATCAATCCACCGCGCCCATCGACGACCGCAACTGCTGGCGGTCGTATTCGATCAGTTTTTCCGACAGCAAATCAACCCGGCCCGAAAGCACCGTGTCGAGCTTATACAGCGTCAGGCCGATGCGGTGGTCGGTGACGCGATTCTCGGGAAAGTTATAAGTGCGAATGCGTTCGCTACGATCGCCCGAGCCGACCAGCGTCTTGCGCTCTTCGGCCCGCTTGGCGTGCTCCAGCGCGCGCTTGTGCTCGTAAAGCCGCGTCTTCAACACGCGCAGGGCCTTGGCCTTATTCTTGTGCTGGCTCTTTTCGTCCTGGCAACTGACCACGATGCCCGTCTCGTAGTGCGTCAAGCGCACCGCCGAGGTGGTCTTGTTGACGTGCTGGCCGCCAGGGCCGCTGGCGCAGAACAGGTCGATGCGGTAATCGTCGGACTTCAGGTCGATTTCGACGTCTTCCGGCTCGGGCATCACGGCCACCGTCGCGGCCGAAGTGTGGATGCGCCCCTTGGCCTCGGTCTCGGGCACGCGCTGCACGCGGTGGCCGCCGCTTTCGTATTGCAGCTCGCGATAGACGCCTTCGCCTTCGATGCCGAGAATGATTTCCTTGAACCCGCCCAGTTCGGTCGGGTGCAGTTCGAGGACTTCGATCTTCCAGCCCTTCGTTTCGGCGTAGTGCTTGTACATTTCGTACAGATCGCGGGCGAAGAGCGCGGCCTCGTCGCCGCCGGTGCCGGCGCGAATCTCCATCACGCAGCGCGTACGGTTGGCGTCCTCGCCGCCGATGGTCAGGTCTAAGATTTCGCTCCAGATCGCCTCGCGCTCGTCCTTGAGCTGCGGCAGTTCGGCCTCGGCCAAATCGCGCATTTCGGCGTCGTCGCCCTCGGTCATCTCCAGAGCGTCGGAGATTTGCGCGTTGAGTTCCTTGAAATGCCGATACTTCGTGGCCAGCTTGGCCAGCGACCCGCGTTCGCGGGCCACGCCGGCAAGCTGGCTCGAATTGGCCAGTACGGCCGGATCGACGAGCTGTTTTTCAAGCTCGTCGAACCGAGCCAGTTTTTGATCGAGTAAATCGCGCATGAAAAGTCCCTCGCCAGGGAGTGGGGAAATCGCGGCGCCAGCGTGCCGGCCAGTGCCAACCCGAAGCGTGAGCGAACAGGAGCCAGGAGTTGCCCTCGCTGACGCTTCGGGTTGGTAGTGAGCGACGCGACGGCCGTCGACCTATACAAAGCCGAAGCGTGAGCGAAGAGTCAAGCGGCAAGTCGCCCGAGAAACCGGCAAGCGCGCAGGCTTGCCGCAGACAGGCCGCGAGGTGAAAAGCGACTTCGCCGCAGCTAACCTTCGGCGGCCGGGGCGGCCTTCGGCGCCTTCTTGCCGCGGTTCAGGCTGGCGTAGCCGGCGCTGGCGAACTTATTCTTGAACTTCTCGATGCGGCCCGCCGTGTCGACGTACTTCAGCTTGCCGGTGTAGAACGGGTGGCAGGCGCTGCAAATATCGATCTTCAACTCCGGCATAGTGCTGCGAGTCTTGAACGTGTTGCCGCAGCCGCACTTGACCGTCGTTTCCACGTATTTCGGATGAATGTTCTTCTTCATGACCCGCAGTCCTCGTCACTAGCCGCCGGAAAGCGAGGGCCCTGGCAGGCCACCCCGGTCGGTCATCGGTTAGATTCAATGGGGAATATAGTAATCTATCACCCGCCCCCTCGAGCGGCAAGGGCTGATTCAAGGCTGCGTGAGCCCGAAGCAGTACAAATGCCCGGCGGTGCGGAGATAGATCTTGCCGTCGACGAGGGCCGGCGTGGCGTGAGCATCTTCGCCAAAGTCGGCCGTCGAGAGCACGCGCCACTTGGGTTCGGCGCTGACGACGCTCAACTGGCCGATCTCGTTGATCAGATAGATCTTGCCGTCGCCCGACACCGGCGAGCTGTAGTAGTTCTTGGTCGCGCCCAGCCGACCATATTTGAGCATCTCGCCCGATTCGGCGTCGAGGCAGGAAACGATGCCGCCGTCCTTGACGGTGAAGATCAAGCCGTTGGTATACAGCGGCGAAGAGCAAAACGGCACGAACTTGCTGTTTTCCCAGAGCACGTGCGATTGGGTCGCGTCCCCCTCGCAGCCCGGCTTGATGGCGATCACGACGTTTCGCGACTGATCGAACAAGCCGCGAAAAAAATCGTATTCGGCCTGGGTGATCGTGCCGCTCTTGTCGCGATCGACTTGCGAGTAACGCTGCTTGATCGCCCCGTCGGGCAGTTCGTCTTCCGCGAGCATGCGATCGCCGTTGGCGTCGAAGCGCGAGGCCGCCTCTTCGAACGGTTCGACCGAAATCCGCTCGCCGGCGTCGCCGCCCGCCGACCAGCCAGCCACGTAGAGCGTGCCGTCCTGACCCACGACCGGCGTCATGCAGACCGTGCGGGCGATGCCGCGCACCGTCCACAGTTCGCGGCCGGTCTCGAAATCGTAGCCGACGACGCGCAGCGTGGCGGCGACGATGATTTGCTTCTTGCCGTCGACCTCCCAAATGACCGGCGTGCAGTAATTGCGGGGAAATTCCGAACGATCGGTGCGCCAGACGGTCTTGCCGGTCCGCTTGTCGATGGCCTCCATGAACGAATCGGTGTCGTGATCTTGGCAGAGAATCACGCGGTCGCCGACGATGATCGGCGACGTGCCGGCGCCGAAATCGTTGTTGAACGGCCCCATCGGCCGCTTCCAGAGCAGCTTCCCCTCGGCGTCGTAGCAGTACAGCCCGCTCGAGCCGAAGAAGCTCACCACTCGCTCGCCGTCGCTCGCCGGGCTGGGCTGAGCGAGACTGCCGATACGATGGATCGCCTCTAGCTTTTCGTGCGGGGCTTCGACTTCCCACAGCACCTTGCCCGTCGCGCGGTCGAGGGCGATGGTCAGCAGTTGCTCGCCGCGGACGGCCGTCAGATAGATGCGTTTGCCGACCACAGCCGGCGACGAGTGGCCCGGTGGCAGGGCCGTCTTCCAAATGACGTTCGTCTCCGGCCCGATTTCGGCCGGCAGCTTGTCGGCGGTCTCCGCCCGGCCCGAACAATTCACCCCGCGAAATTGCGGCCAATCGGTCGCACTAGCCGAAGTCGCCGTCAGCAGGATAGTCGCCAAGCTGGCGATTCGAGTCGAGAGACGCATCAATACTTCTCCAGGGAATGGGCGTCGGGCTTCAGCAATCAGGCGAGCCGGAGGCATTCGCCATTGGGCGAGCCGGAGGCGTCAGCCTCCGGGTGCGTCGTGGCGCGGAGTCAATCTCCGGACATCTGGAAGGCGTACCCCCCCTCTCCCTTTGGGAGAGGGCAGGCGTGAGGGCCGCCAATCTGCAATCCAAAATCCACAATCGAAAATCCCAAATCACCCGGCGCCCGCCAGCCAAACATAGGTCGTCAGCCCTGCAATCATCAAGAAAAACGCGCCGGACAGGAACAGGGCGATCCGCACGAACCAACTTGGCCGCAGTTCGCGCGGCAGCAGAATCACGTTCACCGCCAGGGCGTGCCAGCAACTGAAGCCCAGGGCGTAGTTGAAGAACTTTCCCGCGATCTCCAGCAGCCGTCCGCCCGGCACGAACAACAGCATGATGAGCCCCAATCCGACGTAACCGCAGAGCAAGCCGAAGTAGAGCTTGCCGATGGCTCGCGGATCGACGCGGCGGAGCCGCGGGCTGGAAGTCCAGAAGACGTCGAGCCAGCGGCGAATGGCGCCGTCGGCCGTGCTGCACGTGGTCGGCGCGAGCACCAGCAGCCCGCAGAACAAGGTCATGAACCAGAAGAAGTTGCCCCAGGCGGCGCCGTGCAAGCTCGTGACCTGTTCGCCGATGTTGGTGGCGGTCATGCCGGCGGCCGTCCAACTATCGGCCGCCGTGCCGCGCGGCAGAAACTGCACCGAAAGCATGCTCGGCAAGCCCAGCCCGATGAAGCAAGCGGGCATCCAGACCACTAATTGATCGCGCATCAGGTGCCGATACCAGCGCTTCCAGCCGGCCAGCGAATCTTTGGTGATTTCGAACACGCAGCCCACGTGCGAAAGCTGCAGGTGATGGCCGCCGACGACGCTGGGAATGGCGCCGACGTGCGAGCCCATGCCCCAGCCCTGGTCGCGCGTGTAGTTGCTCAGCGGCGTGTTCGACAAGCCGCCCTGGCCCGAGATGGCCACCATGGCGCACAGCAAGGCGATCATGTCGAGGTTGACGTGCGGGAAGCCGCGGCCTTGGACGAGCGACAGGAAGATGTTGTCGATATTGTCGCCGTCGCAAATGCCGTCGCCGTCGAGATCCTTGAAGTCGTTGGGGCCTTTGCCGGTTCGTTCTTCGACGCCGTCCAAATGGCCGTCGCCGTCCCAGTCTTCGCCCGGATCGAGCCGGCCGTTGCCGTTGAGATCCTCGCCGCGCGTGACCGGCACGTTGCCGAATTTGACGAAGCCGCTGGCGATCTCGGTCCAGGTTTGCGGCTGCGAAAACAGGAAGCCGACCACCGCCAGGAACCCGAACACCGTGACGATCTTGAACGACATCACGACCTTCAGCGAGTTGTACACCTTGCCGCCGAAAATCAGCGGGACCATGGCCAGCACGAACACCACGCCGCCGATCAGCTTGAGCAGGCTCCCGTCGGTAAACGCAAAGCCCAATACGCTGAACAGCGTGTTGGTCGCGTTCGGATCGGGCATCCGCTGGTACAAGATCGCGAACACCGGCGTGGCCGCGCTCGAAGCGAGATACGGAAAGACCGCGCCGAAGTCGAGCAGCAAATAGACGAGCAGCCAGACATGCGGTCCGGGCAGCGTACGGAATTTTCCGGTGAAGATCGGCTCGCCGCTATAGAGCGTGTAGCGGCTGATCTCCATATTGTAGACCACCTGCGACAGAATGCTGAGCGTGGCCAGCCACAACAGCGCCCCGCCGTAGCGGGCCGTGACCATCGGGCCCATCAGCCATTCGCCGCCGCCGATGGCCGCCCCGCCCATCAACAGCCCGGGGCCGAGCATGGCGGCCCAATTCTTCCAGGTGAACTGCGGGGCGTCGGGCAGTTCGCCGGTCGTCCAGCGCGGCATCGCAGGCGTGCCGGGATACGGCGCCTTGAAGGCCGGTTTCGGTTGCGACGCGGGGCCGTCGGCGGAAGCAGAGAGCGGTTGGCGGGCGGTCGAATCCATGCGATCGGTTGTTCAGGCGGGGTGAGCGGACGGGCAAGTGATCGATCGCCCAGGCGAAGCGCGAAGCCGCGGCGCAAACCAAAACCGCCCGAATCCCCCGATTCGGCGCATGGCCGCCGGCTTGAGCCTCGCCTGAGATCTCAATAAGCGTATCTGATGATGCCAGCAATCGGAGTCATAATCAAGCAATTGGCGGGGGCAATTTTTCACAGCGTGCCAAGAAATTCTCTGCGGATTCTTCCGCCGAGCGATGAAGCGCGGTTTCGCATTGCCGGGAACAGCGTGCGTCGCCGCACTTCGCGGCGCATTCGAACCGCTTAGGCTTGCAGACGGCGCTCGCTTGCGGCAGGCGTTACCGCGTCTCTGGCGCAGAGGCTGTGGATTGCCCGGGTTGTGTCGGTCGGCTCTCAAACAGTTTTTTCTGCTCCTCCAGAAACGCTTGCCATTGATCGCCAGAAATGCGTTCGGTATGGCCGCTCAGGAAGAGCACATCATGGTCGCCTTGGGGCAGACGCTCGCCGTTGTGGCCGAGGCCGACCTTGTCCCACAGAACGGCGATCGTGCCGTCGTCGCTCGTGGTCAAGCCCTCGACGTAGTGCCAGCCGCACGTGGTCGGATCAAGCCGCCCGTTTTTCTTCAACGCCGCCTCGACCTCTGCGAGGGGTACAATCTTTCCGCGGAGCGCGTTGGCATCGGCATGCTTTGGATAAAGTAGACTCATCGAGGCTTCGGGCGTCGCTTCGCCGGCGGGGAAGGCGCCGCCGTGAGAAGCCGCGTAGCTTTGAAGGCTTGCCCACAATCCCGTGTCACAACAGTGGCTCCGCCCGTACGGATAAAGCCAGTGGAAGTAAAGTCGCCAACCGCCAACTAGAGCTCCGATCGCAAGCCCGATCGCTCCGATGACGATCAACAGGCGTCGCAGCGTGAACTGCAGATTCGTTGGGGGAGCAGCCGACATGCTATTGATTCTAACGCCGCACGCGCCATCAACAAAATCACAGCAGGACGTCGGGTGCGCGGCGAAGCATGGTCTGGCTGTTCAGAGAATTTTCTCGCGGTATCATCAACCGCACGCGGGCCTATTGCATTTTCCATTCGTTGCGGGAGTTGCTCGATGACCGATCCGGCTGGCGAACAAGCTGCGAAAACTTCACTCTACGAACGCCTGGGCGGCGTGTATGCGATCGCCGCGGTGGTCGATGATTTCATCGATCGCGTGATGGACGATCCGCGGCTGAACGCCAATCCCAAGGTCGACGAAGCGCACCATCGCGTGCTGCCGGCAGGCTTCAAGTACCTGGTGACCGAGCAGGTGTGCTGGGCGGCCGGCGGCCCGCAGCGATATACGGGCCGCTCGATGCGCGATTCGCACGCCGAGCTCGACATCACCGCCGGCGAGTGGGACGCCTTTCTCGACGACCTGCGGCAAACGTTCGACCGCTTCGGCGTGCCGGCGGCGGAACGTAGCGAGTTGCTGGCCATCGTCGACAGCACGAAAGCCGAGATCGTGATCGGCTGAAACGTCGTCCAGCCAAGGCGGTCGCGCCACGCATTGAAAGAATCGTTCTGAAAGAATCGTTCCGGGCGAAATAGACTTTTACTTAGCCCAGGCATTTATGCCTGGGGCGGCGGTGATCCTATTTACGACTGCGGCCCCTTTAGGGGCGCTGCGTCGTGTTCAAGGCCCCTAAAGGGGCCGACGAGGTTTCGCGAGGGCCTCAATTTCCCAGGCATAAATGCCTGGGCTACGTAAATAACTTGACGCACCCCGACCTTGAGCCCAAGGTACGACTCAGCACGACGACTATCATCAAGGACTTTCGCATGCCGCAAACGCCGCACGTCGAAAAGCATTTCACCTCGTCCGAAACCGTGCGCGATATCGTGATCGGCATGTCCGATGGTCTGACGGTGCCGTTTGCGCTGGCCGCCGGCTTGTCGGGGGCGGTCCAAACGACAGGCGTGATCGTCACGGCCGGGTTCGCCGAAATCGCCGCCGGCGCGATCGCGATGGGCCTCGGCGGGTATCTGGCCGCCAAGACCGACGCCGAACACTTCGCCTCGGAGCAAGCCCGCGAAGAACGCGAGACCCATGACGTGCCGGAAGTCGAAGCGGCGGAAGTGGCGGAAATCCTCCGCGAGTACGGCCTCGACGGCGAAACGATCGACCGGGCCGTGACCGCGATTCGCTCCGACCGCAAGCGCTGGGTCGATTTCATGATGAAGTTCGAGCTCGGCCTGGAGCCGCCCGACCCCAAGCGGGCCGCCGCCAGCGCGTCGACCATTGCCGCCTCCTATGTCGCCGGCGGGTTGGTGCCGCTCGCCCCGTACATCGTTTTGCCCTGGCTGGGATTCCCTTCGATCCGGCAGGCGCTGATCGGTTCGATTCTGGTCACGCTCGCCGCGCTGGCCTTGTTCGGCTACATCAAGGGCCGGTTCACCACGCCCCGGCCCTGGCGCAGCGCCTGGCAAACCGTCGCCGTCGGCGGCGTGGCGGCCGCCACGGCGTTTGCAGTGGCCAAAGCGATCGGGTGAGAGGGCCGCCGTCCCGCAATTTCGGACTGCCGGGGTTTTCCCAAAATGATCGGCTTCTTTTTCGCTCCGAGCCCGTTGGAACTTGTTTGCTGCTTCGGCGTATTGCCCGCGATGATCGTGTTTGCCGCATACATGCTGAGCGGAGAGAGCCACGGATGAAACCCAGCGCGGCGAAGCCGCAACCAAAGTCGCTTTTCGCTCCGCGAAAAAGGCGCCGTTTTCGCGGAGCGAAAAGCGACTTTCAGCAGCTTGCCTTTAAGTTTCCCGCCGCGGAACCCGGCTTGATCCGCAGGACGAAATCTTCGCGGCCTTGGCCTCCAGCATCCGCAAAGTTTTGTTGGCCTGGGCTTTCGCCCCCGTCGTCGGCCTGCTGTGCGTCGCAACGCACTGGCTCTTTATCCTCCCGCCCGAACCCAAGGACTGATCCAATGGCGCCCCATCGCCGCTGGCTGCAGTTTTCCTTGCGCGGCTTTTTCGTCGTGCTGACGATCGGAGCCGTTGGCCTGGGTTGCTATCACTGGGCATCGGCAAAGATCAAGGTTCAACGTGAAGCTGTAGCGGCCATCGAAGCTATTGGCGGAGTTGTGCAATACGATTGGCAACCCGATCCCGCGAACTGGATAATCGAGCGGCGAACGCGGTTCGCCCCGTTCGACTCGTTCACGAAGTCGCCCACGTGGCTGCGAGAAGCGTTCGGCGAGGAACTCTTTCAAGAGGTTCACGGCGTTCTCTTGAACACATGGTGCGGACCGCGGCAGCGTTTCTGGGGCTTCGCTTTCGATTCAGGAGAGCAACGCCCTACGTCAGAAAGCGATTTGATGGCCATTATACCGTACCTGAAGGCTCTTCCCGCCCTGGAAACGATTTATCTGGAGGAACCTGAGCATGTTTTGGCCGGTAGACCGACAAACGACGAATTTGAATCGGCATTGAAAGAAGCTTTGCCCCGTTGTCGGATCGTCCGCGACAACGTTTTCACGGTTCGCAGTTCGCCAGTCCTAGCGCTCGACCTCGATTGATCCTTTCGCTGACCATTGTTTGCCGCCCGGCAACGGAGACGCAAGGCTGCTCGAATCCCCGCAATTTTACATTCCCGCCGCCGGTTTTTCGCTTCCGGGAGGACGAGCACTGGGGAGCAAATCGCCCAGGGGGGCGCCGGTTCTAGGGAACGCGCCGCCTTCGCGGCGGGTCTTGGCCCAACGGGGCCGGCTGGGCCCGGCATTCGGATTGACTTCCGGATGGGAAAAACTATTTGAACTATAGGGAAGTTTTTCCGTCGGCAATTCGCACGAATCGGGGCAAACGTGGCGGCAACAAGTCCTTGGATAAGGCGGTCGGCGTGGCCCATTCGGATTGGCTGGTCATCCTCAGCGTGCTCGTGCTGCTGGTCGACCTGATCTTCGGCATTGCGATCGGCTGGTGGATTCACGAAGCCAACGCCGCGCGCCAGGAAGCCTTCAACGCCAAGCAGGCGGTCGACGCCCTGCGGCGGCTGCACGACCTGACCTGCGAGGTGTCGGGCCGCGTCGGCACGCATCTGACCCGCATCGACTCGATCAGCCAGGAGCTGATCGCGCTGCGGACCTCGTGCAGCGGGCCCAAGGATCGCGCGGTGGTCGATGCCGTTTCGCGAATCGTCGAAGTCAATGAAGAGCTGACCGGACAATTGACCGAAGCCAAGCTCAAGCTCCGCGAACAGGCCGAGACGATCGAAGCCCAGGCCGCGATCGCCATGGCCGATCTCGTAACCGGGTTGCCCAACCGCCCCGGTTTCGAAGACGAGCTGCGGCGCGGCGTCGCCCAGTGGCAGCAGCAAGAGGCGCCGTTGTCGGTCGTGCTGATCGACGTCGATCAGCTCCATGGATTGCAGGCCGAGCACGGGCAACAAGCCGCCGACGAAATTTTGCGAGGCGTCGCGCAAACGCTCAACGAATCGATGCGGGCCATGGATTTCATCGCCCGTTACGGCGAAGATCAGTTGGCCGTCGTGCTGCCGGGCACGCACCTGGACGTGGCGAAAGAGGCCGCCGAGCGCGTCCGCGCAGCGATCGAGGCGCGCGATTTTCGCATCGCCGACTCGCCGGTCAAGGTCACCGTCAGCGAGGGCGTCACCGAGGCGTTTGCCGGGGACGATGCGCAATCGCTGTTCGAGCGGACCTGCGCGGCGCTCGAAGCGTCACGCGCCGCCGGGCGGAATTGCGCGCACCTGCACGACGGCAGCAAGTGCGAGGCGATTCCGCTCACCAGCGGCGCCGCCGGCCGGGGGCTGATCCTCAACGCCGATGAAATGCAGGCCCTGGCGAGGCAGTTGCAATCTCTGCCCGTCGATCCGAACACCGACCCGCTGACCGGCTTGCTCAACCGCCGCAGCTTTTTCGAAGGGCTGCGGCACAGGATCTCCGAACACAGCCTGGGCGACAACTCGTTGTGCCTGGTGCTGGTCGATCTCGATCATCTCAAGCAACTCAACCGCGCGCACGGCCAACTGGTCGGCGACGTGGTGCTGCGCACGGTCACGCAGATCATTCGCACCGCCACCCGAGCGCATCTCGATCTGGCCGCCCGCTACGAAGAGGCCAAGCTGGCGGTGGTGCTGATCCACACCGATCTCGAGGACGCAATCGCCACGGCCGAACGAATTCGCCGCGCGATCGCCGCTTGCAAGCTGCGCGCGGAAGGCGCCGAGGTGAACGTCACGGTGAGCACGGGCATCGCCGCGCTGCCCGAGGGCGGCGATTCGGTGACGCTGTTGAAGATGAGCGAAAGCGCGCTGAAGGCCGCCAAGAACGCCGGCCGCAATTGCAGCTATTATCACGACGGCGCGAAGCCCCGCCCCGTCGACCCGCTCGCCAGCCTGGCGCCGGCCTACGCTTGAAACGGGCGAGGAAAAGCCGCCGGCGGCCGCTGACCTCGAAATCGCCGCCCACGATTATGCGACAGGCGAAATGCAGATGTTTATTTGGGTGGCATGCAACGCCGTTCAAGTTGACGCGGTGTTGCTGACTTTCATCGCTGTTCGCCAAGCCGGCGAGGCGTTAAGCTGTTGCGCCCATGATTCCGCCCTGGCCAGTCGATCGCCGTCGCCACCCGCATCCGCCCCCAGGCGCGCCGAGCCCTCTCGCCCGAAGATGGCCAACCTTTTCCGACGAATTGGCGAAGATGGCCAACCGCAGATCGGAACAGAGAAGAGGAACCCGTAAGCATCGAAGATTGAACGACTTCCCTATGCCTAACCGACCGGAGACTCAAAAGTCAGGCTATTGGGGATGAGCTCAGTCGAGTACGGGAGGTTACTTAGTTCCGGCTGCTTCGTGGGGGGCGGGATGCGAGAGAGGAATTCGTCGAGGGTGTGCCGAAGATGGCCAACCGCGCGGGCGACCTTGGCGTACGTCTGCTTTTCCATCGGCCGGACCTCGCGGTTGCGAGCCATGTCCCCTCCGGAACAGCTCGTCGAGCGACAGCTTCTCGAAGGTCAAGTGCGACTGGCTGCCTTCGTAAACGATGCCGATGTGATCCTCGTCGACGCGGGTGATGCTCGGGTAGCCGGCGCCGCGACCCTCGTCGAGCAGCAGATGATACTTCTCGGGCCAGGCGCGGCCGTCGTCGAAGCTGACTTGAATCGTGTGGTGCGTGCGGCCTTGTTGCGTGTGCGGGTTGGCGAACAACAGCACGTGCTTTGCCATGCCTGCCTCGGCGTAATCGACGCGAACCAGGCTGGCGTTGCAGTTCGGTTCGATGAGCGTGTTGCGGTTGGTCTCGTGCGGCCGCCAAGTCTGGCCCAGGTCGCTCGTGACATAGACGGCGCGGAACCGCTCGCGGTCGTTGCGCATGTTGAGCATGATCGAGCCGTCGCCGAGTTGCGCCGCCTGGCACTCGTTGCCCTGGCTAAAGGCCGGCTTGCCGACGCTCCACGAGCGGCCATGATCGCGGCTGGTCATGATCGTGGCGAACGGCACGCCCTCGGCGTCGCGCCCCTGCACCGGCATGACCAGCGTGCCGTCATCCAGCGAGATGCCCTGCTGCGGCGCCGGGGCCAACAGCCACCAGGCTTCTTGCTTGAGCTTGCGGGTCAGGTTCTCGGGCTTGGTCCAAGTCAGGCCGTCATCCTGCGAGCGGACCATTAGCATCTGGGCGCTTTTGCCGATTTCGAAACCCGGCTCCGAGCCGTCGGCGGTCCACTGGTGTTTGCCGGGCTTGCCGTTCATCCAGACGGCGAAGCAAAAGATTTCGCCCGTCTGCCGGTCGACGATGATGCCCGGATCGCTGCAACCGTTTTGCTCCTGCGGCAGTCCGCCGTACTGGCCCATGTCCATAATGACTTTCGGCGAGGCCCAGGTTTGGCCGCCGTCGGTGCTGCGGCTCAGGCCGATGTCGATATCCTCCTGCAAATCGCGCCCCATCCGCCGCCGCATGTCGTACACACAGAGCAACGTTCCCTTGGGCGTCGTGGCCAGCGAGGCAATGCGGTAGGTATGCACGCCATCGTCGTTATGCCGCCGCAGGGCCACGCCGATGCGATGCCGCACGCCGGGCGATTCGTCTTTCGGCGTCAGCTTGCCTGTCGTCGTCTCGATCGACGTACAGGACGCGGCGACGCGATGCGACAAATCGGCCTTGTCCTTCAAACGGCACGACAGCCAAAACACGTTCTTGCAAGGCTGCAAATTCTGCTCGCCACGAAAGACGATTTCTTTTGCCGGTTTCACTCGCTCGCCGAACGGCGTCGCCGGCGAGAAGTCTTGCTTGTCGACCGTCGAGTAGAGCGCGAGCGAATCGAGATCGGCGAGATCGTCCGTGCCCGCGAGCGAGAAGGCCAATGATCGCACGCGCACGTTTTGCTTGGCTTCGACGCCGATCACGACTCGCACCAGCGGGCCGTGTTCGTTGCGGATCAAGATCGGATACACCGGCGCGGAAGCCGTCGCGGAGAGTCCCATGAGAAAATCGGCGGCAAACGCGTTGTTTTGCAAGAGCACTGGCAAGCATAAGACGACGAACAGACCGAACGCCAAGCGGCGCCGAGACGGTTTCATGGCAGTTCCCTTCACGAGTGGGATTTGTGTAGTTCGCGGCATCTGATGGAGGGCCGGGCGCCCTCGCCCGGCGCGATGGATCTCATGCCAAGCATGTTGCCGGGCGAGGGCGCCCGTCCCTCCACGCCTAGCGCGGCGCGCGAGACCAGCATCGTGGAGGCCCCCGCTCACGCCTCGCACGTCACGCAGTACATGCCCCACACGGCCGGCAGGTTGTCGGTCGAAAGCGACGCCAGCAACCTCTGATCCTCGTCGATCTCGGCCGACGTCATCACGCCCAGCGACACGTACTTTTCGCGAATCTCCAGGTAATAGAGCAGCATGTTCTCGATGGCCGCCGCGTCGTGGGGGCACTCGAACCATTCGCTCTCGACGCGCTGGTAGCCGGCCAGTTCGAGCGTCCGCACCAGCGTCGCGCCGATCGACGGCGCCAGCCCGCAGCGCTGATAATAGCGGCTGATGCCTTCCGCCCAACGCCGCAGCGGCGCCAGTTCCGTGCGGCCGGCGTCTTCCAACGCCGCCAACCGCGCGATCGGCACGCGAAACTCCGGCTCGATGAATCCCAGCCGGGCGCCCGGCCGCAGCAGGCGGCGCAGCTTGCCCAACAGCACCTCGGGAAAGGCCAGATGGTGCAGCACCGTCCGAGCCGTCAGCACGTCCGCCTCGGCGGCCAGCTCGCCGACCGCCTGAATATCGGACAGCACGAGCCGCAGCCTCGCTTTAGTAATTGTCTCCAGGCTTTGCGCCGCCTGGTCGAGCAGGCCTTGCGAATAGTCCACGCCGACGAACGTCGCGTCCGGTCCCAGCCGCCGCACGATGCGACGCGAGAAACTGCCGGCGCCCACGCCGAGTTCGACCACGCGGTCGGTCGGCTGGACGTGCAAACGATCGAGCAGGCGTTCCGAAATGGCCGCGAATTGAGCGTCCTGGATTTCCAGACGACGGGCGGCGCTCGCGTCGGCGCCCAGGGCATAAACGATTGGTTTCATCCCGCCTAGTGTTTGCCGCCGCGACGGCGACGTCAAGTCGGCGGCATGGCTGCGTTGCGGGACCGCGTATTATTAACGCCGCGAATCTTGTTGCGACGGCAAGAATTGATGCGAAAAACTCATGGCGTCAGATCACGTAGTCGGCAACGCTTGCGCTAAAGTAGCAGGCACACTCCGTGTGCCGTCGCCAACGCTGAAATGACGCTCAACCAAACGTCGGTCACGGCACACGGAGTGTGCCTACTACTTTGGTTGCGGCTTCGCCGCGCGAGGCTAAACATCACTCGACCTTGCAGAATTCGCGATCGACGAACCGTCCAACCGTTCGCGTCCAGTCGGCCTCGATGCGAACGAGCAAGCCGGAGTTGCCCGGCGCTGCCTCATAATGGGGAAACGGTCGCGAGGCCAGATATTCCGCGACGCGACGCCGGCCTTCCGGAGTATCGACGGACGCCAGGCATTCCGAAATTGGCCTTACTCCCTCAGCCTTGGAATGAAACGGTTCCATCAGGCGCCTCCCGCCAGAACGCCCTCGATCGGCTTCCCGATCACCAGCCGGTGCGGGCGGTCCAGGTTGTCGTGCAGCACCGTGTCGGCGGGGATTCCGAGTAAATGATAGACCGTCGCGGCCAGATCGCGAGGGTCGTGAGGACGCGCGTCGGGATAGGCGCCCAGCCGGTCGGAAGCGCCGTAGACCGCGCCGCGCTTGAGCCCGGCGCCGGCCAGGGCGATCGAGTAGACCCACGGCCAATGATCGCGGCCGGCCGAGCGATTGATTTTGGGCGTGCGGCCGAATTCGGCCGTGGCCAGCGCCGTGACGCGATCGGCGGAACCCCGCCGTTCGAGATCGTCGACCAGCGCGGAGAACGCCTGGTCGAAGGTCGGGCCGAGCGAGTCGCGCATCTGGCGGAAGTTGTTGCCGTGCGTGTCCCAAGAACCGCTTGGGCTTTTGCAGTAGTGGACGTTCACCAACGGCACGCCCGACTCGGCCAGTCGCCGGGCCAGCAGACACGCCTGGCCAAATTGCGTGCGGCCGTAGCGGTCTCGCACGTCGGGCGGTTCTGCGGCCAGGTCGAAGGCGCGTTGTGTGGCGTCGGACGAGAGCAGCTCGAAGGCCCGCTGCCGGAAGCGATCGAGCGTGCCGGCCGCCGCCGCGTCGAGCTTGCGGCGCTGGTCATCGAGATCGGCCAACAGTCGCCGCCGATCGCGCAACCGCTCGACCCCGATCCGCGGCTCGACCGCTTCGACCTGCACGGCGTCGCCGCGCAGATCCTGATTGACGGCAAACGGATTGTGCGCATCGCCGAGAAAGCCGGGCAATTGGCCGTGCAACACCGTGCCGTTCGAGCGGTGCATCAAGGGGCCGATGCGCACCCAGTTGGGCAAGCTGCCGCCGGCGCCGCGCAGATGATCGACCACCGCGCCGAAGCAAGGGAAATCGCTCGCCGAAGGAGGAAAGTCGCCGCGAGCGTAAGCCTCGCGCGGATGGGCGTGGCCGGTCATCGCCGGCAGGCTGGCCTGCACGTGATTGGGGTTGTCGTGCGACATCGCCCGGATGATCGCCAGCCGATCGGCCAGCCGCGCCAACCGCGGCAGGCATTCGCCGAACCGCACGCCGGCAAGCGCCGTCTCGATCGAGCCCAATTCGCCACGCACTTCGGCGGGCGCCTCGGGCTTGGGATCCCAAGTTTCGTGCTGGGGATGCCCGCCGTGCAGGTAGATCAAGATCAGGCTCTGGGCCGCCGCTTGCGGCTTCGAAGCCGCCGCAGCTTCCCGAGCGCGGAACAACGCCGGCAGCGACAGTCCCAAGCCTGTCGCCGCGCCGAGCGAAAGCACTTCGCGGCGCGTGGCCTGCGATAATCGGCGGAATTGAAGGCAACCGTCAGCGTGCAGCATGCCGTGAAATCCTCCCGGCGGCTATTGTAAGGTGCAAAACGCGCAGTGAGCAACAGAAGGCGCCCCTGGGCGCCAGGTGCGATCATGGCGCTCGCCGGCGTCTACCTCGACCTTTGGGCGACGCTCGGCAAGGAGCGCTGGTGCAGAGGCTGCAAGCGGTTTACGATCTGAATAGCCGCCTGGCAGGCCGCGAGTTTCCGAATCCTTAACTCCGCATCGAGGGGTTGTTGCAATGGAGTCCGAAAGTATTGCGAGCGGTCGCCGCCGCCGGATCGGGCCGGGCACGATTGTGCTGATCGGCGCAGGCGGATTGTTGCTGCTCGTGTTGCTGTTCACGGCGCGTTTCAAGATCACCGGCCGGCGAGCGCTGAATGCAGAGTTGGCGAAAATCCGCGCCGCAGGCGAACCGGCTTCGGCCGGCGAGTTGGAATCGTATTATCAATCGCCGCCGTCCGACCGCGACACGACTCAACTCTGGCTTCAGGCGACTGAGCCGCTTGGAACGCCCCAATTCCAGTCCGACGCTAAAGCATTGCCGATCGTCGGCATGGGGCTGGAGACCGTTCCTTGGCCGGGCGAGCCCTGGCCGGAGTTGGCAGAGGCGGAGCAATTGCTGGCTCAGTACCAACGCTCGCTGGAATTGATGCACCAGGCGGCTCGCGAGGGCGGCCTGGCCCGATATCCGACTCGTTTTGCGGACGGGGGCATGACGTTGCTGCCGCACGTGCAGCAGCTTCGCACCGGCGTGCGGCTTTTGGCGCTGGAGGCGGCGGTCGAGGGCCATCACGGGCGGCCCGATGCCGCAGTCGATGCGATCGTGACGATCTTCGCCGCCGGCCGCAGCCTCGAGCAAGAACCGTGCATCGTCTCGCAGTTGGTGCGGATAGCCATCGACGGGACGGCGCGCGAACGAGTTAGATGGTTGTCTTCCGCCCTGGCCCTCGACGACGCCCAATTGGCCCGGCTCGACGCCGAACTGGCGGCCTGCGAGTATCGAAGATCGACCTATATCGCGCTCCTCGGCGAACGCGTGATAGGCATCGAAGCGTTCGCCAATCCTGCAAAGCTCGGCGACGAAGGCGAGGCATTTGCATTCCTGGGCGCCTTCAACGGCGACCGCGATCAGATCATGTACCTGCAACTGATGGGCGAACTGATCGCTGCCGCTGACAAGTCGAGAGAGGCCGGGGAACTGGCCGCCGCCAAAGTCGACGTGCAGTTGCAACAACTTGCCGGCTCGCGAGGCTCGAGGTTGAGCCATCCTTTGACGCTGATGCTGATGCCCGCCTTGAGCGCTTTCATGGAAGCCGCCAGCCGCAACGAAGCCAGCCGCGACGCCACGCGGGCGGCCGTCGCTGTCGAACGCTTCCGCCTGGCGAACGATCGGCTGCCGCAGACGCTCGACGAGTTGACGCCTACGTTTCTCGACGCTGTACCGATCGATCCGTTCGACGGAGCGCGGCTACGTTATCGGATCGACGCAATGGAGTACGTCGTTTACAGCGTCGGCAAGGACAAGGTCGACCAGAACGGGCAATCCGAGCCGCCCAGCCAGGGCGACGATGTGGCGGCGCGAGTGCGGATTCAAAAAGCGCCGGCCGAGCCCTCGGCGCCGCAACAATAGCCGCCGGGCCGCCCAACTTCGCGGCTTATCGGCTGTTTGCATCCGCCGGCACGTAAATCTGGGCATAGCAAGCGAACAGATCATCGGGGTCGCCGTAATCGCGCAAGCGGCGGCCGTGCATCGTGGCGGCCAGGTCGTATTGCCGGCCGAGCGGGCCAACGATCAGGTAATCGTAAGGCTGCCCTTCGGCGTTGAAGAAGAAATCGAGGTTCGTGCCCAGCACCACGTGGCGATGCGACAAGTAGGCGTCGAAGACGAAGGCCGGATCAACGATCAGCCGGGCGTCGGGCGGCAAGTCGCGGAGCATGGCTCGCGTGAACCGCGGCTCGATGTAATTCGGGTCCGACCAATGCCGCGCGTGCGCCAGCCAAGGGCGCAGCCCGGCGCCCGGCAATAGCGCCGCGACCAGCAGCGCGCCGCCGCCCAGCCAGCCCCAAGCTGGCCGTCTTAAACGTTCGACCAGCGGGCCGCCCAACTCGATCGCTGCATAAGCCACGCACAAGAACAACAGGGCGCCCGGATAGCACCAATAGCCTTTCGTCGGATGCGGCCCTTGCACGGTGACGAGCAGGTAACAACTTGACCAGGTCAGCCCGACGAGCAACCTCGCGCCCGGCTGTTTGCGGCGCCAGGCCAGGCCCGTTGCGGCCAGCAAGCCCGCCGCCATCAACGCCAGTTGCAGCGTCTGTGCGTGTTCCAGCAGCATTTCGCCGTGGTAGCGCAGCGATTCCCAGGGCAGCAGCATTCGCGAGAGCAACCCTGGGCCGGAACGATTGAGCACGTTGTTGAAGAATTGGACGCGGAATATCTCGGGGTACGCCAAGATCAGCGGCGTCCAGAGCGAAAAAGCGGCCAGTGCGCAGCCGGTGAGCAGGGCGAAGTTCGCCAGCCGTTGCTTCACGCGGGCGCCGCGGGCGCCGACGAGCGTCCAGCCGCCGATTTGCAGGCAGTACACGAACGCAAACGGGTGCGTGAGCATCCCCAGCCCGAGCATGATTCCCGCTGCCGCGAGCGTTCGCCGCAAGCCGCTGGCCTGCCAGCGAACCGCCAGCAGCAACGCGGCCAGCCCGAACGCGCCGCAGAGCATGTCGGGCCGGGCGACGATGGCCGGAAAGTACAACACGCGCGAGAGCGAGTACCATCCTGCCCCTACGAGGCCGACCGACTCGCGGCCGGTCAACTGGCGGCCCAGCAGGTAGACGAGACCGACGGCGATCATCCCCGCCGCGGCCGAGGCCAATCGCGCAGTCCCATAACCGGCCGGCAGCAGCCAGAAGAACGGCGCTTGCCAATAAAAATACGCTGGGGGCAAAGCCAACAGCGCCTCGTCGACCTTGTAAAAGCAACTCTCGCGATTGCGGCACGGCGCGTAGGGCACGCGCGGGATTCCGCTTTGCGCGACGGTCAGCCCCGGAATCGCGTACCAGTATTCGTCCTGGCCGCCAAAGTGGCGATACAAGACCGGCACGCGCAGCAAGCAAAAAGCGGCCAGGATCAGCCCCAACGCCGCCAGCGAAGACCGCGGGACGACGCGTCGCGAACTGTGCGGCGAGGGATCGGCGGCGGAAGTCATGGCGAGGCTCGCTTCGCCATTTCGGCGTCGGCGCGGTTTTCATTTGGCGTCTGCTTGTCTGGCAGCTCTCGCCCGGCGGCGGCAAGCTGCTCGGCGGCCTGCCGCTCGGCTAGCAAGTCGTCGCCGATCAGCATCCGCTGAAAGAACATCATCAGCACCGTGCAGAGATACTTGCGGCCCATTTCGCGCAGCCGTAGATTCGAGCTTCCCCAGGTGCGGCCGTACCAGCGGATCGGAACCTGCGCGATGCGATAGCGGCGGATCAAGGCGCCGAGCGACATCTCCAGCGTGATGTTGAAATGGCAGGCGCGGAACGGCCCGCAATCGCGAATCACGCCGACGCGATAAGCCTTGAAGGCGTTCGTCAAATCGTTGAACGGGCACCAGAACATGAGCTGCACGGCCCGGTTGACGATGCGATTGACCACCCGCTTGACCGGCGGATACTGCTCGACCCGGCTGCCGCGCATGAACCGCGAGCCGTAAACGCAGTCGTAGCCTTCGCCGATCTTGCGATAGTAGGCGGCCAGGTCTTCCGGATCGTCGGACAGATCGGCCATGTAGATCGCCACGACGTCGCCGCGAACTTCATCCAGCCCCGAGCGAATGGCCCGGCCGAAGCCGGCCGGCGGCAAGCGCCGCACCAGGCGGATTTCGGAGCTGGCGCGCATCAGTTCCTCGACAACCCGCGCCGTGCCGTCGCGGCTGTTGTCGTCGACCACGATCACTTCATGGTCGATGCCGTACTTCTCGCCGAGCACGGCCTGCAACTCGGCGACGCAGCGGCCGATGTTTTGCTCTTCGTTGTGAGCCGGAATGACGACGGATAACTTCATCGCTCAATTATGAACCACGCCGACGACGAGGCACAGGGCCTTGGTCTGCCGCCGGCGCCGGCAAGCAATGAGTCGTCTGTGACTCGTGGGGCGGACTTCCAGGCCGCCGGCGATCGACGGCCTGGAAGGCCGCCCCACAAACTCGTACAAGGCCTCCTTGGCGCCTGCGGGCAATACAGGATGATACAAGAAGGCGGCCCCCAAATGCTTCGCCTAGGTCGAGATCGCCTGGCGGCCTATAATTCGCACGGGCGCCGGCGCTGCCGGCGACGAGCTTTGTTTCTACTATCCGGGAGCCGCGGCGCGTGACCAGTCCTCATTTCGACTTGCAGAACTACGGCATCCTCGTCAGCGACGTTTGGCGAAACGCCGTTCCCGCAAGGCTTTACGAAGCCGCCCTCTGGCAAGACAAGGCGGCGGTGAGTTCCGCCGGCGCGCTCGTCTCGCTTTCGGGCTCGAAGACCGGCCGCAGCCCCAAGGACAAACGCGTCGTTCGCCACCCGGACAGCGAGCAGGACATTTGGTGGGGCGACGTGAACATCCCGCTCGACCAACAAACCTTCGCCACGAATCGCGAGCGGGCGATCGACTATTTGAACAGCCGCCCGCGGCTGTACGCGTGCGACGGCTTCGCCGGCTGGGATCCGAAATACCGGCTGAAGGTGCGCACCATCTGCGCCCGGCCGTACCACGCGCTGTTCATGCACAACATGCTGATCCGGCCGACGGCGGGCGAACTGGCGAACTTCGGCGAACCCGACTTCGTGATCTACAACGCCGGCGAGTTTCCGGCCAATCTGCACACCCGGCAGATGACCTCGAAGACGAGCGTCGCCCTGAACTTCGAGAGCCGCGAGTTCGTCGTCTTGGGCACCGAATACGCCGGCGAAATGAAAAAGGGCGTATTCACGATCATGAACTACCTGGCGCCCAAGCAAGGCGTGCTGTCGATGCACTGCTCGGCCAACGAAGGCCCCGAGGGGGACGTGACCTTGTTCTTCGGCCTCTCGGGCACCGGCAAGACGACTCTCTCGGCCGATCCGCACCGCCGGCTGATCGGCGACGACGAACACTGCTGGAGCAACGATGGCGTGTTCAACATCGAAGGGGGCTGCTATGCCAAGTGCATCAATCTCTCGGCCGAGCGCGAGCCGCAGATTCACGAGGCGATTCGCTACGGCACGGTGCTGGAGAACGTGGTCTACGATCCGATCACGCGCGAAGTCGATTACGAAAATGCCTCGATCACCGAGAACACGCGGGCCAGTTACCCGATCGAGCACATCGACCACGCCAAGATTCCGTGCATCGGCGGCCACCCGCGGCACATCATCTTTCTCTCCTGTGATGCGTTCGGCGTGCTGCCGCCGGTGAGCAAGCTGACGCCGGGGCAGGCCAAGTACCACTTCCTCAGCGGCTACACGGCCAAGATCGCCGGCACCGAGCAGGGCATCGTCGAACCGCAGGCCACGTTCTCGACCTGCTTCGGCGCCGCATTCCTCGTCTGGCACCCGACCAAATACGCCGTGATGCTGGCCGAACGGATGCGAGCCCACGAGGCCGATTGCTGGCTGGTCAACACCGGCTGGACCGGCGGAGACTACCATACCGGCTCGCGAATTCCGCTGCGCTGCACGCGGGCGATCATCGACGCCATCCACTCGGGCGAGCTTTCCAAGGCTCCGACCATCCAGGAGCCGCATTTCGGCCTCTACGTGCCCACGCGCTGTTCCGGCGTGCCTGCGGCGATGCTCGTGCCCAGCCACTGCTGGCCCGACCTGGCCGCCTATCGCCACGCCGCCCACAAGCTGGCCGTGTTGTTTCACGAGCATTTCGCCCAATACGCCGACGCAGCCAGCGAAGAAACCCGAGCCGCCGGGCCGAAGATTTTGGAGGAGTGAGGGCGTGGACGCGGGGCGGATGAAAGGCTCGCGGCAAGGGCGTAACTAGTGCCGAGTGCGGTTCATGATGTAGTGAACGCCCTCAGTGGCGTTCCGGAAAGCGCCTTGAACGCAGCCGTTCGCGTGATGGCCGCGAACCGTCTTCAGTCCTCGTTGATAAGCTGCCAGCGGTCGTTCATCGACTCTGTAGACCAAAGATTGAACCCCTGAACTTGCTCGGGCGCACAGCGCGCAAAACACGTTTCGGAATCAATCCAGAGGCATGGCACGCTGCCGCGCATCGCGGCCGATTTGATCGCAAACAGCCCAACCGCTCTGGGCCGTTCTAGTTTCAGTCCGCCTTCCACTCGGTCGGCCAACTGGTCCAACTCGGGACGCGAAATCATAAACCGCCAACGCAGCGGCCAATGATTGATGATTGCGCCAATGATCACGGCCAAACAGCCGACGACCACGAACATTCGCTGCAGCGTCCGTCGTAGACATTCGGCTTGTCTTTTCGGGTTCTGCAATCCCGAATAAATGAGCGCGTACGAGCACCAGGTCCACAGCAACAAAATGCACAGCAATCCCTGGATTGCATGGTCGCCAACGCAGCCCATCAGGCAAGTTACGACTACAGTCGCCGCCAAGAACGACCCGTAGGGCGTGCGAATTCGCTGCCAGAAACTGGTCGCGACAGAGAACAACATCGGATCGCGCTCGAATTCCTTCTCTTCACGCAGCGCTCAACTCAGCCCCTGCCTCTCTGTGCTACAAATGGTCCATTTCTTTCCGGGCCGCGAAGATTTCATGACGCGATTCAGACGCTCCGTGCCAGGAAAGTCAAAATGCAAAACGCAAAATGCAAATCACAATATCGGAAATCGCATTTCCGCCATTTTGACTTTTGCGTTTTGCATGATCCGCAGCCGACAGATGTTTCCTTTTGGTTGCGGCCGAAGGCCGCGCTGTGTTCTCCGTGCCTCTGTGGCGATTTCTCTGGCTGCCATGCTTTGCGCGGACGCGATAGCCATCGAAGGCAAATCGCGGCGACATTCAGAACGGCCCTCACTCTAACCCTCTTCCAAAGGGAGAGGGGACTTTTACGGCGCGCCGTTGCCGGGCGTCGCTTCTCGCCCGACAAAGTTGCCTTGGCGGAAGGCGGCGGCCATGGCCAGCGGCACTTCGGCCTCGGCCAGCACGACGTTGGCCCGGTTCTCGGCGACCTTGGCCTTCATGTCCTGCTCGCGGGCGATGGCCACGGCGCGGCGCTCTTCGGCCCGGGCGCGGGCCACGCGAGTGTCGGCCTCGGCCTGGTCGGCCTGCAAGCGGGCGCCGATGTTCTCGCCCACTTCGATGTCGGCGATGTCGATCGAGACGATCGCGAACGCCGTCTGAGCGTCGAGACCGCGGGCCAGCACCGCTTTGGAGATCAGGTCGGGCTTTTCCATCACGATGAAGTGATCGTCGGAGGAGCCGATCGCCGTGATGATGCCCTCGCCGACGCGGGCGATGACCGTTTCTTCCGTCGCCCCGCCGATGAGCTGCTTGAGATTCGTGCGGACCGTGACGCGGGCCCGCACGCGCAACTCGACGCCGTTTTTGGCAATGGCGCTGAGCGTGGCCTTTTTGGATTTCTGCGGGTCGGGGCAGTCGATCACCTTGGGATTGACGCTGGTCTGCACGGCTTCGAGCACGTCGCGGCCGGCCAGGTCGATCGCCGCGGCGCGGTCGAAATCGAGATCGATGTCGGCTCGGTGGGCGGCGATGATCGCCCGAATCACGCCCGGCACGTTGCCGCCGGCCAGATAGTGGGCCTCCAGCCGCCGCGTCGTGATGCCGGCCGACGGATCGTTGCCGACGCCGGCCTGCATGGCCATGATCTTCGATTGCACGATCACGCGGGCATTCACTTGCCGCAGGCTCATGCCCACCAGGCTGAGCATGCTCACCCGGGCGTTCGACATGTACGCCTGGAACCAGATGTTGCCGTAGAGCATGACCAGCATGCCGAGCACGATGGCGAAACCGACCAGCACGATGGCGCCAAAAACGATGGCGATCTTGTTCTCGGGCAAATCGCCCAATCCTGCGGCGAGTATCGCGGCATGGTGCAGCATGTCAGTCGGTCTTTCTTAAGGTCGTCGTTGGTCGTTATCTCCCTCTCCCTTCGGGAGAGGGCCGGGGTGAGGGAGAAGCGGCGAACGAGCTAAACTCAACTCGCTCGAAACACGCCCTCACCCTCACCCCAAGGGAGAGGGAACTTAGCTTAGGCAGGCCAGCATAACGGATCTTCGTCCGAGATTCTATTTTCTTTCATTCAATCCAGCCGCCGCCCAGCACGCGGTCGCCCTCGTAGCAGACGACCGCCTGCCCTGGAGCGACGCCGTGGCGCGGCTCGTCGAACTCGACGTGCAACCGATCGCCTGGCAGGCAGGTCACCGTGGCCGGCTTGGCGTGGTTGCGGTAGCGAATTTTGGCCGTGCAACGCAGCGGCGCCTGAGGCGGCTCGATCAGCCAATTGGCCTCGCGGGCGGTCAGCGTGCGGCAAGCCAGCTCTTCCTGCCGGCCGATCACCACGCGCTGCGTCTCGCGTTCCAATCGCACCACGTACCGCGGATCGCCGAAGGCCACGCCCAGCCCTTTGCGCTGGCCGATCGTGTAGTTTTCGATCCCCTGGTGGCGGCCGACGACCTGTCCGTCGGTGGTCACGATTTCGCCCGACAGGTCGATCTCGCCGCGACGTCGGCGGACAAATGCGGCATAGTCTCCGTCGGGCACGAAGCAGATTTCCTGGCTGTCTTTCTTGTCGGCCACGCGCAGGCCGAGTTGCTTGGCGAGCTCGCGGATTTCTTCCTTCTGCCGATCGCCGACCGGAAACAGCACGCGGGCGAGCACGCGGCGATCGATGCCGAACAGCACGTACGACTGGTCTTTCGATTCGTCGAGCCCGCGACACAAGGAGGGCGGCTCGCCACCGTCGGCGGCGACGAGCCGGGCGTAGTGGCCGGTGGCAACGAACTCGGCGCCGACGCTATCGGCATAGTCGCAGAGCTTGCCGAACTTGAGCCAGTTGTTGCACTTCACGCACGGGTTCGGCGTGCGGCCGGCGGTGTATTCCTCGACGAAATAATCCATGATGCGGCCGAACTCGTCGGAGAAGTTCACCGCATAAAAAGGAATATCGAGGCGATCGGCCACGCGGCGGGCGTCGGCCGCGTCGCTGGCACTGCAACAGCCTTGCTTGTGGCCGGGCTTGGCCGGCAACACGGGCAACAGCGATGCTTTCGCCGCGCCGCTCGTCGCACACGCCGTCTCGTGCTGCTCGCCGTGCCGCATGAACAAGCCGATGACTTCGTACCCCTGGGCGCGCAGCAAGTGCGCGGCAACGCTGCTATCGACTCCTCCGGACATGGCCAACACGACGCGAGGCATGAGTTAAACTTAGCTCTGACAATGGGTTCGAACAAGCTGGCAATTAAAATAGGAACTCCTGCGATGGTAAAAGTCTGCGTGTTCGATTCGTCGGGCCAGCTCGTCGGCCCGCTCGATTCGCCCAAAGTGACCATGAGCGACGACGAGTGGCGCAGCCGGCTCACGCCGGAGCAATACAAAATCACACGCGCCAAGGGGACCGAGCGGTCGTTTTGCGGCACGCTGTTGGACAACAAACAGCAGGGCGTCTACTCGTGCGTGTGCTGCGGCTTGCCGCTGTTCTCCTCGGACGCCAAATTCAACTCGGGCACCGGCTGGCCCAGCTTCTTTCAGCCGGTGGCCAAGGAGAACGTCGCCGAAGAGCGCGACGCCAGCCACGGCATGATTCGCAGCGAGATTCTCTGCGCCCGTTGCGACGGCCACCTGGGGCACGTCTTCGACGACGGCCCGAAGCCGACCGGCCTTCGCTACTGCCTGAATTCCGCCTCGCTCGTATTCACGCCCGAGGAGGAGGTGGCGTCGCTGGCCGATCCGTTGGCGGGACAGTAGGGAGCCGGGCCTGCGGCAACCGATCGCCCATAACTTAACCCCTACTCCTCAGCCGGCAGTTCGAACTTCACCGGCCGGATGACGACCGGGCCGTAGAATTCTTACGGAAGCGTCTGGCCTAGCGGAAGGAATTGAACCACAGAGGCACGGAGAACACCGAGAGGAAGGAAAAGAGAAACAAAAACTTTGAAAGCGCCCATGCCTGATCAGGAGCAATGAGAAGTTCGCGGGCGCCCTGGCAATACTCTTTCGTGTCTTCGTTCTTACGTGTTTTCGTGATCCCCGGCGGCCGGATGGCACGTTGCGATTTGCCAAACAAAAACTCCCCCCGCAAAATTCTCTGCTCTGTGTCCTCCGTGCCTCTGTGGTTCAATCCCTCCGTTTCCGATGCGCGATTCCGGTTCACTCAGCCCGTCGCCCGGAAAGTTCGTCGTCATTCTGCCGCCGGCAGTTCGAACTTCACCGGCCGGATGATGACCGTGTCGTCCACCAGTTGAAACGGAATCAAATCGGCGAGGATCTCGTCGCAACGCTCGATGCGGGTTTTCGCGTCGGCCTGCTGTCCCTGCAACGGACGAAGCTTCCGCTCGCGCAACTGGGTTAGTTCGGCCAGGCGGCGTTGGCCGTCGATCAATTCGTCGAGCACCTTCTGTTGCGCGGCCAGACTGGCGAGATCGATGTCGGCGCTGACTTTCAATTCCGTCAATTTGGAAAACAGGCTCTCCCCTTCGTGCCCCTTGGAGGCCGCGAGCTTGTTTTTGATCGCCGACAGCCGGGCTTCGACGCCCGCCAATTCGACCTTGAGCAGCGTACGCTTGACCTTCAGGTCGCTGACGGCGGCTTCGCCGAGCTGCTCGACGCCCGCCAACTCTCGCTCGGCCGCGGCGACTTGCTGTTCCAATTCTTCCAGTTTGGGTGTCGTCTCCTCTAGCTGCGCGGCGGATACCTTTGCAACGCGCCGGGTGTTGTTCTCAACGCGGGGCAAAAAGGCCTGGTTGTATACCTCAAGGAAATCGTTAGCGCGCCGCTTGGCCTCCTCGACGGAACCCGCTAGGAAAACGTATTCGTGCAACGCGGCCAGCGCGCCCTCGGGCGCGGGTTGGAATAGGCCGGTGTCGAAAAAGCCTGATTTGCCTCCATACAAAAACTGCAGCGCGTAGACCAACGGATTCAGCGTGAATTCGACGTGCTTTCGCGGCGGACGAATTCGCGCGTCATATTCATCGACCGTGCGGGACTGGAACCAAATTCCTGATCCGCCATTATTCGCGAATTTCAATAGCCGCTTTGCAGCGGCCGACGAATCGAATTGTGCGAGCGAGGCCAGGGCCTGGATGTCGAGCGGGCTTGAGACGCTTTTTCCGTTCACAAATTCGCCGCCGGCTAGCAAAGGGGCAAATCCGCGCACGATGGCGGCATACGGGAGTTGTTTGGAAACCTCTTCTTGATAGATACTGGCGGGAACGCCACCGGTACGACCGACGTCGAGCTTTTCGACCCACGGCTCGTCTTCGAGCACGAACTTGATTTCCCGCGGCGCGGCTTCCGCAGGTTTTGCCTGTTCGCCGTTCGCCCGGCTGCGATTCGCTTCGTCGCCGGCCGGCGGGGCGGCCCAGGAAATGCCGCCGGCGAAAACGACAAAAGCAAACAGCAAACTCGCCCAGAATTTGGCGAACGATGGCCATGCTTGCGCCAAAGTAGCAGGCACACTCCGTGTGCCGTCGCCGTACCAGCGACAGCGCCTAACCTCAAGGTCGGTTACGGCATATGGAATGTGCCTACTACGGTCGGTTACGGCACACGGAGCGTGCCTGCTACTTTGGTTGCGGCTGCGCCGCAATAAGGGGAACAGGGAAGAGGAACCCGTAATTCTCCCGCGAGGCGAGCGGAAGTTGATGCTCGCTCGCGGCCCTCGTGAACTTCTTGGACGATTCATGTTGCCACAACCTGGAACTTGGAATTTGGAACCCCGAACGAAGCACGCGAACCTTGCCCGAACTCACTCCGGCGCCTCACTCCGCTCGCCGCGCGAGGATTCCACGCGGCGGGCGGCGTCGCGTCCGGCGTGCGTTTCGGGAAACGTTTCGGCCAACAGCCGCCAGGAATCGAGCGCGTAAACGTCGGCGCCCGCTTGCCCGGCCAGCACCTCGGCCGAGGCGGCCAATCGGGCCGCGTTGGCCTCTCGCTCGATCTCGGCTTGCAAGGCGGCCCATTCAAGTCGCTCGCTCGCCGGTTCGGCCGGCGGCGACGCGGCGGGCCTAGCGCTCTTCGCCGCCACGTGATATTGGTTTGGCTGGCGCCGTTCGTCCGAGCCGTTGCGGCTAAGTCCCCACGCCGCCAAGGCCAGCAAGCCCGCCGCCGCGGCCAGCGCCGGCCGAGCCCAGCGAAACCGCGGCAGCCCATTTGGAGTTGCGGCCGTCTCGTCGCCCGGCAGCGTCAGCCATCCTTCGCCCGGCGCCTCGCGCAAACTTTCCGAGAGCAGCGTATCGATCCAGCGCAATTCGCCGAGCGCCTCGCGGCAGCCGGCGCACTCGGCCAGATGCGTTTGCACCTCGCGTTGATCGCACTCGCCGAGTTCGCCGTCGGCGTAGTCGGCCAGCCGCGACTGGAAATCAGAGCAATGGCAGTGCATGGCTTATGCCTCTTCCTCCGGCGGCCGGAAGCCGGCCTGCCGCAACATCGCGGCCAGCCGCAGCCGGCCGGTCCGCAATTGGCCCCGGACGGTCGAAGGCGGCAGGTCCAAGATGTTGCCGATTTCGGTCGCGTCGAATTCGCAGTAATATCGCAGCACCAGCGGCCCACGCAGCTCGGGCGGCAATCGTTCCAAGGCCGCTCGCAAAGCGCGCCGCTCTTCGGCCCCGGCCGCCGCCTCGGCCTGGTTCGCCTCGCGATATTCGCTCCACGCGCGCCGCAGTTTTTCCCACGCCTCTTGCCACGTTCGTCGCCGGCGCTGCTCCAAGCGGCAGCGGTTGATCGCCACGCGAAACAGCCACCGCCGCCGCGACTCGTCGTCCCAGTCTCGCTCGGGCGCTTCCATCGCCGCCAGATAGGCGTCTTGCAGCACGTCGTCGATGCGGTTGCCGTCGATGCCCAGCGCCCGGCCCAGCCGCCGCAGCTTCGCTTCCGATGTATTCCAAACGGCGAGCCAGGCTTGGTCCGGTTTCGGGCGCACGTCGAGCCGCGACGGCGCCTTCCGGGCCGGAAGGACCGCGGTGGCAACCTCCTGTCTGGCAGCCAGCTTGCTCACGGTGAAGTCTCGAACCGCTCGGCGTTCTACCAATAACAATGCGCGAGGGCGGCAAAGCGTTGGCGAAAATCAACGAAAACCGAAAACGTAGGGGAAATTCGAACTGTGCCGGGAATGGAGTTGAGCCACAGAGGCACGGAGGACACAGAGGTCAGGAGCTATGCGGAGTTGCACGGCGGCGTCCGCAATATTCTTTCGTGTTTTCGTTCTTTCGTGCTTTCGTGATCCCCGGTGGCCGGACGCTACGTTGTAATTCGCCACACGAAAACTCCCCGCTCATAATTCTCGTCTCTGTGTCCTCCCTGTCTCTGTGGCTCAATTCCCCTGAATCGCCTTATCGGCCGCGGGCGCTTCCAGCCCCGCCGCCAACGCGGCGACGGCCCAGCAAGTCGCCGGAATCGAAATGAACTGGTTCTTGCCGTGCGGGTCGCCGTTGTCGAAATAGGGCTGCACCGGTTTCGAGCGCGTGGCGACGAACCATGAACCGTCTTCGCACTGCGAGCGCAGCAAAAAGCTCATGCCGCGTTGATACGCGGCCGCCGACGTCTGCCAGCCGGTCGCCTGCAACACGAACAACGTCTGGCCGGTGGCGTAGGCGTCGCTGGGCATGCCGTCGAGCTGCGACCAGCCGCCGTCTTCGCGCTGCGCGGCCAGAAGCTGCTCGCGAGCGGCTAGCAATTCGGCCTCTGCGCCGCCCAGCCAGCCGAGCCCCAACAATCTCGCGGCCCGGTCTTCCTGGCTCTCCAGCTTCGCTTCGGCCAGCCAGCGTTTAGCCTTGTCGATCGCCGCGGCGGCCTCGGCCTGCCGGCTCTCGGCGGCGAACTTCTGCAATCCATGGGCGGCCAAGACGGTGCAAGTCACGTTCGAGTCTTCCAGCGGCGGGCGGCTGGTCTGCCGCGACCAGTGGCCGTCGTCGTGCTGAGTCTTGAGCAAATAGGCGGCCATCGCTTCGCTCGTCTCGTTCGGCTTGTGCTCGGCCAGCCGCAACGCCCACAGCCCATAGGCCACCGTCATCGCCCGGCCGCCGATGCCGCGGCCTTGCTGGAGATTTTCGCGTTGTTCGTGAAACGAGGCCCGCGTGAACTCCGCCTGCTCCGGCAGCAGCTTGTCGCCGATTTCCAGCTTGCGCTCGCGAGCCGTGACGGCGGCCAGCATCGGCAGCGTCTGATGGTGGCACGAAAAGCAGGTCCGATGGTTCGGATAATTCTCGGCCGCCGTGCTCACGATTTTCAGCCCGCGCTCGACGGCTTCACGAACGCTCTGCGGCGTGAATTCCTCGTTCGGCTCCTCGGCCAGCACAGCCGCCGGAATTGCCAACAAGGCCGAGAACAGCAACCAGGCGGATCGCAAGTCGAAGGCGGCATTTCCGCGATGAGGAAGTTTTTCGCGTTTCATCTTCGCTCCGATCGCCTCTCGGCGTCCGCTTACACAAGGATATTCAACCGCACGTCCATGCAGTACAGAGCCTTTTCGCCCTTGCGGTAATCTTCCTGCATCTGTTTCAAGGTCGCAACGCGGTCGCGGTGCGACTCGGCTTCCAACCGCAAAGGTTGCGCGAAGGCGGCGGGGTCGTCCAAGAGCGATTTCGGGCATAGCATCACGCGGATTTTGCCTTGCCGCATGTTCGGGTAGCGCTCGAAGGTCAGCGCGAAGACGCATTCTACTTCCGCCACGCGGGCCTCCGGAGCCATCTTCGCCGCCGTACCGACTTTGAACGGTTCGGCGATCGCCAGCCGAAGCAGGTTCAGCACATACCAGCGATCGGCCTCGGGGAACGCCAGAAAAGGCCATTTCTCGGTCGTCTGCTTCGCCGCCCGGCGGATCAGACGCCGCGGCGTCGGGTGCGAGATCACCTGTTCGAGCGGATCTTCGAAGTGGACGTCCAGCACCAGCCACGACTCGTTCGCGCCGTCGGGACCGGTCGCCCGCGAGACGATCGTATTCTGCGAAACGTGGATCACGCCCAAGTCTTGCCGGGCGCGCCAACTGCGCCAGGCCCAGAAGAAGGTCCACAAACTGCTCGCAGCCACGGCCGCGGCCCAGCCGAGCGCTTTGGCCCAATGGTCGTGAGCCAAACTCGATACGCGATCCACCAGCCTTTGCCACTCGATCATGGCGATTCCTTAACGCAATCCTGGGAATCTTTAAGGCGCCCGCAGTTTACTTTTACAGGGCGGGCGTCCGGGCAGCGGGTTCACGCGGCGCTGCGGAGAAAATCTCCTTTTCATGTCCTTCGCTGAATCTTGATGTTCATTGCCCCAACGCCGCGCCCTAGCGTGAGCTCTTGCTATTCGCTCGGCACGAGCTGCACGGCGTCGGCGATCACGAAGCCGTCGGCGCCGCGGTTCGAGATCGTGACCACCGCCTTCTCGCCGGCCGACAAGTGCAGCTTGCCGAGCGAGACGAACCGCTTGTCGATCGGGGGCGCCTTTCGCTGATTGATTTGAACGGTGCGACTCCGATCGCTGGCGGCGATCGTCACCGGCACGTTGGTGGCGCGGTTCGGATTCGTCGTGTACGACAACCGCAGCTCGTAATCGCCGGGCCTGGCGGCAACGAGCGTGTAGCGCACCACCTTTTCGCCTTGCCGCTCGTTGCCGTCGTGTAAATACCCGGCGCCAACGAAGCCGGGCGAGGAGCGGCTCTCGGTCCAGGCGCCGACTTGCTCGGCCTTGACGTCGTCGACCACCACGCCCGGCAGCTTGGCGGGATCGAGCCCTTGTGCGACCGGCGGGCCCGTCCAAGCGAGAACTTGACGGTCGGCCAACAGCCGCGCTTGCAGTTTTTCGATGTCGATCTTCTGCACGGCAACGTCGGCGTCGATGGCCTGGCAAGCGGCCGTGGCGGCCGATTGGCCGAGCACCATGAACACCGGCTCCATGCGGATCGAGCCGTAGGCAATGTGCGAAGCCGCCAGGCAAACCGGAACCAACAGGTTGTCGCACTCGGCCGCCTTGGGAGTGATCGACCGATAAGCCACGGGGTAGGGCGTGAAGCCGTGGACCTGCACGTCCCCTTCGTTGATCGCCTGCCCGTCCTTGACGTAACGCTGCGTATTGTGCGAATCCATGCCGTAGGCGGCCAGGCCGATCGAATCTGCGGCGATCTTTCGGCCCTGGCAGTCGTGCTGCGTCATAACGTAGTCGGAGATCATCCGCCGGGCCTCGCGGACGTACAACTGGTGCGGCCAGCCGCCGGTCTCGACGAATTCGTCCTTGCACAAGCCCCAACGATTGACGTGATCTCGCACCTTTTGCGGCAGCCGCGGATCGTTGGCCAGGAACCACATCATGCCTTGTTGATAGGCGACGTGCTCCTGGAAGATCTTTTCCCGCGTGGCGTAGTCGCCGTCGGGATAGTCGTAGTTCATGCCGATGTTGTCGGTCGAAAAGGCGCCGTTATTGTTGGTATCGGTCTTGCGATTGGGCATCGGCAGGTTGCTGCCCAGGGCGTCGAACACGCCAGCGTCGATGTAGCGCCGCAACAATTCGTAGCGCAACGGGTCGTAGCCGGCCGGTTTGGGAAACGGCAACTGGTTGGCCGGGTCGTCGGTCAAACACATGCGAAAGTTGTAAGCCTGCACCCGACGGTCGCCTTGGCCGTACACGCCGGGACTGCCGGCATGAATGCCCGGCAGCAGGCCGCTGTTCGGGTCGCCCGGGACGATGTACGGATCGACCGGCGCATTGAACTGGTGTTTCTTCGAACCGAGCTGCACGCCGTCGAGCGTCTCGTCGTAGACGGAATTGGCTTCGCGGCCGACGTGATACGAGACGCCGGCCTTGGCCATCAGGTCGCCTTCGTAAGTGGCGTCGATGAAGATGCGGCCGGAAAACTCGCGGCCGCTTTCCATGCGGATCGAGACGATTCGCGGGCCTTGTTTCGTGACGCTGCCGTCGAGTTCGAGCCGCTCGTTGCGAACGAGCGCGACCTGGGCCTCGCGAACGAATTCGTCCATGATCGCTTCGGCGACGCGGGGCTCGAAGGTCCAGCCTTCGTCCTTGCCGTAATGGCGGCCGATGCGGCGATAGAACTCGCGCGAGACGCCCCCGATGGCGCCCTTGTTGCCGATATCGGTGGCGCCGAGGCCGCCGGAGGTGAGCCCGCCCAAGTGCTTGCCCGGCTCGATGAGCACGACGCGTTTGCCCATCCGCGCCGCTTGCACGGCCGCGGCCACTCCGCCCGACGTGCCGCCATAGACGACGACGTCGAACGAATCGGCCCGGGCGATCCCCGTAAGCGATATCGAAGCGAGAAGTACAAAACCAAGATGGCGGCGGCAGCGATGCATGGCGTCCTCGAACAAGCGATAAGTCAACGAGGACGATTATTTCATGCGGCGGCGGCGAATGCCACCGGTTGAGAGCAGACGCACGACGGGCGACGCCGGAACGGCGGCCCTTCCCGTTTCAATTCGCCCAAAAAGCACAGGGGAAGGAGGCCGTGAAGCTTCCTTCCCCTGCAGTGGAACTCAAAATATCGAATTGGTCGGGCGAATGCATGCTTCGCCGACCCGGCAACCGGAGAGCGACTACTCGGTCTTCTCTTCAGTGGCTTCTTCTTTCTTCTCTTCCGGAGCGGCTTCGCTTTCCTTCTTCTCTTCCGGAGCCGCTTCGGCTTCGGGCTTCTCGCCTTCGGCCGGAGCTTCGGCTTCCGGCTTCTCGCCTTCGGCTTCGGGCTTCTCGCCTTCCATTTCGCCTTCCGGCTTGGTTTCGCCTTCACCCGGCGCCGCGGGGGTTTGCGTTCCGCCAGCGGCGGGCGCCGGCGCGGGCGGCTTCGACTCGCAACCGATGAACAGACCGAGACCCAACAACATGCTGAACAACGCAAGCTTCTTCATCATCTCACCTTTCGATAATTCGTAACCATTGCCCATTCATAACCTGCCCAACCGTGCGCAGGTCCGTCCTGCTCGACACAAAATTCGATTTGGCGGGTGGCTCACTCACTTACGATCCAGACGCTTGGGCTTTTATTCCCCAACCGTTACAATTTTTTAGGATCCTGCGATTGCCGGGGCAAGTTTTCTCGATTTTTGGCGAATTATTGGCGAAAGCCGGGAATATTTTCCCCGGCAAGAGGCTCTTGTCTGATACAGGCGGACCATGGCTGAAAATGCACCGGCTTTGGACATTGCTGAATTGGTCACCGAGCATCACGCCGCCGTTTATCGGTACGCCTACCGGCTGACCGGAGCGGAGTATGATGCCGAAGACTTGACGCAGCAGACCTTTCTGGCCGCGCAGCTCAATCTGGGGCAATTGCGCGACGCGGAGCATGGCCGCAGTTGGCTCTATGCAATCCTGCGAAACAATTACTTGAAAACGCGCCGCAAGCGGCTTCCGTTTTCGGCGGCCAGCCTGGAACTCGATATCGACAGCATCCCCGAAGATTTGCCCGAGCCTGTCTTGGGCGATGGCCTGCTTGGCCAGATCGATCCGGAACGGCTGCAAGCCGCCCTGAACGAATTGCCGGACGAGTTCAAACTTCCGGTGCTGCTGTTCTATTTCGAGGGCTGTTCGTACCGCGAAATCGCCGAAAAACTGGGAACCCCTCCCGGCACGGTCATGAGCCGCTTATCGCGGGCCAAAGGGCATTTGCGTGCACGGTTGTTCGAAGGCGAACTCCATGCCGCGGCCAGTCTGGGCCATGCCGCGGCCAGTCTGGGCCATGCCGCGGGCAGCCAGGGCACGGCCGCCCGGCTAAACTCGGCGCCTAGTCGAGCAAGAGGTTGAAACGATGGCACACGACTCAAAACCCGACTCTGCCGCTTTCGAGGCGCTCGATGCCTGCCGTCCTGTACGGTTCGATCCCGAGCGGCGAGATTGGCAGCAGCCGGAAACAGCCGCGCTGGCGGAGCAGATCGCCGCACAACCTCGGCTGGCGGAGCTACGAGAGCGGATGGACTCGCTCGATTCCGCGATTGCGGCGACGATGGCCGCGGGGAGCGTGCCTGAAAAGCTGGCCGAACGGTTGATGTCTGCCTTGCGCTCGGCGGCGCCGGCCGAGAGCGCCGGTCCGGCCAACGACGCGCTAGAGCCCGTTTCAAGCCGCGAAAATGCGGCGGAAGCGACGATTCCTTTAGCGGCGGCCCTTGTCGGCAGTCGCGTTGGACGCGCTGTCCGGGGGAGCGTTTTCCGGCGGCGTTGGCGGGCCGCCGGCGCCGTTGCAATGGCGGTTGCTACGGCAGCCTGCCTCGCCGCGATTTGGGCTTTCCGGACGCCTCAACCGTTGAGCTACGATCAGGTGATCGCCGAGGCGAAGCTGTTCGACGCTTCGGCGCTGGCCAACAAGTGGAAATCGCTGACCAAGGATCCGCCCGATAAGTGGTATTCGATTTCGCGGGCTATTGCGGCCAGGCCGACCGACTGGCAAGAGGTTGTTCGCTTCTTGGGACGCAACGGCGTGGCCTATCAAGTGTCGAGCGGCAGAGGCGCCAAGGCGGTCTTGTATATCGTCCCCTTGAAAGGCAGACAGAGCTTGGAGGTCGCCGGTCAATCGCCGCCCAGACTTCCGGATATGACCGGCGGCAGAGCCACCGCGGCGTGGACCGATGGAACGCGGCTGTGGGTGCTCGTAGTCCGCGGCGGACAGCACGAGTATCGAAGCTTCACGCACTCCGGCGTCATGTGACGATTGCCTTGCTGGCTAGCGCCGAGTCGGCGACTCGCCGCTATATGTCACTTCTCTTGGCGGCGTCACCTGTCGGAACAAGGGCCGCCCGTCTTGTCGGTACAAGACGGTGCGGCCGTGCAGTTCGTTCGTCGTCAAAGATTTGACACAGCCTGGCGGCCCGGGGAACGCGGCTGGGGCGGGCGGCGACGCCGGCGGCGGCCGCGCCGGCGGAAAGGCGGTCGCAAGCAGCCAGAGCAAGGCAACGGCAATGAGCGTCGAACGCCAGGCAAAACGTATCCGACGCATCAGGCGGGCTTCGTGTTCGGAAGACTCGATGTCCATTTGCCGTATGACTCTGCAATGCGAGGCAGGACAAGTCGGGGCGGTATGGTAGTGTCGCATCCCGTGGCGGGCAACCTGGATTGCCGATTGGTGTCGGCGAGCGACTTGGCCTTGAACGGGAAGTAGAATCCAATAGTCCCCAGCCTGCGACGGGCGTCTGAAGAGCGGATCTGCCCGGCGATCCGGCAATTCCGCCAAAATCGGACTAATCGCCGAGCCCCGAAAATGCCGAATGCGCTTGTTAGTCGCGGCATGGCAGGTTGATGACCGCCGGTTGGCGACGTCGTGCGAACGCGAAAACACGTCGGACGCACTATCCCGCGACGATTTGGACCTCGCAGAAAGGCCCTAGCCCATGAAGAAACTTGCCTATTTGGTCGCAGCGGCCGCCATGTTGCTGGCGGCTCGAGCCGAGGCTCAACAGCCCCGCCGCGCATCATCGCGTACCGCGCCCGTCGGAAGCGAGAAGCCAGCCGTCAGCGAGACGCTCGACGCGGCGCATTCGATGGCGCAAATGACCCCCGAGATGTGGTTCTATCAACAAGAGATGCGCCGCTACGAGGATCCTCGCGCCGCCGTTCGACGCAAGGCCGAGTTTCGAGCGGCTCAACGACAGCGACGCATCGCCGCGATGGATTGGTACGGCTTCTCGAATTCCCGTCCCTTGGCGAATCCAACGCCCTTCAGCGGCGGTGTTTACGCGCCGGGGTGGATTTCGAACAACAATCGCCATCCGATGCAGTGGAGCGGCGGCGGGCGCACCGTGAACTACGGTGTGATTCCGATCTCGCCCTGGGTCGCCGGTTACAGGTAAGGCGCGGTAAGGAAGGCGCGAGTCGGTCCGAAAAGGCCGGCTGTCGCCTATTGCCGCGCAACCGGGCGGCAACGCAAAGGATACTTCATCCGTTGACGGAGCCGCTCACGCCGGGGGGATGGGCGGCTCCGTTTTTTTTGCGCGGGTTTTCGGTGCAGGCGTCCCGCCTGACGCCGCCTTTGAGCGTCTCGCCCGCCGCATTCTGCAGCCGGGACGCCAGCGCCACAATGGCGGAAATCGGGGCGCCGTCCGACGGCCAATTACCTTGTCGCCCGCATCCGTTTGGAATCTAATGGACCAAACGCGATTCGACGACTAAGGTTTCGAGCATGCGGTTTCTTGCCAGACGATTCGACAACCGAGACGTGATTCAACTGGAGATCGCCGCTGGACGCCTGGCGAGCGTCAAGGCGGTCGAGGGGCGCCATCCCGCCCATGCGACGTTGCCCTGGGTCTCGCCCGGCTGGATCGACTTGCAAGTCAACGGCTATCGCGGCCAGGAGTTCAGTTCGAAGGAGTTGACTCCCGAAAAGGTCGCGACCATCGTCCGCGACCATTGGGCCTTTGGCGTCACTTCACTCTGCCCCACGCTGACCACGCAAAGCTTCGAGTGCCTGGTTCACGGCATGCAGGCCATCGATTTCGCCTGCCGCAGTTTTCCCGACGTCACCCGCTCGGTGGCGGGCATCCATCTGGAAGGGCCTTACTTCGACGAAGAAGACGGACCCCGGGGCGCCCACCCTCGCGAACATTGTCGCCGGCCGACCTGGGATGAGTTCCAGCACTTGCAGGAAGCGGCGGGCGGACGGATTCGGCTGTTGACGATGTCGCCTCATTTCGAGGAAGCGCCGGCGTTCATCACCCGAGTTTCGGCTAGCGGCGTGATCGTGGCGATCGGGCACACAGGCGCCAACAGCCGGCAGATTCGCGCCGCCGTCGACGCCGGCGCGCGGCTCAGCACGCATCTGGGCAATGGAGCGCATCGGATGCTGCGCCGACACCCCAACTATATTTGGGATCAGTTGGCCGAGGACCGCTTGACGGCAAGCCTGATCGTCGACGGCTGGCATCTGCCGCCCGAAGTCGTGAAAACGATGGTCCGCGCGAAGACTCCGCAGCGTTGCATCCTGGTGAGCGACGTTTCCGGATTGGCCGGCTTGCCGCCCGGCCGCCACGCCAGCAGCGGCGGCGAGATCGACATCCTGCCCGACGGCCGCTTGCTGATCGCGGGCCAAGATCAATTGCTGGCCGGAGCCTCGGCGCCGATCGGCGTCGGCATCGCCAACGTGATGGCATTCGCCGGGGTCGACCTGGCGACCGCCATCGACATGGCCGTGACGCATCCGGCCAGGCTGTTAGGTCAAACGCCCGGCAGCCTGCGACCGGGCGACGCGGCCGACCTGGTGCTGTTTGAGATGTCGCCGGATGTGCCTGCCCCGCAATTGACGGTCACGGCCGTTTTGTCCGCGGGCGAAGTCGTCTTCGGCAGCGTCAAGGAATCGCGGGACGGGGCCAATTGATTTTGGCCCGGCGTCGTTCGGAAAAAGAATGGCTCTGGCGGCAGTGCCGAGAGCGCGGCAAATCGACGCATGATAGCGTGCGAAAGAGCACTCTTGAATCGCGCGCTCAGCCCTTGATCCATTCGCTTCGAAACGCTGAATAAACGCGCTCGCCAAATACAACGGCCCATCGACATTCGGGCGCTGAGCCGGAGCGTCGATGGGCCGTGGAGTTTTTATGGAATATTTGGATTGATTCAAGTCACCGCTGCAATGGCCGGACTGTAAGCCACGTCGACATTGTCCACGAATTGCAAGACGCCCGCCACGCGACAGCAGCAGCTTTGGCACAACTGCTTTTCGTAAAAGGTGTGGACCCTTCCGCGGAGGGTTACCGTGCCGTTGCGCGCTTCAACTTGCAAGTTACGCAGGCCAGGAACATGCCGCCCGACGAGGAAGCTGAGAACACGACGTTCCAGGTCGAGGTCGGCGGAGTTCGAATGGTTCGAAACCTTGGCGGACGTGGACACCATTTGCTTGAATCCTCCTGTGATTGATTAAAGTTCCCTTTAGGATTGCAATAGTCGTGCCAATCGCAACGCCCAAGGCCGGCAAATGCGTCGTTGTCGATGTAAGCCACATCATTTCCGGTAATTAACGGCCCTCAGGCTTTTGCCCAGGCTCCGGAAGAAGCGAGCGGAGTTTGAAAAACGGACTCTCGCTGTACAAGGTGCAATCATTCCGGCGCCTGCGTGCGCGGCAGTCGCCTACTCGTAAAGCATCACAGCGAGAGCCGTTAAGCCGCCCCGCAGCATGCGGTTTTATCTTCGCACAAAGCACTTGTTTTGTGCTTGTTTTCCAATCTATTCAATCTTCCCCAACTAACAGATGCATGGGCTGCGTATTTGACGGGTCATACGCCACGGCCCTATGATGCGACGGGTCCGGCAGCGCCGGAAGGCCGTTTCGGGCGAATTCGATCAAGTCGAATGGGGCTGCCCGTTAGAAAACCGAGAAGTTGAGATGCCACACACCAAGCAATTGATTCGCGTCGGGCATAGCCCCGATCCCGACGACGCCTTCATGTTCCACGCGCTGGCGAATGGAAAGATCGACACCGGAGACTATGAATTCCGGCACGAATTGGTCGACATCGAGACGTTGAACCAGCGAGCCTTTCAGGGAGAACTGGAGCTGACGGCGGTCAGTCTGCACGCCTACGCGCATCTGACCGATAAATACGCACTTTGCCCCTGCGGCGCCAGCATGGGCGACCGCTACGGCCCAATGGTCGTCGCTCGACAGAAGTGTACTCTTCCCGAGTTGCAAGAAAAATCCATCGCCGTGCCCGGCAAGCTGACGACCGCCTATCTGGCGCTGCGGCTCTGTTTAGGTTGCGATTTCCGCGCGGTCTTGGTTCCCTTCGACCAGATTCTGGACGCCGTCGAAGCCGGAGAATACCAGGGTCAACCGATCGAGGCCGGGCTGATTATTCACGAAGGCCAACTGACTTACGGCGATCGCAAACTCGAACTGATCGTCGATACCGGCAAGTGGTGGTTCGACGAGACCGGGCTGCCATTGCCGTTGGGCGCCAACGCCATCCGCAAGGACCTTGGCCCTGCCGTGATGCACGACGTCAATCGACTGCTGAAGGAGAGCATTCGCTACGGCCTGGAGCATCGCGACGAAGCGCTCGATTACGCCTTGCAATACGGCCGCGATCTCGATCGCAGCCGCGCCGATACGTTCGTGGGCATGTACGTCAACGATTGGACGCTCGACTTCGGCCCCCGAGGCCGACAGGCCGTGACCGAACTGCTCGCTCGCGGACACGCCGCGGGGGTCGTTCCGCAACTGGTGCGGCCCGAGTTTATCGACTAGGCGGCGGGTGCGCCGCCGGGACGACCATGCCCCCTCCCGCCCCCCCGCCGGCTCGCAGCCCTTGGCTTTCGATCGTGCTGGCCTCGGTCGTAGGGCTGTTTCTGTTCGTGGTCTTGCTGCTGTTGACCGGCGGCGCAGCGATCGCCATCGGCGGTGCAGCGATCGTGGCGATTTTGGCGTTTTGCTTCGCCGCGCTGCACTATCTCGTTTGGGGCTGGTGGCTGGGCGGCATGATCCGCCGAGAAGCCGAAGAGGAAGAAGAGTCGTCGGAGAACAATGGCGATCGCTAGCGGCGTTTCGGCCTGCCCTTGGGCGCAGCCCGGAGAATTGTTAAGATTCCGCCGCCCCGAAGTCGGCGGCTAAGGGCCGAACGAAAAATAACTTCCAGGTTTGACCTAGAAATGAAGTAACTGCGGCATCGGAGGGTTTGCGATATCCGTTTGAGATTGGGCCGCAGTTACTTCATTATTGGAAATGGCGAGTTTTCTACAGCGGCCGTCCCAACTCCTTGAAAGAGAAAACCCGCCATCACCTGATGTTGCCTAGCAAGATCAATCGGAGGCGGCTTTTCTCTTTCAACTGGGCCAAACCTGGAAGTTATTTTTCGGCGGCCCCTAATGAGGTCAAGGAGGACCGTGGTGAAACTGCTGGCGCTGATCGAGGGTCCGGACCACGTCTGCTACCGCTATCGGATCAAGGCCTTCGAACCGGCGCTGGCGGAACACGGCTGGACGCTCGAAGCGATTCCGCTTACCAAGCGCAGTTTGCCTCGGATCGCGCAGCTTCGCCGGGCGGCCGCAGCCGACGTCGTCGTCTTGCAGCGCAAATTGCTGCCGCTCTGGCAACTGCGCATCTTGCGCAAAGCCGCCAAGGCATTGATCTACGACTTCGACGACGCACTATTTCATCGCGACAGCTATCATCCCAAGGGCCTGCGTAGCTGGCGGCGGCTGGCCCGCTTTTGGGCCGCGATCTACGCCGCCGATGCCGTGACGGCCGGCAATGAATTCTTGCAGGGCCAGGCCACGGCTTACGTGCCGGCCGAACGCGTTCATTGTTTTCCAACCTGCATCGCCCCTGGCCGGTATCGCGCCGCTCGGCACGGGCGGCAAGGCGGCGAGGCGAAGTTGGTTTGGATCGGGCAGCGCAGCACGCTGCCGAGCTTGCACCAGGCCGAAGTCGGCCTGGCAGCGGCTGCCGAGCTTCTGCCCGGCTTGGAGCTGCGCGTCGTCTCCGATGTGTTTCCGAACTTGAGCGGCATCCGGGTCGCCGGCCGTCCTTGGTCGGCCGCGACTGAGGCGGAGGAGTTGGCCGATGCCGATATCGGCGTGAGTTGGCTGCCCGACGACGCCTGGAGCCGGGGCAAGTGCGGGTTGAAGGTGTTGCAATTCATGGCCGCCGGGCTGCCGGTCGTGGCGAACCCCGTTGGCGTGCATTGCCAGATGGTGGTCCATGGCGAAACCGGTTTCTTGGCCCGCACTCCGCAGGAATGGGCGCAGGCGATTTCGCAGTTGGCGGCCGATGCCGAATTGCGAACCCGCTTGGGAACGGCCGGTCGGCGCCTGGCCGAAGAGCGATACGGCGTAAACCGCTGGGCCGCGCGAATGATCGGGCTGTTGAATCGCCTGGTATGCCCTGCGGCCGCGGCGGCAAGGCGGCGCTCGGCAAGGTCCTCCGAGATGGCGGAGGCCGCGCATTGAAAGTCCGTCAGACGCACTTCGCATTAGTGATCGCGATTTCGATCGCCGCCGCCTGCTGGGCCCTACCGGGTTGCGTCGGTCTCTCTCGGCCCGTCTCGACCTTGCCGACGAAGCACACGCTGGTCATCGATCCGCTCATCGTCTACAGCGATTTCAGCTTGCCGCCCCACCATCGGCTGCTCGACGATTTGGTCGCGGAGCGCGGCGAACTGCTGGCCAAGCTCGATTTGCCGAAAACCGAGGAGCCGGTCCACATCTATCTCTTCGAGTCGGAGGATCGCTTTCACGAGTTCATCGGCAAGCACTTTCCCGACTTTCCGGTGCGGCGCGCGTTCTTCGTCGAAACCGACACGCGGCTGACGGTGTATGCGCACTGGGGCGATCGGGTGGCCGAAGACTTGCGGCACGAAGTGTCGCACGGCTATCTGCACGCGGTCGTGCCCAATCTGCCGTTGTGGCTCGACGAAGGCCTGGCCGAAAACGCCGAGGTGCCGCGCGGCGAGGGCGGCTTGAACCGCCCGCACGTGGAACTGCTGCTGGAGAACCTGGAGAATTACGGCTGGCGGCCGAATCTCGAACGCCTCGAGCGCATCGACTCGGCGGCCGAGATGACGCAGATCGACTATGCCGAGGCATGGGCCTGGATGCATCTGTTGATGGAAACCGATCCCGCTCGGCGCCGGCTCGTCCACGACTACTTGAGCGAACTGCGCAAAGGCGGTCCGCCGCCCCTGTTTGCGCCTCGCGTCAAAGGCTGGTTCCCCCAGGCCGACGAACTGCTGATTGCCCACCTTCGTTCGCTAGCGGCGACTCGATAGCGCTCTGTCGCGCCGGACTCGTCGCCCTGGTGGGCCGGACGCCCTCGCCCCGCAAAGCAAACGGACCGCTCCAAACGCCTCGCGTGTCGCGCAATCGCAGAGGCTCGCCAGCGCCAGCGGCGCCGCGCAAGGCACGAAAGCCTTGGCTTCACAACTTATTATGGAGAAAACATTTACGACGACTTGCCGAGCGCGAGACCAAAGCCCGCGGCGGCGCGACGCCCCAGCGTAGAATAATTATCTTGCCATGCCCGCGCGGTAGGATATAGTCGAATGAGGCCCGGAGCGCTGGCCGAGGGGCGAGGCGAGGTCGTCTTCTGCAACCAACTCATTCGGGCTTTGCGTCTTTTCTCTTTTTTCGGCCGCTCCGTCGCACGTCTGTGTCGGGTTCCAAAACCAAGCACGGTATCTCGGAAAACGTTGCTTTTGCGTATTGGGCTGACGTCTCTTCATGATTCCGGCTGCTGAAATCTCTCGACGCAAGGCGAAAGGGCCTCTGTTGTTGACCATCTCTCTCGACGCGCCGCAGCGCAGAAAGCTGCGTGCCGAGTTGGGTTTCGCGGTCGATCGCGCCAACCGCGGTGCGTCTCCGCTCGAGGCGCAGCTCCTCGTTCGCGAAGCATCGCACCGCATCGCTCGCGACGTTTTCGGCGACGCCCTGCTGGACGCCGCGCGAAAGCGCCTGCAGAGCGGGGGCATCATCACGTGGAGCGGGCTTCCGGGCAGCGAACTCGAACCGGCCGACACGCAAGGCGATCTGCTGACGTTCGGCCAGGCCTTGGCGGCGGTCATTGCTCAAGGAACGACGCTTTCGTTCGGATTCGTCCAGGAGGACGAAGGGCTGCACTTTCAACGCCTTTATCCCGTTTCCGGCCTTATCAACTGCGGAAAGACGCACGACTCGCTGTTGCCGCACCTCGACAACGCCATGCTGATCCCGGCGGCGCAGCCGGAGACGATCCACCTGGTCTGCGTCAATAACGACGCCCAGGCAGGGACGATCTTCTTCTCGGTCGATGCCGTGCTGCGCGGGCTTCGCGAGGGTTTCGAAGCTTCCGTCATCGACCGCCTGTATGAGCCCGCTTACGTAACGGCGCTTTCCAATTCCTTCGTGGCCGATCCCTCGGCGAAGTCGATCACGACCCGCGCTCGCCCCATTCTCTATCGGGGCCGCGGAAAGGGCTCGCCCGTGCGTTTCCTCGGCAAAGCGTACGACATGGGCGTCGCGCCGGAAATGAACGACCGCGCCGCGTACGAGCATGCGCTGGCTGCGTTCCAGCAAGTGCTCAAAGAGCGCCACGACCTGGCGTTCTCGATCATGCCTCTGCCCGGTCAGGCCGTGTCTTTCAACCAGCAGCGGATGCTGCACGGGCGCGGTCCGATCGTGCCTGGGAAATACCGGGAAATGGTCCGCTCGTATGGGCGATTCGACTTCGCCGAACTCGAACAGCGGATGGGCCGTTTGCCGCCGCATTACGTGTTCGACGGCATCCAACTGGTCGACCGCTAGCGCTGCTTCCAACCCGTTTTTTGTGGGGTGGTAGCGGTCTCGCGAAACGATGCGAAATCGAACCGGCCGGGCGAGGGCGCCCGGCCCTCCACGCTTCACGGGCGAGGGCGCCCGGCCGTCCAGCGCGATACGGCGGGCGAGGGCGCCCGGCCCCTCCAGGACGCGGCGCGCAAGCTTCAATCCGTCAACCGGTTACCTAACCTAACCTCGCCCGCAGGCCAGCCCGCACAGCTCGAAAAACCTGCGCAACCGGCACTTCTAGCTGAATTGCTTGGGTCGGCGTACCGATAGACAGTCTGGGCGAACGGAGATCGCGAAAGCGACTTCTCCCCGCCCGCCTCGCAACGCCTGGGCGAGGGCCTGTTGGAAACGAGCCGCCAAGGTAACCGGGCTAGCTTCTCGAAAAGGTGTATACGGTGCAGATTCACCCGCTTGCCTTGGTCGATCCGTCAGCTAGCATCGGCCGCGACGTCGCCATCGGGCCGTTTAGCATCGTGGAACGCAACGTCACGATCGGCGACGGCTGCATCCTGGAAAGCCACGTGGTCGTCAAGCAGGGCTCGACGCTCGGGCCCGAAAACCACGTCTTCGAAGGGGCCGTGATCGGCGGGTTGCCGCAGCACCTAAAAATGCCCGACCAGGTCGGCGCCGTCGTCGTCGGGGCCAAGAACACCATCCGCGAACACGCCACGATCCACCGCGCGCTTGACGCCGGCCACGCAACCCTAGTCGGCGACCACAATCTGCTGATGGTCGGCGTTCATATCGCCCACGATTGTTGCGTCGGCAGCCACACGATCTTCGCCAACAACTCGATGCTCGCCGGGCACGTGCAGGTCGAAGACCGGGCGTACATCTCGGGCAACGTCGCCGTACACCAATTCTGCCGCGTGGGGGGCCTGGCGATGGTCGGCGGGCTGGCCCGGGTGATCAAAGACGTGCCGCCCTACGTCACCATCGACGGCGGCAGCGGCTACGTCGTCGGCCTGAACACGATCGGGCTGCGCCGCAACGGTTTCAGCCACGAAATGATCGGCCAGCTCAAAGCAGCTTACCGGCTGATTTATCGCAGCGGGCTGAAGTGGCAGGAGATTTTAGATCGCCTGCAGAGCGAGTTTGCCGCGGGACCGGCGGCCCATTTCCTCGATTTCTTCGCCGGCAGCAAGCGCGGCATCGTGGCGGAACGCCGCGAACCGCCTCCCGCCACGCCCACCCTCCGTCTGCACGACGACGCCCACGCCGAACCCGGCTTGCGCGTCAAAGCGGGCTAAGGCGCTGTCTCTGCCGCTTCCCGATCAGCTTGTCGAACTCGTCTTCGCTGATGACCGCCACGCCGAGCGATTGCGCCTTGGCGAGCTTGCTGCCGGCCTTCTCGCCGGCGACGACGTAGTCGGTGTTCTTCGAGACGCTCGAAGCGGCCCGGCCGCCGAGCTGCGTGATTAGTTCTTCGATCTCGTCGCGGCCATACTTTGTCAGCGTGCCGGTCACGACCAGCGTCTTGCCGGCCAACACGCCTGCGGCGGTTTTTTTGGCGGTGATCGGCGATTGCATGTGTACGCCTTGCCGCGCGAGCTCGTCGATCGTCGTGCGGCCATGTTCGCTGTGCAGATATTGATGCACGCTCTTGGCGATCACGGGGCCGACTTCGTTGATCTCGCTCAGTTCCTCCTCGCTGGCTTCGGCGAGCTTGTCCATCGAGCCGAAATGCCCGGCCAGCACCGCGGCCAGCCGGGCGCCGACGTGGCGAATGGCCAGCGCGTTCAACAGCCGCACCAGTCCGCGACCCTTGCTGGCCGCGATGCCGGCGAGCAGCTTTTCCGACGATTTCCGGCCCATTCGTTCCAGCCCCATAAGCTGATCGAGCGTAAGCGCGTAGAGATCGCCGTAGCCGTGTACCAGCCCGTCGTTGACCAGTTGATCGACGAGTTTGTCGCCGAGGCCCTCGATATCCATCGCGTTGCGGCTGGCGTAATGGCGCAGCCGCTCTTTGACCTGCGCGGGGCACTTGGGGTTCGGGCAGCGGATGTACACGCCCCCTTCGTCCTTGACCAGCTCGGCGCCGCACTCGGGGCACTGCTTGGGGAAGTGAAACTTGTGCAGTTCGTGCTTGCGGAGGTGCTTTTCCACGCGGACGATGTGCGGGATGATCTTGCCGGCCTTCTCGACGACGACGACGTCGCCGACGCGGGCGTCCTTGCGTTCGATTTCGTCGGCATTGTGCAGGCTGGCGCGGCTGACGATCGTGCCGGCCAGTTCGACCGGCTCGAGATCGGCCACCGGCGTAATCGCGCCCGTCTTGCCCACCTGCACGCGGATGTCGTTGAGCTTGGTGGTGGCTTCATACTTTTCGAACTTGTAGGCGATCACCCACCGCGGCGCCTTGCTGGTCGTGCCGAGCCGCTCGCGCTGGTCGAAGCTGTTGACCTTGAGCACCAAGCCGTCGATTTCGAAATCGAGTTCGTGCAGCCGCTCGATGAGCGACTCGCAATGTTCAACCGCGGCGTCGAACGACGGAAAACACTCGGCCATCGGCGTCGAGGGCAGCCCGTAGCCGCGCAGCTCGGCGAGAAAGGCCATGTGATTGTCGGCCTTCAGCCCTTCGACGGCGCCGGCGCTGTGGCAAAAGAACCGCAAATGGCGCTGCGCGCAAATCCGCGGATCGAGCAAGCGGATGCTGCCGGCCGTCACGTTGCGCGTGTTGGCATAGGCCGCTTCGCCGCGGGCGGCCTGCTCCTGGTTGAGCCGCACCAGGTCGGAATTGGTCATGTAGACTTCGCCGCGGGCTTCGACGAGCGGCGGCGCGTCGGCGCCCCGCAACTTCAGCGGCACGTCGCCGATCGTGCGCAGATTGTGCGTGATATCGTCGCCGACTCGGCCATTGCCGCGAGTCAGCCCGCGGACGAGCAGGCCATGTTCGTAGATCAGCGACACGGCGACGCCATCGACCTTCAGTTCGACGACCCACTCGATCTCTTCGCCCGGCAGACGTTTGGCGACGCGGGCGCCGAACTCGCGCAGCTCGGCGATGCTGTACGTGTTGTCGATCGACAACATCGGCACGCCATGCTCGGCCTGCGGCAGTTCCGCCACCGGCTGGTCGCCGACCCGCTGCGTGGGGCT